>Ga0187780_10000324_pt1 | contig 36479 bp, 29 predicted proteins | sample 1015_Q2_SP10_20__FD_132429 | JGI IMG/M metagenome (GOLD analysis project Ga0187780, IMG submission 132429) | Tropical peat soil microbial communities from peatlands in Department of Meta, Colombia - 1015_Q2_SP10_20_MG | ecosystem: Environmental > Terrestrial > Soil > Wetlands > Peat | place...
CCGCAGTATTGCGGGCAGGTCGAGAGCATTTCGGCGAGAACTTTTGTGGGATAGCGGTGCGTGAGCCCTTCGACGGCCCACATTTCGGCTTCGTGCAGGCTGTCGCGGCTCGATTTCGGGTGGCTGGGCCAGTCTGGATTGCGATCGTCGAAGGCGGGAAGCATGTAGCGGCGGACGGGATCGTTCCAGAGGTCGGTCTCGTCCATGGTATTGAGCATCTGCGGGGGGATGAGGATGGACATGGTGGCGCGCTCTTTGATGTCGCGCTCCATGCTTTCGAGCAGGCTGTCCGGCAGCAGCGGCCCGAAAACGGCTTTGACCTCTTTCAAATTCTTGACCGTGTTGCGGCGCTGCCAGAGCGCCGTGTCCCACTCCGCGGCGGTGACATTTTTGTAGCCGGGCAGGCGGCGCCAGTCCGGTTCGACAAATTCGCGCTTAAGCGGGTACTGAAACGGCTGCTCGCTCGCGTGCACCCGGCCCGCAGGTTTCCACACGGGCCGCAATGTCTTGACTTCACTCATGTTCCTTCAACCTTTGTACCGCTCTTGGGCCGCGCAGAGTTCCCCTGAAACTCAACACGGCTTTCTGGAAATTGCGGGGAGGAAATTCGTGTCACTCTAGGATACGACGAATTCGGTGAGAAGAAAACAGGGCGGGCGCGCTGACTCGCGCGCCCACCCTTCGCTCACTCCGGCGTGTTTCGCTCAGGAACCCTTCACTTCCACTTTCACTTTCTTCACAACTTCCGCTTTCGGCATGGTGAGTTCCAGCACGCCGTTCTTCAGAGTCGCCTTGACGTCCTCCGGGCGAATTTCCACCGGCAGGTTCACGCTACGATAGATTTGATTCCTCTTCTCCTTGTAGACGGGCATGCCTTCCTTCTTCTCTTTCTCTTCTTTGAACTCCTTCTTGCCCGTGATGATCACCCTCCCGGGCTCGACGCTGATGTCGAGCTCTTTCTCCGTGAAGCCGGGAACTTCGGCGCGCGCGATGACCGCTTCGTGGGTCTCATACAGCTTGAGGTGCACCGGGCGGAAGAGCTCCGGCTCGGTTTTGAACCAGTTCTCGAATTCACGAGTGAAGAAGCGCGGCGTGGTGCCCAGCAGCTCCCAGGGGCGGCCCGCAATCAGGTCGAAGAACTCCTGCATCGGTGTGGTGAATTCCTCGAACTCCTCAAATGGCGTCGGAAGTGGCTTATAGCCCTTGGTCTCGATGATTGGCTCTTTCATGGAATCCTCCGTGTTGGGGGATTCGCGGGAAGGGGAAAGGTGTATCGGTCACGGCCTTTTGTGATGAGCAATACTTGGACTCAGTTTTTTCGCTCCAGGCAATTTGGCTTGCCGAGCTACACGGCTCTCCTTGCAGAAATCCCCCGCGAAACATCGTGCAAGCGTGAGGCCAGGAAAGAAGGAACTGTGCAAAACGTAACTCGTTTCCGGAGAGCACAATTCTTGCGGGCGCAATTTTGTTTGCGCAAATTGCCGCGCTCAGTTTGAGAGAATTCGCGCAGGGAATGGCCCTCAGCGCAGGACAAAAAGGCTTTGCAACCGAAGGAACGCATCGCCGTGACAGCCGTCACGAAAATCTCCAGGTTTCGGTTCTCCCTACGCCGCCAAACGTAGGCCCTGACGGATTTGCGCGGACAGTTCTTGTGGTGAGACGGCAGAGTCGAGGATTAGGGCGTCGGTAGGCTCTTCCAGGTCGGAGAGCTGGCTGACGAGCAGTTGCTCGCCAGCAAAATGGCCGTGGCGCGAGTGCAGGCGCTCGCGAAGCAATTCGGAGCTGGCCTTCAGGTAGACCAGCTTTACGTTCTGATCCAAGGGCACGCCAAGCAATTCGCGGTAGCTGCGTTTGAGCGCGGAGCAGGCAAGAACGACATTGCGATTCTGCGCTTCCCACCGGCGCATGGCGGCCCGGATGGACTCGAGCCAGGGAAGGCGATCTTCGTCGGTGAGGCCATTGCCGCGAGACATTTTCTCGATATTCGCAGGTGGATGAAAACTGTCAGCGTCGACAAACTCCCAGCAGAGCCGCGAGGCAAGCAGTTTCCCAACCGTGGTCTTTCCAGATCCCGCCGGACCCATGATCAGGACAATCACAGCCGCAAGCTCATGCCGCTAAGGCCGCGCGAGAAATTCATTGAGCAGCACGTGGAAGTGGTGGACGCCGTTTTCGCGCTTCACAGAGTAGCGTCCGCGATCGTAAGTCGCTGAGCGCAAGCCGCGTTGCACGTGTTCGCAAAGGCCGACGTCCTCTTTTTGCACTTCGTCGCTGAAGGCGATGGTTTTGCGGATGCGCTCGCGCACTTTGTCCGTATCGGCGTCGTGAAAGAACCACTCGAAGATGGTGAGAGTTTTTTCGTGAGAGAGCGGCACAATCACGTTGGTCTGAATATTGTCGGGATAGATGTTAAGCATGAGGTTCGGGAAGACCCAGAAATAAAGCGCTTCCTGCAAACCGGTTCCGGGAGCGTAGAGCCGCTCGCCGGCTTCTTCCGGCTTCATGGCGCGAATCGGCGCGAATTGCTGCGAGTAATATCGAAACGTATCCGTGCGGTATCGCGCGTAATCGATCTCCTTCATCAAACCGGGATGCGCGATGGGAATGTGGTAGCCCTCGAGATAGTTGTCGACGTAGACCTTCCAGTTGCAATCGATGATGTAGTCGCAGCGTTCGGCGAATTCGAGACCCTCGAACTGGAAGCCGCGCGCTTGCTCCGGAATTTTGCCTAGATAGGCGGAAAGTGGCTCCACCTTCAAATCAAAATTGACGAAGATGAATTGACCCCAGGTTTCGCAGCGCAGCGGCACCATGCCCATGGTGCTGCGGTCGAAAAGCTCGACTCCTTCGACGTCGGGGGTGCCAATCAGGCGGCCATCGAGCGTATAAGTCCAGCCGTGATACTGGCAGCGCAGGACATTTTTGCAGCCGCTGCCGAGGGCAATAGGACCGGCGCGATGACGGCAAACGTTGCTGAACGCTCGCAACTCTCCCTGGCCGTCGCGCACAACGACGACCGGCTCGCCGGCTACATCCGCGGCGAAGAAACTCTCGGGATCGGAGATGGTCCGTTTGGAACCGTTGACTTCACCGCAGGGCTGCTGGAGCGTTCCGACTAACTGCCAAGTGCGGAGAAAAATGCGCTGCTTCTCGATGTCGAGAATTGCGGGATCGGTATAGAAACGCGACGCGAGTGTTTGCGCGCACTCGATTTGTTCGTGCACGTCGAGGTGAAGAGGTTTGGCTTGCATAAGAGTCGACAGTTTAAAATTAAAATCCTAAAGAGAAAACCGAGAGAGAAAGCCTCTGCTCACTTCTGCCTTCGGGATACTTGCTCGGCCCCAGGGCGATTTGCGGCTGACGGAAAAGCGGCGTCAAACCGCCGCACTCCATGCTAGAACTTGCGGGTTTCCTGGCGCGACCACCGCTCGATAACGATCTTCGATTCCGTAAAGAATTCGACAGCATCGCGTCCCTGGCCGTGCAAAATGCCAAAGAAACTCTCTTTCCAGCCGCTGAACGGGAAATAGGCCATGGGCGCGGCGACACCGATGTTGATACCGATATTTCCCGCGGGAGCTTCGTAACGGAACTTGCGCGCCGCGGAGCCGCTCGTGGTGAAAAGCGACGCTTGGTTGCCATAAGGACTACGGCGAAGAAATTCCATGGCGTCCTCAATGGAATTGGCGTGGATGAGGCTCAGCACGGGGCCAAAAATTTCGGTGTGCGCAAGCTGGCTGGTGGAAGGCAGTCCGTCGAGGATCGTGGGCGTCACAAAATTTCCGGCTTCGTACTTAGGAATTTTGGTGTTGCGGCCATCGAGAATGGGCTTTGCACCTTCGCCAACGCCCGCATTGATCAACGATTCGATGCGCTGCTTGCTCTCTTTGGTGATGACCGGGCCCATTTGGACGCCGGGCTCGAGACCATATCCGACGCGAATGGAAGAAGCAGCGTTTGCGATCGAATCGCGGAACGTCTTTTGCGCGTCGCCGATGGTAACGGCCACGGAAACGGCAAGGCAGCGTTGGCCAGCGCAGCCAAACGCGCTGTCGCTAATGATTTGCGTGGCGAGTTCCATGTCGGCGTCAGGCAAAACGATGACATGATTTTTTGCTCCACCCTGGCACTGCATGCGCTTGCCGCTCGCAGCGGAGCGCGTGTACACGTGTTTGGCCACAGGAGTCGAACCGACAAAACTGATGGCGCGCACTTGTGGATGATCGCAAAGCGCGTTCACGACATCCTTGCCGCCGTTAACGAGGTTGACGACGCCCTTTGGCAATCCCGTCTTCTCGAGCAATTCAAAGGCGCGGCGCATCGAAAGCGGCACGCGCTCGGAAGGCTTCAAAATGAAAGTGTTTCCGCAGGCGATGGCATAGGGCAGGAACCAGTACGAGACCATTGCCGGGAAGTTGAACGGCACGATGGCGGCGACGACACCAAGCGGCTGGCGAATCTGCATTTCATCGACGCCCGGCGTGACGTCTTCCAGGTTGTAACCCTGCATCATCATGGGAATGCCGCAAGCGACTTCGACGTTCTCGATGGCGCGGCGCAGCTCGGCTCTGGCTTCGCCGAACGTCTTTCCGTTTTCGATGGTGATGACGCGTGCGAGTTCGTCGAGATTTTCTTCGAGCAGGTTTTTCAGCCTGAAAAGGTATTGAACGCGCTCGCCGGCGGGTGTTCGGCGCCAGGCGGGAAACGCAGCGACGGCAGCTTGGACGGCAGCTTCGACATCGGCAGGGGACGAAAGTGGAGTGCGCGCCAGCAGCTCGCCGGTAGCGGGATTGGTTACGTCGGCGAATTCGGTAGCGGTGGCGCGCCGCCAAGCGCCGTTCACATAATTTTCCAGTTCGAGGACTTGGCTGGTGACCGCGCTGCTCATGGTTCGCTCCTTGGCCTCGTTGTGCGATCGGGGAGACGTCCGGCAAGGCCTTCAAATGAAGATTGGTGTCGCTCTAGCTTACCAAAGAATGGAAAGCGAAAGCGGCCAAACGCGCCAGGAAGAAAGGGTAGCGGGTCAATTTCCTGTAGTTCGATTAACCAGGCAAGATCCAGAGTGGAAACTCGAATCTTCTCCAAGCCGTGACGGCTCGCTTTCAAAAAAGCTGCTTGGGCATTTGCACACGGATGAACCGCGGTATAGAGTACCCGCCAACCGAGAAGTCTAAATCGGGAGTTTGGACCCGGGTCGGCTGCGGAATCCGTCTCCGATTTCACGGTGTTTGCGTTTTTGTGCCGTGAAAGGCCCTTGGCACTTCGCAGGCTGTTCCTCGTGAGGCACCTATGAGCGAAGCAGATCGGCCACCCAAAGAAACTCCGAGAGTTGCTTCATTGGGCAGCGACGGCGCTGGGGTGCCTGCACGCGATGGGGATGCAACCCTGGACATAGCCTCCACAGTTCCCGAGAGCAAATCGATTGGGCCATACCGCTTGTTGCAATTGCTCGGCGAGGGCGGCATGGGCGAGGTGTGGCTGGCAGAGCAGAAAAAACCCATCCAGCGCACCGTGGCGCTGAAACTTATCAAGGCCGGCATGGACACCAAAACCGTGGTGGCACGGTTTGAGTCCGAGCGCCAGGCTCTCGCGCTGATGGACCATCCGAATATCGCTCGCGTGTTCGACGCGGGTTCCACGGCTGAAGGGCGCCCGTACTTCGTGATGGAGTATGTCCCGGGACTGCCTATCAACGAATATTGCGACAAGCACCGCCTCACGATGAAAGAGCGGCTGGAATTGTTCGCGCAAGTCTGCGACGGCGTGCAGCACGCGCATCAGAAAGCCGTCATTCACCGCGATTTGAAGCCCACCAACGTGCTGGTCGTGGAACAGGACAACAAGACGGTGCCGAAGATCATCGATTTTGGATTGGCAAAAGCCACGGCGCGGCCGCTCACCGATAAAACCATGTTCACCGAGCTGGGCTTGATGTTGGGGACGCCAGAGTACATGAGCCCGGAGCAAGCAGACCAGCGCGAACAGAACATCGACACCCGCACCGACGTGTATTCCCTCGGCGTGATTCTCTACGAATTGCTAGTGGGAGTGCTTCCGCTGGAGGTGAAAGCTTTGCGGGCCGCAGGGCTGGAAGCGATCCTGCGGGTGATTCGCGAGCAGGAACCGCCGAAGCCGAGCACCCGGATTCGTTCGCTGGGACCGGCTTCGGCTGAATCGGCTGAGAAACGGAAGGAGGAGCCGCGGTCGTTTGCACGGCACCTACAAGGGGAGTTGGACTGGATCACCATGAAGGCGCTGGAGAAGGACCGCACCCGGCGCTACGGTTCGGCTGCGGAACTCGGAGCGGATATCGGTCGTCATCTGCGCAACGAGCCAGTGCTCGCTCACCCGACCAGTGCCGGATATCGCGCCAGCAAATTTGTGGGGCGTCACCGATTCGGTGTGGTGGCAGCAGCCACGGCGGTGGTGCTGTTGATTGGATTTGCTGCGGCGATGGGGGTACAGGCTCGACGCATCGCCGCCGAGCGCGACCGGGCGAACCGGCAAGCGGAAGCCGAGCAGCGCGTAGCGAACTTCATGAAGGGCATGTTCAAGGTGTCGGATCCGAGCGAAGCCCGCGGCAATAGCATCACCGCCCGCGAAATCCTGGACAACGCGTCGAAAGAAATCGAAACGGGGCTGGCCAAGGACCCGGAGACACAGGCGCAACTGATGGATGTCATGGGAGATGTGTACAAAAGCCTGGGGTTATATCCCCGCGCACAGCCACTGCTGGAGCGGGCCCTGTACGTCCAGAGCAGCATTCACGGGCCGAGGAATCCAGAAACGTTGAAGGCGGCGGACGACTTGGCCTGGCTTTTGCTGCTCGAAGGGCACTATCCCGAAGCCGACAAACTGGGCCGGGAGACGCTCGATATCCGCCGTCAGGTCTTGGGCCCGGAGCATCCAGAAACCTTAATATCGATGCGCCACTTGGCAGCGGCTCTCTTGCAGGAAGGGCGCTTCGCCGACGCGGAGAAAATGCAGCGCGAGCTGCTCGACATTCAGCGTCGTGTGCTCGGCCCGGAGCACCCCGGCACACTGATGACAATCAGCCACCTGGCCGTGACTCTTCAGAACGAAGGGCGCTACACCGAGGCAGAGAAATTCGATCGCGAAGTGCTCGACGTTCGACGTCGTGTGCTCGGCCTGGAGCACCCGGACACACTCGGAGCAATCGTTAACCTGGCCGCGACTCTTCAGCAAGAAGGACGCTACGCCGAGGCGGAGAGGCTGGATCACGAGCTGCTCGATACTCAACGTCGTGTGCTCGGCCCAGAGCACCCGGACACACTCGCGACAATCGGCAACCTGGCCACGACTCTGGGAAACGAAGGGCGCTACGCGGAGGCAGAGAAACTCAAGCGCGAGCTACTCGACATTGAACGCCGTGTGCTTGGCCCGGAGCATCTGGACACACTCCGAACAATCAACAATCTGGCCGCAACCATTGAGGATGAAGGCCGTTACACCGAGGCGGAGAGGATGGAGCGCGACCTGCTTGACACGGAACGTCGTGTGCTCGGCCCAGAGCACCCGGACACACTCCGAACAATCAGCAATCTGGACGATACTCTTTCGAAGGAAGGGCGCTACCTTGAGGCGGAGAAGATGCAGCGCGAGGCCCTCGATATTCAACGTCGCGTACTCGGCGCTGACCATCCGTCTACGGCTATTTCTGTGTACAATCTGAGTTGCTTCGCGGCGCACCTGGGGCACCGAGATGAGGCGTTCTCGCTCTTACGCCAGGCTGTTGACCACGGACTTCCTCCATACGTGGACCTTGGCATCGAAAAGGACCCCGACCTCCAAGCGCTTCACGGCGACCCGCGCTTCGCCACAATTGTCGCCGACGCCAAAGACCGCGCCGCCGCAGCGCAAAAGCCGCACTAATTTCGCGTCGGCAGTAGCGCAACGCCACAAACACCACAACAAAATTCCGTCGCAACGCATGAGGGCTAGGGCACACGTATTCGCCACCAACCCTGGTCCACTCCTGATGAACACGGCAGCCGGATCTGACGCACTCCCGGAAGAAAGCGCCGACTTTTACCAGGCGAGCGGTTTTGGTTTGGCCGCGGCGCCGAGCCGCATGCGATTCGCCAGCCAGAGGACAGTGACGATCATGCCGACGAAGCCGAGAACTTTCATGGCGCCGCCAATCTTCTGATCTTGCAAGAGCAAATTCCACTGGCCAAAGAGAATGGTCCAATCGCTTTCGTCGGACCCGACTAACGGAAGCGCGGAAGTTCGCGCGTCGGCCATGTACGTGCCGATGTACGGAAAATTTTCGAAGAACCAAAAGCAGCAAAAAGCAAAACCGGTCGTCTCGCGCTTCCAAAAGAAGAACGCGGCGCAGAGCAGCGGCACGATGAGTTCGCCGAGAGTTCCGCCCAGAATGTGGATGGTCTCGCCAAACCAGCTAAAAAAGAAATGCCCGCCTTCGTGGATCATCAGGTTGGCGTAATCCAGAAACAAAAAACCGGAGCGATCCAGGAAAGCGTACAGGAGGAAAAGCACGTAAAAAGCAAGCCAGGCAATCCCGGCGCCGCGCGAAACGAGCTTCCACTCGCCAAGTTGGTCTTCGAAGAGGGCCACTGCGACTAGGCTAGCAGACGCTCGTGGATAGAGGATTGAATTGACAATGAGAGGTGGCGAAAGACGAAATTCGAAAATGGGAAACTCGAAATTCGCGGCAGAAAGCCTTGTTGGTTGGGCTGTTGCCAGGATCGATGAGGATCTCAACACAGAGGTCACAGAGAAGAGGAATTATTGGGGGAAAACCGGCTACTTGTCGGCAAGAGCCAAAGCTTCGTACCCGGCACCGAGCAGTGGAGCGGACTCGTTCAAAACAATGGAAACGGGAATGTTGCTGAGAAGGCCTTCGAACTTCCACTTATCTTTGAAGGCGTGAAAAAAGGTGCCGTCTTTCATTTTTTCGAGGATTTTGATGGCGATGCCACCAGCCACGTAGACACCGCCGAGCGCAAGGACTTTCAGCGCGAGATTTCCGGCTTCCGCTCCATAAATCGCGGTCCAGAGGTCCAAGGTATCCGAGCAGACGCGGCAGGATTTGTCCAACCCGCGGCGCGTGATCTCAGGAGCGGGATCGGCGTCCGGATCTTCAAACGAAGGGTGGACCACTTTCGGCGAAAGGAACTCGTGAATGGTGCGGAAGCCTCGCCCGGAAAGGATGAGCTCCCAGCTCACTTGCGGATAGCGGCGGCGCATGAAACGGAGCAACTCAATCTGTTGCTCGGTATGCGGCGCAAAATCGGAGTGGCCACCTTCGGATGGAACGACGCTATAGCGTTCCGCATCCCAGACCAGAATGGATTCGCCGAGGCCGGTGCCCGCGGCAATCAGCGCGCGCGTGCCGCCGGGCTCTGCGCGGCCCGGATTCAAGACGCAAAAATCCTCGGGAGGAAGATGTTCGAGGCTGTGGCCCCAGGCGCCCAGATCATTGAGAAGGACGACATGCGGGACGTCGAGTTCCTTGATGAGCGTTTGTGTCTCCACGATCCAGGGAAGATTGGTCGCGCGGACGCGTCCGTTGATGACAGGACCAGCGATGCCGAAGCCTGCAGCCACAATGCGTTCGCCACCAAGATGTTCGGCAGCCTGGCGGGCAAACTCCTTGACGATCAAGTCAAACTGCGCAAATTCCTTGCTCGCAAAACGGTGCCGGAACACTTCGGTGAGCTGGCCGTTTTTCTCGGAAAACAGCGCGAGGTTGCACTTGGTGCCGCCAACGTCTCCCGCAAGGATCACCTGTACCCCCGTAACCCCGGTTTTAAAACGGTTCAAAACATACCGCACTAAGGGTTATACCACTGACGGCCGTCGCGTTCGAGCAGAAGATCGGACTCCCGCGGTCCCCAACTGCCGGCCGGATATTGTGCCACGGTCGCGGTCCGCGCGGCACTCCAGACGTCCAGGATCGGATCAACCAGGGACCACGCAGCTTCCACGCTGTCGCCGCGATCAAAGAGCGTCGCATCGCCGCGCACGCAATCGTTCAAAAGCGTGGCGTATGCGCTGCGCGAAGCGTCGCCAAAGCCTTCGCGATAGCTGAAATCCATAGTGACGTTGCCGATGCTCATTTCGGTTCCAGGCCGCTTCGCGCCGAAGGAAATGGAGATTCCTTCGTCGGGCTGGATGTTCAGGACCAAACGATTCGGTTCCACGTCGCGCTCCCGGAAGACGATGTGGGGAGCGCAACGGAACTGAATCATGATTTCGGTGCTGCGTTTGGCGAGGCGCTTCCCCGTGCGAATGTAAAAGGGAACGCCAGCCCAGCGCCAATTGTCGATGAGGAGTCTGGCGGAAACGAAAGTCTCCGTTTTGGAAGCCAGATTGACTCCGGGCTCTTCGCGGTAGCCGGGGACGGCATTGCCATTCAATTTGCCGGGAGCGTACTGGCCGCGAACGACCGATTGCGCCACCATTTCCAGGTTGAAGGGGCGAATGGACTGGAGGACTTTCAGCTTCTCGTTGCGAACGGCGGTGGCATCGAAGGCAGCAGGCGGCTCGACAGCCACAAGCGAAGTGAGCTGCAGCACGTGGCTTTGAATCATGTCGCGCAAAGCACCGGCGGTTTCGTAAAAGCCGCCGCGGCGTTCGACGCCGAGAGTTTCCGCGGCGGTAATTTGCACATGATCCACGTAATTGCGGTTCCAGAGCGGCTCGAAGATGCCGTTGCCGAAGCGCAGCACCAGCAAGTTTTGCACCGTGTCTTTCCCCAAATAGTGGTCGATGCGGTAAATTTGCTTTTCGTCGAAGACGTTGAGGACGGTTTGGTTTAGTTCTTTGGCTGAGGCAAGGTCGCGGCCGAACGGCTTCTCAATGATGATGCGAACCCACGAGTTGGGCGAGGCCGGATGCGCCAATCCGGCGCGGCCAAGCTGCTCGACGATGTGCGGATAGACCTCCGGAGGCGTGGAAAGATAGAAGAGGCGGTTGTTGCCCAGCTTCTTGGAGGCTTCGAGTTCAGTCAAACGCTTGGCAAGCTGCGCGTAGGCTTGCGGATCGGCATAATCACCCGGGGAGTAATAAAGATTGGAAGCGAAATCATCCCACAACTTGGGATCGATTGGGCCGACTTCGGAAATACTCTTCGCGGCTTCGCCGAGAGACGTTCGGAACGCGTCCTCAGTCATGGCGGTGCGGGCAAACCCAACGATGGCGTACCGCGGCCCCAGCGCATTGTGGGTGGCCAGGTCGTACATCGCGGGAATCACCTTGCGTTTGGCGAGGTCACCCGAGGCGCCGAAAAGAACTACGGTGCAAGGTTCCGCGACGCCTCCATACACTGAACCGGAACGATTCGTATCCCCGGCCATTATTCTTTCCTCCGCTGGTTTGCGTTCCGTTCAGCCCGAAAAAGCGCCGCTGAAACTATACCTCAACCCCGTGTTTTCCCAACTCGGCCCGCAGCTGCTCGGCGCTCTGGTGGTGAATGACGTTCATTCCCAATCGCCGCGGGCTGTCGAGGTTCAATGGGCGATCGTCAATGAAGAGGCACTGTTCGGGCGGACGCTGAGAGACTTCCAGCGCCACACGAAAGATCGCTTCTTCGGGCTTGCGTGAGCGGACGTAACAAGAACTGAAGAACACCATGAAGTCTCTTCGAAGATCAAAGGCTTCAATGCGGTACTGGTTGAGCTCGAGCGGCTCGTTGTTGATGGCGCCAACGAAATATCTTCCTGTGGCAGCAGCCTTGTCAAGGACGGCGCGGGTGTCCGCGAATTCCTTGGATTGCGCGAACATGAACGCGGTGAATTCTTCGCGCGTGAAGGGACGAGAACGGTAAAATAGGGTGCGATCCAGATACTCATTCAGGGTGATTTGCCCAGTATCAAAAGCAGGAAAAGAGAGGTCGTGCCGGTCCTGGAATTCTTCCCAATCGAAGCGAAACGTGTCGGCAGCTTCTTTTCGCGACTCGCGATCCCAGCCGTTGGTAAGGATGACGCCGCCGATGTCCCAAAAAAGAGTGGTGATTTCCGGCAAGGGGCTGTACCTCCGGGCCTTGGAAGTGGCCAACCACTATACATCTCCGGTGGCTGGCTTCCCAAAACATTGGATACTGATTGCCGGGAAACGTTTCAAACGTTGGACAGATGCCTGAGAATCGTGTGAAGCTGGACGAGACCTGCGTCGGCGCCATTCGTCAGGTGCAACAGTATTGCCGGCCTTCCCAAGCGGCTTAGCGATTCGAATTCCACATGCGCCATGGCGATTTGAATTTTGTCCCATGGTGTAGTCGGCTCCAGGAACAGGCAAATCTTTTTGGGGATTGGCGGTCAGCAAGAGGACGAGTCCTTTTGGCGGGCCGTCGGTATAAAGTTGTCCCACAGTGTAGAGGTAGCGCGGACCTTCAGTGACCAACGTGGGAATTCCGAGCTTTGATTCCAGTTGATCGCAGATGCCGCCAATCAAGGCTCTGCGCTCCGGATTCAAGTCCATGAACGGCAGCAGCGCGAGAAAACCGTTCGGCCGGCGCATTGCGAAAAAACTGCGCAACGCTTCGGCCATGCTGAGCGTGGAAAGCTCCCGACGCGTCTCGCCTTCGGCATATAATTCAAGCTCCGCTTCCCGGACACGTACCGTCGGAGAGGGTGGCTGCTCCTGAGCGGAGTGCCTTTCAAGAAACCGCGCGATCCGCGCTCTTCGTTCCTGCACGTCCGGCTCGTGGAAAGGGTTCACTTCGAGCAGGGAGCACGTCAGCGCTGTGGCTATCTCCCATTTGAAAAGTTCGGCAGCAAATTCTTCCGGGCCAGCCAGACCGATAGTGATCAGAGGCACCCCGGCTTTGCGCAGTTGTTCGCATCGGGGTTCCAGTTCAGGGGCTTTGGCTCCCCCCAGTGTGATGCAAATGTGGAGGCTACGCTTTTCCAACGTTTCGAGAGGCTCTGCGGATCGCCTGAAGACGGGAATCAGGCCGTGCCCGCCGGCGCAGGCGCTGGCCGCCACCAGGAGCCCGATTCTTTGCGATACATGCTGGAGGCTGTCTCGGCCGAATAAGACGATGCGATCCGACCCTTCCATCGCTGACGCCGCTAACATTGCCGCCAACGAACCTGCCGGATTTGCTTCGCCGGAAACCGCATTGCTGCAGGCTTCCTGCATGGCGCGCGCGCTTTCCATTAGTCCGACAGGAGGGAAGCCGCCGGCCGCTGCCAAATAAAAATTGAAGTGAATCAGTGAAGAAAAGCGTCCGAGAATGCCGGGGGGATCGAGGAAACGGTCGATAAAATCGTAGGCCCCGGCCAGTTGTTGCAGATAAGAATTTTCTTCGGCCAAAGCAACAAAATGCGCGGCTGGAGAAGGAATACCGCGGGCCTTCAATTCTTCAAAAAAGTGAAGAAAGAGAGCGTGGTTATCGATGTCCTTGCCTAATTTATTGACGAAAATGAAGAGGGTCTTTTCCAAAGACAGATCTTTTTGCAAATTTCGCACGGCATCGGGATCAATGCCCCGCAGCAAAAAGGTCCTTTTGCCCAGCCTCGCCGACGGAAGTTTCAGAACGGCTTCCGCCGCAAAGCTGGCCGGTCCTAAGCTGACGAGGAGCACGTCTTCAAAGCCGGCGGATTCAATCTGGGCAGCGCGGGCGACTACGCGGTCCAAAAGCGGCCCCAACTGGCGAGGCAGCTCGAGCCAACGCAAATTGCTGCGGACCGATTCGAGTTCCTGCACGGGAACGGGCCATAAAGAGGCGTCTTGGGCCCAAAGCCGAGCGATCGCATTTCGCACGAGGAGACGTTGCAATTCGCGTCGGTAAGCGCCTTCCAAACGGCCAGGAGATACCGTCTGTGTTGGCAATGGCAGGGTGCCTCCCCGGAGGGCCACGCAACCCAATGCTACTCTTATTGAACCTGTACTTTCCATATAAGATTCACAGGACTACGCCATGTGACCGCGAGAGCGAGCGCCTCGGACTTTGCAAATTTCGACGGGTGGCTAGGATTTTCTGCAAAGTTGAAGTAAGGTGAGAAAGAATGATTCGGATGGGAGTGAAGCATGGCGAATGAACCCTGCAACGACACACCAGCGCCGAGCGAGCCCGTCAAGCCGGGTACCCGGATGGTGATGTGCGTCAAGTTTGGGAAAGAACTGCCCGGCCTGGACCGCATTCCCTGGCAAGGCGAACTGGGCAAGCGCGTGTTTGAAAATGTGTCGAAAGACGCCTGGAAACTGTGGATCGAGTACTCGAAAATGCTGATGAACGAGTACCGCCTGAATCCGCTGGACCCCAACTCCCAAAAAATAATGGGAGAACAGATGGAGCAGTTCTTTTTTGGAGAGGGCGCGAGATTGCCGGAAGGTTACGTTCCGCCAAAAGCGAAGAGTTAGTCGCCCGCCGCCGGCAGCTTGTGGGTTACCGGGTGTTCGACGGGCAAGCGCGGAGAGATAACAAATTCCAATTTTCTGTGACCCTCACGGATTGCTCGTTCAACTTCGCCTGCTGTGTTTGCCTTTGCGAATAGAAACCCCAGAAAGCTGGAACCTTCCGGCCAGGCAGCGATGTAATCGTGAAGCCGCGCAGTGATCAAAAGATCCGTAATTCCCGGCGTCGCAAGCGCCGCCTCCTGTCCGGAAATTTTTTCGAGAATGCCGCTGTGCGGGATGGGAATCATCAGCACGCCGGAAGCTTCCGGTTCGCGCAGGGCGTCGGAACCCGGCAGTTTCAGGGCATGACGGAGGAGCAATTCCTCCAGTCCGATGGACTCCTCCAGTTTATTTGAACAAAAGCGCAGCGCCCGCGCGCAGAGACCGCCGATGGGCCTCGCCGCAACTTCAATCGGCCATACCCCATCCTCGTTAACGCGAAACTCTGCGTGAACGGGACCGTGCGTGAGGCCCAAGGCGCGGACGGCGCTGTTCGCACAGTCCACAATCTGCGTTTGCTTTGTTTCGGGAAGCCGCGAAGGGGTTACGTAAATCGTTTCCTCGAAATACGGGCCTTCCAGCGGATCGGGCTTATCGAAAATCGCGAGGATTCGCAGGGTACCGTCGGTGAGCAGTCCTTCGACTGCCACTTCCCTTCCAGGGATATATCCTTCGACGATCATTTGATCCAGGTGCGGCTCGCGCGTGGCGTGAATTTCGGCGGACTCTAGCAATCGCCGAAGGCGCGTCGCCCCGGCGAGGAATTCTTCGCGATTATTCGCGCGCATTACTCCCTGGCTGGCCGAAAGGGAAAGCGGCTTCAAGACGCACGGGAAAGAAATTCTCGCGAGCGTAGGTTCCGGAGTGGGAACAACCGGGAGACTCCGAAACCACGGCACTGGCAAGCCCGCATCGCGAAAGACTTCGCGCATGCGCAATTTGCTCCGGCAGGCCTCAACCGAGGCGGAATGGTTATAAAGAATGCCGAGGCCGCGCGCCGCGTACGCTGCCGCAGCCGCGGGACGGTCTCCCAGCGCCAGCACGCCTGTCACTTCTTGCCCGCGCAGCACCTCCATCACCGAGTACGCGGCCGCCTCGGGCGACTCGAAATGCACGGCGATGGCGTGGTCACCCCAAGGATCATCGAGGCGATTGCAACGGTCTGTCACGTAAACGAGTTGCACGTCGAGTTTGCGTGCGGCTTCCTCAAAGCTACGCGTCTGATAGCCCAGCTTCGCGGCGAATAGCAGCAGGCGCGTGGTCGAGTTGGTCATTGCTGATGACAAAAGACCTCCGATTCCCAGCTGCGATCTACACGAAGGATTCTGTCCGTGCCAAAGATTCCCTGGCCTTGGCAATGGGACCCAACTGGTCCCGCGTGGGTTCCGCTCAACAGTACCAGGGCTCGTTGAGAAAAGGGATTGTCGCGCGGGACGGTAAAACGGGCAGAGAAGCAAAGGCTTCGTCCAATCCCGCGGCTTTATGGGCGGCCTGCCAGATGCTCTCGAAGATCGCACGCCGGGAACGTTTCTGCTTTTCACTCGCAGCGACAATCCACTGAATTTCTTCGCAGAGCGCATCCACCCGTGGATCAGGATGCCTCCAGGGATAAGCCAGCGATTCGGGATCAAACGGCGCGACGAGATACGGCACTTCCTCCAATTCGAGCAATCGGGAGCCTGCGGGAATCAAAAGCCGGATGGCAAGCTGGATCGGTGCGACATTTTCGATTAGCTCGTTTTCACGGAGCGCGTGCAGAAGTTCGAGGTAGCGCGCTGGTGTGGTCCACGGGGTAAAAGGCACGAAGGTAGGCTGCAGAACCATGCCCAATTCGCGAAATGCTTGATGAACTTCAAGAAAGTCTTCCTGGGTGTGGCCTTTGTCGAGCTTTGCCAGCACGTCATTGTCGAGTGACTCGACCGCGCTGGTAACGAACAAGCAGCCGGTGTCGCGCAGAGTTGCAAGATGTTTCTGATGTTTGCGCAAATGTTCGATCTTGATGGTTACGTCGTAGGTGAGCCGTGGAAACTCGCGATGCAACGCCTCCACAAGAGCCAGGGCATGGCCTACACCGTTGAAAAAATCGGGATCTCCAAAAGTAATGTGTCCGGCGCCGGCGCCAACTTGCTGGCGAATGTCTTCGAGTACAACTTCGGGGTCCACAATGCGGAAAACGCCTTTATAAACCGGAACGATCGGACAATGCCGGCAAAGATGCTTGCAACCACGGCTCGCTTCCGTGTAGCCCGCGACTCGGTGTTCGCCAAAGGGCAGCAGGACATGGGCATAGTTCCTGAGCGGAGGTAATCCCTGACGGTCTGGCCGGATAAATCGTTGCCTTTCCAGGGAGACCATGGACGCAGGCTCCGGCGTTATTGACCGTTGCTTGCTATTTCCATTGGGCCGAAGGTGCTCTGCGAGCTGCGCAAGCCCTTGCTCGAACTCGCCGCCAAGAAAAGTCGAAACACCCAGCGCGGCCAAATATTCCACATTCATCGGAGCATACAAGCCGTAGCAGCAGAGATGCGCGCTCGGGTTGAGCTTGCGAAGAGAAGGAATAAGCTGCGCCGCCAATCGCGTGGCAGTGTGCATCGGCAGATAAATGCCGATAAGGTTGGCGCTTTGAATCGCAGCTTCATCCAGCGCCTGTCGTGAAAGGTCCAGCAGGACAACTTGGTGGCCGCCCGCGCCCAGCCATGCCGCCGGGGACGCGAGTCCAAACGGTTGCCGCCCGAGTTCATAGGTCGAAATCAGAACGATGTTCACAGCTCTACCAGTATAGCCGCACCGCGTCCTGATGCGATTTCGGTTATCATAGAAAGCTGCCTTCGCTCCTGAAAGGATAGTGAGAATGGCCATTAACGCGGGCAATTCCTTCCGCACACGCGACAAACTCAACGTCGGCGCGCAAACTTTCGATGTTCACCGCCTCGAATTCCTCGAAAAGCAGGGCTTGGCTGATCTAGCGAAACTTCCCTTTTCGCTGCGCATTCTCCTTGAAAATCTGCTGCGCTGCGAAGACGGCCGCTTCGTTCACGCGGAAGATATTCAAGCGCTGGCGCGATGGAAGCCCGGGGCTCCCGAAAAAGAAATCGCCTTCATGCCCGCGCGCGTGCTCCTACAGGATTTCACTGGCGTTCCCGCCGTCGTGGATTTGGCCACCATGCGGGAAGCCGTGGTCAAGATGGGTGGCAATCCCAAGCGCATCAATCCCCTTTTCCCAGCTGAATTGGTGATCGACCATTCCGTGCAAGTGGACAACTTCGGGAATGTGAGCGCGTTTGGCTTAAACGCGGAATTGGAATTTCAGCGCAACGTCGAGCGCTACGCGTTTCTACGCTGGGGACAGAGCGCGTTTCACAATTTCAAAGTCGTCCCGCCGGACACCGGCATCTGCCATCAAGTGAACCTCGAATACCTGGCACGCGTTGTGTGCGCTGTGCCCCACGGCACGCGCGTCGAGGCTTATCCGGATTCCGTGGTGGGAACCGATTCCCATACGACGATGGTGAATTCGCTTGGGGTTTTTGGCTGGGGCGTCGGAGGCATCGAAGCGGAAGCTGCAATGCTGGGCCAACCTTCTTCGATGCTCATTCCAGAAGTCGTGGGCTTTCGCTTGCACGGAAGATTGCGCGAAGGCGCGACAGCAACAGACTTGGTGCTGACCGTCACGGAGATGTTGCGCAAGAAGGGCGTGGTCGGAAAATTCGTCGAGTTTTACGGCTCCGGGCTTTCGAGCCTCAGCGTTCCAGATCGCGCGACGATCGCCAACATGGCGCCTGAATACGGCGCGACCATGGGCTTTTTCCCCGTCGATGCGGAGACCCTCGCTTATCTGCAATTCACCGCGCGTCCGGCGGAGCAAGTCGCGCTCGTGGAAGCCTACTGCAAAGAGCAAATGCTCTTCCGCACCGATGAAACGCCGGCGCCGCTTTTTAACGACACGCTTGAATTGGATCTTGGCGCTGTTGAGCCGACTGTCGCTGGGCCAAAGCGACCTCAGGACCGCGTTCCGCTGCGTCAGGCGAAGACTTCCTTCACCAAAGTTGTGGAAGGCACACCCGTCAAGATCGTGCCGGTGCGCAACAATGGCGACTCGTTTGATCTTTCGAGCGGGGCCGTGGTCATCGCAGCCATTACCAGTTGCACCAACACGTCGAATCCGTCGCTGATGCTCGGCGCAGGCTTGCTCGCCAAGAAGGCGGTGGAGCGCGGTTTGCACGTGAAGCCCTGGGTCAAGACCAGCCTCGCTCCCGGGTCAAAAGTCGTGACCGATTATTTGCAGGCTGCGGGGCTCACGACCTACCTCGACAAGTTGAATTTTCACCTCGTCGGCTACGGCTGCACGACATGCATCGGCAACAGCGGCCCGCTCCCGGAAAATATCGGAGCAGCCATCAAGGAAAATAATCTCATCGCCGTTGCCGTGCTCAGCGGCAACCGCAACTTCGAGGGCCGCATTCATCCTTTGGTGCGCGCAAATTATCTGGCTTCGCCGCCGCTTGTTGTGGCCTATGCGCTCGCGGGCCGTATGGACCTCGACCTCACGACAGAGCCGCTTGGCAGCGATTCCGCGGGCAAACCGGTGTATCTGCGCGAGATTTGGCCCACGCCGCAGGAAATTGAATCCACGGTGCGCTCGGCGGTGTCGACGTCGCAATACAGCAAGGAATACAGCGAAGTCTTTGAAGGTGATGCGCACTGGAAGTCCATGCCCATCCCGCAAGGCGACATCTACAAATGGGACGCGAAATCCACATACATCAAGATGCCGCCCTATTTTGAAAACATGCCGAAGACGCCTGCGACGCTCTCGGACATTCACGACGCGCGAGTACTGGCGATTCTGGGCGACAGCGTCACCACCGATCACATTTCACCTGCAGGCTCGATCCCGGTCGATTCGCCCGCCGGGAAATACCTCATCGCTAACGGCGTCAAGCCGCATGAGTTCAATTCTTACGGCGCACGCCGCGGTAATCACGAAGTCATGATGCGCGGCACGTTTGCCAACATTCGCCTGCGCAATCAACTCGCGCCCGGCACCGAAGGCGGCTGGACGCTGTATCTTCCCGGCGGCGAAAAAATGTCGATTTACGATGCGGCAGTGAAATACCGCGAAGCCGGCGTGCCGCTCGTTGTGCTTGCCGGAAAAGAATACGGCTCTGGCTCGTCACGCGACTGGGCGGCGAAAGGCACGCGCCTGCTGGGCGTACGCGCGGTGATTGCGGAGAGTTATGAGCGCATTCACCGCAGCAATCTCGTGGGAATGGGCGTGCTGCCGCTGGAATTTAATGCTGGCGAAAACCGCGAATCTCTCGGACTAACCGGCTATGAAATTTTCGAAATTGAAGGTGTGGCCTCGCTATCACCCAAGAAAGCCATCACTGTCCACGCAAAATCCGACGATGGAAAGGTGAAGACCTTCTCGGTCGTGGCGCGTGTGGATACGCCGGAAGAAGTCTCGTACTACCAACACGGCGGCATCTTGCAATATGTTCTCCGCCAGATGTTGTAAGGGTTGTTGCGCAGACCACGAAGCGCACTAATCGGTGGGGCGAAACGCTTGCGGCGGTCTCGAACCTGATCGGGACCGCCGCGCTTTTTTGATTCACTTTACTCTCAGAATTATTTGTGGCCTTCGTGTTCGCAGCAGGAATCGCCAGCCTTTTTGGGCTGAACGTACTCGGCCTTTGCATCGACGGCGTAGCCGTCACCGTATTTGTCATGGTGCCGCACCCAAGCCATGGTGTGCGCCAACCCTTCTTCGTCCCGGCCCTTGGGCGCGAGGTCGAGCCAATTGTAGGCGCCAACCAGAATGTCCAGTCCGCGCGCATAGGTTGAATAAGTGTGGAAGATATTTCCCGCAGCGTCTTTGTAGAACGCGCTGGCCCCGGGCCGCTCTTCGCTCGGAAACTTTTGCATCGCGTAATTGTAATAGACCTCGCCCTTGCCAAGTTCTTCCTTGGTCATCGACACCTGATAATCGTAGTTGAAATCGGTACCGTTCGACGAAACCCACTTGAAGTTCCAGCCCATGCGCTTCTTGAACTTTTCAATGTCCGCGAGCGGCGCCCGCGAAATCACCACAAAGCTGACGTCGCGCGCGCCCAAGTGGGGAATCGAGCCGCCAAAATGGTCCGCGAGAAACGAGCAGCTTGGGCAGCCTTCGACCCACCCCGGGCCAAGCATGAAGTGATACACCAGCAACTGGCTCTTTTTGCCGAACAAATCCGCGAGCGTCTCCTTCCCATTGGGCCCCTCAAACGCGTATTTCTTCTCGACTTTCTCCCAGGGAAGCTCGCGGCGCTGCCGACTGAGCTCGTCGCGCAGGCGCGTGAACTCCTTCTCTTTTTTCAGGAACTCTTTCCGCGCGGCGATCCATTCGTCATGTGATACAACTTTCCGGTGCTGCAGAGTTGCGGTCGTGCTCATTTCGAGTTCTCCTTTGCGTTGCGAACTTCAGAAACTCTTGCGGCCGTTTTCTTCCTGCGAAAAAGCTTGGCAGCGATCGCCGCTACGCCGCCGGTAGAGACAACGCTTGTCGTAAACAAAGCTGCGCTGGCAACACATGCGGGGCACATAGACACGTACCTAGGCCGATTTCGCTTTCTGCATGAAAACGGGTGGTTCGTCGGCGCTGGGCCCCCAGCTTGCCGGCACCGCGACGTTGAGCATCCGCAAGTACACGCTGAACTGGCCGCGATGCTGATACCAGTGGCTTAGCATCACATCGCGCAAGAATTGCGCACGGGGCTGCGCTAGCACGTCCCGTCCACCGGCAATCAAGCGCCAGGTTTCCTGCATAGCGGCATCGTCGAACTTCGGCAGCAGGGTTCTGACGGTGGTGATGCTTTCCTCGAGCGTCTTCAGAATTTCTTCGCGGCTCGCCGGCTGTGGGAAGTCGAACGATTCGGGCACCGGCACCGGATTGTTTTGCACCAGGCGGAGGACACCGCCGGGCACCGATGCGAGATGGTACGCGAGCTGGCCCGCCGACATGGACTTCTCATGCGGCTTCCAGGTCAGCTTGTCTTCTGGCAGGCGCTCCAGGAACCTTCGCGTAATGGGGGCCTGTATTTCGAACTCCGCGAGCAGTGATTGTGCGATGGACATGATGACTCTCCTTTTCCTCTCCGTTGTTTTCTTCTGCGCACGTTTTGCGCGCTTCGAATTTGGCGATTGATTTTTACCGCGCGCCTTCCGCACGTTTGCGCGCGCGTTCGTGAATATGCGTCCAGCCTTTGACCACTCCTGCCCGGTGTTCATCCGCAATCAGCCCCATGGCTTTGTGCTGAAACTTGATCAGCGTCCCTCCGTCTTTCTCGCTCAATCGATATTGCACATTGGAGGTCACCGGATAAGACATGAACAACGGGCCGTAGAACTCCAGTAACGTGGGCTTCTTGATCGCTTGCACGTGGCCCCAGCAGTGGCCGTTGCCGTCGCCCAGATCGCGATACCACCTTCCTCCCGGCCATGCTTCGATTTTCAACGACATGCGTACCCCTTCGGTTGTCGTGTTCTCCGGGCCGAGTTCCTCCAGCAGCGCTTCGAACGTTTTCTCCAGCGAAGCCTTCACGTGGATTTCCTGCGTCACGTTTAGCATCAGATTCTCGATTGCCGCAGCCGCTCCCGCTGTTGTCATGTCTTTCCCCTCCCTCTGAGTTTGCTCCACGAACTAAATTCGTCGTCCCTTTAATTGGACAGCCCCAAACCCTGTTTATTCCCGACTAGTTGACCTTGATTGGATTTTTCTTGCCCTCGGCCCTTTCCTTCACTCGCAACAGTTGATGCCGCCAGAACCGCTCGAAGGTGCTCGTCCACTCATGCAACGGCCGGATGGCTTCCGCATTCGTTTGATACAACATGCGCCTTCCTTCCCGCCGGGCCTGCACCAGGCCCACGTCCTTCAGCACCCGCAAATGCTTTGACACCGAGGGCTGCTCCAGTCCCATCGCATCGACGATTTCTCCGACCGAGCGCTCTTGCAGCGCGAGGAAATTCAAAATATCCCGCCGCCTTGGCTCAGCCACGGCGTTGAAAGCATCGGAGGTTGTGGCCGCTCGTGGCATGCCGCTAATATATTCCTATATGGGAATATGTAAAGCACTATTTCTTCTTCAGCGAATCGCTCAGTTTTAATGCGAAGATGCGGTGAAAAAGGCCTTACACGGATGAGCCCTAGGTTCTTACTGGCGCCCTTCTCTTTTCTGTGCCATCACCAATCCGCGCGGCGTGGGCAGCAACAACACAGACAGCAAGCCTTCCTGCTCGAGCCGCAACGCCGCCTCGCGAACCGTCTTCATCGAGGAACTGGCGTCGTGCATGAGGATCAGGCCATAGGGGTTCATCTGCGGCAGAAAGCGCCGTGCTTCCTGCTCGCGAATCGGCGTGTCGCTGTCGCAGAACAGTAGGTCGATGCGTCCGTCCACTTTCATCTCCAGGCTTGACTCGTTGCGCGCATCGACCCATTGCCCAAGCCCGGATTCCGCAAAGCGCTTCTTCGCCGCTGCGAAAACTTTGGGGTCATACTCGCAGGTGATCACTTTTCCTACGCCATTGGCCTTCAGCCCTTCGGCAAAACGCAACGTGCTCAATCCCGAAAACGTCCCCGTCTCCACGATCAGTTCTGGTTTGAGCGTCGTGACGATGGCCTTCAAAAAATCCAGCACTTCCACTTCCGCGGTCATCGAGTCGTACATGTGCCACCTTTCGGGGTGCGGGCATTCCTGCGTTGGTTTGGAGTATTCGGGCTGTAGTACATCGCCGCGCGCGGCGATGTGCTCTACGATGCGGTGCTCTTTTTTAAGGCCGTGGAATTGGCTTTTGATACGCCAAAGTAACACCGCGCCGGCAAGGATGCACGCAACGCTCACCAGTTGCGCGTTCGAGAAAGCAAACCACGAATGCGAAGCCAGCCGGCTATAGGCTTCGTAGTTCATCCAGTGGAGATGTCCTTCCTCCAGGACGAGCCTGTCATTGATACGGATATACTCGACCAGGAAGCGGGCGATCCCCGTCAGGACCAGGTAGTTCCCGAAAATCTCGCCCTTAGCCTTGGGACCGCGCACAGCTTTGGTTCCCATGTGCCACAGAAACACGGCAATGGCGATCCAAGTCACGAATTCATAGATCGGAGTCGGATGCACGCGGTCCGTTGTGGGCACAATTCCGTTCGGAAAGCTCATTCCCCACGGCAGATTCGTGGGAATGCCGTAATCACCGTCGCCGGAGAGAAAGCACCCCATGCGTCCGAAAGCGTAGCCCGCGGCCCCTGGGGCCGAGCACATATCCAGAAAGTCCAACAGGGGAATTTTCCAGCGACGCGCAATAATGACCAAGGTCACGAATCCGCCGAACAGCCCGCCAAACCACGTGAAGCCGTAGCGGCTGAAGAGCACCCCGCCGGGATGGGCAAGAAATTCGGACGGGCTTTCCAGCGCGGAATACACGCGCGAGCCGATCAACCCGGCCAGTCCCGCGATGCCGATCACTAGGAAGGCTTCGTCCCTTTTCCCGCCATAGCCTTCTATCTTTTCAAGCTCGCCGCGCCTGCGGTCGAATTCCGCCTGCAGGATGTACGCCGCGACCAGCATTCCGGTCGCGACCATGAGTCCGTACGTGGGGATCGACAGCGGTCCAAGATGGAGGAAAGGAATCATCAATGGCGAGGTGCTTCGCCTTCGCAAGTATACATGAGGCCTTTCTCACGCCGAAGTCCGCTCACCTTGGAAGAAAGGCCATTACTTGCGCGTGTGCAAGGCAAAACCGAGGATCAACCACATCCCAAAGGCAATCCACTCGCCCAGCGAAAAATGCCCGGGAAAAACGGGGAGAAGCTTCATCAAGAAAAGCAACGAGGAAACTGCGATCCCTAGACTCGTCACCACCCGCGCAAGCGGGCGTTTTTCCACCATCCAGAACGACAAGCAGGCTGCAAACCAGCCCAGCGCCGAAGCCATCGAACCCACTTCGGTCACTGGCACGAGCAGCGCATCCCCTAGCAACAAACCGCAAAGCGTCCCCACAGTAATCCCCAGTACCGCCACCGACGGCGTTAAAAATTCCACATGCACAGTTCCAAAGCTTGCGGGAATCGTCCTGCGGCGCCCAAACGCAAACAGCATCCGGCTCGACGCCACAAAATTCCCGTTAAAACACTGAAACAGCCCAAACATCGCCATCACCAGAATCAGCCGCACCGGCCACCGCGCCCCCAGCGCTTGCTCGAACGCAATTGCTGTCGCGAACCGTTTTCCAATCAATCCTTGCCACGGCGCCACGTAAGACACTGCCGCCACAGCCAGCACATAAAATCCTGCTCCCACCAGCAGCGCCATCACAATCGCGCGAAAAAAGTGCGTCGCGCGAAACTCCGCGTGCGCCTCCTCCGCTTCTTTTGGCACTGATTCGAATCCGGTCAGGAAATACGGAACAATCTGCAGCGTCAGGACGATCGACACAAGTGGAGCCGTCCGAAACGCCGGCTCGAAATTCGTTGGCTTCCCGTACGCCGCGCTGATCCCCAGCAACGCCACAAACACCAGCAGCACTGCCGAGGTCGTCCAGTTCTGAAAACTCGCGCTCAGCCGGATGCCACGATAATTCAATACGGCTAGAAACAGCGTCAGCGCAATTCCCAGCACCAGCCGCGGCAAATACACAGGCTGGCCGGCCACCTGGTACAATTCCATCGAATTCAGCGACGGAAAAATGTACGCGGCCAGCTTGCCCACAGCCACCGCCTCCCACGGGCATACGATGAAGTACGCGAGCAGCATCATCCATCCCGTGAAGTAACTCACCACTGGCGGAAAGACCTGCGCCGTATACGCTGCTTCCCCGGCCGCATCCGGCAGCCGCTTCACCCATTCCCCGTACACGTATCCAACCGGCAAGAGCAGAATGCCACCCAGCAAAAATCCCAGCATCGCGCCCAGGGGGCCGCCGCGCCCCAACCAGTCGTCCATGAGTACCAGCCAGCCCACACCCACCATCGTCCCGAACGCCAGCGCGAAGTAGTCTCCCAGTCGCAATTTGCGTGCAAGTGTGGTCATGGACTCTCGTTGCGCGCACCGATTCTACACAGCATTCTCGCGAGCGCCACCAGTATTGACACATCGTTCATCCGGGCTTAACACACCGAAACTACAAACGGAACCTGGGTTCTTGATTGCTTGCTTAACCATGGAGGGATCGAAGATGTTTTTTTCAAGGTTCTTCAGACCCGCTACTGCGTTGCTTGCCACGTCGTTGCTCTTGTCGAACGCTCCAGTGTCGTTGGCGCAAGATGGCCGAGATGAGGGGCGGCGGCACGACGGCGATAGCTCGGAAGAGAGATTTGGCAGGCTGTCGCATAGGGAGAAGATCGAGCTGCTGCGCCACAAAGTGAAGTATGTTTTCGTGATCTTTCATGAGAACGAATCGTTCGACCATTATTTCGGCACCTACCCGGGAGCCAACGGCCTCTTCAGCGCGCCGCACGGCACCAAGCCCGCCAACGAGACGCCCAGCTTCGTGCAAAAATACCTGGACACCTCGCTCAACACTGTGACCATCTCCCCCTTTCTGATGCCGCAAGCGGTCCAAACTTCCTCGGGTACGGTCGTGCCGATCTATCCCGCGGACGAGATTTCGGTCGATCACAGCCATCAGGGCATGGCAAATGGCCTGAACATTGACGCGACGACGGGCGTGGCCGCCAATGACCGTTACGCGATGGATCAAGAGGGCCTGACGACCGACGAGTCCGGCGAGATTGTAACCAGCAAGGGCATGCCGCCAACCGCAATCTCACTCGCGCAAAAGCAGAAAGCTGAGACAGATATCGGCCACATCGATTGCGACACCATCCCCTTCATGTGGCACTGGGCAAAGCACTTCGTGTTGTTCGATAACTTCCACCAGTCAATCGTCGGACCGTCGACCCCGAATGCGATCGCGCTGATCGCCGGCCAGTCTGGTCAGACGCAATGGGCGCTTCACAACGATCAAGGCGCGTCCGTGACTTATGCGAACCCGAGCTTCCCAAACCCGCTTGGCGCCAGCTTCGGCTCGAAGATCACGCCATCCATCAGCAATGCCTACGTCCCGATTGTCGCCGATCCTGGCCCGTTTCCAGGCTCGAACCTGGACACGAATACCATCAAGCCCCCGTTTAACTTCGACGAGAATCCAGCCAATCCCTCGCTCAATCTGACCTTCGCCACCCAGCCGCTCTCGTTTATGGGTCACAACATCAAGGACATCATCGCGAACGACCCGAATCCCAGCGCGGACTTGCTGGATGTCCAGCACGACATCGAGACTATTGCGTCCGACGACCCGGCGGTCAACTGGGGTTGGTTTCAGCAGGGCTTCAATGGCAACGATGCGCCCGACCCCTTCGAGCCGCAAAACTCGACCATGCCAAACCCGACCAACAACCCGGGCCTGAACACCGGTTATGTGCTGCATCACAACGGTCCGCAGTATTTCGGCTATCTCGCCGACAATCCGAAGGTGCTGGACAATAACCTGCACGGCGCGAAGGACTTCTTCGATGCCATTGAAAACAGGACCCTGCCGCGCGACGGCGGCGTGTTCTATCTGCGCGGCGGCTACGACAACAATGATGGGCTGGTGCCGGTTGACCCAACGCCCGCCATCCAGAATGCCTTTATCGGCAACGACGATCATCCAGCCTACTCGGATCAGCAGATCTCCGAGGCGTTCGCCGCCAAGGCCATCAACGACATTGCTAACAGCCCTTACTGGGCGGAGAGCGTGATTATTATTACGTACGACGAGACCGACGGGTTTTACGACCATGTTTCACCGCACCGGCGCAGCACGTTCGCCGACGGCTCACAACTCGCGGCTGGTCCGCGTATCCCAACACTCCTGATCTCGCCATATGCCGCGTCCGGCAAGATCTCACATCACTACAGTGAGCATGGCTCCGTGATCAAGTTTATTAACGAGCTATTCGGCCTCGTGCCGCTGGCCTCGCTCCCGGACGAGAAGCGTGGGCGCGAGTTGGGCCTTTTGACCTTGGGACAGCCAAACCTCGGTCCTTCCGATGATCCCGACAACGAGGTCGGCGACCTGACGGAAGCGTTCGATTATGACGTTTTGCGGGGGCATGAGCGGCCAATCTCCGGCTCACTGGCAGCTATCTCGCCGGAGGTGGTGCAAACGCTGCCTCATTTCGCGACCGCCAACTACTCGCCAAACGGCTATACCAATGGTGCCTGCGCGGCGATCCACATTTTGCCGACCGACTTTCCGTCTTGGGAATCCTACCGAGCGGGTCAGCCGATCGACCCGTATCCGGTTGACGTAAATCCGCGTCCGACCCAATCACCCGGAACGCCTACCACCGGAACCTGGAAACCTTGATCCATTCTCGGGGCTGCAGATCGTCCGAAAGGGATGGAGGTCTTGACCTCCATCCCTTTACTTTTCTATCTTGGTTGGGTTTGTGGATGCCACGCATACTTCTGAACCTCCTTGTCGGCGGTCTATTTCTTCCCGCAAGCGCCATGCACGCTCAGACTTTAGAATCCATCCGCGCCGCTCACCACATGGAATGCGGCACGGTCGTAGGCGCCGACGACTGGAATGGAGAGGATGTCCACGGCAATCTCTCAGCACTGGGAGCCGAAGTATGCCGGGCTGTCGCCGTGGCCATCTTCGGTGACGCTGACAGCCTTAAGATCCAGGTCTTTCCCGCCGAGCCGGAGGCGTTGAATGCGCTGAAGGCTGGCACGATCCAGCTTGCGATCGGCATCTCGCCTTCGGCATCGACGGCGACGCATTTCGGCATTGGGTTCGGACCGCCTATCTTTTATGACTCTCAGCGTTTGATGGTCTCCAAGCGAAGCGGCATCACCGAACTGGCGGGCTTGCGCGACAAGGTTATCTGTGCGCTTGACATGAGCCCGCCCGAGCGAGCGCTCCACGACGAAATGACCGCGCGGGGAATTCCGTACGCTCTCCAGTCTCACTCCGAACAGGGTGAAATGGACGCGGCCGTGGCGGTACGCCGATGTGCGGCGGGCACCGCCATGGAGTCGCGGCTCGCCCAGTCGCGCGCCAATTTTCATGCCGTGACCAGCGATTTCGTATTCCTGCCGGAGCGCTTCGGGCTGTACCCGGTTGTCCCCGCGTATCGCTATGGCGATCAGAAGTTCGGCCTGTTGATCGATTGGACGATCAGCGCGCTGATCGAGGCGGAAGCGTTGGGAATCACGCAGGGCAACGTGGCAGCGGCGGCGAAACGCGAAGACATGCGGGCCGAGCAGTTGCTTGGGCACGACTTCGCGACTGCTCAGGCGCTGGGGCTGGCGCACGATTGGGCGGCCAAGGTTATCGCTGCGACCGGCAATTATGGCGAGATCTTCCAGCGCACGACGGGTGGGCCCTACCATCTGGATCGGGGTTTGAATGCGCTTTGGACCGAAGGCGGGCTTACGCGTCCACTGCCAATGAAATGACTGGCGCAAACGACGAACCTACTCTTAAATCCAGCCCTGACAGTGGGCGCCGTCATCGTTGCTCCCTGAGATTGCGCCTCACCTCCCCAGTTCTTTTCTTCTTGCCGCGGGACAACCCTCTGACGGGGTTCGCCATCCCTTCTTTCATCCTCCTGGTGCAAGGAGCGATTGGTGCGTTGGCGTCTGTTTGTACTTGTCTTCGGGTCAACCCTGGGCGCAGCCTGCCCTGCTAAGGCGCAAGGACAATCTTCTGCGACTGCCGCCCAGCCAACCGAGCTGAGCCTCCCCGAGCCCGCGATCGTCGGCGAAGTGCGTTTCGTCGGTGTGCATCGCGTTTCTCCCGCTGCCGTTGCCGCCCAAATATCAACACATACAGGCACACAATTCGATCCTGCAAAACTCGCGGGCGATGTCCGCGCCCTCGCTCGTCTTGGCTGGTTTCAATCCATTCAGGTGAAGCAAGGAGCTTCAAGTTCTTCCACGGATTCTTCTGGGAGTCAGAAGCACATCACTTTGCAGTTTCTGCTCGAAGAATGGCCCGTGCTTGCGAAAATTGATTACTCCGGCTCTCGCTTGCTTTCTTCGCGGCAAATTCAGAAGCTTCTGCAAGACGAGAAAATTTCTCCGGGCCTCGGCCGGCCTATGGATCCCGTCGTTCTTCACCGCATCGCCTCCGCCATTCGCTCTTCCCTCAATCAACTCGGCCACCCTGAACCCAAAATTCACATCCAGTCCACTACGTCGCCCAACTCCACTCGCGCAGTTCAATTTCTCATTGACGACGGGCCGTATCTCCCTGTTCGCCGGGTTCAATTCACAGGTCACCCGCAGCTTTCTGACAAATTGCTTCGCGCACAAATGCAAAACCTCGCTCCCTGGAAACCTCTAGCTGAGCTTCGCGGCAAAAACGCCTACACGCGAGAAGCATTCGACGAAGATCGTCAGCGCCTGCTCACGTACTACCAGGATCACGGTTATCCCGAAGCCCGTGTTGGGAACGCTCACCTTTCCAAAATCGCGGACCGTTCGTGGAAACGGTTTCCTTTGCCACACCGCTCTTCGCAATCGGGATTAATGCTCTCCATTCCTCTAGAAGCTGGTCCTTATTACAGTTTGGACTCCCTCACTACGAGCGATGCTCTCCAGCACGCGACAACATCCCAGCACGCCAAGTCTCCTCTCCTTCCCGCAGTCGCGCAGCGCCGAAGCTTTTCCGAGAAGGAAGTCGACACCCTTCGCCGTTCTTACTCCGCGCGCCTTTACGCCAACCCCTCCACGCACGATTCCGCCCTCTTCCAATCCGTCGTCGCCAATCCTGTCTTCGACCCCGACTCTCATTCCGTCAGTCTCAAGCTCGCTCTCAGCGATTCGCCACCTTATCTCGTTCATCGTCTCGAATTTCAGGGCCTGCACAGATTCAGCGACCGCTATGTCCGCCGCCGAATTCCCCTCCGCGAGGGCCGTCCCGTCGACGATCGTGCTCTCGAAACCGGCCTCACCAAACTCGCCCGCACCGGCTACTTCAAACCAATCCGCAAAGAAAACGTTCATATTCAGCTCGACGAAGTCCGCCACACCGCCAACATCCAAATTCATCTCGAAGAAGTCGGCCGCCAACGCACTACGTTTTCCGGCGGTCACGCGCAATTCGGCAGCTCGCTTGGCCTTGCGTACACCGTCTTCGATCTCCTCAATCGCGAAGAACTTCTCTCGGCAAAACTCGACGCCGGCCCGGAAACTCTTCAAATCGTGCTCGGCATCACCAAAGAAGGCATCTTCGGCACGCGCGGCTCTCTCGCGTTCTCCATCTTCAACAACGTTCTTCGTCCGCGCCTCACCAAGGGCGTTCAGGGCCCGTTTTTTAACTCCCGCAGTGAAGGCATCAGTGTTCCTTATACGTACGCCTTGACCAATACCGATTCCCTCGGCATCGACTACACGCTTTCGCATACCACAACCGGCTTACCTCTCGGCACTCCGCCCGGCCTCACCGGTCTGCCGCCTCTCGATCTCCAAACCAAAATTTTCAGCAGTTCCCTCGGCACCGCTTTTGCTCACGATACCGGCAACGAGCGCATTCGCCTCTCTGACTCTGCGTCCGGTGACTTCCTTGGTGGCGACGAACACATGGTCCGCGCCTCCGCCGAAGCCGCCCGCATCTTCCGCGATCCGCTTTTTTCCTCCTCCAACGCCTGGGCCTTCCGAACCACTTTCTATGGCGCTGGCAGCTACCGCGGAGACATGCCCCTCTACGCTCGCTTCTTCTCGGGCGACGAATTCATTCGCGGCCTCCGCGACGGTGAACTTGGCCCCTACACCATGACCGAAAAAACTCTGCCCTCCGGCGCCACAATTTCTTCTCCTTCAACCACCGGCGCGAATCTCCTCACCGCCGCTAACGCCGAATATCGCATTCCGCTTCACAACGGCGTCGAAGCCGTCGGCTTTTTCGATCTCGGCTCCGGCTGGCTTCTTCCCAATTGGCTGGGCCCAACAAAGCCTGCACTCCTTTCCGCGACCAACGGCGTCCTTCACGGCTCAACTGGCGTCGAATTCCGCTGGACCATTCCCGGCATCCAAGTCCCGCTGCGCTCCTACTACGCCCTTAACTTGCTTCGTCTCGACCGCCGCTTCCCTCTTTCCGGCAAATCTTTCTTCTTTGTCCGCAACCGCTTCTCCGCCTTCGGATGGGGACTCGGTTCGCTGTTCTGACGCGCCCTCCTGTACTAAACTTTCTGCGTCATGAAACACGCCAAACTCCTCAAAGAAGCCTCGCGCATCATCGAACCCTACTGCATCACCAGCGGTCAAAAGTTCTGCCTCAAGGATCACGATCCCGCCGACACCAACGGCCTCAAAGATAAGCGCGCCGCACAATCGCTTCTCGAGGACGGCCTCACCTACCTCAGCCACTATCAGGAAATGCTTTACGCCCAGGACCGCTGGGCTCTCCTCCTCATCTTTCAAGCCATGGACGCGGCGGGGAAGGACAGCGCCATCAAGCACGTTATGTCCGGCATCAACCCCCAGGGCTGCGATGTTCATCCTTTCAAATCGCCCAGCAACGAAGAACTAAATCACGACTACCTCTGGCGCATCCACAAAGTCGTTCCCGAGCGCGGCAAAATCGGCATCTTCAATCGCTCCTACTACGAAGAAGTTCTCGTCGTCCGCGTCCATCCCACATTCCTTCGCGCCCAAAAGATTCCCGACCGCCTCGTCACCAAGCACATCTGGCAGGAACGCTACGACGATATCAATGCCTTCGAGCGCTATCTCGCCCACAACGGCGTTGTCATCCTCAAATTCTTTCTCCACGTCTCCAAGGAAGAACAGAAGAAGCGTTCCCTCGAGCGCCTGGAAGATTCAAAAAAGAATTGGAAGTTTTCAATAGCCGACGCGCAGGAACGCAGCTTTTGGAAGGATTATCAGGAAGCCTACGAGGAAATGATTCAGCAGACCGCCTCAAAGCACGCGCCATGGTACGTCGTTCCCGCCGACAACAAATGGTTTACCCGCCTCGTCGTCGCTGGCGCCATCCTTGAAACCCTCAACGGCCTCAACCTCTCCTTCCCCGACGTCGAAAAATCCAAAAAGAAGGAGCTCGCGGAAGTCCGCACTTCCCTCCTCGCCCAAAAAGACTGAATCGTTTCCCCTCGCAGGGGCACGTACATCGTGCCCTCTCCTTTCTCGTAGAGGCGGGTCTTTAGACCTGTTCTTCGCTTCTGTAGTGGCGGGTCTTTAGACCCGCCTTCTTTCTTCAGTAGCGCAGACTTCAGCTTGCCTGAACCTTGCGAAGGGGCTGCGCTCTTCCTTTGGAGTACGGCTTACCCCTGAGAACAATCGAAGGGCAGCCTTGCTGCCGCCCTCCCGTCCGTATATACTGTGCGTATATACATTTAGAACCTCAAGGAAAGATACAAGCGCCTTCACTCTCGCCATCAAGGAGGACTCAAAACATGGCCACCGCCAAGGTTTTCCGCTCCGGAAACAGTCAAGCCGTGCGCTTGCCAAAGCAATTCCGCCTGAAGAGCAAGGAAGTTGAAATCTCGCGCCGCGGCGACGAAATCGTTCTTCGGGAAAAACCAGGGGCTATGGCTCGCGCCTTCCAACTACTGGCCGCTTTGCCTGAAGATCTCATTCTCCCGGGACGCAAGAACGGCAAGCCGCAAAAACGCCGGGGCCTCTGATGGATCCCTTCTTCCTCCTCGACACCAACATCTGTATCTATATTCGCCGCAACAAGCCGGAGCCCGTCTTGCGGCGCTTCCAATCACTGCGTCACGGCGAGGCCGTTCTCTCTGTTATTACGTTTGGGGAGTTGCTCTACGGTGCAGAAAAGAGTGCTCAGCGTTCCCTGGCTCTGAAGCAGTTGCAGCAGCTTGCCGAACTCCTGCCCGTCCTGCCTCTTCCGGAATCGGCTGCACAAACGTACGGGAAGATCCGCGCGGAACTGGAGCGCAAAGGCCAAATGATTGGCAACAATGATTTGTGGATTGCGGCACATGCCAGAGCGGCGGGCCTTACCTTAGTGACCAACAACGAGCGCGAGTTTCGTCGCGTCAGCGGCCTAAAAATTCAAAACTGGGCCGTGTAGTACGGACTCTTCCCGATTTTCGACTTCCCTTCCTTCGCCCCATCATTTCTTCAAATCCAAACACGGCAGCGCCGCAATCTTCGCTTCCGGCGTATCGAAGCTCCTTGTTCCGCTCCCGTCTTTCATCGACAAAAACAGCCACTCGCTCTTTTCTTCCGCCGTCCTGCTGAACTCGAACACCACCTTCTCATTTTCCCTCGGCTGATAGGTCATCGTCCGCACCAGCATCGGGTACATGTCTTTCGTCGCGTCTTCCGCCGGCTGCCCGCATCGCGCCAGCAACGCATCCAGCGTAATCGTTGCCACTGCATGTTCCTGGCGAGCTGCCCGCGCAATCTGTGCCCGCTCGGCGTTGCGCTTCTGCAGCGTTACCAGCCCCATTACGCCAAATGTCACGCCTGCTGCAATCAGCCAAATATATTTTGTGCGATTCAGGAAGCCTACAAAATCGGCCACCAGGCCGGCATCGCTCGGCTGCACAATTCCTGGCAATGCGTTGACGGTATCAAATGTCGGAGGAGACGAAGTATCTTTGCTTGGGGTCGCAGGGGTTGCCGGGGTCGCTGCTGTCGCCGGTTTATTTTCTGTTTGATCCGATGTTGCGGCGGGTGCGCCCTTTTGGCTCTCCGGTGACTCTGCAGTCTCGGTCTCAAACGAGCTTCGCAGCGAAGTCGGTCCCGTAACTTTCGTCCGCTCGCCCGAATACGAGGATTCCCACACTTTCGCGTCGTCCATACGCTCCCTGCCTTTCGGGCTGTAGCTTTATTTTCCCCCTCCGCGCCTCCTCCCGCCCGCTTTTGTTTGCTTCTTTGGCCTGTCAGTTACTTTCCCCCGCTACCTCTCTTCGCTACAAATCGTCTTTGTCCGGTCCTTCCGGTGGCCGTTTATCATTCAAAAAGAACATCGCATCCAATGGAGCCGCAAAGGTTTGAAATACGATGGGTGTTTGCTCGAGGTTGAAGCAATCAGCAAAGTCATCCGCCGGTGTATCCGCGTAGCCCAACGGCGCCACTCCGAAAACTTCCTCAATGAATTTCAAGATGCTTCCGAAATCGTGCGTCACGTGCGAGACGTATCCCGCTTTCGCGTACGGCGATACGATAATCAGCGGCACGCGGAACCCGTATTCGTACGAATTCGTGATTTTCGGCGCGACGTGGTCGTACCAACCGCCCCAGTCATCCCACGTAATGATGATTGCCGTGTTCGACCAATACGGGCTGGCGCCTATCGCATTCACGATGGACGCTACCCACGAGGGTCCCGATCCGTCGTTCGATGCGGCATGATCCGAAGCTGCCGCCGTGGGAATCACCCAGCTCACTTGCGGAAGCTGGCCGCTCGTGATGTCGGTCAAAATCTGCGTCGAAGGCGTGATGACATTCTTCGCCCAATCTGGGCCCATCCGCAGGTGCTGAATGGCGTTCGGTCCCGTCCAGATCGATCCCGGTGTCGGTGTGTAGTACTTCCACGTGACGGACTTCGCGTCCAGTTCATCCACCAACGTCGGATGCTCGAAGCACGGATACTGTGAGGAAGACTCTGCGCCGCTCGGGTCGATCAATAAAACGTATTCCCCTTGCGGCGCGGTGCAGCCCACCACGCTGCCTGCGACCGGCACATGCGGATTTTCCGCCGCAAAAAGGTCGCTTGTCCCAGTTGGCGCCGAAGTGCCCGCAATGATGAACTGATGCGCCGGAAAACTTGGGCCCTGATTCGTCTGGAACATCCGGTCGCCGAACGTGTACGCCTCCGCCAGCTGAAAATATGGCGCCACTTCCGAAGGATTCACGTACTTGAATTGCGGATCGGGCGGCGGGCAGCCGACCGCTCCCGCAGCGCACCCGACCGCCACCAGATCCGCGCCATCCATCTTCCCGCCGTCATACTGCTTCACGAACGCGGAATGCGCGTGGCTCAGGTCGTAGTCATTCGCCAGCGTGATTGGTGTCAGATCGATGGTTTGCCCCTGCGAGTTCGTTCCGCTGTTGGCAATGTCTGCATTCGGCAGGCCATGAAACAGATTGTCCGGGGTGCGATTCTCCTGGAAAATCACCACAACATGCTCGATTTTCTGCGAAAACGGCGGCGGGGGTGGAGGGGGTATGGTCATCGTTCCTCCTCCGCCGCAGCCTCCCGAATTCAGCAGCAACCCGGTGGCACAAAGGCACAATGTTCCTGTAGCAAAGAGGACTTTCTTTGGAAGGTGCATGATGGACTCTCCCCGCGCAAGCCGCCGGATCGGGTGCGCCCCACCTCATACCAACCATTTCTTTGGCGTTATTTGGCGTACTACCGGCCGCCTCTGAAATGGCCGCCTAGGAAGTGGTCAGTACACGCGATCCGCGCTTGGACACACAAGCCTGTCTTACCTACCCCAACCCAGGCCCTCCCTCTTAGTTGCGCGCCCTTGAGTTCAAGCTTTGGCTGGAGTACGACGGCCCGAGTCCTACGCGCCTTTCTTCATCTCCCGCTGTTTCGCCGGCTGGTACAGTCCCGGTGTCGTTCGCCCCGCAATCGCCAGCCGGTTCCACGCATTGATCGCCGCCACCGCCACCGTCAAATCCGCCAATTCCTTCTCGCTGAAATGCGCCTTCACCTCTTCATACACCGCATCCGGCACATGTCCGTTCGTTACCAGCGTAACCGCCTCCGTCCACGCCAGCGCCGCCCGCTCTCGCTCCGTGTAATACGGGCACTCCCGCCATGCATCCAGCGAATACATCCTCTGCTCGTTCTCCCCGAAGGCCTGCAAGTCCTTCCAGTGCATGTCCAGGCAGAACGCGCATCCATTAATTTGTGACGCCCGCAGCTTCATCAGGTGCAGCAACCCCTCTTCCAGCCCACAATCGTCCAAATAGTGCTCCAGCCCCAGCATCGCGTGGTACGCTCCCGGCGCCGCCTTCGTGTAATGAATCCGCTCTTCCATGACTCCCTCCTCTCTGGTCGTCTCACTGCCAATAACTTTAGATGTCCCCGCCCTCTACTCTGATACTCGGCGCCTCCCCTGTCTC
>Ga0187780_10000325_pt1 | contig 36469 bp, 30 predicted proteins | sample 1015_Q2_SP10_20__FD_132429 | JGI IMG/M metagenome (GOLD analysis project Ga0187780, IMG submission 132429) | Tropical peat soil microbial communities from peatlands in Department of Meta, Colombia - 1015_Q2_SP10_20_MG | ecosystem: Environmental > Terrestrial > Soil > Wetlands > Peat | place...
CTTTTCTTCGGTGGGAAGGATGATGGGCATGAAGTCGGTCATGTTGTTATCGAGGTAGATCCGCTGGAGATTATCCGGCGTGTCCACGTAGGTAGCCGGGCCGATGTCCGGGGTAACCTGGCCGCTCTTTTGCTCCTCGGCCGTGAGCGGCTTGGTGAGCGCGTCTATGATTTCCGGCATGAGTGGCTTGCCGGTGACGGGGTCCTTGCCATCGAGAACGGCGTACATCTCCTCGTCCGACTTGTTGGTCATCGGGTGAGGGAGGAAGCAGATGCGCTCGCCGGGCATGCCGCGGTTCGCGGCGTTGGTCTTGGCGAGATCCTTGAAGGCGATCGTAACCAGGGGGGCCGTGGGAAGGCCCATTTTCTCAACTTGTGCGCAGTGACCGACGGTCGCTGGTGTGCAGGTGCTTCAATGCCCATACGCCATGATCATGGCGTTGCCGCTGGCTTTCATTTCCGCCGTTAGCTTGGGGTCGTCATCGAAATACGACCCGGCTTTCAGGCGGTAAACCGTCTTCACGTTGGGCATGTTCTTTTGGAACCAGATGGCGATCTGATTCAGGAAGCGATCGGCTCCGGCGAAGCCGTCCGACACCAGGAAAATCGTCTTACCGTCAAGGCTCGAAAGGCGCGGTGCCATGGGAATGAGCTGGATCGGGGGCGGATTGCCCTTTGGATTGAGAGTCTCGAGCTTCGTTTCCGTGGGCTTCGCGACCGCATTCTTCTTCGCGGGTTCGGCGAGCGCGGGAGAGCCAGCCAGCACCGCCGGAGAAATGCCGATCAGCGATAGCAGCTTGCGCCTATTGATTTTCATGCTCGCCTCTCATTCATCTCGTTTCGCGCTCGCAGATTTGGTGCCCTACCGCTTTCTGCGATCCGAATCATAACACCCCACTGCCTAATATTGAGACTCGTTCGGTGTGGTTTCGGTTACGGAAGCGCAAAAGTGTATATCGCATTGTGGCCGGTCGGAGTGTGCAAGTTCGGAACCTCCGCACTGAGCTCCGGGACTTTTAGGTTGTAGCCGGTCATGACGCAGATGTACTGCTTCCCATCGACGGCGTACGTTATTGTGCTTACGGAAATATTCCCGCCGAGAATTGCTTCCCAGAGCTTTTGGCCAGTATCGACATCGAAAGCGCGGAACCGGCGGCTGATATCGCCGTGGAAGACAAGTCCACCGGCCGTCGTGAGCATCGCGCCATTGCCAGGTGCGCGGCCTAGATCAAATCGCATTTGCTCGCCGGTCGACAGATTGATTTTTGAGATTCCGGTGAATTTGTTGGAATCCGAGCCGGGGCGGGGAATTACGGTCCAGCCGGCTTTCACGCCGGGGCCGGGAATCGTCAGATCGCGGCAGTTGTCGGTGTACGGCACGTAGAGGGAATTGTTCGCTTCGTGGTAGGCCGTCGGCCAGTAGCTGCGCGTGTTCCAGTAGCAGGTGATGTGGTGATCGCCCGGATGCTTGAACACGATGTCCCAGTTTAACGTCGTCTGGCCGGTTCTTACGTCGATATCTGACAGCACGGCACGCGGATCGTCATAGGGAAACGGCGTGGCCCAGAGAAATTTTCCGTCGTTGCGATCAAGTACAAACAGCGCGCCACTTTCTGAAACCATTGCGGCGATGTCGTGCATCGAGCCGCGCGGAACGTCCGGATTGATCCACTTGACAAATTTCGGTTCGGGATCAAACGCGACGCGCGCAAGCGTACGCTCGTGCGTGTGATCGGAGTCCCAATCGTCGCCCGGAAGATGTTGGTAATACCAAATGAGCTTGCCGGTGGCCGGATCGAGAGCCAGCGTACAGTTGCTGTAAAGATCAGAAGGAGTCTTACGAGACGTGCCGTCGGGATCGCCGCCATGACGCTGCATGCGCTGATCGGGCATCGGATTTGCGACGCCCCAATAAAGTACATTGCGAACGGGATCGAACGTTCCCGGCATGCCCCACGTCGACGCCATCGATTGCGAATTGTCGGCTTGATTCCATGACGCAAAACCGGGATCGTCCGGATGCGCCACCGTGTAGAACCGCCAGATCTTCTGGCCGGTTTCCGCGTCGTCCGCTTCGATGAAACACGTATCGCTGCCTTTGCCGCACGTGCCGCCGGAAATCACCTTGCCGTCTACCACGATCGCGCCGGAGGTATTTTGCGTCTCAGTTTTGTAGGTCTCCCAGCGAACCTTGCCAGTGCGTGCGTCGAGCGCAACGACGAATCCATCGACCGCAGTGAAATAGACCATATCGTCGTATATCGCCAGAGCTTTTGTGCGCTCCACGCCACCGAGCGACGCGTTCTTGAATTCACGCTTGTATTCCCAGATGAGATCGCCATTTGTGGCGTCGATTGCATCAACGAATCCGCCTGGCGCGATTACGTACATTACGCCATCGTGGACGATGGGAATGGTTTCCGTGACTCCTTCGGGCAAGCCGCGGACCCAGGCCATGCGAAGCTGGCTCACGTTCTTCTTGTTGATCTGCTTGAGAGGGCTATCGCGGAATGCGTCGTATGTGCGGCTGTACATCAGCCAGTCGCCCGGATCGGGATTGAGTAGCATCTTCTTAGTGACTGGCTTGTAATTCTTTACTTCCTCTTGCACTTCTTGGGTCTTGATTACCAATTGTTGTGCGCCAACCGGTGCAGCTTGTGCGAGCGCGAGACAAACAAATAGGGCCGACAATCTGCTCATTCCATCCCCCAAACCGCAGTGAAGTTCCCGGTTTCAACGGTGCAGGCTTGAATCCGAGCGGTATCCTACACCAGTTTTTTCACATACTGACGCGAAGCACTCGTACCAGATTCCCGCTCGGGGTCGTATCTTGTCGCAAAGTGGTCCAAGACTAAACCCTGGTCCCGCAGGTGACGCGGGACCAGGGCATTCGGGTGGGTGGGGGGAGACGAGTCAATTTCTGCTGAACCAACTCAGGAGAGCCGATTGTTCCGAAATACGGCGACCTCCTTTGGAATGACAAATATCACTTCGTCTTTGACGAGTTGCAGTTCGCGCAATCGATCCTGCGACATCTCGATGTGAACCGGCGCACCCCAGTCGGTGACTGCTTCGATCTTGACGAGCGCACCGGCGGAATTGATGTGTCTTGTTCTGGCGCGGAACGAATTCGGGGAGCCGGGCTGGCGGTCGATATCGAGAAGGTGAGGCCGGACGAAAACAAGGTTACCCGTGGCCGATTCGTGTATGTAGGCTCTGTTGTCATCGACCCGCCCATGAAATAGATTGACGTTACCGAGAAAGTTGTAAACGAATGGGCTCGCCGGTTGATTGTACACTTCTTCGGGGCTGCCGACCTGTTCGATGCGCCCCTCGTTCATCACGGCCACGCGGTCGGAAACCTCCAGCGCCTCATCCTGATCGTGCGTGACGAACACACTAGTGATATGCACTTCGTCGTGGAGTTGTCGCAGCCAGCGTCGCAATTCCATACGCACTTTGGCGTCCAAGGAGCCGAACGGTTCATCGAGCAGCAACACGCTCGGTTCGACGGCCAGAGCTCGCGCCAGTGCGACTCGCTGTCTCTGTCCTCCGGAAAGCTGCGATGGGTATCGTTGCGCCTGATTCTGCAGCTGGATGAGCCTCAACAGCTCGTTTACCTTCGTGCGAATTTGCCCGTTCGACGGACGAAACTTTCGCGGCCGCACGCGCAGGCCGAAGGCGATGTTCTCGAAAACGGTCATGTGGCGGAAAAGCGCGTAGTGCTGAAAGACAAATCCCACGCGCCGCTCACGCGCTGAGCGCTCCGTGATGTCGCGGCCGTCAAACTGCACAGTGCCGCAATCCGGAAATTCGAGCCCTGCGATGATGCGCAGCAGCGTCGTTTTGCCCGAGCCTGAAGGCCCGAGTAGCGCGACCAGCTGTCCATCAGGGATTTCGAGACTCACACCATCAAGAGCGGTGAAGTGACCGAAGTCCTTCCTGATATCGCGCACCGAGATGCTCATTGCCTTGTCTCCCCGCTTGCAGTGGCCTGCTCTGCGAGCTGCTGTCTTGTTTTCCATTCCACGATGCCTTTCACGACCAGCGTTAGTAGCGCCAGCAGCGCCAGCAGCGACGCCACCGCAAACGCCGCAACGAACTGATAATCATTGTAGAGAATCTCGATGTGCAGCGGCATCGTGTTCGTGAGGCCGCGAATGTGCCCGGATACCACCGAGACGGCGCCGAATTCACCCATGGCTCTCGCATTGCACAAAATCACGCCGTAGAGCAGAGCCCATTTCACGTTGGGGACGGTCACACGGAAGAACGTCTGCCAGCCGTTTGCTCCAAGAGTCAGCGCGGCCTCTTCCTCGTCGTTTCCCTGAGCTTGCATCATCGGCAGAAGCTCGCGTGCCACAAACGGAAACGTCACGAAAATGGTCGCTAGCACGATTCCGGGCACCGCAAAGATGATGCGAATGTCGTGCGCGATCAACCACGGCCCCATCAGGCCCTGCAAGCCGAATAGCAGTACGTAAATCAACCCGGAGACGACGGGCGAGACGGAAAACGGCAAATCGATCAGCGTGATCAGCACACTTTTGCCGATAAAATCGAACTTCCCGATTGCCCAGGCCGCCGCTACGCCAAAAATGAGGTTCATCGGTACTGCGATGCCCGTTGCAATCAACGTCAGCTTGATTGCCGCGAGCGCATCGGGCTCGCTGAGGCTGTTGATGTAGAAACGAAAGCCCTTCTCGAAGGCAGATCCGAACACGACGCCGAGTGGCAAGAGAAGGAATGCGCCGAGGAATACGACCGCCACCGCAATCAGCGACCAGCGGACCAATGCCGGTTCCGTCGTCGCCTTTGTCGCATGATTCGAGCGGCCGGGGGCTGCGTGTTTGATCGTCCATGGAATCGAGGCGGCCATTGAAGTTCCGCGAGCGGGAAAGAATGCTCTAACGGCCTCCTTCTCGGACCAATACTGGAGTCAGACTCGGACTCGCCTCCGCACGACCCGCGCCGGCGTCATCGAGTCGTCGTTGACTCGAACTCCATTTCTGCAGCAGATTCACCCCAAGTAACAACGCGAACGAGGCGATCAGCATCACCACTGCAATCGCCGTTGCTCCTGGGTAGTCATATTCCTGCAGTTTCGTGATGATCAGCAGCGGTGTGATTTCCGTTTTCATCGGCATGTTTCCGGCGATGAAAATGACCGACCCGTACTCGCCGACGGCTCGCGCAAAAGCGAGGGCAAATCCAGTCAAGGCGGCGGGGAGAATCGAAGGCAGCAGCACATGCCGAAATGTCTGCCATCTGCCAGCCCCGAGGCTTGCTGCCGCTTCCTCGAGTTCGCGGTCCAAATCTTCGAGCACGGGCTGAACGGTCCTCACCACGAACGGCAGGCCGATGAACGTCATCGCGATCACGACGCCCAGCTGCGAATAAGCAGTGCGGATGCCGATGGAGGCGAACGGCCGCCCCAGCCAACCGTTCGGAGCGTAGATTGTCGTCAGCGCTATGCCTGCCACAGCGGTCGGCAAAGCAAACGGTAGATCCACAAGCGAGTCGAACAGCTTCCGCCCAGGGAACTCATACCGTACAAGGACCCAAGCCACGAGTAGGCCAAACACAAGGTTGATCATTGCGGCGATTAGCGATCCGCCGAAGCTCAGGCGATAGGAAGCGATCGCTCGCGGCGAAAGCGCCACATGCAGGAACTGTTGCCACGTCAGAGTTGAGGTCTTCAGAAACGTCGCGGAAAGAGGAATCAGGACGATCAGGCAGAGATAAAACAGCGTGAAGCCCAGGGACAGGCCGAAGCCCGGTATGATGCTGCGCTGTTTAAACCTCACCGCCATCTGATTCCTCCATTCTGTCCGCTCCGCTTAATTTCCCAGCTATTTTGGTTGATAGATCTGGTCGAACACTCCTCCGTCGCTGAAGTGAGTTTCTTGTGCTTTGTGCCAGTCGCCCGCAACGTCCCCCAGCGTGAACAGCTTCACCTTCGGGAAAGTCGAGGCGTACTTCTTGGCCACCGATTCAAGGCGCGGTCGGTAGAAGTTTCGGGCTGCGATTTCCTGACCCTCGGGCGTGTATAGGTATTGGAGGTAAGCTTCGGCAACCGCTCGCGTCCCCTTCTTGTCCACAACCTGATCCACAACGGAGACGGGCGGCTCAGCCAGAATGCTCTGAGAGGGAACTACTATTTGAAACTTGTCCGGCCCAAGCTCCTTGACCGAAAGCAGAGCTTCGTTCTCCCACGCAAGCAGCACGTCGCCGATGCCTCGCTCGACAAACGTTGTCGTCGAGCCTCGCGCTCCCGAGTCCAGCACGGGAACGTTCTTGTAGAGCTTGGTGATGAAATCTTTCGCCGCTGCGTCGCTCTTCCCGGACTTTAGGTACGCGTAGCCCCAGGCCGCCAAATAGGCCCAGCGCGCGCCGCCGGAAGTCTTCGGATTCGGCACTACGACCGAGACTCCCGGTTTGACGACGTCGTCCCAATCCTTGATGCCCTTGGGATTTCCCTTGCGGACCAGGAAAACGATCGTCGACGTGTACGGCGTGCTGTTGTTCGGCAGACGCGATTGCCAGTTGGCCGGCAGCAGCTTGGCCTTCTCGGAAATCGCGTCGATGTCGTACGCCAGCGCCAGGGTGACGACATCCGCTTGCAGGCCGTCGATCACCGCGCGAGCCTGCGCGCCCGACCCTCCGTGCGACTGCTGGATCGTCACGTCTTGCCCGCTTTTCGCCTTCCAGTACTTCGCGAAGGCGTCGTTATAGTCTTTGTAAAGCTCCCGCGTCGGGTCGTACGACACGTTGAGCAAGTTTGCCGAGCCCTGCGCGAAAACCGTGGCGCTCGACGAGAACAGCAGAATGGTGACGACGGCAAGCGCCGTCACCATTCTCAGGGGGGTGGTGGGGAACAACTTCTTTGCGTTTCTCATGGCTGTCTTTCGGGTTCCTTGTCTCATTTTCGTGTTCGCCTAGAATTTGTAGATCACGTCAAACTGGAGCCGCTTGAGATAGGTTTCTTGCGGCGTTGTGACGGTTGGGTGCAACGGCCGGCCGATGAAGCCGGTGAAGCCGAACTGGACGTTCCTGTTGGCCTGGTAGAAAGCCTCGACGCGGTTCTGCAGCACGTCTGAACCCTGGCGGATGTCGCTGAAGTTGAAATCCGACAGCACCGCTTCGCGCTCGATCAGCATGTGGGTGTAGGCAAACTGAAAGTCGCCCTTCTCCTGCTGCCGGCCGAACCTCGCCTCGAGCCAGTGGCCACGCCTGTCGTGGCTGTTGCAGCCGTTCACGGCAAGTGGATCAGCAGCGCCGCTCTTGGTAATGCTCGGGTTCTTTGTCGCATGAGTCAGCGTTGCATCTACTGGAAAATTCGCCAGCTGTGCGGGAGTGAACGCGAGCGTCGAGTCGTTGGCGCACGCTTCGATGTTCTGCACGTAGTCCGCTAGAAGCCGAATGGGCCACCGCTCGGACGGCGTCTTGATGTCAAACTGCGCAATCGTGTCCGAAAGCGCGAACTTCGAGTTGAACTTCGCGCCGACGATATAGGAGGCCACCGTCGTGGTGCACTTGTTCCCGGCTGGAGTATTCACAACGCAAGGAATGCTTGCGCCCCCGCCCGGGGGGGTGTACGTGGAGACCGGAACCACGAAGGACTCCGTAATGGTCTGAAACGAGTTTGTAACCGTGTTGCCCGCCAGCTTGAACTCGCCAAGGCCGGCACTGCCTGCCGAGCCCGAGCCGTACGCAACTTGGTTGGCCAGGAGGATCTGGTCGGCGTTGTGGAAGTCGTAGAAGGCAGTGTCGGCCGTAAACGAGAGCCAGCTCGCCAACTGCCAACGCGTCTGAATCTGCCCGCCGTAGACGATGCTCTGCTTGATGCCCGAATTCGGATAAGGAAGCAGCGCGTTCGGCGGATTGCTGGTGAATGTCGTCACCGGATTCAACTTCGTGCTCTCGCCGAAAGGCAGCTCGAATCCGACCAGCGCGAATTGCCTCAGCACGTGCCAAGTGTCCGACTTCCATTCGAGCTTCTGCGCCACGCCTTCGGGGCTGATGTCGTTGTCCCAAGTCAGTTCGGTGCGGTACCACGGATAGGCGAACTTGCCGCCAATCAGCGTGAGCGCGCTGAACTGGTGCGGGTTGTAGTTGATGAAAGCTTTATCGAGGAAAAATGGCTTCCGCGTGAAGTCCTGGTTGGCGGTCTGGTTGTTCGTGATCGGATCATTGAAATCTCCCGTCGCGAGCGTCAGGCCGCCGCTGATATCGCTATTCAGCTTGGCGTTGATATTCAAGCGCGCGCGATAGCGCTCCCGGTCGCGGACCTGCGACTGATTCGTCGGCCCGCCGAAGTAGGGCTCGTCTCGCAGGCGAAAGTCCCCGGCGAACGTAAACGGGCCAAAACCCTTCAGCTTGCTCTCGATGTTGTCCAACCTTTTCGAAATATCTTGGTCCGGAGCTGGAATAGATGGCACGGCGACGGGACCGGTGCCTGGCAGGAGCTCGGCCTCCGCCGTGGAAGAAGCCCCCGGGTCGGGTGCGATGCCCAATTGTGTTTCCAGCGCCGCGATGCGCTCGAGTTGCTCGCGAAGCGCCGTCCGTTCTGCGTCGAGTTCTTGGCTGTGTTCGGCAAACTGTTGCGCCTGTGTTTGCAGCGTTTCTCTCAGTTCCTCGAGTTCGGCCGCCACAGGTGACGCCGGCGATTCTGGCGACTTGGGCTGTCCAGGATCTGCCGCCTTGCTGGTCGGCTGCGTCTTACTGGGCGCGCTTTCGCTATCCGACGTAGAAGCCCCGTTGCGCGGCGCGGCCGAAAGGGACACCGTCGCCGCGAGAATCGTTGCTAGAGCGAGAGTAATTTGTTTGGGCCTAAGACCTAACTGTGTCGCCATTGAATTCTCCTGATCAGTTTTTGGCTTCAGGCCTCCAGTAAACTGGTCGGCTGGCCGATTTCGGTCCCATCCCTCCCCGTGCGGGGTCGGGTGACGATCTTGTAGGCAGCTATGCCGGAGCCTTGCGAACCCGCTCTGTTTTGTTCAATTCAACGATGCGCCCGTCATGGACGGTCAGCGTCACCGAGCCGTAACGGATGGTTCTCAGCGCGAGCGCGACTTCGCGCAAAAGTTCGCGCTCGGTCACGGACAAGTCCTGTTGCCAGTCCTGCGTTGCAATTGCGCTCATTCGCTCACCTCCGTCGGAACTAGCTCGAAACGAGTCGCGGAACTTTCGAGCTCCGCAATGCACTACTTATGGGTGAAGCACCTACGGCTTGTTGCTTTTCGTTACTGAGCGGACTGCGGCGAGAAACTAGTTGCGGCTACAACACAAATCAGCGAGGGAGGTGTGATCCAGGATGCGGGCGGTAGCGTTTCGAACATCCAGGAGAATGCGGAACAACGCACGATGTTTGGGATCGGAACTGATGCGCCATCTGAGCGACTCGGCGTCTTCGAACGGCGCAAGCGGACCATCGATTCGGCGAATGACTTCCCCAAGCGCGATTTTCTTCGCCGGCCGTTTGAGCTGGTAGCCGCCGTTGGCGCCGCGCAAACTCGTGACGATTCGCGCGCGTTTGAGATCCAAGAGAATGGCCTCGAGGAACTTCTCCGGCAATTGCTCCTCGGCAGCAATATCCTTGATCTTGACGACGCCGGACGGATGCTGTGCAAGAACCGTCAGCGCTTGCAGCGCGTAAAGCCCTCGTTGTGAAATTCGCATGGCTGCTATTCTTATACCCTAGTGACTCGATAAAGTCTACCTATTTTATAGACTTTGTCAACTACTTCCACGCAGCGCGTGTCGGCGAGGTTCGCGTCGTGCTTTCGCGCGAGAATCGGGCCGACAGTAACACAGAATAACAATCCAATCACCGAAGGTTCACACGCACCACTTAACGTGCCTGTCGTTCGCGGGTGTATCCGGAAGCAGAGTTACGTTGTAGCCGCGCCCGGCGGCTCTGCAAGGGTGGGTCCCCCCGCAACCCAGTTTTGCATCGATCCTGGGGACGAGCGGGGCGTCTAGGTTCCTACGGCCTCATCTAAAGCCTTTTTTTGAAAACGGGTAGTTGCTGGGAGATTCGCAGTTAAATTCAAGGAGGAAGGAATGCGAGCACTTGCTACGTGCATTGTGGCGCTTGGCTTGGCTGCGTCGCCGGTTCTGGCGAAGGCAGGCGGGACGGGTGCCAACGGAACTCCGTCAACGACGGAGGCGAAGAGCGGCGCCGCGCCAGCTCAGCCGGGCAACACGTCGCTGGCCGATCCGAAAGCGAACGCCGCGGCCAAGGCGGAGCCTTCCAGCTCGGAGCTGGAAAGTGAATTACAGGAACTCCGCGATCTCTTGGAGTCGCAGTCCCGACAGATTCAGGAACAGCAGCAGAAGATGCAGCTGCTCGAGGAGCAGCTGACCGCTGCAACGGCGGCGAAGGAAGCCGTGACCGCCGATCCTGCCGATCCAGAGAGCATCGGTCCCAAGGTCGCCTTGGCGACCAAGGCTGTGAATGCCGGAGCCGCTGATGACAAGAAGCCGGAGACGCCCAACACCATCAACATCAAGGGAATTTCTCTAACCCCGATCGGCTTCATGGCGGCAGAAACAGTGTGGCGGCAGAAGGCGCTCGCGGCCGACGTCAATACGCCCTTGAACTCGGTGCCGTTTAACGGCTCATCCAACGGCCACATGTCGGAGTTTCAGGCGAGCGGTCGTCAGTCGCGGTTCGGCATGTTGGTTGAAGGCAAACTCGACAAAGTGAAGATTGGCGGCTACTATGAAGCCGACTTCCTCTCTGCTGGCACCACATCGAACAACAACCAAAGCAACAGCTATACGCTCCGCCAACGGCAGTTCTGGGGCCAGGCGGCGTTTAACAGTGGCTGGACGCTTACAGGCGGCCAGCAGTGGAGCTTGCTCACTGAAACCACCAAGGGCATGGACAACCGATCGGAAGCCTTGCCCCAAGTCATCGATGCGCAGTACGTGGCGGGCTTCAGTTGGGCTCGGCAATTCGGTTTCCGCGTGACCAAGAATTTCAACAACAAAGTATGGTTGGGCGTCTCTGTCGAAGAACCACAGGCGACCCTCACGGTTCACGGAAATCCGACGGTCAGCTGCGCTCCTGCCAACCCGTTTGCCGGAACGCCTACCACAACGGGTACGTGCTCGGCGTCGGCACTTAACGGTACGCGCGTCGTCACGAATGTGGCGGCTGGCGCCGTCAGTGGCAACACCGTTCTGCTGCCGAATGTCTCCAACGACTTCCTGTTGGGTGCTTTCGGAGCGAGCGGTGGACTCTACAATCCGCTCGGTAACTATCAGTACAATCCGTCGCCGGATTTCATCGTTAAGGCCGTGTTTGAGCCGGGATTTGGACACTACGAGATCTTCGGCGTATTTGCTCAGTTCCGAGATCGCGTTTTCCCGTGCGCCGTAACGTCCACAGCCGCCCCAGTGCCCGGCTGCGGCACCCTCCCTGTTTCCGGAGGGTCGGTGGCAGATACTTGGTCTGGAGCGGGCGCATTCAACGACTCGAAGACTGGCGGCGGCGTCGGCGGCAACGCGCGGTGGGCGTTGTTTGAGAAGCACGTTGATCTTGGCGTCCACTTCCTCGGCGGCACCGGCATTGGGCGCTATGGCTCAGTTGGTCTGCCGGATGCGACGATTCGTTGGACCACCCCGGTCAATCCCGCGGTGGACGGGACGCTCGCACTGCTCCATAACTACCAAGCCCTCGGCACGGTGCAACTGCACCCAACGCCGAAGCTCGATATCAACCTTTACGTAGGCGGCGAGTATTCGGCACGAGCAGGCTACATCAAGTCTGGCGCGACTCCCAATGTCGGCTATGGCGCGCAGGGCTTCGCGAACTGGGGCTGCAGCGCGGAGATTCAGCCGTTTGCGGCGCAGTCAACTTCGGCCAGTACCGGTGTCCCAACTAGCGTGGCCGGCGGCAACGGTTTTATCCCGGGGGCGTTGCAGAACTGCACGGGCGATACGCGCAACCTCGTAGAGGGTTCGATTCAGTTCTGGTATCGCTTCTACAAAGGACCGAAGGGAACAGTGCAGTACGGCATGCAGTACTCCAGCTACGTCCGCAACACATGGAGAGGCGTTGCGAGCGGAACGGGTGCCGACGGCATTGCGTACAGCACCAACGGCGCGCCGCACGCGAACGAGAATATGGTATTCACTTCGTTCCGTTACGTCCTGCCTTAGCGCTTTAGAAACGACGGGGGGCGCTTCCGCGCCTCCCGTCGTCATTTCTCCTCCCAAGTTCCCGCAAATCCGCATTGATCGTTCTCGTGCAGCTCACCTGTGCGGTCGCGTACGGAATTTTCCGCAGAGATTCCCGGCGGACGCAAGTGTGACACCAATGACAGAGAAGGAAGAAATTGCGTTTACACTTGAAGTGCGTCAGAGTACGATACCGCGTTTGTAGTGGCGACATACTTCTAATAATCAAGAGGGTCTTTTGTTGCGACCCGTGGTCCGTTTGAGCAATTATCTTCGAATTTCAGCAGTGATCGGTGTGCTCGCGGTCTTCGCGGCGATTTTGGTGAAGATTTCGTCGGCGCAGGGCGGCGCGTCGCCTTCGGGGCAATCTTCCGACATTTTCACTCCGGCGCATTCAACCGTTTCCGAGTCGATTCGTGAGTTTCTGGGTCTACGTACGAAGCCCGTCCAGCCGATCGCCTACACCCATAAAGTCCACCTCGGCAACGGAATGCAGTGCACTGATTGCCATGTCGGCGTGGATCAGGGGCCGGATGCGCGAATTCCGAGCGTCAATTTCTGTATGACCTGTCATCAAGTGATCGCTACGGACAAGCCCGAGATCAGGAAACTTGCGGCATATCGGGCGCGCGGCGAGGACATTCCCTGGGAGCGAGTCTACGGATTCGAACCCTCGGCTCATGTGAAGTTCAATCATGCGCCGCACATCCGCGCGGGCGTCGATTGCTCGGCTTGCCACGGCGACATGCGGCAGCAGACGGTCGCCGAGCGCAAAGTGGATCACACGATGGGCTTTTGCACCAATTGCCACCGGCAGAAAAACATTTCGGTGGATTGCGTTACGTGTCATTACTAGTCGTGGTGTTGGCGATGAACGAAGGCCGGTAATAGAAAATCATGGAACGTCGTGACTTCTTGAAAATTTCCGCAGTGGCTGGAGCGACGGCGGCGCTGGAAGGGTGCGGCAATCCGGATCATCAGCTAATCCGGTTCGTGCCGGAAGAGGATTTGATTCCCGGCATCGCGACGTGGAAGCCGAGCATCTGCACGCTCTGTCCAGCCGGTTGCGGTCTGCTCGTGCGCGTGATGCAAGGAGAAGCCGAAGTCATCCGCAATGGGCAGCTCGGCCTGCTGAAAATGGGCCTTGCGAAGAAGCTCGAAGGTAATCCCGCGCACCCGATCAATCAGGGCAAGCTCTGTCCCCGCGGCCAGGCAGGGCTGCAGGTCACGTATCATCCCGACCGGATCAAAGCTCCGCTTGCACGCAATGGCGCGCGAGGCTCGGGACAATTTCGAGAAGTCAGCTGGGACGACGCGATCAAGCAGCTTGTATCTCAGCTCTCCGATTTGCAGGCCAGCAAATCGGAAGGCGGGCTGGCGTTTGTTACGTCTCTGCTTCGCGGCAAGCGAAAAACCATTGTCGATGGCTTCACAGCGTCCTTCAAGAAAGCGATACCTGTTGAGTTCGCTTTCTTTGACGACGCTGTCATCCGCGCCGCGAACTCCGCAAGTTTTGGCCATGCGCAGCTTCCAACTGTTGATCTCGGCCAATCCAACTACCTAATTTCTTTCGGCGCGGATTTCTTGGGCACGTGGAACTCGCCGGTCGCGCAGTCGCTTGGGTTCGGAAACATGCGGAAGGGCCGTCCTGGCGAGCGCGGCAAGTTCGTTCAATTCGAACCGCGCATTTCGCAGACCGGTGCGAGCGCGGACGAATGGATTCCCGTGCAGCTAGGCGCCGAGGGCATCCTCGCGCTCGGTCTCGCGCATGTGGTTCTTGCCGAAAAGCTGCGGCCCGCGAGCGCGGCCGGTCATGCCGGCTCGCTGATTGAAGGCTGGTCGCAGGGATTGCCGGACTACGCGCCCGAGAAAATCGCCGCGCAGACTGGCATCAAGGCTGAAAGAATCGCGCGCATTGCGCGAGAAGCTGCGGCGCACGATCCTGCAGTTGCGCTAATCGGCGACTCGGCTGTGGCGCAGTCTAACGGTCTTTTCAACGCGCTTGCGGTCAACGCGCTCAATGCACTGCTTGGCAGTGTCGGCAAATCCGGTGGCATTTCGTTCGCTCCTGCTCCGAGTCCAAAGGAATCGGCCGTTTCGCTTCAGACGCTCGCCTCGCAGATCACATCCGGGGCGGCTGCCGTCAAAGTGCTCTTGCTCTACAACGCGAACCCGGTTTTCGCAGCGCCCGCGGCCTGGGGCGTGCGCGCCGCGCTCGACAAAATCCCGTTCATCGTCAGCTTTGGGAGTTTCATCGACGATTCAAGCGCGCTGGCAGATTTGATCTTGCCCGATCATTCACCGCTCGAGTCGTGGCTCGACGACGTGCCGTCATCAGGTTCGGCGAAAGCGGTCGTAAGTGTCGCGCCGCCCGCGATGAACCCGCTGCATAACACGCGCTCGATGCCGGACGTACTGCTAGACGTCGCGCATCAGCTCGGCGGCGATTCAGCGAAGTTGCTCCCGTGGAAAACCTACGACGAGGCGATTCAGGCGTCGTTCACTGCGCTCTACAAAGAAAAGGGAAGCAAGGCGGTGAAAGACGCGGATGAATTCTGGATAAGAGCAAAGGAATCGGGCGGCTGGTGGAGCGCGGAAGAAGCCAAAGCTGCGCCGACCGGTGGAGCATCCGGCATTTCGGCTCCGAGAACAGTTGCACCGAAATTCGACGGTGATCCCAGCGAGTACGCGTTTCATTTCCTGCCATTTGCATCGCAGCTCTTCTATGACGGCTCGCTCGCGCACCTGCCATGGATGCAGGAAGCGCCCGATCCGCTTTCGACCACGATGTGGGGCACCTGGGTCGAGATCAATCCTCGCACAGCGGAAAAACTCGGGATCAAACAAGGCGATTTGGTCGAAGTCGCGTCTCAGCACGGCAAGTTGCAAGCTCCCGCGCTGATCGCTCCCGGAATTGCGCCCGACGTGCTTGCAATGCCTGTCGGGCAGGGCCACGAAAACTTTACGCGTTACGCGAGCGGCCGCGGCGCGAATCCGATTTCGATCCTTTCGCCTATGGCGGTTGAGGGCACCGGTTCGCTCGCCTGGGCCGCGACGCGCGTGAAGCTTACGAACGTGGGCAGGGGGAAACTGATTTTGTTCGGCGGCAGCTTGACCGAAGCTTCGCCGGAGCTCAAGCACCGTTAGGAAGGTACGAGGATATGGCTCATCAGTGGGGCATGGCGATTGATCTGGATCGCTGCACGGGCTGCGAGGCCTGCGTCGTAGCGTGCCACGCCGAAAACAATATTTCGACGGTAGGCGAACAGCAGGCTGCGCACAGCCGCGCCAAGCACTGGATTCGCGTCGAGCGATATTACGAGGGCGAATTTCCTGATGTCACGGTGAAGTTCAGGCCGGTTTTCTGCCAGCAGTGCGACGCGGCACCGTGCGAGCCGGTCTGTCCGACGTACGCGAGCTATCACACATCGGAAGGCCTGAACGGGCAGGTCTACAACCGCTGCATCGGCACTCGCTATTGCGCGAACGCGTGCCCCTACGTTGTGCGCTACTTCAATTTCTTCAATCCGGTTTGGGAAAAGCCGCTCAATTTGCAGCTCAATCCGGACGTTTCCGTTCGCGAAGTCGGTGTGATGGAAAAATGCACCTTCTGCGTTCAACGCATTAAGGCGGGAGAAATCGCGGCCGAAGCTGAAAAGCGGAACTTGAAAGACGGCGAGATTCAGCCGGCCTGCGTGCAGTCCTGCCCCACGCGTGCAATGGTATTCGGCGACTTGAGTGATCCGGAAAGTGAGGTGTCGCGCCTGGCGCATTCGGGCCGCGCAACGAAGCTCCTTGAAGAAGTCGGCACACGGCCCAAAGTTACTTACCTCCCACGGGATTCATGGCATGGCAACGAAATCGGCTGAGCAAATTACCGTCGACCTTCTGCGCCCCCTCTCTGGGCTGTCGGGGCGCTATCTGCTTGCAGCCACGTTTTTCGGGGGCGTTGTCGTCGCCGCGCTGTGCGCGTTTTTCTATCAAGTGTACGCAGGGCTGGGCGTATCCGGATTGCGCACGCCCGTTTTCTGGGGCTTCTACATCACGAATTTCGTCTTCTGGATTGGACTCAGCCACGCCGGTACGCTGATCTCAGCCATCCTACGCCTCGCGAACGCAACTTGGCGCCGGCCCGTAACGCGCTGCGCCGAGGTCATCACCGTTTTCGCACTCTCGATCGGCGCGACGTTTCCGATCATTCACCTCGGGCGACCGTGGCTTGCCTTCTGGCTCTTCCCGTATCCGAGCGAGCGCGGTCTCTGGCCCAACATTCGTTCGCCACTGCTCTGGGACTTTTTCGCCATCAACACCTATCTGATGAGCAGCGTCACCTTCCTTCTGCTTCCCATGGTTCCCGATTTCGCTTTGGTCCGCGACCGTTCCGAAGGATTGAAGAAGAGAATTTATGGTGTGGTCGCTCTTGGCTGGACCGGCACACCGAAGCAATGGCACCGCCTCGAAACCGCCATGCATATCATGGCGATCGCCGTGATCCCCGTGGCTGTTTCAGTGCATAGCATCGTGTCCTGGGACTTCGCGATGGCGCCGGTGCCGATGTGGCACTCGACGATCTTCGCGCCCTATTTCGTCGCCGGCGCGATTTTCAGCGGCATTGCTGCCCTGATTCTCGCGATGGCGCTCTTGCGAAAGTTTCTCCACCTCGAGGAATATCTGCTGCCGATCCATTTCGAGAATCTCGGCAAACTGTTGCTGGTGATGAGCCTCCTGTGGTTCTATTTCGTGTTTGCCGAGCGCCTCACTTCCTGGTATGGCAACGAATCGTCCGAGATGGCGGTATTTTGGACCACCCAACACGGATCCTACTCGCCGCTCTTCTGGACCATGGTGGCCTGCAATTTCCTGATCCCATTTCCGATCCTCGCAATCAAGAAGCTCCGGACGATTACAGGCACAGCGATCGCGTCCTTCACGGTGGTCATCGGAATGTGGCTTGAGCGCTTTTTAATCATCGTGCCGTCGCTATCCCACAAATATTTGACCTATAGCTGGGGCACGTATCGCCCGACATGGGTTGAAATCACGATTACCGCCGGCACCTTCTGCGCCATGGTCTTGCTCTACATGATTTTTTCGAAGATCGTTCCGATCATCTCCATTTGGGAACTCAAAGCCGGCCAGCACGTGAAAACTCACGCCGTGCGCCTTGTCGTTCGGTCCAGCGAATCGGGGGCAGACTGATATGCCAAGTCCGCCAGTCATTTACGGATTGTTTGTCGATCCCGAATCTGCCGAGCGCGGAATGAACGCGCTGCATCGCGCGGAGATCAGCCCAAAGAAAATCGTGGTCATGTCCGCCGAGCCGTTCGACGACTATTCGTTCAGCAAAATGGACCACGAGACGCCCATGCCTTGGATCGCCGCAGCAGGGGGCTTGGTCGGAGGTACGTGCGGATTCCTTCTTGCGCGGCTGACCCAGGTCGCGTATCCGATCGTCACTGGTGGAATGCCGATTTTCGCAGCCTGGCCTTCAGGCATTGTCACCTACGAGCTGACGATGCTCGGCGCGGTACTCACTACGGTCGTCACGCTTCTCATCACGACGAAACTGCCGAATTGGAAACCCAAACTCTACGATCCCGAGGTCTCCAACGGACGCATTCTGATCGGAGTTTTGGATCCGACCGATGCCTCACGCGCCGAGATCGAAAATCGTCTGCGTGGCGCAGGTGCCGTGAAGATCAAGGCAACCAGCGTTCACCGCTAGTGTTGGTTCGCGCATTCAGCTGCGACCCTCGACGAATGACTTAGCGATACAACTTTGCTGCCGATCCCACTGAATGTGCCCTCCGCATCTCCGAAAATGCTGTCGCGTGCGGACCATCGGCAATTCGCGTTAGAATGACCTCACGCGCCCGTAGCTCAGCTGGATAGAGCATCTGGCTTCGAACCAGAGGGTCGGGAGTTCGAATCTCTCCGGGCGCGCCACTCTAACCCGCGCAGTGGTTGATAGTTAAGCCGCAGCTGCCTTTTGAATTTTCTTTTGTTTTCTAGCTCTCATAGGTACCAATACAGTTTTCTCGTAAGCTGGAACGTCAAATCCCGACCCGATTTTCTCAGCAACCTGCTTGCGAAACTCCACATTATCCGCCAGCTTGGAGCAGCCATCCGTTACAGACTGATTGGCATGACCGAGCCAGAATCGGATTGGGTCTTCGGGAGTTCGCTGCTTCCTCAACCATGTGGCACCGAATCCACGCATTGCATGGATGCCCGCCTTTTCTCGACCAAGTTCCGTGAGGGTTCGATGGAGAGAGCGGCGAAGCAAATTGGATTGTGACAACGGCTTACCCGGCTTGTTCGCAAACAGCAACCCAGACTAACGATCCTTTACGAAAGTTCTGAGGAGTTCCGCCAGCATCGGGCAGAGGTCCACTTGCCGATAAGCATTCTTCGTCTTGGGAGTTTGAATATCACCTTCCTAACAACTTTGCTCAATCGCGATCGTCTGACAATCTGAGGAAAGGTGTTTCAATTCCAAACCAAGAGCTTCGCCTGCCCTGAGTCCGGTCCCCGCAAGCAAGGCGTGGAGAACTCTGTCCTGCCCGTTTGCTTTGTGGACAATGTTAGTCATTGTGTCGAAATCAAACGAGGGTTGATGTCCGACAACGGGCAGATCGATGAACTCGTGATTCCACTTGCGCGGAAACATTTGCTCGCCGCTCTTGTCCAGCGCGGACGCCACGACAAATTTGACCAAACCAATGTAAGTGCTGATGGTTTTTGGTGACAGCCCCGCTTTGACTCGTTACCTCTATCATGTTTTGAGCTCCAATCCCGTAATGCGAATGCCGCTGTGATGGACGCGATAGCGGCGGTTCACCGAAATCAAAAGAGCTGTGATGCTCTCGACAATGCTGGACATTTCCAACGGGCCCGCATCAATCGGGCGCAAGCCAGGGATTAAGTTCACCAACCGAAAGAGAATTTGTTTCGCTGCCGCATCATCTCCGCAGACCAGGATGTCGCACTCGGGCGTTACCGACAGGTCGCGCAAAGCATCCGCCGAGACATTGTGGAAGGCTGCCAGCACAGGCGTTGTGGCTGGAACAAGTTCGCGAGCCTGTGCAGCGGCGGATCCTTGCCAAAGTCTGAGGGTCCGCGTTGGTTTACCGCCCAAGGCTGCGGCCAAGGCAACGGTAGCGTCCACCAAGATGGCACCTCCGAGGGAGCCTCGAATACTCTTTAGGATGTCGACCTGGGCCGAGATCGGAACGGCCAACACTAAGACAGAAGCCTGTGCGGTGGCCTGTGCGTTCTCGAGCCCGCTGATCAAAATGCGCCCCGACTCAGTTGGGGCGTGTGTGTCCAACGCGTCCCGTATGCGCTGCGCAGCTTCCTTGGCCTTGGTTTCATCGCGGGAGCCGATCATGACCTGCAGCCCCGCCCGTGCCCATCGCAAGGCGAGGCCGAATCCTAGGTCACCGGTTCCTCCGATAATGGCAATTTTCTCTGGACTCATATTTCCTCCGCGAAATACCTCTGGACGTGAGACCCAATTCGAAGCTTTCCATCGAGACACGACCCACTTTTCGATCGCTCCGCGCGCCCACTTGTCGTGCGGCTGATCAGCGCGCCCGGATTCAATCGCGGTCCCCGCGAGAGAAGCCCGCAGCCCACCCCTGAACCGCTTGGTGCGTTCCGCTCCGGATGCTAGTCTGTGCGCTGTCTAAATTCAGCAAACATGCCGGATACTGAGACACTCAAGAAACCATCTCCCTCCCTGGTGCAGATTATTCCGTTAGCGGGACTGCCGGAGGTGGCGTGTGGTGACGATCTTGCACGGCTCCTTGTGGAAGCTGCCCAACGGCAACGACTCGTTATCAAGCAAGGAGACGTCCTCGTCGTGGCACAAAAGGTTGTGTCCAAGGCGGAAGGAAGAATCGTCAGTCTCGAGTCCGTCAAACCTTCCGAGCAAGCGGAACAGTGGGCCGCGGAATACCAAAAGGACCCTCGCGTGATCGAAATTGTGTTGCGGGAAGCGAGCAGCATCGTGCGGATGGAGCGCGGCGTGATCATCGCCAAGACGCGGCACGGTTTTGTCTGTGCCAATGCCGGCGTGGATGTCTCGAACGTTCCAAGTGGAACGGCGCTGCTGCTGCCAGAGGATCCGGATCGCTCCGCACGCACGCTTCAGGAGCAACTCGCGCGAGCTTTTGGCGTTCATGTGGCTGTCATCATTTCCGATACGTTTGGACGCCCGTGGCGGGAAGGCTTGGTGAACGTCGCGCTGGGTGTGGCGGGAATGGCACCATTGGTCGATTATCGGGGGCAACGCGACACGCACGGAAAGACACTTCAAGCGACTGTGATTGCGTTGGCCGATGAACTCGCGGCTGCTGGCGGACTTATCATGGGCAAGATCAACCGCGTCCCGGCAGCGGTTCTCCAGGGTTTGGCGATATCGCAGGGAAGCGGACGCGGACGCGACCTTATTCGGCCGGCGGAGAGAGACTTGTTTCGGTAGCGGTTTACATCCCCAAGAGGTCATATCAGCCAAGCCCCAATACCGCGAAGATCAATCAAACCCTCTGGGCCCGACCGCCATGAGGGACGGCTGGATGTCTGTCGAAACCGTTTCATCTCGCACCGCAATCCAGTACCGAGGTAATCCTCCCGATCCCAAAATCAAGAGCCTGTCGACGTGTCGGCAATGCCAGGATCTTGAGAGCTGGACAGTCCGTGATAAACGGGCGGCTGGCCAGGATCTTGAACGAGCTCACCCGATGACAAAAACTGCAGACCCGCGTCGATCTCGCGAGCGGCTGCCTGCACAAGCGCAGAGATGTTGGCCACGAACTGGGGAGTCGCCTCACCGTCTGGAATGGCCATGGTGATACTACCGATCACGCTCCTGTCTGGGCCAAATACAGGTGCCGCTATACCAACGCGGCCGCTGTCAACTTCGCCGCGGGTAATATAAACGCCACATCTCCGGATGCGGCGCAGATTGAGCTTGATCGTTTCCCAGTCGGAGCCCAGCCCTCCTGCAGTGATTTCGTCAGCGTACTTCTCGAAAAACCATCGCGCTGTTCTCGACGGAAGGTTCGCAAAAATGACCTTGGATGATGCGCCGCGAAACATCGGCATCGGTCGGCCGCGCTCATAGCCGACGGTATTTTCAGGAAGAACTCTGGCCTCTTGATGCACGCACATGACGCGATTCCGATAGATACGGCACAACAGAGCCACGCCCGCGCTGCCCGAGCGAGCGACGAGACGCTGCATGGCAGGCCGCCCGACCTTAATCAGCGGATCGGTTAGCCTAATCTTGCGATCATTCTCAATGACTGCGGGCCCCAGTACATATTTGGCGCTGGGAGACGAGTCAAGAAGGCCCACCTTAGACAAGTCTCGGAAGTATCTGTACGCCGTGCTCACGGAGACGCCAATTTCTTTGGCTGCCTCCTCAACGGTCCATTCAGACTTTTCAATCGTGAAGAGGTTTAGGACCGCCAGCAATCGACTCGCTGTATTCACGTGTTCCTCTCTCTCGCGTGCCATTCCGAGATTCTCTGTGCGCGGTTACAGCTGGCACGCCTGGCCAGCGAAACAGCAGCCAGAGTGCTAGCTGCCGACCAAGGGGTCAAGGCACTTCCGAGCGTCAAACATCTGCATCAACACATGTGACATGAGTATCAGATTCTGGCATGCGGAGTCAACTGAACAGGTCGATATTCTCGCAATGCGATAACTGGGACAATTATTTCTTGACTTATGGTCCTCCAAATAGGTAACCTCTCGTCCGTTGCGGGCCTCACACCCGCCATAAAAACGAAAACCTCCGCTTGCGGTAGCCCACCTGACCAGTCCGGGCTTCGTGGAAGGACGTAGCCGGGAGAAGTTGGGCCTGCGGGATGGAGGGCCGAACCGCACCATCGCCGACATGGCTGTGCTGGGGTTCGACGCTGAGACGCACTCTGTTTGTGTGGTTCCATTGCATCCGGGGATCGGACTTTAAGAGTTGAAAGAGGATACAGGGTTTCCGTTGCACATCCCGAAAGACGTGCCAACCACGACACTTCCCGCTGCCGAAGCGCTGCGCCGGTTCCGGGAGGAAATTGACCCGAACGGGAGGTGTATCACAGGTGAGCGAGAGCCGTTCTCTGTGCGCAGTTGCGGGGAAAGCGAGGAGCGACCGTGCTTTATGACATTGAGTTGAACTCTGCCGCACATTATCCCGTCGCGGGGATCGTGGAATTATCCCCCTTGATCGAACAGGCCGGTTTCGGCGCCTTCTGGAAAGGGGAATCGAACAGCACGGATCCTCTGGTCCTGATTTCGGGCATCGCTGCGCGCACGCGCACACTGAAAGTCGGGACCGCGATCTATCACATCTACGGACGCAGTGCGGTGACTCTAGGAATTCAATCGGCCACCTTGCAGGATCTATCCGGAGGAAGGCTACTGTTGGGCCTGGGAGTGGCTAACAAAACGATCGCCGCTTGGCACGGAGGCACGTTTGATCGCCCCCTGCGCCGTGCCAAGGAATACATCGAAATCGTTCGGAAGACCGCTGCCGGCGAACGCGTGGAATACCAAGGGGAGATGTATTCGACCGGACAGCGCTTCCAGCTTTCCTGGAAACCGTCTCATCCAACCTTTCCGATTTACCTTGCGGGATTGGGACCGCAGATGACGCGGCTGGTCGGGCAGATTTCTGACGGAGTCTTTATCAATATGGCGACGCCGGCCAAGATTCGCGAGATCGCGGACCGCGTCCGTGCGGGCGCCGTTGAGGTGGGACGCGATCCAAGCAAGATTGACATCATCGCGAAAGTTCGCGTTTCGCTACATCCGGACCGAGCCATGGCCAGGTCGCGCATCCGGCAGGTGCTGACCTTCTACAACATCGCCGACCACTACAAGGACATGCTCAGGGCATCGGGATTCGAGGAAGAGGTGAACGCCGTCCAGGAAGCCTTCAAGGCGGGCGGATTCAAAGCTGCCAGCACCAAGATCACGGATGCTTACATGGACAAATTGCCGGTGATTCCCGCGACCTCCATCCAGGAAATCAAGGATCGGTTGAAACCGTTTGTGGAGGCGGGCGTCACACGGTTGATTGTTCCGTACGTTCCTGTGACCGAGCCAGTGATCGAGGATGCCCGGCGATTCGTAGAAGCGTGGGGGAATTCGTAGACCAAGTCTTACCAGGAGACGATCATGTGCGATTTTGCTGCTGACGCAGAGGCCGCCCGGCAGCTTCTGGTGGGGCGGCGGGTGTTGACTGTGGAGCGTGCTCGCCAGCTCAACGCCAAGGACTATTTCTATCAGATGCTCCAGGACAACCCGGCCAAACTGATGTGGCTTGACTAGGCCCGCAATACGGGTTCCCGAGCACGGAGGACACGACATGGGGACGACGACGGAGGAACTACGTGCAATCCGAGAGAATGTAGCCGCGATTTGCAAGGACTTCCCCGACACGTATTGGCGCGAGGTCGACAAGAAGGAAGCGTATCCGCAAGACTTTGTCACCGCATTGACCGCCAGCGGGTATCTGGCCGCATTGATTCCGGAACAATTTGGCGGCGCGGGACTCGGGATCGCTGAAGCCGGCGTCATCCTGGAGGAGATCAACCGTTCGGGAGGCAACTCGGGCGCCTGCCATGCCCAGATGTACACGATGGGGACCTTGCTTCGTCATGGGAGCGAGGAGCAGAAGCAGCGCTATCTGCCCGCAATCGCGCGGGGAGAGTTGCGCCTCCAAGCGTTTGCCGTCACCGAGCCGAATGCCGGATCGGAAACCACCCGCATCGAAACCCGCGCCGTTCGCGATGGGGATCGTTACGTCGTCAACGGGCAGAAGATATTCATCTCCCGCGCGAAACAATCGGACTTGATGCTGCTGTTGGCTCGCACCACACCGTACAGCGACGTGCAGGACAAAACGCAGGGGATTTCCGTGTTCATCGTGGACATGCGGAACGTCAAGGGGAACATGCAAATCCGCCCCCTCGACATGATGGTGAATCATCACACGAATACGATCTTCCTCGAGGATGTGGAGGTCCCGGTGGAGAACCGCATCGGCGAAGAGGGCAAGGGGTTTCGGTACATCATCGACGGGTGGAATGCGGAGCGGATTCTGGTGGCCTCCGAGGCAATCGGAGACGGCCGCTGGTTCATCGACCGGGCATCGACGTACGCACGTGAAAGAGTCGTTTTTGGAAAGCCCATTGGCACGAATCAGGGTGTCCAATTCCCCATCGCGAAGGCTTACGCCCACGTGGAGGCTGCCGATCTCATGCGCTTCGATGCTGCTGCGAAGTTCGACCGCAAAGAGAAATGCGGCACTGAGGCCAACCTGGCCAAGCTGCTAGCGTCCGAGGCGGCATGGGAAGCTGCCGATGTATGCCTAACCACTTACGGCGGTTACGGTTTTGCACGCGATTACGATATTGAGAGAAAGTTTCGAGAGACCCGCCTTCTCAGCGTCGCGCCGGTGAGCAACAATTTGATTCTGGCGTTTCTCGGCCAAAATGTGCTCAAGATGCCAAAGTCGTATTAAAGGAGAGGGAAGGCAAGAAGCCGGAGTGCGGCAGGCGCAAGCCTGCAAGCAATCGATTCAGAATTCATCAATGGAGAGGGGTGGTGCAAAACCATGGACCGGAAAAATGAGCTAATGCGATCCTGGATGTTCGTCCCCGGGAATCGTCAGCGCATGATTGAGAAATCGCTGGGCGTCGCCGTGGACGCCATCATGATGGACATCGAAGATGGCGTGGCGCCGGCGGAGAAGGACAGTGCGCGTCAGCAGATCGCCACCTGCCTCGACCAAGTGGCGGCGCGACTGAAGGCAGAGCCGAAACTGCGCACGCCCGCGCGCTACGTGCGCATCAACGCCGTCGGGCACGAGCGCAGCCGCGACGATCTTGCCGCCGTTGTGCGCAAGGGGCTCGAAGGGCTCGTCGTGCCGAAGGTCGAGACTCCTGAGCAGATCCAAAGCGTCGCTCAGGTTCTTGATCGCCGTGAACCCGAAGTAGGGCTGCAGAAGGGAAGCGTGCGGCTGCTGTGCGCTTTGGAGAGTCCAAAAGGACTGTATAACGCATACGCGATCGCGACAGCTTCGCCACGAGTCATCGGACTGCTCTTTGGCGCGGAGGATTTTTCGCGCGAGCTGAGCCTGCCGTTGCGGCGTGAAGGCGAAGCTCGTGACCTCATCTATGCTCGTTCCTCGCTTGTGACGGCCGCGGCATGCGCGCACGTCCAATCCGTGGACGGCGTGTGGCCAGACCTTCAGGACACCGAAGGTCTGAAGACATTTTCCCTCCAGTCTCGCCGTCTTGGATTCTCAGGGATGTCACTCATTCATCCCGCGCAGATTGAAATCGTGAACGGGGCGTTCACACCGGCAGCGGACGAAATCGACTATGCGCGAAGAGTGCTGAAGGCCTTCGATGAGGCGAGGACCCGCGGCGAGGGCGCTGTGGCCTTCGGCGGGCAACTCCTTGATCTTCCAATTGTGGACAGGGCCCGGCAAACTCTTGAGCTGGCGGAATCGCTGGGCACTCGTTCCTCGTAGTGGGTTTGGCTCTCGCCGTAGTGGCGCAGAACGAGGCTACGACGCCAATAGGAGTTGTGGGGCTTAAACATTTCATTCCCACGTTAGTTCAATTTAGAAATCGATCGGGGAGGAATCAAAATGGCAGTCAAGCCTGGTTGGGAGGGGCGATTCTTTGAAGATTTCGAAGTGGGAGACGTTTACCGCTGCCGCCTCGGGCGGACGGTGACCGAGAACGACAACATCTGGTTCACGCTGCTGACCAACAACACGAATCAGATTCACTTCAACAACGAATACGGTAAACGCACCGAATTCGGCAAATGCCTGATCAATAGCGCGCTCACGCTGGCCATCGTCGCCGGAATGGGCGTGGCGGACGTCAGCGAAAACGGCTTTGCGCTCGGGTGGGACGAAATCAAGCTACCCAACCCGCTGTTTGCGGGAGACACGCTCTACTCCGAATCCGAAGTGTTGGAGAAGCGCGAGTCCAAGTCAAAACCCCAGTGGGGGATCGTCAAGGTCCGCACTCGCGGGATCCAGCAGGATGGCAAGGTCGTCATCGACTACAGCCGCAGCGTTATGGTCTATAAACGGGCCCACGCGCCGAAGCAGAATCTGTTCCCCGAGGTCCGCCCCTGATGGCAGAACCTGCCGCCAAAAAGGCGCCTCTGGCTCTGGATGGCGTTCGCGTCCTGGCGCTGGAAGTGTCCGTGTCGGGTCCGCACTGCTCGCGGATTCTCGCGGACATGGGTGCCGAAGTCATCAAGCTCGAAAAGCCAGGAACCGGCGATCTGATTCGCGCGTGGGACTCCGTCGTGCGCGGCCTTTCCTCCGGCTATGTGTGGCTCAATGGCAACAAGCGCAGCTTCGCCGTGGACATCAAGAAGCCAGCAGGCCGGCAAGCCGTACAGCGATTGGCCGAACGCGTGGATGTCGTCCTCGAAAATTTCGCGCCGGGAGTTACCGATCGATTGGGCTTGGGAGCCGCGGAACTCTGCGCCCGCAATCCACGGCTCGTCTACTGTTCTCTGTCCGGTTACGGCCAAGACGGCCCCTACCGGGATGTCAAAGCGTATGACCTGCTGATTCAGGGCGAAGCCGGGATCATTGCCACGACGGGCTATCCGGATAAGCCGGCCAAGGTTGGAGTGCCGATCACCGACCTCGCGTCGTCGATGTACGCGACGGTGGGAATTCTCCTGGCTCTTTATCAAAGGGAACGAACCGGCCGCGGACAAGTGATCGACATCTCGATGTTCGAATCGGCGCTCGCCTGGCTCGGATATTTTCCGCATCACTACTGGCATCGCGGCGAGGAGCCTGCGCGTGTCGGCATGCGTCACCACTACATCGTTCCCTACGGCCCCTATATGGCTGGCGACGGTGTCTACGTCAGCCTCGCCGTGGCCACGCCGCAGGATTGGGAAGTATTTTGCCGGAAGGTCGCACGGCGTCCCGAGTTGCTCGAAGACGCACGGTTCCGCACCGCCCCAGACCGTCGCGAGAATCGTGCGATGTTGGAGGAGATGGTCGAGAAGCTGTTTCTCGAACAGCCGCACGACGAATGGATGCGCCGTCTTGGAGAGGCCGAGTTGCCGCACGGGAAGCTAAACGGTATTGGCGAGGTTTTGGCTCATCCTCAGACGATCGCACGAAAAATGATTCGGGAAATGGAATCGCCTGTAGGGCCCGTGCCGGTCATGGGAAGCCCGCTACGGCTGTCCGATAGTCCAGCGCGCTTCGATCCCATTCCGGCCTTGGGACAGGATACCGAGCCGATTCTTCGTGAACTCGGTTACACCGCCGCTGAAATCGCCGCTTTCCGGCGAGATCAGGTCATCTAACTGCCGGCTGCGCTAGCCCGCGGCGCTCCGAGATCAACGTCACGTTCGATCAGCCATCGCGCCGTGGCGGAACCGGGCCGCAGTCGATTCGAGAGCCTCCGCAGATCCTCCAACTCATCAATATCGAGTTCTAAACGAGGATTTCGAAAAACTCGAGTACGCGCGCCGCACCCCTTCGCCTCGGCCAAGTGACGCGGGAAACTATTGGGGCCGAAGTACGACGGGAAGAGAATGGCGGGCGATCGCAGGAGCGCATTGGTGCCCGTGCCGTCACTCGAGGGAACCATAACCACCGACGGCGCCACGTCCAATTGTTCGAAGACTGCCTCGATGTCGCGCGGTTCGACCAGCGGAAGATCGATAGGCAGTCGAAGCAAAGCGCGAACACCCTGCTCGGCGCAGTAGCGCGACCCTGCATCCACGGATTTGCTTTCCGAGGTCTGGTGAGATTCGACAATCGTTTCCCAGCCGCGCGCTCGGGCACGCGAAAGAGCCCCGGGTTCCTTGGTGATCACGAAAATGCGGTCCGCACAGCACGTTGCTGCCACGACGCTGAAGAAATCCTCGCACATCGCTTCCGCCAAGGCCGCGCGGTCGGCAGGGGAGAAATGCGGAGCCAGGCGTTTCTTCGCCTCGTGAAATTCCTTTACCGGAATCAGGATCGCCTTCATGCAGCGGCTCCTGCCTTCTGTTTCGCGGTGAACTGGATGATTCTACGCGCGAGGAGCTCCTTGTCCTCGAGGTTTCGCATGACCGTTGGGTGGATGACGACCTCTACACCAAGCGATTCGATTGCCGGACCCTGGGCGCTGTCGATCGGATCGATCACCATCGTGCCGCAGAAGTCTTGATACATTCGCGCCACTCCGAGGGCCGATACGTCGTGCCCCAGCTGCGCGAGCATCTGATCGGACGGCCCCTTCAGCGATTTTCCTCCTACGATGGGACACACGGCGACGACGTGGGTCCGGCGCTTTCGCATGGCATCTCGCACACCCGGGACTGCAAGAATCGGCCCAATGCTGATCAGCGGATTACTCGGGCAAATCACGATACTACGGGCACTTTCGAGCGCTTCGAGGACGCCTGGGGCCGGGTGCGCTCGTTCGATTCCATCGAACGAGATGGCCCGCACGATCGGCTCTGCGCGTCGCTCGACCAGGTATTCTTGAAAGTGAAGGCGTCCCTGACCGGTATCAATGATGGTTGGCACCGGCTCCTCACACATGGGGAGAATTCTGGCCTGGACACCCAGCGCTTCTCGGATGGAATCCGCCACTTCGGTGAGGCGCGCCCCGGCGCGGAGCATGTCCGAGCGGTGGATGTGGGTGGCTAGGTCGCGATCTCCAAGACGGAACCACCGGGGGCGACCATAAACGGCGAGCTGCTCCAGTGCGCGGAACGTTTCGCCCCGGAACCCCCACCCCGTGTCGGGATTCACCAGGCCCGCCAACGTGTACGTGACAATATCCAGGTCGGGTGATATCGAGAGGCCGTGCAGGACGATGTCGTCGCCCGTATTGACGATGACCGTCAGGTCGCGCGGATCCATCACGCGATGGAGTCCCAGTAAGAGCTTTGAGGCACCAATCCCGCCCGCGAGTGCCACGATATCCATTAGTATCCCACCTGGTCGCGCAGCATGGGATCTTCTCGGTGCGCGGCCATGCGTTCCAGCGGCAGAAGTTCTTCTGCATCTGCGTGTTTGAACACGCGACGGATCTTGTAGGTTGTGGTGCGCTCGGCGGGCGTCCGATCAATCGTCCGGATCAGCGCGCGAAGCTCACCGGCTAAGACAGATTCTCCGAAATTCGCTCCTGCGGATTTTGAGATGCTTTCTTCCATCAACGTGCCGCCGAAGTCGTTGGCGCCGGCTTCCAGGCAGGCCAATGCCCTTTCGAAACCAAGTTTCACCCAGGACACCTGGATGTTGCTAATGTGTCCGTTCAAAAGAAGGCGGGCGAGCGCATGCACCAACAAGTGCTCGGCGAGCGAACTCCCGGCACGCGCGCGGCCTGCGCGGAACAATCTGGTCTGTGAGTGGATGAAGCCCAAGGGGACAAATTCGGTGAACCCGCCCGTGTCCATCTGAATCTCGCGGAGCAAGAGCAAATGCCGCACCCAATGCTCGGGCAGTTCCGCGTGACCGTACATCATGGTGCTCGTGGACGGAATGCCGAGATCGTGCGCCGTTCGAATCACGTTGATCCACTGGTGGACCTTGAGCTTGTTCGGGCTCAGGGCCTTGCGCACCTGGTCATCGAGGATTTCGGCTGCTGTTCCCGGGATACTTCCTAACCCCGCCTCTTTCAGAGTTCGCAGGTACTCAGACAGATTCACGCCGGTCTTTTCGACACCGTACACGATTTCCATGGGCGAATATGCGTGCAGATGCAGATTCGGCAAATGCGATTTGATGGTGCGCAGAAGATCAGCGTAATAGGTGCCCTCCAAGTCGCGGGGCAATCCACCTTGGATGCACACTTCGGTGGCGCCGCGCTCGGCCGCTTCGACTGCTTTGGCAACGAGCGACTCGGTCGAATGAAAATAGGCATCCGGCGAGCGGGCGCCTCGACCGAATCCACAGAACGCGCAGCCTACAATGCAAACATTCGTGAAGTTCAGGTTCCGGTTCACGACGTAGGTCACTTGATCGCCGACGGCGCGCCGGCGAAGCTCATTCGCAATCTTCAGCACCGCGAGAAGGTCGTCATCTGTCGCACCGCACAGAGTGAGTCCGTCGCTCGCATCGAGATCTCTTCCAGCGAGAGCCTTCTCGAGGACATCGGCAACCGTCGGATTCGCAGCCTTGAAAGCCTGCTCCCAGGAGATCTCTCGCCACCGAGGGTCCTGAATGTTCAGCATTTGCCACGCTCAGTTTCGGGCATAACCGTCTTCTCCCTGGAGCTTCTGCAAAACAGATTGGAGGGGTGCACGCACGAATCGTGGCCGCGACGAGAATTCCGGATAAATCGCCAGTCGCTCGCGCAGGACGAACCCGGCCGCGGCTGTCTTATCGGCCAGTACAGAGATCTGTGGCCATGCTGCCTCCGGATTGATGAAATCCTTCGTCAGCGGAGAGATTCCGCCCCAATCGTTGATTCCGGCTCCGAGCAACCGCGGGTAGTCGTCCGAGAGTAGGTTGGGCGGAGACTGGATGTTCATGTCACTGCCAAAGATCAATCGCGCGATGGCCAGGGTCCGCAGCAGGTCTTCCGTGGACGGTTCAGGCTCGCGTGCCATTCTCGTCCCCGGTTTGGCTCGGAATGGTTGGATAATCACTTCCTGTATGTGACCGTACTTCTCGTGGAGATCGCGAATGGCAAGCAATGAATCGATACGCTCCTCTGCGGTTTCCCCGATGCCGATGAGAATACCAGTTGTAAAAGCGATCGATAGCAGTCCCGCCCGTTCGATCGTTTGCAATCGAAGCGATGGCACTTTATCCGGGGCCTTCCAGTGCGGACCTTGCGGGCGGCGAAGCCTGGAGCTCGTGCTCTCGAGCATCAGCCCCAAGCTGACGTTGGATTCCTTCAGCCATTCCAGGTCCCCTATGTCCATGATCCCCGGATTCGAGTGGGGCAACAGTCCCGTTTCATCGAGGACCAGCTGCGTCATCGTCGCGAGATATTCGAGCGTCCGCTCGAAGCCCTGCTTTCGCAGAAACGCTCGGGCCTCCGGGAATATCGTTTCCGGTTGATCACCCAGGCTGAACAGCGCCTCTTTGCATCCCGCACGACGGCCGGCTTCGGCCACCGCAAGAACTTCTTGCGATGTCATGTATGGCTCGCCATCGACCGCAGGGTCCGCTCGGAACGTGCAATAGCCGCAATAATCTCGGCAAAGGTGGGTCAGCGGGATGAAAATCTTCTTTGAGTAGCTGACTGTTCGGCCCTTGGATCGGCCCCGGATCGCAGCGGCCGCCTCGAGCAAGGAACCTAGCTGGGCATCCTCGATCAACAACAGCGCCTGCTCGCGGGATACACCAGCTCCTTCAATCCCCCGTTCGAGGGCGGCCATCACTTGAGATGTATTTACCAGCCCTTGCATGGAAGGCTTGGCCTTTCAGAATCAGTCTCTCGGCCTTTGGGCCGCGGCGGAGTCAAGGAACATGAGCGATCGAAGCTTCATGACGGGGAGGATTATAACAAACTGTTCTTAGCCCGCGATGAAGACGCTCCTGCATCGCCGAGACGCGGGGGTATGCATGGAGCGCCAGGGCTTCGAGTTAGTGATTGCCGACAAGGCGTGCCTCGACAGCGCGCTTGCGGCGCACGCTGCTGACGTGGGTAGCAAGCTTGCAAAGTCACTTCAAGCCGAAGTTGGTTTCGTCCACGTGTTTGAACCGTCGGTCGCTCCTGGAACGATGTGGGGTGAACCGGCAGATAGTTGATGGAGATGTCTGAACGAGAAGCGAAGCAACTTCTTGCGACATTTCGGCAGCGCGCGCTGTGAGCTCCGACGTCCCCGAGTTCCTGGAGTCTGGCAAACCCGTTTCAAAGATGATTGAGGTGGCGAAGAACTGGTCCGCCGACCTCATTGTGATGGGCAGTCACGGGCGTGGAAAAATACACGGCCTTTTTCTAGGCAGCGTCTCCCAAGAGGTCTTGCATCACGCGCCGTGTCCCGTCCTAGTTATTCGGGCGGAGCCCTAAGCATTTTACCCATTTACCGCATCAGGCACTCTCGGAGGGAGTTGTGCAAATATCGCCCAACCAGATGGATAGGAACTGCCTGGAGTCTGTCGTGCGAATGGCGATTTTCGTGAGTATCGCAAGCCCGTTGCAAGATCGGTTGTCGCCGCCTACTTCGAGAAGATAGCTCCCCCTGAAATCTCACGGTGAAAGGCTGCTGTGCCAGCGTGCGCCAAAAAGGTTCTTGAAACAGCGTTGCCAAGTGGTTGTTTTCAGCGGGTGGAATTCTTAGATTTAAGGCGTGCGGGAAACACACATTCTCGGCGCAGCGGGTACTTGTCCGCTCAGTGCGTTAATCAGGCCTCTGGATCCTTTCCGACTGCGCCGCCAGGCGCGTCGAGCGATTTTCCATCTCGACCAACCTGTCTTGCAAAATGCTGTTACACTCCCGCGCACATGGAACACCGCGATGATCAGAGGTTCTCCGCGAAGCGTCCATCTCCGGCGTCAATTCTTCTGGGGCTAATTCCTTTCGCGGCCACATGTTTTTCAGTGTCACTTTGGGACCGTGTGTATCCCACAGTTCTGGGTTTGCCGTTCAACTTTTTCTGGTTGATCTTATGGCTGCTCCTCACTCCGCTCTGTATGTGGGGCGCATATCGGTTGGAAACACATCGCGCTTCACAGCCACATCGCAAAGACGGCGGCACACTGTGAGTTCAAGCGTCGTTGCTCTGACCGTAATTTCCGCCATCGTCGCAGCGGGCGCGTTTGTCGGTTTTCTTGGCGGATCTCACCGCAAGATGGATCTCGAACAATGGATCGTGGGCGGTCGAGGTTTCGGCCTGTTGCTGGTCTGGTTGCTGATGGCCGGGGAGATCTATACCACGTTCACGTTCCTTGGGGCGAGTGGCTGGGCGTACTCCAGAGGCGCACCCGTTCTGTACATTATCGGATACACCTGTTTAGCCTATGTGGTTTCTTTCTATATTCTCCCCGAACTTTGGGAAGCCGCAAGGCGATATCGCCTCCAAACACAAGCCGATTTCTTTCAAGTACGCTACAACAGCAAGTATCTCACCGCCTTTGTTGCCCTTGTGGGCATGATCTGCATCATCCCCTATTTGCAGCTTCAGATCACAGGTCTTGGAATCATTGTGGAAGTGGCGAGTTTCGGAGTGATTCATCGCACGCCGGCCATGGTGATCTCCTTCGCCATGGTCGCCGGCTTTGTATTCACGAGCGGGATCCGGGGAGTCGCGTGGGTCAGCGCACTGAAGGACCTTGTTCTATTCTTTGCCGCGGTTTTTGTTGGCGTCGCAGTGCCATACATTTACTTTGGAGGCATTGGTCCGATGTTTGCGGCGGTCGCGCGCGCCCAACCGGGCCATTTGGTAATGCCTGGGGCGACCACGAATCTCGGACACGCCTGGTATGTATCAACCGTCCTGCTCTGCGCATTTGGATTTTATATGTGGCCGCACTTCTTCGGCGCGAGCTTTACTGCAAAAAGTGGCGACACGTTGCGCCGGAACGCGGTCGTAATGCCCCTCTACATCATTACCATGCCGCTCATGTTCTTTGTAGGCCTGGCCGCGCTTCTGGTGTTGCCTGGGCTCGCCAATGGCGACCTCTCGTTGTTAATGATTGTGCGCAAGACCTTCCCGTCCTGGTTCCTCGGGGTGATTGGCGGAGCCGGTGCCCTCACGGCGATGGTTCCGGCGGGGATCCTAATACTTACGGCGGCAAGCTTGTTTGCAAAAAACCTGTGCCGCCCGATTCTGGCGCCCGGCATGACCGACCAACAGGTTGGGAGGTTGGCGAAGATCACCGTCTTGGCAATCACGTGCGCCGCACTTGGTTCTGCCATTTTTGGTTCCACGACTCTCGTAGGTCTTCTGCTGATGGGATATGCCGGGGTGGCGCAGTTTTTTCCAGGTGCGGTGTTGGGCCTGTATTCAAAGCGAGTGACCATCTCCGGCGTCTTCGCCGGAATGGTGACTGGCGTCCTGATTGCCGTTCTTCTCATGCTCGGCAAGCACGATCCCATCATGGGACTGAATGCCGGATTCGTTGCGTTGTGTTTCAACTTCGCGGTAACCGGACTCTTGAGTTGGGTAACGTACACAGGAGAGAGCGGGTTTGCGTCGGAGAGTATGTCATCTCCTGCCTTGCAGTCTCGAGACAACCGGGAGCCCACTTAGCGCGAAAGTTTTTTCGGTCCGCATCGCCTCGGCACCCTCGAACCAGAGCCTGGGAAGAACGCACCAGCCATCGCCAGAAATGAATCCGGGAATGGAAGGGTTCTCGACCAGGCGCTCAAGCTGCTTGTTGTTTCAAATGTTCGGCGTCGAAACGAACTCCTTTCTTCCAGACGAGCAAAGTGATCGCGGCCATCTCGCGTGCCAACGTGAGTCGCGCCATATGCGGCTTCATGCCTCGGGTAGCACAAGCTTCGTAGAAATTCCGGAAAGGCCCAGTCGTGGCAGCCGCTTGAGTTCATCAGGCATCTTCCACCGGTTCATCGAAGATGCAATCACAACAAAGGAGTTCGCCGCCGCACACAGGGCACTCTTCGAAATCGCAACTCGGCACGTGAAATTCGCCTCTTAGAACTCGGCAATCAGGGCACGCGTTTTTATCTACTCCCCAGTCATCGTGCTCGTCGCCGTAACGAATGCGAGGAATGGCTCGCCGCTCCTGCGTAAGCGCCACAATTTGTTGAGCAGCCATAATTTTCTCAGGCCAGCCCTCTATCATCGGAACGCCGCGGTAAAGGATTCTATTCGGTTGGGTCATGAAGAGTTGATACCTCGTTTCCGGGAATTATACGACCAACTGATAAGCTCTATAAGGGCAGGAGTCAAGAAAGAACAGTTCTGCGCTGGCTGAAGGTTTTTGTGCTTCTGAGCCCACTTGGAGGAGCACGATCTGTCCTGACCCCGCACCCGGTGCTCGGTTGCGGGACCCTTTGGCCCAACGAATTCGGGTTCTTCTCGGAGTGATTTTCATCGCCTGCTCGCAACCAAGCCGGTCTGTTCGGAAACCAGCAAAGCAGAATGTGGTCGTTTGGTGTCAACCACAGGCCCATTTCGGCGATGATCCCTGCGGCCAGCGTTCCGTACAATCCTGGCCGACAGTTGCAGTCAGCGACGGCCGGGAGTATCTTACTGGGCGAACCCAAACTCCATAATGGAAATCGGACTGATCACCATGCTGCTGAAATTCTGTTGAACTGGTTTGGTTGCGGAATCTCTGAATAAAATCTAAGAGCAAGGAATGAAACCAACCAAGAAAAGAAACAATGCCAAACGGGCGAAGGCGCAGATTTGCCTGCGGGTGAATGGTGAGCCAGTCGAGGTGGCGTTTGCCCCGCATAAGACCCTTCTGGAAGTCCTTCGCGAAGATTTGGCGCTTACCGGCACCAAGCACGGCTGCGAGTTGGGGGAATGCGGATGTTGCGCCGTGCTCGTGGATGGTCGTCCGGTACTTTCCTGCCTGGTCCTGGGGGTCGCCTTGGAAGGACATGAAGTCATCACGGTCGAAGGCATGGCAGAGGGAGCGAAGCTCCATCCCTTGCAGGAGGCGTTTGCTGAACTCGGGGCTGCCCAGTGCGGATATTGCACACCGGGATTTCTCCTGACGGCAAAAGTGCTGCTGGAGGAAACCCCGCAGCCTTCCCGCGAACGGATCAAGAAGGCTCTCGCCGGAAACATTTGCCGCTGCACCGGCTACATCAAGATATTCGAAGCAGTGGAGCTGGCTGCCGCGCGGATGGCTGGCAAGCCGGCCGAGCCCAGCAAAGAGAGTATTTATGGGTGGCGCTAACGGAGCCGAGCGAAAAGACCTGCGCGTCATAGGAAAGCCCCATCGCAAGGTAGACGCAGCATCGAAGGTCACCGGCCAGACCAAGTATGCCGACGACCTCGTCTTCCCCCGCATGCTGTACACCAAGATTTTGCGCAGCACAGTTCCGCACGGCCGCATCCTGAAGCTCGATACGTCCAAGCCCGAAAGCTATCCAGGCGTCAAGCTGGTGCTCCTCGGAAAGGATCTGCCGATCCCGTACGGGGCTCTGCCCGTCAGCGAAGATGAACACCCGCTGGCGATTGGCAAAGTCCGCATGATGGGAGACCCGGTCGCCGCCGTCGCCGCAGTGGATGAAGATGTGGCGACCGAAGCTTTGGATTTGATCGACGTCGAGTACGAACTCCTCCCGGCAATCTCTTCGATCCAGGCTGCACTCGACACCCCCGAACCTCGTATCCATGAATA
>Ga0187780_10000326_pt1 | contig 36393 bp, 41 predicted proteins | sample 1015_Q2_SP10_20__FD_132429 | JGI IMG/M metagenome (GOLD analysis project Ga0187780, IMG submission 132429) | Tropical peat soil microbial communities from peatlands in Department of Meta, Colombia - 1015_Q2_SP10_20_MG | ecosystem: Environmental > Terrestrial > Soil > Wetlands > Peat | place...
GCTCTGCATGTTCGCGGTCAATCAGCGGCCCGACGGGCGGGTCAAGGACACCCTCGTCAATATCCGGCGAACGGCGGAGTTTGTCGTCAATCTCACCGATGATCCGCTGGCGCGCCGGCCGAGTTGAAATCGGCCGGCAGCTTTTGGGGGCACCAAGGGCTCTTCGAATCGCTGAGTGAACCAGATGCAACTGCCGATGCCGGCTCCGGAGCCGAACCACGCACCGCTGCAGGTGATGGACGGCAACTACGAGCGCATGAGCGGCGTCTGCCCCTGGTGGGATGCGGTGAAGCGCAGCAGTAGACCAATCTGAGTTTACGGTTGCTACCCAATCGCATCCAGGAAGCGCTGTCAGCCCCCATCACGTCCACTTTACCCCTGAAAGCGGAAATGGTGCAGCACGATCGTAATGTCCGCTTTGTGCCTCAGCGGAAGTTATCTACACGCGAGAGCTCCGCCTGAGCGGCTCACTAGATCGATGGAATTGGTTTGCGCCGTATCAATGCAAAAGGAGCCCGGCTTTCCCGGGCTCCTATGCTGTGTCTGACTTTCGGCGATGCTTCCAGCGCCTTACCACTTGTAGTTCACGCCAAGACGTGCAGTGAATACTTCGTTGGTGAATTGGCTTGAATAGGTCTCGCCGTCGATAGTTGCGTTGACGGTATTCCGACCCAAATCGTAATAGAGGCCCTCAAGCCTAGCTGACCAGTGCTGGTCAAACATGTGCTCGACGCCCACTCCGGTAACCCAGCCCACGCGAGTTTGGCTGCTAAAGACGTCGCAACAAACGCCTTCAGGAACGGTATAACCGGCGCCCCAACCGTTCTTGACGTGCCCCCAGGCGAGGCCGCCAGTGACGTAAACGAGCGTATCCTCGATTGCCAAGCCGGTGCGCAGGCGAGCACTGCCAAGAGATTCGACCTTGGAAGTCGTAGCAGCCTGAAACCCGCTTTCCCCGGTAATCTGATTGTTGCTTAGGTTAGCCCAGTCTTCGTCTACCTCAACTCCGTAGACCCAATATCGCTGTTGCCAATTGTAGCCGATCTGGCCGCCAACGATGCCGCCGGTGCCGCTGCCTGACACCGTGCTGCCTTCATCATTCGCGGCGATTGAATAATTCTGCCGTGCGATGCCGCCGTTGATGCCGATATAAAAGCCGGCCCAGTTGTAGAACGCGATGGGAGCTGGAACTGGCGCTTTCACTGGCGGCCCCATATCGGCGGCGCCGGCCGCAGTCGCGAGTGCAACCGACGACACACCGGCCAGCAGATATGCACGTAGTGATTCTGTCATGTTAATATCCCTAAAAGCCGCTCGTCCGCCGACACACGCCTGCCGCAGACTCAAAATCATACATAAAGCAAGCCACAGGGAATTGCTGTTACTCCAAAGCCACAGTGAATGATTTTGCGACCGCCTAGAGGCCGAAGATGCCTCCACAATATGGTGCTTTATCAAAGCGCCGGGAGCGCAGCCAATTTGGACCGGTCTAGCTTTCCACTTTCAGATTTCGGCAACGAGGCGACCTGAAAAATATGGCGCGGCGCAAAGGGTCTGCCCAGGCGCAACGCGCAAAGATTCTGCAGTCCTTGCACGTCTAAAGCAATGTGCGGAACAACAACGACCGCCGCCCACAATTCCGCAGTGCCAAGCGAGTTAGCGTGTTCAAATACCGCCGCTTCCTGAACCTTGCCGAGTGTGACTAGTACTTCCTCCACAAGTTCCGGCTTGATCTTCTCGCCGCCGATGTTGATCACTGAATTGCTGCGCCCGCTGATCAACAACATCCGATTGGCAGCAATGCTGCCAAGATCGCCCGGATAAAACCATTCGCCTCGAAATGCTTCAGCACTCGCCGCCTGATCTCCTAAATATTCGGTGACGCTTTGTACCGACTTAATGCGCACGCGGCCTTCCCGCCCGAAGGGCAATGTGTTGTCCGCGTCATCAACGATTTCGAGGTCTACATCGGGCGCGACAAATCCAACTGCTCCCGGAACTTGGGCAATGAGATTGACTGGTCCGGCCGCGACCTGGCCGCACTCGGTCGAACCATAAGCATTCAATAAATTCGGCGACATATTCATCTGAACCTTAGCCGCTAATGCCCGTGACAATGGAGCCCCGAGGCATACGATGAAATCAAAGCTGCATTCCGGTGCACCGGGAAGCTCATAAAATTGTAGGTATTGCGCGAGACCATGCGGCGCCGCAATCATGCCGTCCACTTTGTAGAGATCGAAGGCTTGCGCCATTGATTGAGAGTCTGCGCCAAACAGATAGATCGCTCCGCCACGGCACAACATGTAGAGGATAGTTTGAAAGCCAATCCCCGATTGAATGTTGAAATCGCAATAGAGCCGTCGGCATGCTGAAAACTGTCCGCCATGAATGAACTGATAGCGACCGATGCGGCCGAGTAATTTTTCCTGCGTGAACGCTATCGCCTTGGCCTCTCCCGTGGTCCCCGAGGTTTGCGCGATGCGGCACAGATCGTTCGCACTGGTTTCATAGAACCGCTGGTCGGCCAATGGCCGTTCGTGCGAGCGTTTCCATGCAGCGTCCACCGTGATGAGGCGTTTGGCGTTCTCGAAGGGAACCTTTTGATCGGTGATAATGGCCGAGATGTCGATTGTATTCGATAGAATCGGCGTCCGCGGTGAGATCGTGGGAATGCCCAGGCGCGCCAGTGCAAGCACAATCGCGAGATGTAAGATTTTTTCGGCAACATACACCGCGATGATCTGGCCGCGCGCCAAATCGAGCGACACCGCGAGCCGCGCAATATTGTTGGTCCAGCCTTCGAGCTCGCCGTAGCTGAGTAGCGGTGGGTCGGTACCTGGCGTGCAAATTGCGACAGCGCCAGGGTTGTATCGGGCGTTGAACAGAATGGGATCGACAATATTCATTAGTGAAAGCGCCTGGCTACGCATTTAGCTTCGCACGAGCCAGAAGTGCCAAATCACGACGTTCAAGCTTGCCATTAGCATTTTTGGGAAGCGATTCGACCAAAATAAACCGGCGCGGGATGAAATTCATGGGCAGTTTGGTTTCGCAGTGCGCGCGCAGAGCGGTTTCACTCCACGTGTCGCGCGGAACGACTAGCGCCCAAGCCTCGTCGATTCCAAGGTCATTTGTGATGCTAAACACGCCGGCTTCATCAACTCCCGCATGAGCCGTGATCACGTCTTCGATCAGCTCCGGCGTTATCTTATCGCCGCCAAGATTCAGAACGGATTTCGCGCGCCCAGAAATGACCAATAGACCGTCATCCCGCATCTGCCCCATATCGCCCGGATAGAACCAGCCATTTACGAAAGCCGATGCCGCCTCTGGGGGATCACCGAGGTATCCTGACACCATGCAAGGCCCCCGCACGCGGACGATGCCTTCGCTTTGATTAGGCAGCACCTCGCCAGATCCATTGACGATCTGCGCCTTTGCACTCGGCATGACGTAGCCGACTGCACCGGCCACATTGGCTAACACGTGCGCAGGTGCGGTCGCTACCATGCCCATTTCCGTCGCACCGTAAAGCGAATATACGTGCGCGCACATGCGTGAGCGAACGCGTTGCGCAAGACTGGGTGACAAGAGGCTTCCCGCCGTGAGTATCATCCTTAAATTGCACCGTAGTTCCGCATGCTCCTCATAATGACGTAAATGCTCAGCAAGCCCAGCCGGTGAAGTGATCATGTCCTCGACGTCATAGATCTCGAATGCGCGGATAGTGCTGTCCATGCTCCTGCCAGGCAGAAATAACGTTCCGCCGCGCCACAGCGTATAGATGAAAAATTGGAATCCAAGTGAGGTCCCAAAATCCATATTGGAATATGTGCGCATGCACTGCGGGAGTACATTGCCAAATCCATAATTGTGACAGGCGATGCGTCTCGCCAGCATTTCGTGGCTAAGCGCGACCGCCTTGCCCTGGCCGGTCGTTCCAGACGTTAGAATAATTCGGCAAATATCCTCGGGCTTAGTTGCCGGCAAGTGACCCTTGTCGAGCCGGGCACCGTCGCCTTCGGTCCAGCCGAAATCGACACGGATTACCCTTGCCGCCTGATAAGGAAAGAAGCTGTCGGTAATCAATGCGTCGATTTTCAGCTCGGCCGGAAGTGCGGGATTGCGTCCGGAAAGCGTAACGGCACCAATCTGCGTGAGGCCGAGAATGAACAGACTGTGCAGCAGAGGATGATTCACAAACAAAGCAATATTGCTGCCTGGGCCCAGCCCAGCGCTCAGCGCGTTTCGGCTGACATTGTTAATCAACCGCGCTAGCCGGCCGTAGCTAATGAGCATGTCTTTAGCACCCGGCACACACATTGCGGCTGCATGCCCTACAGATCGGCACTGTTGCAGGAAGGGCTCGATGATGTTCATCAGCAAGCTAGTATAACCGCAGCACAATATTAGCCGCAAACGCGACAATTTCCCTACAGCGCATAGGCTTCACGCGGAAGCGCCGTCCAAGCTGATCCAATGCCGGGCCAAATGACGGCTTGTCAGGTTACTTAACCGGCGCCGATGTACGCGCTCTACCGCTCCCCTGGCGCGGTGAAAAATCTTTCGCCGTAGGCGAAACGATTGGGCTTGAGAAAAAAGCCAAGCAGCACCGCGCCATTGGGCGCAACCGCCTCGTGCTGATTGCCGGCAGGGCGCCACACGAATTGGCCCGGCCCGCATTTGCCTTCGTGGTCCTCAAGCGAGCCTTCGATAACGTAGGTCTGTTCGAGCGCGGTGTGTTCGTGTAGTGGCACCACGGCGCCCGGTTCGAGCTTGAACAGGGCTGTGGTGATGCCAGTGTCATCCGTATAGAGCACCTTGATCTTGATGCCCGAAAACTTAGTTGTTTCCCACGGCATGTTGGGCACATCCAGATAATGTGCCGCACGTTCCGGTGGATTTTCGGGCTTGATGTCGGGATGCACGAGCTCGCGTTCTTGTATGGACATGACGGACTCCTGGCCAACTGCTCAGGTTTGAAAGCATACTGCGCGCTGTGCACGTCCGAAAGTAGGAAATGAGCAAGGCTGTGGCGAAGACCCGCACAGCGGACATTAAGCCGTCAATCCGGAAGAACGTCTATTCAGGCTTGAGGTTGGCGTCGCGAACAACCCGTCCATAATCCTCGTATTGTTTGCGGAGAATGGCGCCGAAATTGCCGCCGCACTGCCCACCCGCCAAGAAGCCTAGCGCCGCGAACCGCTTCTCGATCTGCGATGACTGTATCGCGGCGCTGAACCATTCGATCAGCTGGGATATCATCTTTCTCGGCGTCCCGGCCGGTGCGACGACCCCAACGAAAAACTCGACCGCGAAATCCTTGTAGCCGAGCTCGGCAACGGTCGGCACATCGGGCAGCGGCCCGACGCGGGCGTGCGCGGTTGTTGCCAGCGCACGCAATTGGCCGGTCTGCAGTTGGCCCTGCAGCGTTGCAAGATCGGCCAGCGCTGATGTTATCTGGTTGCTCAATAACGCCTGGATCGCCGGAGTGTAACCGGTGAACGGAACAAAGGTCATATCAACGTTGGCCACGCGCTTAAGCATTTCAAATGCCATCTGCGAAGCCGTTGCCGGTCCAATCGTGCCGAGCGTCAAAACGCTGGGCCGCGCGTGTGCAGCGGCGATGAGGTCGGCGAGCGTGCGGTAGGGCGATTGACTGTTGACGACAATAAGCGGCGGAAACTCGGCCAGTTCACAAATCGGCGCGAAATCCTTTAGTGGATCGTAGTTGAGCTCGCGCAGATGCGGCAGCACGACAAACGAGGGGGAGACAATCAACAAGGTATTGCCGTCGGGAACGGCGCGAGACACGTATTCGGTTCCGATCTCGCTGCCGGCGCCAGGATGGCTCTCGACCACCATGGTTGGACCGCCGGCGCCGCCGATCTGTTCCGCCAGCAAGCGCGCCATGGCATCGGCAGGGCCCCCGGGCGGGAACGGTAAGATCACTCTGATCGTTCTGGCGCTCTGCGGCCAGGCACCGATGCCGGGCATTGCAACCAGAGCCGCGGCCACCAGTACGAGAGCCAACCAACTTCGATATCGTTGCATGTCGCTCTGCTCTCGGCAGATAAAGTTCAGTCCGTTCACTCCGACTTGATATTGGCCGCGCGGATCACCTTGCTCCATTTCTCAGTATATTCGACGATGAATTTGCCGAACTCTGCGGGCGAACTCGCAAATGGGACCCCGCCTAGATCGGTGATACGCGCGATGAATTTGGGATCAGCAAGGGCTGCATTAACGTCATTGTTGAGCTTATCGATGATCTCCACTGGCGTGTTCGCAGGAGCGGCAATGCCCTGCCAGCCTGTGGCCACGTAACCAGGCACGACCTCGGCGATCGCTGGAACGTCCGGAAGCGCGTCTGAGCGCGCCGCTGACGTGACTGCCAACGCGCGCAGTTCACCTGCTCTGATGTGCTCCATCGATGTTACAAGAGTATCGAACATGACCGGAACGTGCCCGGCCAGAAGGTCGGTGAGCGCCGGGCCGCCGCCACGGTACGGGACGTGCAGCATGTCCACACCAGCCATCTCTTTGAACAGCTCGCCGAAAAGGTGCTGTGGGGTCCCGACGCCGCCCGACGCCATGGTGACTTTGCCAGGATTAGCTTTCAGGTAGGTGATGAATTCAGGAAGCGTTTTCGCAGGAAACGACGGATGGACAACCAAAACATTGATTCCGCGGTAGATGCTGGCGACGGGCGCTATATCTTTAATGAGATCGAAATTAAGGTTGTCATAGAGCGTCACATTGTACGAGTTCACTGACGTCAGTTCGAGCAACGTGTAGCCGTCGGGCGGCGCATGAACAACGAATTCGGTAGCAATATTGCTGGCTGCTCCGGCACGATTCTCGATGAAGACTGATTGCCCTAATCGATCCGACAACCATTGACCGATGAGGCGCGCAATCAAATCGGCCGCACCACCCGGAGGAAAACCAACCACCAGACGCACCGGCCGCGTCGGATAATCGATCGCCGACGCGACACGAGGCAGTGTCGGCAGTGCGGCAGCACCCGCGGCCAAACGCAGAACTGTTCTGCGGGGAAGTTTCATGGATTCGCTCCATGAGCTTGGATGACTTCAGCAACGCAGAAGGTGTCCGCAAGCCAAGTTCAATTCAGTTCGCGTTTTTCGCCCGCCGCTGGCACGGTCGCTGCCTTTTGAATTCGCGGAGCGTCGGCAAGTCCGCTGCTGGCAGCTCGCAATCATGTACCTCAAATGGCCAGGTGCGCGAAAAGGCGCGTTATGCTGTCTGCCTTTGAGTACGGTACTTCGATCAAACAGATCGTAGTTCACCAGGGTCAACTGGCAGCTTTCGGAGGCGCTTGCCCGTGGCAGCGAAAATCGCATTTGTCACGGCCGGAAAGACCGCCGCGGTGCCCGGTTCGCCCATGCCGCCAGGCGCTTCGGTGCTCTTGATGATGTGCACCTCCACTGCCGGTACTTCGTTGATTCGCAGCATCTGATAGTTGTCGAAATTGCTTTGCTCGACACGCCCGTTCTTCAGCGTGATCTGGCCGTGAAGCGCCGCCGTAATTCCGAAGATGATCCCACCCTCGATCTGGGCCCGCACCGTGTCCGGATTGACCACCATTCCGCAATCAACCGCACAGACGACGCGCTGAACCCGAACGCCACCATCCTTCGCGACCGCTACCTCGGCAACCTGAGACATGTAGGTGCCGAAAGCGAACTGGACGGAAATGCCGCGGCCGCTCCCCGGCGGTAGCTTTTGTCCCCACCCGGACTTCTGCGCAGCAAGTTCGAGCACGGCCTTGGCGCGAGGCGAATTGTCGAGCAAGGCACGTCGATAATCGACGGAATCCTTGTTGGCCGCCGCGGCGAGCTCGTCGATAAAGCTTTCTACCATGAAGATGTTATGGGTCGGCCCAACTCCACGCCAGAACGCCGTCGTAATCCCCGACGGCGGTTCCTGGCGGACATACTCGACCTGAATGTTAGGCAGCGTGTAGGGCGGCTTGGCCGCGCCCTCTACCGCGTCTCGATCAAGGCCATTTGCAAACGCGACCGGCGCCCACCGCGCCAGGATGGACGAGCCAGTAACGCGATGGGTCCATGCTACCGGCATGCCCAGCTCATCCAAGCCGGCAGCCATCCGGTCGTAGTAATAGGGTCGATAAAGGTCGTGCTGAATATCCTCTTCACGTGTCCAGATGACCTTCACTGGCGTGCTTACCTGCTTTGCGATCTGGACCGCCCGAGTAACGCCGTCGATATCGAGGCGCCGTCCAAAGCCTCCGCCGAGCAGATGATTGTGAACTTGTACTTTTTCCAACGGCAGGCCCGTGACTTCTGCCGCCGTCCGCTGCGCGCGGGTGGCAACCTGTGTTCCTACCCAGACGTCGCAACCGTCGCTGCGAACGTGAACCGTGCAGTTCATCGGCTCCATAGTAGCGTGAGCGAGAAATGGCACTTGGTAGATCGCCTCAAGCTTTTTTGCGGCGCCTGCCATAGCCTTTTCAACATCGCCCTCCTTGCGCGCAACCACACCGGGATTTTTAGACGCTGCGTCGAGCTGCGTAATGATATCGGCCGTTCCGACCGCGGCGTTTTGGCCTTCGTCCCATTTGATGGCGAGCGCGGCCAAGCCTTTCTTGGCGGCCGCCATGTGATCAGCGACTACCGCGACGGCATCGTCCAGGCGGACGATCTGGACCACACCCTTAATGGTCTTCGCCTTGCTGTCATCGACGCTTTCGAGCTTCCCGCCAAACACCGGGCAGGCCGCAACCGTCGCGACCTTCATGCCTGGAATCTTGACGTCGATGCCGTACTGCGCGCTTCCGGTCACCTTTTCCTTCGCATCGAGTCGCTTGACCGGTGTGCCAATGAGCTTGAAGTCTTTTGGGTCTTTGAGAGCGACCTTCTCCGGGACCGGCAGCGTGGCCGCTGTGTCGACCAAGTTGCCATAAGAGATCCTTCGGCCGGTCGGCATGTGGATGACATTGGCCTTCTCGGCGCGGCAGGTATCCACGTCCACGCTCCACGTCTGTGCCGCCGCGGCAATCAACAGATTGCGAGCAGTCGCGCCAGCACGCCGTAGCGGCTCCCAGAAGCCACGCACCGAGGTGGAGCCGCCGGTAGTCTGCGTTGATCTGTTAGCAGGATTGCCATAGAGCTTGTCGTTGGCCGGAGCATGCTCAAGGCGGACTTCGGAAAGCTCAACCTCTAGCTCCTCGGCGATCAGCATCGGCATCGATGTGTAGGTGCCTTGGCCCATTTCCACCTGGGGCATGACCAGTGTCACGGCGCCGTCGCGATCAATCCGGATGAAGGCATTAGGCGCAAAGGTGCCGGCCGCGGCATCACCCTCTTCGCAATCCAGCGCGAAGCCAAGCAGCAAACCGCCGCCGGCCGCGGCGCTGGCTTTCAGGAATGACCGCCGGGAAACACCAGTTTGCAAGGGGTCGGCCAAAACATCGGAACCAAAATGGGCAAACGCCTCGGTATCCATCTCAACCTCTCCCGCGAATATCGGACCGAGCCGCCGCTTGTTTGATGGCGGCGCGAATACGCGAATACGTCCCGCACCGACATATGTTGCCGGCCATGGCGACATCGATGGCGGCATCGTCGGGATGCGGATTACTCGCCAGAAGAGCGGAGGCCGACATGATCTGACCGGACTGGCAATACCCGCATTGCACCACTTCAAGGTCCAGCCAGGCGTCCTGAATCTTCTTGCCAGTTGGCGTATCGCCGATCGCCTCAATCGTAGTGATTGCCGCGTTCCCGACGCTCTCAATGGGGGTTATGCAAGAGCGTGCAGGCTGACCGTCGATATGGACGGTGCAGGCACCGCACAGTGCCATGCCGCATCCAAATTTGGTTCCGGTCAACCCGATGATGTCGCGCAAGACCCAAAGCAGCGGTGCATCACCGTCGACATCGACGACGTGATTCATTCCATTGACTTTGACCGTGTAGCTCATGATCGCCCTCGTGATTTCCCTGTAGTGCTTGAGGAAACGCGCTAAGCACTAAACGCGCGATAGCCAAGTCGTCTGGTCGATTTCTTTCTTGAGTCGGTCATTCGATCTACGCTTGCCCATGCATCGAAAACTGCGCGCGCGTGCGCGGGTTCTGAACCGCTGATCAAGCCGGCAAAAAAGAATGTCGGTAATGAGGGCAATGCCTGCCGACGGCACATCATTGCTGCCCTTCATCCTGAACGGCGACTTCGACACGTCCCGTTTTCGAAGGGCAACTTTGATAGGCTACACCTTTTTGCCGTGCGTATGGAAGGGCAGTAAAACCGGACAGCCTTCCAGACACGAAGCGACGGGTTAAAGGTTGCAATACCATGCTCGCCAAAGTGCCGGTGAGATGCCGAGCAGCTCACAACGCGCACCGAGTAGCGCTTCAGAACAAAATCCGCGTTACTGAACACGTTTGAGCCGATAAACTATTATTGACGAACGTGCGATTAGGCAATGCACCCGATTTGCTGGGAGTCGCGCTCGCAAGCATCCAATTGTTGAATTTCATGGACGAGAACGGCGGTGGTCCCGGGGTGCGGTTACGAAAACGGCAGCAGAAGAAGAGTTAGTTCCCGCGCTTGGGCCAACGAGCGATGCTAAGGTCCAATCACGCTGTCGACCGAAGTCGACAAAGTAGCTTCTGGTAGCTACTTTATGTTGATGCGGTCGGTCGGTCTCAAAGTCCTGAAGAACAAGCTCAGCGAATATGTCCGCCTTGCCGCTGGCGGCGAAACCGTGCTGGTCACCGACCGCGATCGTGTGGTGGCGGAAATCGTACCGCCGCAGGCGGGTCGTAGCCCCCTTCTTGGCGATGCGCTGCTGGCCGAGGCGGTCCGCGAGGGCTGGCTTACCCCACCTCTGCTCGCTGGCAGCGGCCCGCCGCCGCGTAAGCCAGTCATGACGCTGCCCGAGCTCGTGCAGGAGCTGCAACAGGACCGAGAAGATCGGTGATCTATCTCGATAGCTCGGTCGCCCTGGCGCATCTGCTCGCGGAAGATCGTTTTCCGCCCGAAGACCTGTGGCGGCAGCAGCTGGTATCAAGCCGTCTCCTCGAATACGAAGTGTGGAACCGGATTCATGCTCGCCGGCTCGACCGGTCGCACGGCGATGCAGTGCGAGCGCTGATAAGCCGTGTGGCACTGCTCGAGTTGGCTACGCCGGTGCTTGCGCGTGCATTAGATCCGTTTCCAACTGCGGTGCGGACGCTGAATGCTCTGCATTTGGCATCCATTGTGTTCCTACGGCTCCGCCAGCAGCAGGTCACACTGGCAAGCTATGACGCAAGACTAATCGCTGGGGCGCGGGCGCTTCATATTCCTCTGTATTGGCACTAATGGCTGATACTCCTGAGCCTCCAAGAAACGAATAAGGTCAGCGTCCGTCATTGATCATCATTCCAATCGGTATGGCTCGTCGCTTCTTCAGCCCAATAAACAAAGTGCGCATGGCCGTACTCCTGTGCCGAAATAAAATTTTCTACCGCGACCCCCACCCTGCGTCTGTTGATCTAAATCATACTAATCTGAGACGAAGTGCGGCGAATTGCATTCAAGCTTTGAGAAGCCGCCAGAGCTGTTAGGTCGAAAATAGATTGCGCAATCGTGCTTTGCGGGATCGAACACGTTTGCGAGTTATGCTCGGCTCATCTTCCGTCACGGGCTTTGTCAGCCGAGGATGGGCGCCGATCCACCTAATGGCTTCTTCTTCAGAAGTGAACTTCCCGAAGTGATGAATAGCGCCATTCGCCCACTCTATACGCACGCGCCAAATGCGGCCTTCTTGCACTGGCGATAATAGAGTGGTTGCGTTTCCCATCGAGGCGAGTGTGCACCCTTCCGCGTGACTTTCAACGATCCTCATCAGTTGCCAACTGATCAAAAATTACAAAAATATCCGAGTCAAAGTCACAAAAAAGCCGCCGACGAGGTCGTGAATTCCTATGCCGATCACCCCGTCCGACCTTGGAAGTGGTCGGCCTGAGCCGGGATGACGCGCCCAGGTGGTATTGGCGGGAGGCCATCATCCCGGCTCGTACGGCAAAGTTGCCGTCCCCCGACAGCCATGCAGAACATAACATGCGGCCTGCCGCGAGGCTGTTGCCGTTTTGGCACAGTGAGCAGGAAATCCATCGGGCAACTGCTCAGCAAAGACGAGGCTCGGCGCATCGCCGTGAATTTCGCGGAGCTGCTGGAGCTTTTGCGGCGACGACCGACGTGGGCAGCCTCGTAGCCGAGCTTTGGCGTAGAAAAGCCTTGTTATACTCGCCGGTAGCGCGATCTTGCCTCAAGGGTTCTTGTGCGGGGCCAAGCCAATCCTTGGATGAATTTGCTCGCCATCACAGCCAAAAGTGCGAACCAAACAAGGTCGCCGTATTCGAGAGGATTATCATTGGCGAGGCTGTAAATTGGATCTTGCAAGAATAAATCGGCGCAGATCAATGCAATGGCGGCGGACAACATCGCTAGGCCGCTATTATAGAGAAAGGCAATCAGAACTACAGGCAACAGATAAAAATAGACGAGATGGTGCAGTCCACTCGTACTCAGTTTTACCTGCCAGAGAATGACCGTCACCGCCGATATCAGCATAAGCGACACGGCGATGGGATACGCGCCCCTCAAAACACGCACTGGGCTTCCTCCCGCCCTTAGCTTTTTTGCCAGTATGGCGGAAGCTGGTCGCGTGGTACAGGCTGAGCAGATCAGACTTAGACAGAGTTACCACTCGAAGCGGTGGCAGCTAGGCATGTGGTTTCCTATACAACACCATGAAAAGCACGACGGCTGCAAAGCACGCGAGGCCGAAAAAGGCAGTGGCTTGTCCCCAATTCATTTTTTCTTTTACGAGATTTTGGAGGTCGGTTGCTTGGGCAAATCGCCGCAAGCTCACGAAACCTGATTAATTTGATGCGATACCGCAATGGCGCGCCAGTGAGACTGCAAGATCGAGCAGCACTTCATCACCTCCTGGCCAGCCGATCAGCGATAGCCCGGCGGGGCAGCCCGATACCGTCCCAACGGGCAAGGTCATCTGGGGCAAGCCGGCTAGGCCGGCCATGCAAGTCAGTCGCATTACGCGGACCCGGAACGATTCCGCTTCCTCCCCCGTGATCTTCACCGACGGCGCAATGCACGGTGAGGTCGGCAACGCCATAACAGTGCCTGGTGGCACAAGTGCGCGGAGCTGGGTGCGCGCCGAAGCGATAATCTTGCGCGCGGCATCAGCTTGCCGGGCCGTGACCGTCGCTGCAAATTCCATGCGTTCCCTGATGCCGGCGCCGAGTTTTGGCTTGGCACGAGCAATGAAAGCGCCGAATGTTTCCCAAACCTCCTTTGCTTGCACAATTCGAAATGCCTCGCGCCACTCGTCGAACCCACCCGGAGCGACGATCGTTTCAGTAGCTTGCGGCAGAACTGACGTCGTACGCTTTAGAAATTCACGACCAAGATCTGCGACCGCAGTGTCCGCTTGCGCGAAGGCGTCGCTGGCGAGCAGGACATGCTCAGCTGGCGCTGAGATCCGATCGCCGCGCAACAGGACTGTCCCGACCCGCTGAAAAATGCCCGGAGCATTGGCAAACCAGCCGCCCACATCAAACGATGGTGCCATTGCCATGGCGCCAGCAAGATCAATGCGACCATGGGTCGGGCGCAGACCGTAGAGCCCGTTGAAGGAGGCTGGAATGCGGATTGACCCGCCGGTGTCACTACCGATCGCAAAGTCGCAGGCATTGGCGCCGCATGCGGCCGCCGACCCGCTCGACGACCCGCCGGGTACCCGTCCCGGAGCGCGCAAATTCCTTGGCGTGCCGTAATGCGCATTGACGCCAGTGATGCTATAGAAGAATTCGTCGCAAATAGTTTTCCCAGTAATGATTGCGCCGGCGGCGAGGATCTGGTCAACAACCGCGGCGTTTCGTGTCGCTGGGTTTTGTTCAGCAAGCCATTCGGGGCTGCCACCACCCGTGCGGCTACCTGCGATGTCATACATGTCCTTGACGACAACGGTCAGGCCCGCTAGCGGTCCCGCTGCCGCGCCGCGGACCGGCGCTTGAAGATCATGAGCGACGAAAAACGAACCGTTCACGTCACGGCTTCTTTGTACCAATCGAGAATCGTCACGCCATTCCATGCCGCGACTCCCGGTCGGCTCAAGACTTCTTCAAATGCACGCCGGACATGATGAATGCGGTGCGGCATGCCAGATAGATAGCAATGCATGGCGATGGCCATGATCTTTGGGCGCTCGGCCGATTCCGCGTACAGGCATTCAAACTGGTCCATTACCCGTCGGTATATTTCGTCTGAGGGATGGTTCTGCAGCGCCATCATCACAATGTCATGCAGTTCGAAATTGTAGGGGAGGGCTACGATCGGTTTATGCGTCGTTTTAAGCGTCACCGGCTCATCGTCGAGTACCCAGTCGCCGATGTACTCGATACCGGCAGCCGAGAGATGGTCAAGCGTGTCGAAGGTTTGCGTTAAGCCAGGTCCGAACCAGCCGCGCGGTCGTTTGCCCCAGAATTTGGAGATGATTGCTATCGACTTGTCGATCACAGCCTTCTGATCATCGAGTTTGTGCATCGGCACTTGATCGTAGCTGTGTGCGTTCAATTCCCAGCCGGCATCGACGCATGCTTGTGCCACAACTGGGTAGGTTTCGCAGACCCGTGCGTTCAGCGTGACCGTTGGGCTCAGCTTCAGTGCGTCGAGCATTCCTTTGATGCGCCAGAAGCCGACCCGCATGCCGTATTCGTGCCAGCTCCAGTTTGGATGATCCGGGATCATCGGCTGGCCCTGCGGTGGAGTAATGACCATGCGCGCCATGGCGCGCGCTATGTCCCACTCCTCCAGCGCCAACACCGGCCACACGACTAGCCGCAATCCGTCCGGCAGCTTTAGCCGCCTGCGGTCGGTAATGGCTGAATATGGAATGCGTTCTCTCGGGTGCATTGTCTACCAAGGTATCGATCAAATCCGACAAGAGATAAATGCTAGTCCTCTTTGAAGACTAGTTCTATGACGCCGCACGGCCTGGCCGATGTCTGCTGTTCCACTCGAGAAGCGGACATTCAGCGGCTTTATTCGATCACGTCGTCAGCGCGGGTGAGCAGGTTCGCCGCCGCGGCGGCTGCGCGCGGATCCGCTTCGGTCCGCTTGCCGCGCACATTCCTCCTCATTTAGAGTGAGTGATGCGCCCACGGTTCCTCAATAAGGACGAATTCGCTCAGGTCGTTCGCAATACGCCGCTCGTTGCGATCGACCTGATAATTCGCGATCCTGATCGGTGCGTGCTTGTCGGGCTCAGAACGAACGAGCCGGCCAAGGGGAAGTGGTTTGTGCCGGGCGGAGTGGTCAGAAAATACGAACGATTGGCTGATGCGTTCGCTAGGATCGTCAAAGCTGAAACTGGGCTTGAGGCGTCAATTGGCGACGCAAAATTCACCGGCGTCTATGAGCATCTCTATGACACTAACGTGTTCGGCGAGGAAGGGGTCGGCACGCACTACGTCGTGCTGACGCACGAGCTCAACCTAGATCAGCGGCCGCCGATTGCGAGCGATCGGCAGCATAGCGGCTTTCGTTGGATGACGCCGGCGGAGCTGATTTCATCGCCTGACGTTCATCAGAACACTCGGGCCTATTTTCACCACAGGACCAAAAAATAAGCTCGGACACCGCATCGGGCATCTCGATGTCAAAGATATAGAGCGCGTCGATCAAGTCATCCTTATTTTTCTGGGTTTGGCCGGCTAGCGGATCAGCCGCGGTTAAGGCTTTGAGAGAACGCCAGAGCGATCGTCGCGCGACTGTCCAGGCATTCGTCGGGCGTTCGAAGTGGCCGGCGTGGAGTTCATCGATGAGAACGGCGGAGGGCCGGGTGTGCGGCTGAAAAAGCGCCGCAGAACAGAAAAACGTAGCCCAAAATTTCGAAACGAAGCCAATTTTTGTCGGGGGCGGCAATCACTACACAGCTGTCCGAGACAACCCTGTTCCCGGCATGCAGCAATCATGCGGCGACTTGATGTCGACCGTGGAGACAACCCTGTTACCGAAAAAAGCCGTTGACGAGTAGCGCGCGATTAGACAACAAACCCAATTTGATTGACAGAGAGCACGTGCCGAGGTCGCCTAGGCTGCGCTCGGTCTCCCGTCGGCAATGTCTTAGCCATACCTTGCTTGACTATCGACCGGCGCCTGGTTGCGATCATGCATGCTGTAGTCTCTGATGACCGAAGCGACCCGGAGCCGGTAATTGGCAAAAATCTCGGTCCGCCCGGACGCCTGCGCGCGGCGGTGTTTTTCGACATTGCGCCATGCGGCGACGGCCGCCTCGTCGCGGAAGAACGAGAGCGAGAGGATTTTGCCGGGCTCGGTCAGGCTCTCGAACCGTTCGATCGAGATAAATCCATCAATGCGTTCAAGGATCGGCCGTAACGTCGCGGCAAGGTCCAAGTATTTTTGTTTTTTGTCGGGTTTGGGCCATACCTCGAAAATAACCGCAATCATTGAGCTCTCCCTTTTCACGCGCCAACGAGTTTGTGTGGTCTTTTCCTTTTGCAAAGCGCCGTCCTCCTTCCGCGCAACGCTCTCGATTTAATGAACCGCCAGGAAGATGAGCGCTGCCACAATCGTGGCTACCGCGAAGGTCAGTAGACCAGCGAGCCCATCAACGAAATCATCAGGCAAGGCGCGCAGCAGCAAAGGGCCTGCAAGCAACGCACCTCCGCCACCGATAATGATTGCCGTCCAAGGCAATACATTGAACGCGACGACAATAAGGATGATTGCGGCGAGGCCGGAGCTTAAAAGGCTGGCACCGATCACGAATGTTCCAATTGGTGTTCGCAGCTTGTCGCTACGGACCTCAAACGGAAAATGTCCGCTGACGGTCAGGCCATAAAGCGTCAGCAGCGTGCTGCCGACAATGAAAAGCGTCAGTGTCATGTCGTTTACGTCATCGGCTTCTTCGGTCATCTATCTCCTTGACCACAAGCGGCTGGTTTCTAGTATATTATAGATATACTAGGCCATTTGCGTCGCACGAGCGTTCAAATGGATCAGAAATCACCGAAATCGCCAAATCAAACGACCCCGGCCGCGGAGAAGAAACGCGAAAAGCGCAGCATCAGTGAAATCCGCGATTCAAAGACGACCGGAGAAAAAATGGTCTATATGTCAGTACCGGATTACACCTCGGCCAAATGGGCTGAAGCGGCCGGCGTCGACGTTGCCGTCGTTGGCGACAGCCTGGCGATGATTGCGCATGGCCATGCATCGACGATTCCGGCGACAATGGACATGATGATCATGCACGCCCAAGCGATTCGACGCGGCGCGCCGAATACTTTCGTTCTGGGCTGCATGCCCTATCAGAGCTACAACACGGTTGAGCGCGCGCTCACCAATGCCACGCGCTTCATGCAGGAAGCGAGCTCTGATGCGGTCAAACCGCAGGGCGGTAAGTCGCAAGCGCATGTTCTCAAGGCATTGGTTGATGCCGGCATACCGACCGCCTCCCACATCGGTCTCACGCCGCACACCATTGCTGTGTTTGGTGGATTCAAGATCCAAGGCCGTACGGCGGACGCGGCAATGAAAATCTTGGAGGATGCCCTCGCGATCGAAGATGCGGGCTGTTTTATGCTCGAATTCGAAGCGGTTCCTGCCAAAATCGCTAAACTGATTTCCGAGCAACTCAGCATCCCAACTATTGGAATCGGCGCCGGCGCCGGTACCGACGGCCAAATCCTGTTGTGTCACGACCTGTTGGGCGTGTTTACTGATTTCAAGCCGAAGTTCACCAAGCGCTATGCCCAGCTCACTGAAGTCGCGGTGGCCGGGATCAGTCAATACATTAAAGAGGTCAAAGAGGGGACGTTTCCGGACGACGAACACTCTTACACTGTTAACGATGCGGAATATGAGAAATTCGCACAAATGGTTGCCAAACGTCGGCAGATCTAACGATATTAGGATTAGGAGATCGATCACCTCATGACGCAGATTGCGATCGCCAAGCCTCGCTCGCCAGCCAAACGGGTTTCAGGCCTGCGTCGGGCGGCAGGCGGCAAAACGCTGACTGAAAGAGCTTATCAGGAATTGGAAGAACGCATTGTCACCCTGCAACTGAAGCCTGGTGAATTCCTTTCCGAATATGCTCTGTCCCACGATTTGAAGATTGGGCGGACCCCAATTCGCGAGGCGCTGCAGCGGCTCAGCCGTGAGGACCTGGTTACTATTTTGCCGCGCAAGGGCATTCTTGTGTCCGAAACCGACCCGCGCAAACAGCTTCTTGTTCTGGAAGTAAGACGTGAGCTCGAGCGTTTGGTGAGCCGCCTCGCCGCGCAACGCGCGACTGATGCGCAGCGCCAGCAGTTCTGTGCAATTGCCGCAGATATGGACCGTGCCGCCAAAACCAATGATGACATCGTATTCATGCGTCTTGACCGCGAGCTCAATCGACTCATTACCGCGGCGGCGCAGAATGATTACGCCGCGCGAGCGATGCGCTTCTTGCAGGGTCACTCACGCCGGTTTTGGTATCTGCACTATAAACAGGCTGCCGATCTGCCGTTGTGCGCCCGTCTGCATGCCAATCAAGCGCGCGCTGTAGCAGCCGGCGACGCCAAAGCCGCGGCCGCAGCTTCCGATCGGCTCGTCGACTATGTCGTGACGTTTACCCGCGCCACCGTCATCAGCGCATAAGCTGGGTCGAACCCATTACGTCTTCTCGCAAGCCGTTCGCTTTACAAGGCAGGATCCAGTAGCTTAGCATACTGGTGATATATCATCGCTGACGGGCGAGATCCGTGAAGACCTATCAAGGAACGCGACAGATCGACGGCCTGATGGTCACGGTCGATGGCCGTCCGCTCAGCGAGCATTACGAGGTTAAGCAATTCACCAAATGGGGGTTCGAGTGGACCTACGAAGGAGCGAGCCCGCAGCAACTGGCGCTCGCTATCCTCTATGATCACCTTGGCGATAAGGATCGCGCCATTAGCCTCTCTGAGCCATTCATGAAAAAGGTAATCGCTGATCTCGAAAATGATTGGACGCTGACCGGAGAGGAGGTTGAACGAGCCATCAAGGACATGCACTGAATTTTCTCTTGCAAAAAAAACCGCTCGCGGACTCAACTGCACACACGCTCGTCGCGCTGAACGTGTTTAGATTCTCTAGGGAGGACAACCATGCCACGCTATACGCGCCATTACGTCCCCGCAGGCGCACCAGCAATGTCGATAACCAATAACAAGGTGTGCCTCGCATGGCAGTCTGCGCTAGTGGTGAGTGTTGCGATTGGCGTCACGGCTTTTCTGGCCGTTCCGGCAACGGCGCAAGAGGTGGTCAGGTTGGGCGAGATCGAAGCGCAGACCGGCTCGCTCAACACCTATGGCTGGATGTCGTCCCAGGGCATGCGCATGGCGGTCGATGAGATTAACAAAGACGGCGGCTTCCAGGTGGCCGGCAAGACCTACAAGTTCGAATTGCTCAATCCCGACACCCAGGGCAATCCGCAGCAAGCTCTGATTGAACTGAAAAAAATGCTCGAGCAGGAGCATGTTAAATACGTGTTCGGGCCGTTTCTGACCAACGTCTACAAAGGCATCGAGCCGTACGCCAAAACCAACAACGGCAAATTCCTCATGTTAGGTGGCGCGACCGCCATTCACGCTGATCTGGGCAAACCGGACCATGACTTTGTGATGCGCAGCTGGAACTGGGATGCTGGTCTGTCCGGCTTCGGTTCACTCATGGTGCAGAACCTGAAGGAACGCGGGGCCAAAAAGGTCGCGATGCTGATGCAGAACGACGCCTTCGGCCACGTCGCCCGCGACATTTATGCGCCGCTATTCGCGCAAGCCGGCGTTGCTTTTGATGAGGAGTGGTTTGAGCCTGGCACGACTGACTTTTCCAGCGTGCTTGCCAAGATCGCAGCCAGCAAACCCGACTATCTGTTTCCCGGCTATACTGACGCCGTGCTCTACGACATTGTCCGGCAAGCCACCGAAGTTGGCATCACCCGGTTTTGGTTGGTGCGCGGCTCGCTTGGCCCGGGTTTAAAGAACAAAGATCTGATCGACGAATACATCATCTATATTCCCAAATATTTTGAAGAGGCGGAAAAGTCCGAGCCGAAAGTCAAGAGTTTCATTGCCGATTATCAAGCCTTTTACAAAATCAATTTCCCGTATGATCAAGCGCCGCTGTGTTCTTCGTCATGCTACGACCACGTCTTTATGCTTGCGCAAGCCATGCAAAAGGCCGGCGCCGTCGATGATGTCGCCAAGGTCAAAACGGCGTTGATGTCGTTTACCTATCCGGGATTGTGGAGCATCCGGTTCGATAAAACCGGCGAGGAAGTTTTCAATTTCGATGTCGTCGATATCAAGAAGGGCGGCGCCATCAACGTAACGCATTTCTCGCCCAAATAATCACGCGGCTGGGTCACCCGTGGTTCAGCTTATTGTTGGACAGCTGCTGAACGGAATCATCGTCGGCACGCTCTACGGGATCATTGCGCTCGGTGTCACACTCACTTTCGGCATCACCGGCATTATCAATTTTGCCCTCGGTGCCTTCATGGCAATCGGCGCCTATCTGTGCTGGTACTTCACCGACGAAGTCGGCATCAGCTATCCATTGTCGGTATTGTTAGCCGTGCTGGGGACCGCCCTGTTTGGCTTGGTTGCCGACCAATCGCTGTTTCGCTTCACGCGCAACAACCTGATCAATGGCCTCATTGTCTCAATCGGATTGATTTCGGTGATCCAAAGCGTGCTGCTGATGCTATGGACCACCACGCCCAAGAATATGCATTACATCCTGCCCGGCGTCGTCAATCTCGGTTGGTTCATCGTACCGCGCATGAAAGGCACGGTGTTTGTCGTGCTTCTGGCGGTGATTCTGTCAACTTACGCCGCCCTCACGCGTACTTGGGCGGGGCGCGCCGCCTATGCCTACGCCCAAGCTCCTGAAGCCGCCATGCTGATGGGCGTGCGAACACAATTGTTACAAACCGGAGTCGTAGTCTATTCGACGGCCCTGGCCGGACTCGGCGGCGCGCTCTATGCCAGTCTCTATTCGCTCGAAGTCTCTATGGGCTCAAGTTACATCCTCAAAGGTGTCGAAGCGGCCATTCTCGCCGGCATTGGCACAGTGATGGGATCGCTGGTCGGCGGCGTATTGCTCGGCGTCACTGAGGCCGTCGGCTCGCTATATTTTCCGCAAGCCTATCGCGACGCTTATGGCCTCATATTTTTGATTCTAATCTTGCTGTTACGGCCGGCCGGCTTGTTTGGAGGCAAGCGATGAGGGCCGAGTTGCTATGGTTGCCGCTGCTCGCCTTGCCGCTTGTCGTGCATAACGACGTAGCGCTCACCGTGCTGGTCTTCACCTTCATCCTGGGCGTGCTCGCGGTGAGCTTCAATCTGATCTTCGGCTATACCGGCCAGCTGTCGATGTTTCACGCTGCAGCCTTCGGCATCGGCGCCTATGCCACCGAACTGTCGATGGCCAACCTTGGCGTTTCCTTCTGGACCGGCGTCCTTATCGCAGTCCTCATCGTTTGTACAATTTCGCTGTTGGTCGGCGCCGTGTGCTTTCGATTTCGTCTGAAGGAATTCTATTTCGCCATCGTGACGCTGGCCTGTTCGGAAATCATGCGTCTGATTATTCTCAACTGGAACAGCCTTACCAACGGCTCACTCGGCATCAACTTGACCGAAACGCCGACGCTTTGGCTGCCGGGCCGCGGCATCGTACCGGTCGTCGGCACGCGCATGTGGTATTACCTCGCGTTGGTTGTGCTCATCATTATGGTGTCGGTCTGTACTCGGGTCGTGCATTCCTGGATGGGGCACTGCTTTGCTGCGATTCGGCTCAATGACGAATTAGCCGACACGCTCGGCATCAATGTGTTTCGGTACAAGCTTGTCTCATTTCTGATCGGTAACGCCGGTGCCGCCATCGCCGGCGCGCTCTATGCCTTCTACTTGAGCTATATCGAGCCTAATTACCTGTCTATCGAGCAGTCACTCGCGATTATCGCCATGGTGCTGCTGGGAGGACGCCAGCCAGTAGCCGGTCCGATTATCGGCGCATTCGTTTTGACTGCGCTGCCGCATGTGATTGAGTTTTCGGCCGAACTGCGCGTGCTGATCTATGGCCTGATTCTGATCTTCACCATCTTGCTCATGCCCAGCGGTATCATGGGCATTGTGACGCGGCACCGCCATGTTCTTTGAGGTGAGCGCGCTAAGCAAGCTGTTTGGCGGTTTGAGCGCAGTCGCCGATGTTTCGTTCGTTATAGCACGCGGCGAGATCGTCGGCATTTTCGGCCCCAACGGTTCCGGAAAGACAACATTGTTGAATCTTATTTGCGGCATTTACCGACCGAGCACCGGACGGTTATTCTGGAAAGGCCAAGATGTCACTGGGCGACCACCGCACGAGATGGCTGAGCTCGGCATTGTCAAAACCTTTCAAAATCCGCAGCTCTTTCCAGAATTAAGCGTTGTCGAACATGTCTGGATCGCTGCCCATCTTCGTCTTAAACGCGCGCTCGGCGCGCGGCGAATTGCGACGCTGCTCAAGCCGGCCGAACATAATGAGAAATTGCGACAACAGGTAGAAACCGTGCTGCGGTTATGTCGCCTCAGTGAGGCGCGCGATGAGCCGGCCTTAAGTCTCTCCTATGGCGGCGAAAAAATGCTCGGCGTGGCCATGGCGCTGATGTGCGAGCCGGAACTCTTACTGCTCGATGAGCCAGCGACCGGCCTTGGCCATAATGAGATAACAAACCTTCGCGACGTGTTGCATGATCTGCGCCGTCATGGCACGACGCTTTGCATTATCGATCACAATGTCACGTTTCTCGGCGGACTCGCTGATCGTGCTATCGCCATGCATCACGGCAGCAAGATCGCCGAAGGTGCACCGTCGGCGGTGTTGGCAGACGAGGCCGTGATCGGAGCCTATTTGGGGCGCCGCCATGCTTGAGCTTGAGCAAGTGACGGTGCAATACGGCAAACGCCCAGTCCTGCGCGAGATCTCGCTCTCGGTCGCTGCCGGCGAGGTCGTCACTCTGATTGGGGCCAATTCAGCCGGCAAGACGACTACGCTTCGCGTCATTATGGGCCTCAAGGAGTTAATCGCCGGCGCGATCCGCTTCGACGGCGTCGATGTCACCCGACTCTCTACCGTTGATCGGGTGCGGCGGGGGCTCGCGCTGGCACCGGAAGGACGCCAAATTTTCCCAAAATTCACGGTCGAGGAGAACCTGATGATGGGCGGCTATCATCGGCCGGATCGCCATCGGCTCGATGCGGACATTGCCCGCACGTATGAGATTTTTCCGCGACTAGCGGAGCGGCGCGGCCAAAAGGCTGGTTCCATGTCCGGCGGCGAACAGCAGATGTTGGCAATCGGGCGCGCTTTGATATCGCGGCCACGCTGTCTTCTCCTGGACGAGCCAACCCTCGGCCTTGCTCCGATCATGGTCGATGAGATTGAACGCATTGTTCGCCAGTTAGCCGCCGAGAATATGACCATCTTGCTCGCCGAGCAAAATGCCGCGATCGCGCTTGGTATTGCCGATCGCGCTTATGTGCTTGAGTCAGGAAGGATTTCGCTTCACGGCCAAGCTGCGGTGCTGAAAGAGACCGCCGAAGTTCGCCGATTCTACCTCGGCGCCTGAGGCGAGCTGTTTAGCGTTTGACGGCACCGCGCTTGTGGTCTATCTGTGATATATCACGCGGCCGGCGGCTATCCAGCAAGAGGCCATTATGACGCCCGAACAGATCCTTGCGCTCAAACCACGCATCCTCACGCAAAAGCAGCGCGAGTTTTATTTCACCAACGGTTATCTCCTCTTAGAGAAGTTCCTGTCCGACAGCTGGATCGAACGTTTGCGGGCGGCTACCGAAGAAATGGTGGAACGCAGCCGAAGGGTTTCGCAATCAGACGCAACGTGGGATCTCGATCGCGCCCATACGCCGGAACATCCGCGGCTGCGGCGGCTCTCCAGCATGAACGATCATCACCCGGTGTTCTGGGAATATGCCTCGAGCGACAGCTCGCCGTTGCCCGATGCCATCGCCGACCTTGTCGGTCCCGACGTCAAATTCCATCAGTCGAAGCTTAATTTCAAATGGTCGCAGGGCGGCGATGAGGTGAAGTGGCATCAGGACATTTCATTTTGGCCGCATACCAATTACAGCCCCTGTACCGCAGGTACCTATGTTTACGATTGCACAACTGAGCAAGGCCCGCTCGGTGTCCTGCCTGGCAGTCAGAACGGCCCAGTCGTCAATCAATATAATGACAAGGACGAATGGGTCGGCTGCCTTCGCCCCGAAGACGTAGCCAAAATCGACATCAGCAAGGTGGCTTACTTGGAGGGCCCGGCCGGCTCGGTGACGATCCACAACTGTCGCACACTGCATTATTCTAAAGCGAACTGGTCACAAATCCCGCGGCCGCTGCTTCTCAACGTCTATTCGGCGGCCGATGCCATGCCCTATACCTATAATCCGCTGCCGTCGAAATATTACGGCGCCATCGTTCGGGGCAAGCCGGCGCGCTGGGCTTATCACGATCCACGGCCATGCTTGCTGCCACCGGATTGGTCCGGCGGCTATACCTCGATCTTTGCCGTGCAGCAGGAAGAAGACTGGGAAAAACACCGACCAAAGGCTGCCGCCGCAGCCATGTGACGGTCAACGGAGAATGACATGATCACTGAACGGCAAAAAGCCTTCCGCCAAGAGTATCGCTCGCGCATCATCGGTTGGTACGATGGTTATGTGCACATCGTAATCATCTATGCGATGGGCGCCGCTACGTTTTATATTTATGTTCAGCACATCAGCAATGTGACTTGGCTAGAATGGCTGACGGTGCCACTCACCTTCTTGTTCACTAATATCTTCGAATGGGCGGTGCACAGATTCATCATGCATCGGCCGGTCAACATCAAAGGCCTGCGTGCGATCTACGAACGGCACACGCTCAATCATCATCAGTTCTTCACCGACGAGGAGATGCGATTCCGAGATCAAAAGGATTGGCGTGTGACGGTTTTCCCGCCCTACGCGCTCGTTGTCTTCATCCTAATGTCGATTCCCATGGCCGCAGTGCTCGGCCTGCTGCTGACGCCAAATGTCGGATGGTTGTTCATGTGCGTGACCACGGGCATGTATCTCATCTACGAGTTCATGCATTTCTGTTGCCATGTCGATGAGAATTGGTTCGTGCGCCATTGCCCATTCGTCAACACCCTGCGCCGACACCATACCGCTCACCACAACGCTCGGCTGATGATGGAAGTCAACATGAATCTGACTTTCCCGATCGCCGACTGGTTGTTTGGGACATCCGACTTGAACCGCGGTGTCATCGGGCATCTGTTTAATGGCTATGACACGCGATTCTCAAAGAAAAACCTGCGTGGACACCCGAAATTGCCGGACGAAGCCGCCGCCGTGCCGCTGGGAAATTATTGATACAGAATGGTTACTTCATCTATTTCGCGTTTGAGCACGGCGAGAGCTTCTATTCTTTGTTCATAGTTGAGACCGCGTTGAAAGGCGAGAAGCACGATGCCAAACGATGTAAAGGCCTATGTCTCAGCGGCTGTCGCTATCGTCGCGATCATCTTCGCGTATTGGCGAGGTTCGCCAATCCGGCCGGAATTCTCAAATTTTGTACTTGGCATTGCGACATTCATGATCATTTCGATGTGGATTTTTCCGGAGGCTGGCGGAAAGAAACGAGTGCCAAAAGACGATAAGGATATCGCAATCAGATAGAACGCTAAAAGGGGTCGTTCAACGACATGCGAGTCGAACCGCATTCAGAATCGCCCGTTCTGGTTGGGTGACAGCAGAAAGGGAGAAAGACTTAGCCAGAATTTACAAAACGAACGCGACCGGCTCTTCGCCACGGTCAAAATCGGGTTCGTTTCTTCAAATATTTTCTTGCTGCGAGAAGTAGATGACTGCCATGGCGCGATTTGCCAAAACGAACCCAATTTCCGTCGGGGAGTGCGGTTACGTGGTGGATCGCCTTAAGTACCATGCTTCTCGAGTTATTGCGCTTGCTGTTGTGTCCGCAATTACTTCGGCCCAAGCCCAAGTGCCTTGCGACGGACGATTGGACGCGCTCGGCACCGCGCGTATTCTTAATGTCGATGCGGTGACGACTCCGCGAATTGGCCGGAAGTCTTTTCCCGAAACGTTACCGCTCGCGCCGAAAGAGGTCGTTCTGACTTTTGATGACGGGCCCTGGCCGGGTACGACGCCACGCATTCTTGACGCGCTTAAGAATGAATGCGTCCGCGCCACCTTCTTTCTTCTCGGGCGTAACGCCATTGCGCACGGCGACCTTGCTCGTCGCGAAATAGCTGAGGGGCACACAGTCGCTTATCATACCTTTTCGCATCCGCTCCTCGGTCGGATGCGGCTAGATGCGGCCAAAGCTGAGATCGACCGTGGATTTACTAGCGTGGACAATGCGGTATACGGCAAAACCGGTCCTGAACCGGCCACTCCATTCTTTCGGTTTCCAGGTTTTGTCTCCTCACCTGCATTGCTCGATTATCTTGAACGGCGCGGAATTGTCGTGTTTGGCGCCGATGTATGGGCGAGCGATTGGCTTCCGATGCCTGCCAACCAGCAATTGCAGCTGGTATTTCGCCGAATCGAGATAGCACACGGCGGCATTGTTCTTTTTCACGACACAAAGACTCAGACTGCGGCCATGCTCCCGGGGTTGCTGCGAGAACTTAGGGGTGGTGGGTACCGTATCGTCCATGTGGTTCCCGCGCCCCGCACCTCCTCTCTCGCATTGCCCAAATGAGGCTGATAAAATCCGGTCCAGCACCACTCAAGACGGACGACTGCAATTGCGCTCGCCATGTCTTGTTGCAGCCCAGGGGCCACGGTCGATTTGTCGTCAGCAACGATGACTGCAGCATGGAGATCACTGGAACCCTAAATGAAAACGGGACCCCACAAAATCACCCTCAATCTTCCTCGGTCCCGTCGCACGCCTAGCGCTTTGGCGCGATCTACTTCATGGCTCGTTGAGATTCGATTCAACTCATCCTCCCGAATTGCTCCGCGATGTTTAAGCACGCTGAGCCCGGATGATTTGGGATCTGCCTTTCGAGCTTCGCGCTCCGCGAAGGCCACGTGGGAGGCTCGTTAGGGAAGAGAGTAAGCGGCCGCAAATGGCATCGTGGAAGAAATGCCAGATGCCGGTGTTGATCAGCTTAAGTTTAATGACCCGATTGGGAACCTAGCGGCGAGAATAAGATCGTATTTGAGAGAAACTTCAATTCACACTACCCACAGCACAGGAGGAACCATGCGCAAAACACCGTTGCTTGCAGCCGTCATCCTTAGCGCCGCGATCTCAGGTGTTCCTGAATTTGTCGCCGCGATGGGTTCGGACAATCCTACACCGCCGCAAAGCGGCCAGCCGTCGGGGACAACGACCACCAAGCACAAGACCAAAAAGCAAAACAGCAGCTCGGCCAAGGATTTCCTAGACCGGTATCACGCCGCCTATGCACTCATCTACGACAACGGCGACTACCAAGCGGGCATCGCCGCGCTGCGAGCCATGGGCTACGACGACAACGCGGATGTAGCAACCTTGCTCGGCTATGCCAGCCGCAAGCTCGGCCGCTACGATGATGCCAGGTACTGGTACGAGAAGGCGCTTGCCGCCGATCCCAATCACGCCCTGACCTGGTCCTATTACGGCATGTGGCATGCCGAGCAGGGCAACCTGCTCAAGGCAAAAGACGATCTGGAGAAGGTGCGCCAGATTTGCGGCACCGAATGCCGTGAATATGTGGCGCTCAAAGAGGTAATCGACGGCACCCGCACTTACTGAAGCGGGCCCTGTTCGTACTTCAAGGCGGGAAACGCCTAGCAGTCGGCCGTGGTCATTGCGGTATGGTGTCGGCCAAAAGCTTAAGCGCGGCAGCTGCAAAGGCATGCATGTTGGCGAGCCGCTCGGCGCTGCCGGTGTCAAGCGTAATGGCCCGCTCGACGGTGCCAGCGACCGCAAGACACGTGTGGCCGGCCGAATCGCCGTAGCGATTACCAGTTGGCCCAGTCGCGCCGGTTTCGCCCAGGCCCCAGGCTGCCGCGAAGCGTGCCCGCACGCCGCGCGCAAGCAGCAGCGCGTGCGGCTCGGTCGCCGGGCGAAACTGCGTGAGTGCGGCTTCGTCGAGGCCGAGTAGCAAGATCTTGGCCTGATGGGTGTAGGCGACCGCGCCGCCGAGGAAGTAGGCCGACGCGCCAGGCAGCGCGAGTAGCGCCGCCGAGATCAGGCCGCCGGTCGAGGACTCGGCAATCGCGATAGACTCGCGCCGCGCCTTCAGGCGCGCTGCGATCGCCTCGGCAAGCGGGATCAGATCGTTCACGGCGCCATTCCTGCAAACAAGACCAGACCCACCTCACGGCACATCGCGACGACCACACATAAACGAAACTACGGCTTACACCGAGGTCCATCATTGCGGACCGACATCCCCCTTGGGTCAAAAGGAGACATTTCGCTACGTCGGCCCGATGTCCGCTCTACCCCCGAAAGCAATGCCAATTGGCGATCGCGTTGATATCGAAATGACGAAACCATACCTTAGCATAACACGCTTCACTCAGCCGCTGGAGCAAGCAATTCTTAAAACAACTGACCGGCAAATTCTCGAGAAAAATCAGGCGGCAAAAGAAAAAGTACCCAGCCGGATCCGGCTGAATTCGATCGACTTTTTGCGCGGCCTAGTGATGATTGTGATGGCCCTTGATCACACGCGGGATTTTTTTGCTGCTGGCGGCTTCAATCCGCGCGATGTAACCGAGCCGGCGCTATTCGTAACGCGCTGGATTACGCATTTCTGCGCCCCGACGTTCGTCTTTCTCGCCGGTATCTCTGCCTTTTTGTACGGCACGGAACGTAAGACCAGTGAGGTTAGCCGGTACCTGTTTACGCGCGGTTGTTGGTTGGTTCTCATCGAGTTCACCGTCGTTCGCTTTGGCTGGACCTTCAGTTTTAAAATCGATTACCTTGTCTTTCAGGTCATCTTCGCGATTGGTGCGTCGATGATTGCGCTCGCGGCGCTTGTTCATCTGCCGCGATGGGCAATTGCTACAGTTGGTCTTGCTCTGATCGCTGGCCACAACTTATTCGACAGGATCAAAGCTGAGCAGTTAGGTGCCGCCGCGCCCGTTTGGCACTTGTTGCATCAGCCCGGGGCTCTCGATCTAACACGCAGTTTCAAACTGATCGTGCTCTATCCGCTGATACCATGGATCGGCGTGATGGCAGCTGGCTATGCGCTAGGACCGGTGTTTAGACTTGAGCGCGAGACCCGTGTGCGGCAGCTGTTCGCCATCGGAGCCCAGATCACAGTTGGCTTCGTCTTCCTGCGCGCCATCAACCTCTACGGCGATCCCGAACCGTGGGCCGTGCAAAATGGGGTTGTGGCCACCGTATTGTCGTTCATTAATTGCGAAAAATATCCTCCGTCGTTGCTCTTTCTCGCGATGACGCTCGGACCGGCGCTTATGCTGGTCGCGGTGTTAGACGGAGCGCAAGGAATCGTCGCTGGCTGGATTACGACATTCGGGCGCGTGCCGTTGTTTTACTACATTGCTCACATCTATCTGCTGCACGCGTCCGCCATCTTGTTCGCATGGATTACCATAGGCAGTGCGGTTTTTGCGACCAGTTATAAAGCTGATGGTCATGGTCTTGGCCTAGCCGGAATCTATACAGTTTGGCTGGCGCTGGTCATATTGCTCTATCCGCTCTGCTACTCGTTTGCTGCGATCAAGCGGCGGCGCATCGAATGGTGGTGGAGTTATCTTTAATCTTTTGCAGACCTACCAAATCCGCCAGCGATACCGCTGAGACATAGGCTTTCACATCGTTTGGCATAGCGTCCCGCCTTTCAGCGTCAGCGGACATTTTCCGTTTGCGGTCGGTAGCGACAAGCTGCGAACACCGATTGGTACACTTGTGATCGGCGCCACCCTCCTCAGCTCGGAGTTCGCTGCAATGCTTATTGGGGAGGCTCGCCAATTCGGCCGGAGTTCTCAAATTTCGTACTTGGCATCGCGGTATTCATGATCATTTCGATGTGGATTTTTCCAGAGGCTGGTGAAAAAAACGAGTGCCGAAAGATGATAAGGATATGGCCGTGACGCGCAGCGCCGTCTTGCAAACGGGGCCTTACGCCACAAGCCGTGCTTGAGTCGGGAACAGCTGGCCTACTTGTGACGCCGGAACAGCTTTACCAAACAAAAATCCCTGGGCCTGATCTATGCCGTGCTGGAGTGCGGCCATAGCTTGTGCCTCAAGTTCGACCCCTTCGGCCGTAATTGACAAATTCAGCCCTTTGCTAAGGCCAACCATCGCGCGAATAAAAACCGAGCTTTCACCGGCAATGATGAGCTCCTGGATGAAGCGCCTGTCAATCTTAAGCCTATCAAACCGTAATTCGTAGAGGTGATAAAGGCTGGAATATCCCGTGCCAAAATCGTCGATCGCGATATGTACACCCGCCTTCCGCAGCGTTTCCATCGCGTGGCGTGTTGCTTCCAGGTCCTCGACGAGAGCGCTCTCGGTGATTTCGGCCTCAAGACGCTGAGCTGAAAGCCCAGTTTCCCGCAGTACGGCAAGAATTTGATCGGCGAAGGTTCTGTCACTGAATTGGGATGGCGAAAAATTGAATGTCAGCACAATATCTTCCGGCCAAGTTGTGGCATCGCGGCAGGCAACGCTGAAGAGTTGGCCTGAAACTACGTTTAGAATGCCCAGCTCTTCAGCGAGTGGAATAAAGGTATTTGGTAATATGAGGCCGCTTACCGGATTGTGCCAACGAGCCAAGCTCTCAAAGCTGACAATCCGTCTCGATCGCAGGTCAACTATGGGCTGATAATACGGCCGAAGCGCATCGCTGCCGATCGCGGCTCTCAAGTCCTTCTCCAACAGCGATCGTTCGCGGATATGCGCATCCATTTTCGGATCGAAGAAACAATACTCGGTGTGCAGACTGCGAGCGCGGGAAAGCGCGACGTGGGCGCATCTAAGAAGCTCATCGACGGTCGTGTGCCCGCGGCCGGTTTGGGCGATCCCTACACTTGCCTCAATACAGTGGCTCTCGATGCCAATTTGAACGGGCTTCTCGACAGTTTCGACCAAAGCGCAGGCAATTCTACGCGCCCTATCGGGATCGGCGCCTGCCAAACACAGGGCAAATTCGTCATCGCCAATCCGGGCGAAGATGTCACCTGGGACGGCACGGTCGTGAATCCTCTTGCCGACCTGTAAAAGTGCTTCATCGCATCCGAGGTGGCCGTAAACCTCATTGAGTTTTTTGAACTGGTCGAGTCCCAACAACAACAACAACACGCTCATTTTGCTGTCGGAATTTTTCAAAGCGGCACCGACGTCGCGTTGGAATTGGCGGCGGTTGGGCAATTGCGTCAGGGGGTCGCGCATCGAGATAGTTATCGCGTTGAGCTCCGCCGTGAGACGCTTTGCGCGTTCGCTTCTTTGATCCCCCATACGGCGAAGGCTGAACGCTACCAATGCCATACCGAAGAAAATCAAGAAGGAAGGTTCATCGACCTGCGTACCGAGAATTCTGCGAAGGATCCACATCCCTCCCCAATCGGTAATTGCCTCGTATGCCAAGAGCGAGATGGAGAAGATAACCAATACGTCGATCAGCTCCCGAGCAGAGGTGGCAGACAACGCAAAAGTGAAGGGATGCTTTTGGGGCTCGCTCACGTCTCAAGTCCAACGAATGAATATTCTCCGGAACCGTTCACTGCTTTATGAATCAAATACGCCAATGATCTTTCGATTTTTTTATGAATCAAATGCCACACAGGGCTTTGGATTTAGAGCTCGTTTACCACGCCGCCTGAAGACAACGGCTTTGCCTTGTTCCACATTCGTGATTTTGATGGACATTTGTTGCCGATTATCAAGCGGCTTTTGCGGACCACGGTTTTTGTGCCGTAGGCGACAACGATCCGGCATTTGATAAGGATTGCCTTCGCGATGGTAACGGCTTTGCAGTTCCACCGACGGGATTGACCAATCCACTGACTTGTCGACAACACAGCGCGACGGCCTTTCGACCTTATGCCGAACGGATGCGCTGGGTGCGCACGGCGAACGACTCTTATTTTACCGCAATGACCTATCCGTGGACTGCGCATAGTCTTATGGACAATCCTAATTATATCTATGACGGACGTTGGGGCCTGACGAGCGTGGTTTATGGCGGTGCGCTGCATCCGACAGCCGAGGGACAAGCGGCAATGGCAGAACCCGATGTGAAACAGATTTTGCAGTAGAATTTGCACTTCCAATCGCTGGCATGGTTGTTGCTAGCCACCAAGCAAAGCCTAGGGACTTCCTTCATGAACCCGGTGCTGATGACTGTGATTTTTGTGCTCTCTGCAATGTCCGCGTATGCGCAGAGTCAACAGCCAAATGCTGCGAAGTTGAAGGGGGACGCAGAAAACGTGGTCAAAATCATTAGCGGCGACAAGCTTAAGATCCAGACATATTGCGAATTTGCTGATCTCAGTGATCAAATCGAGCAAGCTATTCAGGAGCAAGACACTCAAAAAGCCAAGGAGTTGTCGGAAAAGGCAAATGAAATGCAGAGAAAACTAGGTCCTGAATTTGCTGCGCTGGCTGACGACCTGAAGGTCATGGACCCAAATTCCCAAGAGGGTCAGGAGATTGGTTTGATACTCGATAAGCTTGATGAGTTTTGTGGGGATTAGCACAACGCGTAATCACGCCGCTCGCGAAATAGGCATCGAATTAGAGCACATGGCCGACGCGGCGGCCGTCGATCCAACCCAATTGATGTAGGACTTCCTTGAAAACCGCGAAATTGGCCTGCTGGTCTGTCTTGATTGCTGCGCTCATAAGCACGCCGATCCGTCGCATCCTCAAGGCCTAAGGAGCACGCTGATACTGGCTGATTACATCAGGGATTTGCGGCAAGTGAAATGGGATTTGGGTCTAGGGGCGGCAATCCCAAACCGTGCATGTCCCTTATGGTTCAATAAGCGACATCGGCGTCGTGCTGATCTATCTCGGTTTTACCCCTGAAAGCAGACATCGGCTGAGCGCATCGGGATGTCCGTTGAGTGCCAAAAGGCGACGAACTGCATCGCAGCAAACTGCACCTTTATTCGATCACCTCGTCGGCCCGAACGAGCAGAGACGAGGGCACCGTGAGGCCGAGAGCTTTGGCCGTTTTGAGGTTGATCGCCAGCAGCATCTTGGTCGGAAACTCGACCGGCAGGTCGCCCGGTCGAGCACCATGCAGGATCTTGTCCACGAAAGAGGCGGCACGGTGCCAGCACCACTCCAGATCCACACCATAGCTGGCGAGCCCGCCGGCGATGACATGCTCGCGATATCCATAGACCGTCGGCAGCTGCTTCGCCAATGCCAACGCAGCGATTTGCCGGCTGTTGGTGAAAAGCAGCGAGCTCTGCAGCACGATCACGACGTCCACGTGTTGGCTCGCCAGCACCTGCAATGCGCTCTCGATCTCCTCTGGTCTATTGGCATCCGAAGACGTGATGTTGATTTCGAGGCCGCGCCCCACCGCCTCGAGCTCCGGCGCCTGCGGCGCCGCTTTCGGATCTGAAAGATTGGTGAGCAGCCCGACCTTGCTCGCGCCTGGCACGATCTCGCGCGCGAGCTCCATCTGCTTGGCGGGCAATCCGGCGATATACGGTTCTATCCCCGTGATGTTGCCGCCAGGCCGAGCTTCGCTTGCGATCAATCCAAGATGAACTGCGTCAGCGAGCGTCGGCGAAACGATGGGTATTGTGTGCGTCACCTTGCTTAGAGCGACGGTCTCGGCGAGCCCGGCTACAACGATGATATCCGGGTTCAGTCCAACCAGCTCCTCCGCAAGTGCGGGCAACCGATCCTGGTATCCGCCGGAGCTGCGATACGTGATCTGGAAGTCGCGCCCTTCGAGCAGGCCGAGCTCCTGCAGACCCTGCACAAAGGCTGGCCGGACGGACGTTGGCGTCAGGTAGCCAATGAGAGCCGGTTTGTGCGCACTCTGGGCGAGCGCCGTAAGCGGCCATGCGGTTGCGGTTGCGCCGATAAGCCTGATGAACTGCCGTCGCTTCATGGGAAGCCCTCCCTTGCCGAGGCCATCGAGCAAGTTGAGACTATCACAGAAAGCCTGTGTTGTGCGTCACAGCAAAATCAAATGCTCGACTTCCGCAACGGGTCATCAACGGACATCACCACCTGTCCGCGCCACGTCCGCTTCACCCCTCTAAGCAGACGTCCCCATTTCACGCGGGGTGTCCGCTTTCGGTCGGATAGCGACCGAATAACCGACAATCGCGCTAAGCCAAGAGCACGATTTTGCCGGATGCTCCGGGTTCAAGTATCTCCTTGTGTGCGCGCGCCGCGTCGGCGAGCGGTAATTTCTTGCCCACGACGGGGCGCAATGTGCCGTTTTCGAGGCCCGCGGTGAGCGCGGCGTAGATGTCCGCCTCTTCGGTCGGCGTGATCTCCCAAAGGGTGAATGCCCGAATAGAGGCGCGGCGCGCCATGAGTTCGCGCGCATTGATAGTGGCCTCGCCTCGATTGCCAATAACGATGACGCGTCCATCCTTGGCCAAAAGCTTTGTGTCGTTTGCGAGGTTAACGTTGGCGAGCATTTCGAGAATGATGTCCACGCCGCTATTGCCTGTCGCTTTCAAGATTTCTTCCACATATCCGGTCTTCCGGTGGTCGAAGACTTGGTGTGCTCCCTCCTGCTTTGCTAATTCAAGACCCCTCGGAGTTCCTGCGGTGCCAAGAATGGTGAGACCCATGCTGCGCGCAATCTGTATTGCCGCGATGCCCACGCCCCCGCTTGCACCGTGCACCAAAACGCTTTCGGAGGCGTGCGCTTTCGCGGAGTGATACAGGGCGTGATACGCAGTTCCATAAGGAACCCAGATTCCTGCGCCCTGGCTGAAACTTATTTTTGCTGGTAGGGGATGTATTTGCTGCTCTAGTGCAAGCGCGTATTCGGCGTACGCACCGCTAAGAGTGTGTGTGGTGTATACACGGTCGCCCTGATTTACGGTTTTGACGCCTTCGCCAACTGCCTCGACGATGCCGGCACCATCCGATCCAGGAGTGTAGGGCAGCTGTGGCTTCCGCGCATAGGCACCTGCGCGCATGTAAGTGTCATATGGATTGACCCCGGCGGCATGAATGCGCACCAGCACCTGACCCGCTGCGGGTTTTGGTGTCGGTACCTCCTCAAGTTTTAGAACCTCAGGATCGCCGAATTCGCGAACCAGAATTGCCTTCATTTTCGGCCTCCCAGGATATTGCTGCCGCTTGGCAGCTTAGCACATAACTGGTGCCCAGCTGCGTTGTGCGTCAAAGCAAAATCCGGGGGCCGAATGTTCGAGGTCGGTCAAAGTGCGAAATGCGCTTGCGCTGAAGCGATGTCCGCTCTTGCCCAAGTACCAGACGTCGTGCGGCGGCCCTTAATGTTCGCGAGGTGCCATCAGGCCGACATCTACGTACTTTTCCTTGCACGCACCAAGCTAGCGAGAGCTAGGATTTGATGAACCTCGCAACGGCGGAAATTTTCGGCCTCGGCCCTTGAATCCCGAGCTTTTTCAAAACTGGCTTGAGCTTCTTGCCAAATCGATTGAAGGACGCTCGCGATTGCCAAACATCGATCACGCGCCAGCCGCCGGGCATCGGTCCGGCAATGTGCGCGAGCACCCCTTTGACCGGCCAGTCAGCCAGTCTCTTCCTTCGCCCTTTCAAGATCATCTTCACGCTTTTTTCGTACTTGGCCCGTGACGACGCACCGCGAAATTCAAAGACGACTGCAATTGCCATGGGACGCCTCCATGTCTTTAGCTAACTAAAAACCGTGTGGTGTGTAGGGCTGATCCAACGAGCGGCCATGTCATCGCCGCGGCGCTAATCAGCGTGATGAAGTCCCGTCGCCTCAGGTTCCTCCAACCTAAGGAGCAACCGTACCACATCTTCAGTGCATGGAGTTATAGATGAGCAAGACCACAATTATGGCGCCCAGAACGATCATCCAATTGGAAAGTTGAACGCCTGCTATCGAAGTTTTGCGGGTAAACCATTCCATGATTTTCCTCCCACACAAGTCGCGTTTAACACTGGCCTAGCCGACATATCATCTCTTCACGCTCCTCAAGCCTCAGCGACAGCGGAGCTCTCCGCCGCGGCAATGGAGCGATCCCTCCATGGAGAGCCAAGACCCGATAGACGCCGCTCTTGTTCCTCCTCTCAAGCGCTCGA
>Ga0187780_10000327_pt1 | contig 36178 bp, 31 predicted proteins | sample 1015_Q2_SP10_20__FD_132429 | JGI IMG/M metagenome (GOLD analysis project Ga0187780, IMG submission 132429) | Tropical peat soil microbial communities from peatlands in Department of Meta, Colombia - 1015_Q2_SP10_20_MG | ecosystem: Environmental > Terrestrial > Soil > Wetlands > Peat | place...
ATGGCGGAAGTCGAGGGTTCAAAATGGTTCAAGGCCCGAACCATGAGAATCCCTTCGGCCCCACCAAGAAATGAGTTCTGTTTATTCAGCGTCGACGACTCAAAGGAAAGTACCATGCTTGTTTGGTTGCTTGGTGTTATCTGGTTAGCTGGGTCAGTGGCAGTGGCAGATGTACTCTACTGAAAACTGATGGCCCTATCCTATTGCGGCTTCAAATCTATCACAACTACGTGCTCACACATAAACTTGGACGGTAAAACCCCCGCCGACTTAGCGAGAATCAAGGTTGAAGGAAAAGACAAATGGTTAACTCTAATACAACACGCTTCAAAGTAGAGAGCTCCGCATGATTCACAGCGTTAGCAAAAAGACGGTCGCGATCATAACTGGAGGCGTTGGTGTTCTTGTAATCGCGCTGGGGTTCGTGATTGCCCCGTTGATTAGCTGTACGGGTATCAGTGTCGGTTTTGGTCCTGAGTTGTTCAAATGCCCGGGTGGAATTTACGGCTATTCTGACACTTACCCCTACTTTGACATGTTATTTCCTTGGCTCTTCGGCGGAGTATTGATCCTCTTCTGGACAGCATACCGTTACACGAGCCGAGGAGGAGACTAACCGGCGAAATTTGACAACGGACAACGAAAAAGAGACGCGGATTCCACATGAACCGACTAAGACTTGGACAGAACTAACAGATGCCTTAAGACCAAAGCGGAATAGCGAACTCGCGATACCAGAGCCACAAAGCGATTATTCAACTATGGACGTCTCGCTCTGACCGATTTTCTCTATCCACAGTCAGTAGAATGGCTCCCCTTACTACAATATGCTCGAAGCGGAGACCCAACGCTTGAGAAAAGGAAACGTGCACCGAATCAGCTTTACGAAGAAGGGCATCATTTCAACAATTTCTTGACGCTTGAAAGAAAGCGCACACGTGGCCAAACACATACGTTGCGTTAGATCGCGTGGAGTGAAAAACGAATGATTAAGAAAATAAGAAAAAAGAAAAAAGAAGGAGTTTCCTGACGGGCACTATTGTGGTTTCTGGCTTGTGAATGACGGTTCGGGCGTGGAGACCTGCAATTTCTTGAAAGCAATCGGCACGGCTAGGAGTAGGAGCGCTACTATCGTGTAGCTTGCTAGGGCGTCGAACGAACCGAACGGCGCAAACACGCCGCCGAGCTCTCCACTGCTTTGGAGGCTGCTGGAACTACTGAAAGAACTGGATAAGGAAGCCCACGAGCTACTGAAAGCACTAGAACTGGAAGCCCAGCCGCTACTGAAAGCACTAGAAACAAGACTCACCGCCAGGCTCGAAATACTGGATGAAATAGCTGAACTCTTCGTACTACTGATCGAGCTACTTAGGCCACTGTAACTACTACTAAGGGAGCTTATGGAACTGACCACACTACTACTGGAACTTAGTGAGCTGGCCGAACTAAGGCTGCTACTTTGGGAGACACTTGAAGAAGCGAAAGCGCTACTGAAGAAAACACTGTCAATACTGCTGACTAAACTGAAACTCTTACTGGAGAGACTGCTGGCAGAACTGAAAGAACTTGATTCGGGGGCGATGGAGCTACTGAAACTACTAGATTTGTAACTGCTGACCTCACTGCTTGTGATACTACTTGCTAGACTACTTGCTAGACTGCTACTTTGTACACTACTTGCTAGACTACTACTGACGCTAGAGCTAAGGGAGCTACTGGCCCTGTAGGAACTTAGCAAACTGCTGGCGAGACTCTTTGTGCTACTGGAGCTACTTTTGAGGCTACTCTTGACGCTACTTGAACTGCTACCCTTGGAACCGTTGGCAGCTTGCAGAGGAGCTAAGCCCGAATGTGAAGCAGAAGCCGTCCACATCCTTGCGAAAGCGACAACTAACAAGAGGACCGCGATCCCAAGCACCGTTTTCTTGTGCATCATGTTATACCTTCGTTTCGTGAAGTGTTTGACCATGTATATAACGGTTTGGACGAAAACCGATAGCCGTTATTTCACGATACTGTTCGCTTCATTCATGAGTAGCAAGATTCACGTCAGCACGATCAAATCCACATTCAGAAATGGTAGAATACGTCGTTGCAATCGTTGTGGATACATTGGGAATCAAAATCACATTCGCAAAGGTAAGACTTGTGAAATACACAAGAAACAAGGGACCGTAACTCGAGCCCTAAGAGTTCATGGACTACGCCGCGAATACTTCTTCAGCGCTGAAAGGCTGAATTCGAGCCGTTGTCACTTCCGGCCGAAAGGAACTGGAACGACTTAACCTAACGTCCAACAACTCAGGACCCGCCAAACCGTTTCCTTGATCCCACTCACCCCATAACCGTTCGGAACGTATAGTCATTTCACGCAGAAAAATATCGAGTAGTTCATAGCCCATTCCAATTATGTCTCTGGACAAACTCAATGATGAGCCATCGTGATGGCTCCAGATGACTGGAAGCTCGACGATGTTTGCTCCGACCCGTCTGGCCTGAAGAAGAAATTCTACGTCAAAAGCAAATCCTGAGTTGCCAGTAAGCGCGAATGCTTTGCATCCTACGTCTGTTCGGAAAGCCTTGAATCCACATTGTGAATCCCAAGGGAGACCTAGCAAGAGTTTGGCTAGGAAACGGTATCCATGGCTCAGAGCCCTTCGCCTGAATGGGTCGTCTCTACTGCTTCCCTTTAGGCAGCGACTTCCCGCCACCACATCCGCACCCGATTTCAAGAGCTGAACTGCCGACGTGATGGAGTCAAGCTGAACCGGGAGATCCGCATCGATGAACACCGTATAGGTTCCTCTCGCAGCTTGAATACCCCGTTTGAGTCCCGCTCCTTTGCCAAGCCGCCGTGGCCCATCGAGAAGGCGTATCGGAATCCTTTCGCGGTTTTGTTTTTCGAATTCTCTTACGATTTCTAAGGTTCCATCCGAGCTACCATCCTCGCTTACGAGTATTTCGGAGGAGGGGTGATTGTTCGAGAGGAACAACGACAATCGGTGTAAACATTGGCCGATACGACTCTCCTCATTATGCGCAGGAACCAGAACCGACAATTCTGGTTGACACGCTTCTGCCAAACGACGTGCACACCGAACTATTCGAAGTAACGAATCTAGGCATTTAAGTGTTCTTGGTTTGTGTTCCCCCAAAGGACTGCTTTTGGAACGTCTGATACGCTCGTGCGACGTAACCTTCATGGACACCAAGTCAAAACGAAATCAGGCCGCGGGGGCAAACTGGACTGGAACTGTGAGTTCGAACAGTTGGAAAGTGCAGCCACCGATTAACCTTGCACCTACTTCTTCTTAGTTTCTTCTTAGCTCCGCAATTTTCTTGGCCGAAACGTGTTCTGAACTATGCCTTATTCAATGCGTTTGCAGCTATCACAAGCCAGCTCAGTGTGAGAGGCGCGTTGACAAGGATTCTGCTTACTGGCGGAAGCGGCTTCATCGGCTCTCATCTCTCAGGACACCTAAAAAGTACAGGTTACACAGTCAGATGCCTCATTCACAAGACTAGCGTCATGAATCACCCCTTGAGTGTTGACGAGATCTGCTACGGCGATGTGACTCAAAAAGCGAGTCTATCCAAAGCCGTACGCGGAGTAAACGTTGTTGTTCACTTAGCAGCAATAAGGGGTGAGAAACCAGTCCCAATAAGGTCGTACTGGGACGTGAACGTTTCCGGCACCGCCAATCTATTAGAGGCCTGTCGAGTCGAGGGCGTGCGGCGTTTCATATACTGCAGTACTGTCGGGGTGATGGGGTGGATAAAGAATCCTCCTGCCGACGAAAGTCGCCCCCTCAATCCAATAGGTGCATACCATGTAACGAAGGCGAGAGCCGAGGAGCTCGTCAGAGAGCACATAGGACGGGGTTCAATTGAAGGAACTATCGTCCGCCCGGTGATTACATATGGGTCGGGAGACATGGATGGCATGGTCTTTAAGTTGACGCGATTGTTGCGAATGGGGAGATTCGTTTGGATCGGGAGCGCAGCAAACCGCGTTCATCTAGTTGCCATAGAAAATCTAATGCAAGGGTTTGAAGCTGTCATCGGAAAGAAGGGTTCAGTTGGAGAGACCTTCATTATCGCCGACCCAACTCCAATAACGATGAATCATCTGGTCCAAGTAATATGTGACACACTCGCGGTGAATCCGCCTATGTTCAGAGTACCGACACAGCTTGCTAAATTGGTCGCTGTCGTGACTGGCAAGATCGAGTCAACGGGTGACGGCCCTGGAGAGTCCAAACTCACTCCCATGAGAGTTGACGTCCTTACACGAGACAGGTGTTACGATATATCGAAGGCTCGAGCATTGGGATATACTCCACACACGCAAACAACTAGGGGATTGAGGATGGCGGTCGAATGGATGAAAGACAAACAACTGGTTTGACTGAAAGGATAGAGAAAGAGGGCGTCTACGCCGGTTTCGGCCTAGTCTACGAGAAGCTGGTCTTCTCGGAGGTAGCATCGAGACTAATCAAGGATCTTGGCCTCAGGACTGTCTGCGAATACCCAGCAAACAACCTCATGGGCAATAACAGCGACGTGTTCCGTGGTTGCGAGATAGTCCGACTGAAAGGCGGCGTGAAGGAAAGCATGAAGTTCGATTTAGTCTGGAATTTCTGTGAGTTTGAACAAGCTGACGACCCTGACAAACTGATAGAGCAGTGCGTTGAGCTTTCTGCTAAGTACCTTTTCATTGTCACGCAAAATATTCGCAACCCTGGTGTCCTCATCCATCGCCTCTACCATCTGCTCAAGAGAAGGAGATGGGACCACGGAAAAATTGCGCGGATGTCGTACAACGCGGTTAGATCTAACCTAAACGGGAGACGATTGGAGATCCTCGCGACCGGGGCCTTTGACGCGCCTTGGTTCATCTTTGACGTGTATGAATCTGGCAAGTTCCTTCGAAAGCTAATCTTCAATGTCGGAACGAATGATGAAAATTTGCGAGAGAGTTTTTTCGAGAAATCGCCGATGTGGATCCGCTCTTGGCTAGCTCACCACCACTATGTCCTACTAACGAAGACTTAATCGCACGTTACTCGGAACAATCAATGCTCAAGCGGTACGGCAATCGTTATAACTACAAGAAACTCCTTGTGACGGCCTCAGTTGACGGAGATATTACTCGATGAGCAAGGACCAATCCTATGGATTCGCAATCTTCTTCATTTCAGTTGTAATCCTAATCGGCTATCTGGCAGCGTTCTTCGCTCCTCTTCTTGGATTGCCATCCTATTGGCGGGATTGGGCTTTCGGTGTTCCGGTCCTCCTTTTCGTAATCCTAGTCCTACTCATATCGGGATGAATCGGATGGTCAATGCTCACAACTCCTCCCCCGGGCCCGCTGGAGGCCGAGACAAGTCCGAGTGCTGTCAAGCCAAGAGATGAGAATGAATGTTCGAACACTTACGCTGACAGGGCTCAGCCACGAAAACTAGTCAATACATAGACAAGGCCCATTCATGGCAACAGAACGTAAGATGCAAGCCTGACTACCGCTCCGAATCGTTGTCCGAAAACCTTCGAAAGAAGGTCAATATCATCTTTGGATACAGCTCTCAAGACTCTCAAAACCACTAGGTATGTGACTCCACCGCAGAATACATACAGCGGCAAGAGAAGCGGTTTGTACCATACGATTTGCACCAGCCACATCACCAAAGCCATCGCCGCGCTCGCCACGATACTGTTTCGAAGAGCTTTCATATCAAAGCTCACTAGCAGTTTTCTTCGGAGCAAAATCACGGAGAGAACGAGATTGAACGCCATTGCCAAGCCGCGGGCAGTAGACATCGCGACCACTCCCAGAGACGAGATTGTAAGGAAACCAACGCCGATGCCCGCGATGAGAGGCGGAATTATCGTAAGAGAGTAAAGCTTTGTTTCATTCAAAACTATCAGAACCGAACTGAGCGGGTACGCTAAGATTGCCGCGACTGAAAATGCTGCTAGTTCTCCTAAAGGGAACGCCCCTCCTTCGTACTGCAGACCCACAAAGATCGTAATAGCAGGTCTAGCCGCGGCTAGTAACGCGAAGGCGATTGGAACAAAAGTAAATGAAACATACTTGGATGCCGACCTAGCGGCGCAACCCAAACTATCTCGTCCATCCACTGCATAATTCTTTGCGAATGTGGGTATCAGAATTATGGGCAGTACATTGATGAGATTCAGGTAGGCTCCGAATGCTTGGGTTGCGGCTCCATAGATTCCAAGCGTGGTTAGATCGACGAACCCGATTAGAAAGATTCGGTCGAACCAATAGTAGCCGAACAGACACATGTTGCTCAATAACACGGGGGCCGACAGTTTGAGGAGATACTTGATGTCAAAATTGAAGGTTGGGGGGCCAACATGTTTCATGAGATAGGCGAACGTAATGATAGTTGTGAGGAGGTCGATGGTCGTCGTTGCCGCTACCCATCCAACCAATGAGTGAAAGAGATAAACAAGATAGAGAATGAGCGCTTGCTTTGCCATTGTGAATACAGTGATGAAAATCGCCAAGTCTCTGAACTTCTGCAGGCCTGAGATAGCGGCGGCGGTCATATTGCCGTACGCAGCCAGTATATCTAGGGCCAAGAACACAGTGATAGCGGAAATCACATTGGAATTCAACATACCCGACAAGCCCGCAGGAAATCTCGTAAACAGGATCAGCGCCGCCACAGCGAGCGACACCAAAACATTCAGAAAAAATGAGATGTAGAAGACTGCAGCACCATTCCTGATCTTCCCTTGAGCATTGTTTTCGGCAACAAGCTTGGCTATAATGCTGGGGAGGCCCAAGTTTACAACTACTTGGGCTGCAGCCAGCGCGGTCGTCAGAATTGTCAGCAAGCCCATCTCGGTCACGGTTATCATGCGCGCTAGTAGACCAAAGGCGATGATCTGCACCGTAAGGCAAACAAGGTTTTGCAAAGCTAAGTAAGATGCACCCCTAGCTGCAGCAATCGCCGTTTTCCCAGACAAATCAGGTCACGTTTCTCAAATGCAGTCTGCTCGAGACAATGGGCGGGGCTGCTCAGAGAGGACAGTTTCGTAAAGCGCTTCTATTCGCCTGACATGAGAATCTAGATCATATCGTTTCGCCGAGTTGATTGCGTTACTGCCTAGCCTACCAATCAGCTCTCTATTCCGAAGTAACCTCTCAATGATTTGTCGTAGCTGCGTGACATCGCCAGGAGTGAAGAGAAATCCGTTTTTACCTTCTTGTATAATCTCATTGAGACCACCGGACCGACTTGCGATAACCGGAGTCCCAAAAGCGAAAGCTTCGATGGCAACCATTCCGAATGGTTCAGGCCATAGAGAGGGAATTATAACCACATGGGCCTCCGCGTAGAAGTCTTGGAGTGCATGTCTCGTCACGAAACCGTGAAAAATGATCCTCGGGTCCCGGGATGCCAGTTTCTTTAAGGTTGCGAGTTCTGGGCCCGTTCCGACAATGTGAAGTTCGACATCGGTGTCTTTGATTTCTTCGAACGCCTGCAGTAACAAGTGTACTCCCTTGAATTTGTTTATCTGGCCAACGTAAAGTAGGCGGACCTTCTTCTCCGACTTAGCCGGCGATTTGCCGACCGTCACGCAAGCCGGGCAAGGGAACAGTTCGAAGGTTGCATTGCAAAAGTACTTGTTCTCCATATTTGTATCCAGCATGAATTTGGAGTGCGCGATGAACCGTGCTACCTTACGCATCATACGCCAACAAACAATCGAATAAGCTTGAAGAATGGGCGCTGCAAGAAACTCCCGCAGTTTGCCTTCTGTCACTAAAGGTGCTTTGGGCGAGAGATTCGTGATGTCATGGAGGGTGCAGACCGTTGGAAAACGCATTGCTGTTGCTGCTGAGATGCCCGCAAGTGATAGCGAGGAGCTGAACTGAACGTGAAGGATGTCTGGCTTCAGCCTAGCCAAGATTCCTCTGGTTACACAGTACACATGAACGTTCCACAATTTGAAGATGACCCAACCAAGCTGAAATGCCAGTGCCTTCTTGAAGAAGCTCTGGTAGGATGAAAAAATGTTCAGAGGATAGAATCGATAAACGTCCACATTTCTAACTCTGCTCTTGCTTGGCAACAGGCTTCGCATTCCTGTGTAGTTGCAGGATGTGACTACTGTCACCTGATGCTTTGCGGCTAGTCGACTAGCTAACTCTTGTACATAGATTTCAGTGCCGCCGATTATGAACGGTTCATATAGTCCCGCTAGGAAACATATCTTCAATTAAGAGCCTCCGCTTCGCTGAACAGCTCTTTTCGGGGGCTGTGACTGTCAGACCGAATGAGGTTGTCTGTCAGGGGGAGCGGTCACTTTCCAGTTCGTTACAAGTAGCCGAGTCGCCGCAATCGTTCCTTCACGACGGATTCCTCATCCAAAGTAAGAGTCATGGATTCCTGTTGCATTGATTCCAACTGTTTCGGCGTCTCAGGCGCCTTGAGTCTGTTAGCAAATACATCCTGTAGTGCAGCACCGTCAAATTGGTCCGAATAGGAGATGCCGAAAAGATTGAGAATGGTCGGAGTGATTTGGTAAACATTCGCTTCAACTCTCTGATGGTTAACATTGCTACCTGATATTATCAGCGTGCCGTTCGGGCAGTCGAAGTGGGCGCCCGTTAGTGGCGTTTGAAATCCCAAGAAGGGGCCTTTGCATGTGATAAACTCCGAATGCGTTGTGTACACCAACTCCGGTAATTGGTCGAGGCGCGTCCCGGTATAGAGATCCTCCCTCTTCCAAATTCGATTAAATACTCGCTTGGATTTTGCTTCGATCTTCGGCAGTTTCTCGAGCAGTTCCGATATGAATGATTCAAACTCTTGCCTAGTCTTGAATGCTGAGGAATTGACGTATATCCCATTGTGCAAGACAAGAAATGCCGGAGTGCCTATTCGCAAATCACGAACAAACTTGGCTAATTTTTCTATGAAGAGCGCCACTCTGCCCGGGGAGATGGACTGATAAAACTTGACGATATCAAGACCCAACGAATGACCAAGAATTGGTGTGGTGAGCAGTTTTGCGCTCAATTCGTTGATTGCAGCACTGAACGACGAAAACGTTGACTTCATCATTGTGTTTAACATAATCCAACCGCGGAGATCAAACAGTGAGGTTGGCCCGGGACCAAATCCGTGGTCTGAAACAACGAAGATGTATACATCATCCTCAGGAGCTCTCGCCCTGAAGGCTTCTTCAATAGATCCTATGTAGGCGTCAAGTTTCTTGTAGAATTCAAGAAGCACATCTGGTTTGTCCCAGAAGAGATGCTGGAGGTCATCACATTCTTTGAAAACGACGAAAACGAAGTCCCATTCGGACTGTAGCAACTCTAACACCGTCTTAGCGCGTCGCTCCGCAACCAAACATTCCTCCTTGAGGACTGCCCCTCTGTCATAATTTTCATACAATGGCATTTGGAGTAGAATGGGTGCGTCCACTAGGTACTTGGTTTTCTCAAGAAGGCCTAAGACTGAGGACGGATGGGCGTAATCGTTTCGAGCCAGTGGTGTTGGAAACCCTGAGATCACAACTCCATCTATTCTGTCAGGCGGGTATGTAACAGGCACGTTTACAACGCAACACCGAAAGCCATGCGCCGAAAGAATCGTCCACAGCCTAGGGTTCTTTATGTTAGAGGCTGTAACTACGCTTGTGTCTCGTCTCAGAAAATCAAATATGCCATGTTTCCCAGGGTTCACACCTGTCGTAAGTGATGTCCAAGCCGGCGCCGAGTGGGATGGAATTGTGCTGACCAAGTAACCGTATGCGCCCTTTTCAATCAGTCTGGCCAAGTTGGGAAGATGACCCGACTTGATCCAAGGCGATACTAGGTCGTACGCGCATCCGTCAAGGCCTATCATCAAAACCTTAGTTCTTGGCGCCTCCAAAGTGAGCCACTCCCGGGGTCTAAGGCGCTATGGTCAGGGTCGATTTAAATGAAATCCTTCGTGTTCGAGGAGATGGCGATTACAGCAGTCTCTCAATTGAGAGACGACGAGTCATATCACGGTCAGTCCGAATTGGCGGCTATTATCTATACTAACGCTTCTCGCAAACCCTCATCAATAGTTCTTCAGCCAAACTCATTCCGAAACACTACATCTTCGTAGGGATTCACTTAAACCGCGCGTCGCAGAATCAGTCCGAAATGTCGATATCGTTCAAGCTGCGCGAGCAGAGTGATTGCAACAAGAAAGAGATACTTAGGGAAATAAAAGAGCACCAAAAGCGCGAGAAGGACTGGGATAATATTGTCGTCGATTACTACGACATACGCAAAATAGAGAGGCCTAAATCGATCCTCCAAGGTGACTTTCGCGGCCGCTACCTTGCTCTTAAGTAATAGATATCCGGCAGCCATTATGAGATAGATGAAGAGGAGATGCAACGACTGGGTTAGCAAGACAAGCAGGAATGCAAGAAAAAGAACCGCGGTCGGTGGGCGAATGTACTTGTCTAGAATATGCTGAGCCCTCTCGGGTCCTAGTTTCTCAGAGACCAGTGTTTTGATTCCTGTATCCTTATCATGTTGGTAGTCCTCGACTTGATGGCGGAATATCATCTCCAAGTGAAAGCATGACGCCAACAGAACTAAAACCATTGCATCCAAACCGAAGTAGTTGAAGAACGTTAATACCAAAAGCGTCGGGAATGTCTTTTCTATGGTTACGTCTACTAGTAATCCTAGGGCTCCTTTTTCCTTGAATCTGGGTTTTGGCGCCGAATAGGCAATCGCCAGAACAACCGATATGCCGTATAATATTGCATAGTAAGGGTTTGAGATGGCAACTATCAAGAGGGCACTCGCGGCTAATAGAACCGTTTGAAGCAGATGCAAGATGTTTCTTGGCACAAAGTAGATGGTCCTCTTCTTACCGGAGCGCCTATCATAATCGATATCGAAGTAGTCATTCACGAGGACTCCGAACGCTAAGTACAGACCAATGGAAAGTACTAAGATCAGGATTCTGACTGGTGGAAATCCCTGATTGACGCGACGAGCCCAAATGAGGTAATTTATTGTTAGCAGGGAGAATTGGAAGTCGGATTCAAACCAAGCGCGCCACGCCTTAAGCCCGACTACATTCCTGAATAGTGCTAGCATTCAGACAACTCGCGCGAAAAGATGGCCCAAGTTTTCTCTGCCAGCTCAAGTACTATTCGTGTCACCCCAATAGGGGCTCAAGAGTTTACCACCGAAACGAGCCGAAATCGTGTCGAGCTGATCGGCGGCTTGTCTAGAAATTTTTCGCACACCATAGCGGATGGTCTCGTAGTATAACAGCATAAGCCCCGTCAAAGTCATTTCAGTTTGAGCCAACCCATACAAGACTTCGCCATAGGCATCGCCTTGCACGCGTCGTCCGTCTAGCCTTCCGGAGAATGAACAAACGCCTTCCCACAAATAAGAACGGAATTCCTGCGAATCAAACTTGGGTACCACGATCAAGTCAGTTGCAGGATCTTCGGAGGTAATCCTCCAGCTTACAGGGTAAGCCACTTGAGTCTGTTTACTCTTCCACTCTTTCAAACGCGTGATTCGAATCCCATGGTGATTTACTTGACGGCTATTTTTCTGCTGGGAGACGAGTACAGCGCTCAACAGAACTCGAGCTCTGACGGGATGGTACACTGCGAAGACTACTGCGGAAGTTCCGTCATTCATCATCATGCTAATCCATTCCCATCGGGCGAACCCTGCTGGTTCCCAAGTCCCCCACATTCGATCTATCCAAGCTCGCCCTTTGATCGATACTGACTCAGACCCAAACTGAACCTCACCACTGCATATGAGATTGGGTACGGCATAGTAGTTGACGGAGCCGAGAAGGCCAAGAGGTAAGAGACCCATAGTGAGCGGCTGCCTTGTCGGAGATAACTTCAAACGAAGAGCCAAGCCATCGCCGCTCACGTACAAGCTGTGACAAAAACCTCCTTTGGCTTTCTCAACCTTCCATTTCGAGCCGCGATACCGCAACTCATGCTTTGTTGGGTCAAACCGTGTATTGTGCGACCTAACAATTCTCCTAATGCATCTCTTCTTCCGCCAATCAGCAACCATAATGTAAAGAGAGCTTCTCAAGAAACAGATCATGAAACTTAGTCTTGAACCAGTCGAGGAAATCACATGTCCGTTGGCATACCACCATTCCACACTAGCAGCAGGGTGCACCCATTCCTTATCGACAAGATCCGTGTGTACCAATCCACAGGTCAGCCCTTTTACTTCCCGCGAGTTTCAGTCCATTCAGTTGTGACCAATGAACGAACGGCCGCTTCATACTGATCGACGATATGTTTCCAGGTATATCTTTCGAGCACCCTACGTCGACCATTTTTTCCCATTACGGCGCGCAATTCCGGATTTCGCACAAGGAACTCCAACTTATTCGCAAGGGCATTTGCGTCTCCGGGCTTGAACAAAAATCCGGTGAGGCCATCGACCACGGTCTCACTTAGTCCTCCATGGTTCGAGGCTATAACTGGAACACCTGCGCTCATTCCTTCAAGTGCAGTAAGCCCGAATGGTTCAGCCCACAGAGACGGAACAACGACGACATCACTTGAAGAATAAGTGTCTGCTAATTCCGAATCACTTCCCCAAGGGAGCTGTGACACGAAAGGGTAACGATCACGCTCAAATCCAGGCGGTGTCCTTCCTCGAATTATCACTTTGAAATTTCCGCACTTGCGCGCTAGGATTTCCGCCGCACGTAGCACAACGCCCAGACCTTTTGCGGGATCCCAAACTCTACCAGGTAGGTAGATTCGAAACGGGCCTTTCTCCCTTCCGCTGTTTGGTTTGAATGTTTCCGGATCAACGCCAAATGGAATAATGGTGATCCGTTCGTTGGGCACAATTTCCGCCAGTCGTGACCTAACGAATTTTGACGGAACAACGTATAGTTGCGGTTTCGATAAGCTACTGCACAGGAGTCTGTGGTAGAGCGGGAACAGGAAGCGAAGACTTCGAAAGAACTCATCGCGGTCAAACGGTCCCGTGTTTTTCAGAATTCGCATCTTATCGTCCGGACAAGTCGCACATTGTCCCGGATACTTGACCGCGTTGTAAGGGCAGACCTTACCGTGTCTAAGAAGTAACCCGACCGACATTGGACATATCAGTTGGTAGGGATCATTTATCGTGATAGTTGGGTAACCTTCCGCCGCATAGAAGAAGTATGGTTTGAATAGATTTCCATACGCCAGAATGACAACATCAGGGTGAAAACGTCTGAGGGCGTTCCGTATCGCTAGATACACGTATGGCCCGTTGAATCTTAGGCCGTGAGTGTCGACTCTCTCCAAAACGAAGTTGAACACAGTTCCTTTCGGAACCTTGCCTCGGAAATCGTGCGCAGGAACGATCATTCGGACCTCGTGTCGCCTTCCCATCTCTTCTGCGATCTCTTTCATCGATCGCATGGCCCCACCTGCCGGAGGCCACACGAACCAACAATCAACGATGGCTATACGCATACTCGTCAGTGTACACGTAGTGGACGAATGATAAATAATTTGGACAGATGCCAAAGTCGAGCGCAGATCACGGGAAAAGGATAGAGCACGCGGGAATATTCTCCCGAGAGTAGTTCAACTACTGTTGTGGAGGGGGGGGAGGGTGACATAGCAGCATGTGCGCGAACAGGCATCTCCTGTTCCCTAATGGAATACACTGCGTCCTGTATCTAGAAAGTGCCGTAACAGAATCTTGTAAAAGCCACTGTAATGGTATTGCGATATTACAAAGAGCACGAGCAGCGGCAAGTACAGGAAATTTCTGGAGACTAGGGTCAGGGCCACTACCATGGTTATGAGTCCTTCAAAATTGACGTTAGCGTAATAGATTGGAAACGATATCATGCCACTGTGATAGAGGGTTCTCGCTAAGTTGGCGAATCTCTGAAACGTCCTCGTAACAACTTCCGAGTTAAGAGGGCGTGATAGGTAGACTAAACCTGCGACCAAGATCACGAACAGCCAGGCGGCTGTCATGCCTAGAAGCGTTGAAGTAACTCTTGTGACGACTAGGACAGAGAGTAGAGCGATTGAAGCTATGTTCAGTGGGTAGAATAAGTGTCGCATCAGGAATTCGGACCGGGGCTTACCGAGTTGGGTAGCTAGCGTGTGAGTGTTGGAGCGAACGTCATCCTGGTAGTCCATCAATTCATGGTTCATGTCTGGGTGTAATGTTCCACACAATATTACAAAGACGATTGCCTCTGCCGAGATCCACCTGAATAGAGCGAAGATGATAAGAACTGGGAGAGGCCGCTCCATGAAGGAATCACAAAGAAATCCCCAAACCCTTCTCGATTTTAGACGGATGCCGGGCGCGGAGTATGCAGTGGCCAGCAAGTATGCTATGATCACTAGCAATGCTACTTTCAAGTTTGCCGTAAGCCCAATCAGAAGTCCAGCCAGAATTAGGAATGCTAGCGTGAGGTAAACTGCCCATCTGGGAAACCCCTCCAATTCAAGCCTCTTTCCTGCCATCCTATCGAACGGCATGTCAAACAAGTCGTTTACGAGAAACATGTAACTCTGGAAAACCCAATTGAACGCTAATGCAGCTAATGGCAGCACAAGCAGGGCAGGTCCCTGGCCCCTCGCCGGCACTGTACAGAGTACATAGAATAATGCTAAAAAACCGAGGTGACCATTTATCGTGAAGAATCCGACGTACCACGTTCTGAGTCTAACAAGTCGACCCATCAAATGCGTTTCTCCACCCCACCGTTCTCACCAGACTGGCAGCATAGGCCCGCAAATCGCATCTTGGACTCCCAATTAGGCCGCATGATAGTAAGACGGTTGAAGATAGTGCACATGATATCCGTATTCGCTTAGGACTCTGCGGCACTTCCGGAGTTCGATTAGCGTCGGTGCCTCAAACACTATTTGCGGATGTTGTACCTTCAGAGTCCGGTTGGCACCCTTTAGAACTTCAGATTCCGCTCCTTCCACGTCGATCTTGATTACCGAGAGATCAGTGACCTTAAATTTCTCTACCAGCCAGTCAATTGTTCGAGCGTCAACATATTGGAAACTGCCGGTGTCTGCTGAGATTAGACTATGGCGTGCGGCGTTCTCGTTAACGAATAGCTTAAGGCATGTATTGCTCGAAAAACACGCACCTTGAAAACATACGACATTATCCAAATTGTTGGCTGCGATGTTCCTTCGGAGAATCTGATAATTCTCATCTTCGGGTTCGACCGCAAGGACACGCCCTCTCCCGTTCAACCGCCTAGCAGCGGAGACAGTATACTTACCAATGTGGGCGCCTACGTCCAAGAAAGTTCCTGATTTGATCTGAGCGAATGCGAACTGCAGTTTGCTTTCATAGCTATCTGACTGAACGATAATGTCGGCTGCTGGAAGCGGGCGGCAATAGAAAAGAAGGCCATCAGGCCGTCTGATTAACCAGAGGTTATTGGACTTGGCGTAAACCCAACTGAAATTCGGTCGTTGGAAACCCAACGCCATAAGGGCAGGTCTGACGACAAGGAACAGCAACATAAAAAGGAAGAAATAAGCGACCACAACAGGACGGCGTCCACGCAAGTGTATGAAAGCTTCCACCCAAGCCTGTATTGATGTCAACCCGACAAGAATGACATCCCTCAAATGCTTGTTGGACCGGTCAAACGAGCTCTCGCTTCGACTTGAAACTCCCGGCTCCAATCTCATGAACTCACACTCGGTATATTGCTTATCCATGATTTGGTATTTGTGACATTCGTACCATTACAATCAATATATTGCAGTAAATGGCTTCGCGAGCCGGTAAGGATCATTAATGGATAATCGGGTTCCTCACGTCGTTACTCGCCGACAACCTTACTTGGATGTATTCCCGCGATGTCGTAGGCCCAAATCAGATGTGGGGGACATAAGTGCCACATGACAAGAAGATGCAAAAGGTTGCCATTCCTGATGCCTTTTTTTGTTTCCCTTAACCAGCCTAATCTCCGCGCGTTTCGCAGGCTACGAGACAGCTGACCTTCGGACGTTTTTGAAGAAACCGACGCATTAGACTCTGAGTCTAAGAATCAACCGAAGTCAATCAAACCTCTATCGCCGCGTCACTACTGTTTGCAGCTTGACAATGAAAACCGAATTCCATCGTGCCGCGCCCGACAGCAGAAGGATTCTAACAGTGTGAATATCCATTACAACCTTTAGGGAAACATTATGCACTGCCTGAAGAAGGCCTGTGTCACTTTGTGAGCCAAGTTGCGTCGATATGTCTCATGCACAACGATACCATTATACCTCCATGAGACTTCAGTGGTCGGTTCTCTAGATGCCATATAGAAGGTGGCGAAGAGTCATGATTATTGTTGCGATCGTTGTGATTGTTTTGATCGCTCTTATCTCTGCACCGTTTATGAAGTTCGAATTATCTGACCCATTTGCACCATATCTTGGTTGGGGGGCCTCGAACAGTTATGTTTTATACGGTGTTACTGGAGCTTCGTCGAGTCTTAGAGCCTTAAAGGTTTCATTGCAGGATCGAGTGCCGAACAAGGATTCAGTACAAATCAACTACTACTTCTTCACCTCTGCAGGAATTATTTCAACCAACGCATTCACGATTCTGCCAAGATCGTCGCTTTCGTTCGATATGCACAACATGGTCATGGATCTAAGAAGTGGAAATCTCCATATGCTGCTCGAACGCATATCGAGTGATTGGAATACGTGGCACCTTATTGTAGAAGACAGCAGGGTCGACTTGGATGTCGTGTTGCGACGAGGTCCAATCTACTTCTGGACTAAGAACATATTTCTCATAAACATGGATGCACTCGACACAACACTTCAAGGCACATTCACTGATAAAACCTCAAGAACGACTGAGACAGTTTCAGGGATGGTTAACTTTGACCATTGGGTAGTAACCGTTCCAATCAGAGGAAACCCCAACACGAGCGTTCTGACTCCAAATCCAAGTAATCGCAAACAGATAACGATGAGCTTCTATGAAGTGACATACTGGCAGACGCCCAACGGGCCACATGCTACCGTGCTTTGGGCTAGGCAACAGCGAGACGGCACCTATGATGTTAACCTTGCATCAACGATAACGGGCATCCTTTCAGAAGAGAGTTCTCCCACGCTCGCCGTATCAGCAGATACGATGGATTCTGGATGTGCGGTTCTTCCTGCGAGTTGGACCGTTGCATTTAATCGCACGTTGAGCTACACGTCAACAATTCATCAGTACGTTCTCCAGAACGGAATAGATAGCCCGACATCAAATCAAGCGAACATATTTACTCAAGGCAATGTCACTACGCCCGATGGCGCTTTTCAGGGATATGGTTTCTTAGAGTATTCGCGAATATGCGTGTGATGCTAGGAAAATGTTAATCATACCTAGGCCTCGATATGGTCGTCCTAGCCCATAGCTATAGCAATCGTCAAATCTAGATGGAAGCATATATGTGACGAGAGTTTTGAGAATGGAAAAAGTGGGCCGTGCAATCGCAACAATAGTTTTGGTTTCAGTCGTACTTGGATTTCCTTTAGCACGAGTGGCCGCGGCGAATACGTCTGATGCTTTCATGCCAACCCAGGGGCGGTATCACAACTCCTACGCCATATATGGTGTAACTCCTGAAGCGAAAACGCTTCAAGGGCTTAAGGTTGACGTGACGGAGGTTAATCCTACACTTGACGAGCTACAGCTTAGCTATTACTTGTTTACCCCTCAGAGGGTTTATCCACCCGCAAGCCCAAACTCAAATGGATCGGTGCCCGTTTCCCACTTCTTTGCAAACGGAAGCTATAATTTCGACAAGAATACAGGCACAATCATCGCACAAGATGCAAGCACTTTCTATTCGCTAACGCATGCTGATTGGAGCACTTGGCATTTAGTTCTTGATGACAACAACGTACACCTCGATTTAACTTTGAATCGCGGCCCAATATACACCTACGGTAATCCTGACACCACTCCATCGATAATTAACCCAATAGTCAACATGGACGCTATGGACACGTTACTTCAAGGCACTTACGTCAATAAACTATTCCGATCAACTGAATCCATTTCAGGCTACGTAGATTTCGACCATTGGGTTACCCCAGTAATATCTGGCTTGAATGTGGCACCTTCGCCCTGTTTGTCCCCGAATTTCTACAGTTTCTATGAAGTCACCTATTGGATTATTCCCACCGGAGTCCATGGAACAGTGTATTACAGTGGTGTTGTGGGCGTCGATAAGAGAGGCGGCCATGTCGGAACTACGATTCCTGATGGAATCGTGAAAAACTACAGGTCACCTACAGGCGTTATTGGCCTCGTAAATCCTAGCATTCTCATAACGTCATCATGGACTGTCACGATCACTAACGCCGTAAACTACACGTCAAGCATGATTCAATCCATGCTCGAAACTCAGAATGGCACGCAACTAGTAAACGCGATGACGCAGGGAGCACTGAATACCTCTACGGGAACATATCGAGGGAACGGTTACTTGGAATATGCACTATTCTGTATTCCGAGTAATGTTGGAACGGCAACATCTTCAGTCTCCGGGAATGCGACCACACAGGTTACAGGAACTACAACGCCTACCGTACCTTGGTTCCAACCTGAAACGATATTAGCAGGGTTATTGGCAGGATTCCTGGTAATAGCGCTTCGGAGACGTATTCGTAAGTAAGCGACCGAGTTCAAATGACCGCAAGAGTTTTCTTTGTACACACGTGTTCGGAACCAAAAAAGGTCTAAGAGAAATCTAATAAGAGAGAAAGTGAGGAGAGCCTCGATCAATTCGGTCGTAAGATCAATCTTAGGGCCGTGAAGCATTCCTAACTAACAGGAACACATGGTATCGCCGATGAATCACTATGCGATTGTTCTTTGCTTGTTAATTCTGGCAATCGCGCCTCGATTCGTTGCCGCGACTAGCCCGCAAATAACATTGACGGTGACACCGACCGCCGATGTTGCCGTGGGGACGAAATTAGCCTTTAACTCATGTTGGATCGGTTTCACTGAAGCTCAACTCAGCAATGCTTTCTTCACTGGCAATGCAACCATAGACTTCTCACTTGACGGCGGAACCTGGGCTGGACTGCCTGCAATCCTTTCTGGGTATTCAGGAAATCAGTGTTATGGCTCGACATACGTTGTACCCCAGGCTTGGGCCGGGCATACTGTGGGGCTACGAGCGACATTCAGACCGACGGGCCAGACTAGTAATGTAGTTGGTTTGGTGGTTCTCCCATTTTCACAAAGCGTGTTCGTTGTTCAAGTTTCGGTAGTAGATCAGAACGGAAATGACTATGATGGTGTTGCCGTTTACCTTTGGCAGGGTTCTGATGTTGTAGATTCAGGCATGACCAATGGAGGGTCGTGGACAAGCATGCCTGTCGAGGGCGGAGGAAGGACATACAATGTAGAAGTGTACAACGGACGAGCGGTTACAGCTCCGATACGGGTGATTTCTAGCAACGTGTTCATTGCTTTTCAACTTACGAGGAAGACACCCTCGCCCAATCTCTTAGTGTCAGCCGTCAAGATCTCACCCAATACTGTGATGATAGGATCAGCGTTTTCCACGACACTGGTTGTCTCGAACATAGGTTCGTTAGATGCTGAGACTGCGACCTTGTCTCTGAATCTGACTTATCCCTTTGCCACTACTGCGAGTGGAACCACATTGAATATTGGATACTTGGCGGTCAACTCAACCGCTGAAATATCTGTCGAAATTTCTATCGACCGGTCAGCCAAGAGCGGTGTCTACTCGATACCCTACTCCATAACTTTCACGGATGCTGACAACTATACGTACACGAATTCTGGCACATTTGGCGTGACCATTAACGGAATTCCGCAGGTCGCCATAGCGTCCGTTTCGATCGACCCCAGTAACATATCTCCCGAAACTAACGGCTTCCTTACTCTCTCTCTAGCCAACACGGGAACGGCGCCGGCTCTTAACATACAGGTCAGAATTTTTGGTGGTGATGATATTCTAACTAGCACTCTGTCCTATGTAGGTGAAATCGATCCTGGCAACCAGGCGACTATGACGTTCGGTGTCTCTGTTATTGATTCTGCGGCGCTCGGCGCGAGGTCCCTAAGCATAGATATCCGTTATAATTCTCCGAATGGCACGAGCTACGAGACGGCGCAACTCTACAATACCTATGTATACCCACTGACCCCATTCATATCCACCCTCGACATTGTGGCTGTGGCCGTAGTGGTACTCGTAGTCCTGTTTGCTTATATTGCGTTTCGTAGGCAAGGGTATCGACTTTGGTAATTTCGTGGTAAGGTACAATGCGTCGCAGAACGATCTTAGTCGCAACGTGGGTGTTCGTAATCACATGTCAACTCATTTACGCAATCCATACCAACCTCGGCCATGCAGGCATGATCGTCTCGGCCAGTAGCTTGAATGATATTCCAACCGAGCTGCAACCCTACCTGAAGTTCCAGAATCATCCAATTATTCTAATTCTCAGTCAGCCGTTTCCGGTGGGAGCAACAATTCCAAGGCAGCAAGCGACCATTGCTGTCATTACAGATCAGAGCTTCCCGATTGGGACAGTTGTTGAAGTTGTTAACCCAATTGTTGATTGGCAGGTGGACTCACGACTGTTGTTACCCTCTTCAGAGTATTTTGATAGGCTCCTTATTTCCGACATGGTCGTTGCTGTTCAACCGATAGAGGCAGGAAACGAACTCGTGCTACTGTCTCCGGTCGGACCTATAGCTTGGGCCGCCGGCTACCTAGGATTCTACGGCGGGCCCCTATTCTTCGTCCTTGAGTCGTTTTTGCTTGATAAAAGACCAAGAATATCGAGCTTCCTGTTAGCGGTGTCAGGTTATTCTCTCGGCATGTTGTTTTCTGCATCCTTGGCGTCAGAGCACCTTAACTACCTGAGCCCTACATTCAGGTACTTCGGTGACGCATTCCCGGCACTGCTGCTGTTAGTCGTACTTGTATGGCGCTACGAACGAAGCGACGCTGGTAAGCGCTTCACAGAGAAGCTCTGGGGGACTATGTCAGGATGATACGAACTCGTCCGCGGCTCGTCTGGCTGTTATGGACGAGGCTTGGACCACTATCCGAGGTTTAGAACCGTTCGTACACCGTCACCGATAGATATCCATAATCAGCATCTTGCCCCCAGTAGTAGCCCCACCATTGATATCCGACATGCGGAGAGAACATGGCAACCGCCCTATAGTGGCCGAAGATCCATTGCTTAATTGTAGCGTTGATGTTGTATTGGAGCGTCCTACTTGTAAGAACCAAGAACCTCGGTTGAAGTTCAAGGACTTGCGAGGTAACAATCCAACTCTGGAAGAAGCTGCTGGGATCGATGAGATTCTCTGCCAGTGCTTGCTGTTGGGTTTCTGATCCAAGCGCAGGCGCAGGAAGTTCCATTGAGATGACTGTGATGTTCAAATCGTATATGTTCGCGTAATAGCTAACGCCGTAGAGAAGGAGTGGTTCAGTCGCGACAATGCTCCCCGGCGGAGCGGTATGCTGCAAATAGAGCGTAGCAAGCTTCGGCGCTTCTTCGTCTCCGTTGTCCACAAAAGGCGTAGCCGCGCCAATTATTACAATGGACAATAATAGGAAGAGGATCAAGCCGACAAACACGACTCTGTAAACTCTGATACCACGAAGCTGCACACTTGATTCTCTAATGAGGCGAATTGAAGAAACTAGAAGATAAGCCAGCATGAGGAGAAAGAATGGGATGGCGTAGATGATCCAATACGTGTGCACGGGGGAAATGAAAATTATGGGCAGTATGCCCGCGAAGAGTAACACTATGTAACTCGCGCGCGGCTCGGCGTCGGCGACAACTACCCAAAGGTAGGACGCGGATACTGCAACTAGGAGGACACAAGCAACCAGGACATATTCGGGCAACCAGGGCAACCATGGGCTGCCGGAACGGGTCGTTTCGTATACGTAGGTTCTGAAAAACCTGAACGCAAGATTGGTTACTCCCCCCGGTCTAGTCGGCAATCCGCCATAGACAGACGCCTGTCTCTTGATTGTGAATTGGTTGATGTAGTAGTAAAGATACGGGTTGACTTTGGCAAGAAGCAGATCGATCTGAACAGGTGCGACAACTACGATAACCATTCCAAGCCAAGCGATCATTTGTCGGGCTTGAGGAACATTCCAGGGTTTCTTTCTTAGCTTCACTCCGTAGAGGACGATAAAGACATAGTAGACTAGCACTGCAGTGAACTGGACGAGACCCTCATATTTGACATCCAGAATAAGCCCCATAATGAAGCCGGAAGCCAGATACAATGAGGTAGAATTAGAAGACTGGGCCCGCCAGAACGTGTAGACGGCCAACATGATGAGTAGTATCGTAAGTGATTCAGCGTGAATAGTGTCGCTTGTTATAATAGCCTCCGGAAAGAAGGCGAAAGCAGCGCCCGCAATCGCACCAACCTTACGGCCGTACAAATCTCGCCCAAACAAGTAAATGAGAATAGGCGTGAGACTTCCGCATAAGATTGAGATCCAACGCGTGTTCTGTAGCCCGTAGCCGAAAAGGTAGGTTACAAAGGCGTAAAGATAAATCAATACGGGAGGATACGGGAAGCCCTGCATCAGATATACTGGCCAAGACCAATGGTTAGCAATCACATCAAGGGAAGCGACTGTGAAAAAGACTTCATCGCCCAATGCACCAACGCGCGTGTAGTTGATTGCCCTCAGCAGCAACGCGCACCCAATAAGAAGTAGGGATACTAGAAAGTCATTCCGGCTTCCCTTTCTCGCGCAGTAAAGGAGAATAGCTATCAGTGAAAACGCCAGAAGGATTAAAGAAACGATGACTGCCGGTTCGTTTCCCGTCAGTTCGATTCTGTAAACTGTGATTGCAACGGTGTCAACGGGATTTCGCGACAGCACGAGGTCAGTTGATACCACAAATAATCGAGCTGAGATCTGAATCGGCGTGTCTTGCCGTTCGAGAGGAACTACGTTCAATACGATGATTGTGCTGTTGCCCGGACTGAGAGTGAAACCGACAATTAGCGGTAACTTCCAGGCACTGGCCTCTTGCTGTTGAGGAGTGATTAACATGTATGTCTGAGTGATAGGGTAGGTTATGTTGAGCCAATACTTTGCAGCTAACAGGCCAGAATTCGTAACCTTCACTTTGAGCGAATAGACATTTCCGACCGTAAGGATGGATGGAAACTGATCGAGTAGGCCCCGATCAATTACGCCGGTGGGTGCTGATGTATTGTCGACCGAATCTTGACCCCGGACAGTTGCCAAGGGAGAAGTCAGACAGATCATCATTGATGCTATGATGATTACAAATATCTCTCGACGCAAAAAGAGTCATCTACGCACAACGGTCTCAATTGAATCTTTCACGATAACCGGGCTCTCCCGAAACTGTGTTCAATCCGCTGAGGATGAGATTACGGCGGAGAAAGAGCACAAGTTTGCACCGTTCGGCCATGGGATACTGGGACGATCTACATATTTCTTTGGTTGTGAAGGTATCTGCGTCCACCTACTAATCAGTGCCGGGCGAGTCGCGAGAGGAGTTAGACCTACCACACGAACTAACATGACGATTCTTAGGCAAAGCGTAGCCGATTTGCCCGCGGCTGTATCTTGCCTAATGACGATTAGCGTGAGGTTTCATTTAAGGCTATGAGCCGACTTTCCTGCAGATTAGCAGTGTCCGGCCTGCGAACGAATTGATGATAGGAATCTTCTCTAACGCTAATTCCACTTTAATGAGCGACCCGAGCAGAGATCGAGGTACTTTCATTACCACTGCCTTTGCGCGAGCCGTTATCACGAATATGAGCCACAAAAAGAACCCATCTCTCCCCTTGCATGTGATTCGAAATCCTTGTGATAGGAAGGCGTTTTGGACATCTCTGTCCGTAAAGGAAAGTTCTTCGCCTGAAGCTACGTTAATTCTAAGTCTTTTGCTGACACTTCTGCCGAGAGTTAACAAAGGGTTGTTCGCAACCTGCTCCATAACCCAGCATTGTCCGCCTTCACGGAGAAGATTTCGGACCGCACGCACACCCGAGCTGAGCTGAGGAAGGTGATGAAGAACGTTTACACAGATAAGGGAATCGAAGCAACTGTCACGAAATGGCAATTTTGTGAGATCGCCGACAACAAAATCAGTTGATTCATGGAATCCACCGATCTTAGCCCGCTCGTCTGCCATCCGGATGTGCCTTGCCGAAAAATCTATTCCGACGGCTCCGACACTCGCTCTCTGCAGCACGAAAAAAGTAGCCCAGCCGTTTCCGCATCCAAAATCCAACAAAGGCTGAGCTAAGTCGGGAGGATTCCCAAGCCCTAGGATGAATTGATTTCCGATCCGTACGGCCATGCACTCCTTGATCTGCGTATAGAACCAAGGCAGGATCTCATCTGGAAGCCCATAGAAATCATGATCGCTGAAGAATGTCCGCTGCGTGAATCGAGTGTCCGTTACCTTTGAAGCCAAACACAACTCTCCTCAAAAATCAGTGCATTACAGGTTTGTCGCTGCTTCTCTCTTTTAAGAGATCGTAGTCCAATTACTTCGTTCTTCTCAAAGGCGTGCAGTTGACTCGAAACATCAGTTTCAGTCGCACGATAAAAAGTTAAGAATAGGGAAGTTGGAGGCGGCAGAGGCGTCGGGCTTGTCCTCTAAAACTTCCGTAATCCATATTCCAGGAAGACGAATAGTATGGATCAAGAAACGATATGATTCAATTCCAGAATCATTCAAATCTGTCTTGAGAGAGAGTCTGTACTTTGGCACCGACCTTTTCGACGAGGTCCAGGGAAAAAGGACCACGCTAACGCCCCCTGCGAGGCTGAGATGTCAAGTGGGTCCCTTCCTTAATGCCGACTATTATTGGTCAACAGCGGAGGAGTTTCTCGGATACTTCAAAGAACTTTCGTCTCTGAAGCCCACTGAAGAAGTGTTAGATATCGGTTGCGGCTGCGGACAAATGGCTGCAAAGCTATCGGAATACCTGGACCAAAATTCTACGTACGAAGGGCTGGATATTGCAGAGCCTGCAATTGATTGGTGTAGTAAGAACATCTCTTCGAGATACCCGAATTTTCATTTTCAACTGGCTGATGTGTTCAATAAGAAATATAATCCAAGGGGGAAAAATCAACCGTCACAATATACATTCCCCTATGAAGACGAATCGTTCGATTTCGTATTCGCCAAGTCAATCTTTGAACACATGCTTCCGGAAGACATACAGCATTACCTTAGCGAAATCGTTCGTGTACTGAAAACCGGAGGAAGATCCCTGATCACCTTCTTCCTGTTGAACAGGGAATCACTCGATCTCATGAAGACCGCGAAGAGTACCACGAATTTCAAATACAACCGGGGAATATACAGCACGGTGGACGAGCGAACGCCGGAAGTTCTTCTGGCCTATGATGAGGCATTCATTTTGAACCTCTACAAGAGATTGCAGTTAAGAATAACGCTGCCCATAAATTTCGGATGGTGGTGTGGTAGATCATCATATCTCAGTTACCACGATATAATCGTGGCCTCAAAGTGATAGAGAGAGCGAGGCGACAGCGTAACAAAGCGGTTTGTAGTTCTTAGCGACTCCAAAAGCGAACTGTTCCTCGATGCCCGCCCACAAGAATTCCTCGGCGAAGTTTCTTCAGGAGTGTATGGCAAAGTCATCCATTAACGATACGTTATGGATGACGCAGCTTGGCAAATAACTGCGTAAGCTAAATCGCGACGCTCGCTTAATGCGATGTCGAATTGTGAGAAATGGGTAACGTCACGTCTACGTTTGGTGCTTAAGGACGCATCGAGTTGTGTCCGGTCGGCGCAATGAAACGGCTAAATATCCAGTGGAGAGGAAAGAACCCTGCAACGGAGCGGGTTTTCTTGAAACGTAGGACTACGCCCCTTCTTCTAAGCGTCCTCGCCATTGCCATGGTAGGTTTTTCGATAATCTCCGCACCAGTGACAGCTCAAGGGGTTGGTAGATGGACGGCGACCACAAGCTACCCCACACCCATCATTTGGCACAGTTGTGTTGTTAGTGGAGATTACATTTACTGCGTAGGAGGCAACCCTGGTGTCTCTCCATTCGTCACCAGTGCAGTGTATTTTGCGAAGTTGTCCTCTTCTGGGGTTGCTATGTGGGCGAGGACCACAAGCTACCCCACACCCATCTACGGTCAAAGTTGTGTTGTTAGTGGGGGCTACATCTACTGCATAGCAGGCGACACTAGCGTCTCACCGTTCGAGACCGGTGCTGTGTATTTTGCGCCCCTGTCTTCTGCGGGGGTTGGGGCGTGGAAGTCGACCAAGAGCTACCCCGTAGCCCTCTACGGTCAGAGTTGTGTTGTTAGTGAAGGTTACATCTACTGCGTTGGAGGTTACACGAATGTCCCTCCATACAATCAGACCAATGCTGTGTACTTTGCATCCGTATCCTCTTCGGGGGTTGTTGCGTGGAAGAAGACAAAAAGCTACCCCGTAGCCCTCTACGGTCAGAGTTGTGTTGTTAGTGAAGGTTACATCTACTGCGTAGGAGCGCAGACTACTTTTTCACCCGGATTTACTAATGCTGTGTACTTTGCGTCCTTATCTTCTTCCGGGGTCGGTGCGTGGACGTTGACCAAAAGCTACCCCACAAACATCTCAGAGGTGAGTTGTGTTGTTAGTGGAGGCTACATCTACTGCGTAGGAGGCTTCACCGGTTTCCTTCCATACTATACTAGTGCTGTTTATTTTGCGAAGTTGTCCTCTTCTGGGGTTGGTGCGTGGGCGGGAACCACAAGCTACACTACAACCATCTACGATCACAGTTGTGTTGCTGGTGGGAGTCACGTGTACTGCGTAGGAGGCAATACCCCCTTCAATACGGCTGATGTGTATTTTGCGTCTATTGCTCCCTATACTAGTAGCGTTCTTAGTAGTCTTCGTAGTAGCAGCAGTAGCAGCAGTAGTAGTGTGAGTAGTATTCGTATTCACAGTGGTTCTACTAATAGCAGCAGTAGTATCAGTAGTAGTTTGTTCAGTAGTTTGAGTAGTGCGTATAGTAGTTGGAGTAGCAGCAGTACTAGCAGTAGCAGCAGTAGTAGTGCGTTCAGTAGCGCTCATGGCGGATTCCCGTTCGCTCCAGTCAATAGCGATAGCCTGGCAAGCTACATAATGGTGGTGCTCCTACTTCTAGCGGTGCCAGTCGCTTTCAGGAAAACTCACGTCTCCACCCCGAGCCGACAATCACCAGTCAATCACAGAAGCCAGAATAATCAATAATTTTTCTAGCATTGGCCGTAACGCCTGCATAAGAGCCCATCGCAATCACAACGAAACCTGCCGCACACCACAATCGCTTAGACAAAACTTGCCCGGAGAGCAAGACGCGCTTGTGTCAGGAACTATCGCCACCAGTGAAACGATTCGATCGAGGCTTGTAAACTCTGGCTTGGAACCAAAGTGGCTTCCGGCGAAAGGAAGATTCACTGAACAGGTTCGGTCACGGCGGATAGATTTCGAAGTTGTAATCGAAATCACAAGCGGTACGAGGGTCTTCGAGACCGTGCCCATGACAATCCTCAGATCAAACTGAAACTTAGTGCGGACTCTCTCCTGGAAGCGATCAATTCAAAATGCAAGAGAATGATCTGAGAACAGCGCTTAACCGAGGTCGTTAAGATAAGCGAAGAGATGTACACGTCTGACTAGCAGACGGACTCCGCTGACGTAGGGGCCCGATGCGAGTCGCCCTTTGGTCAACCAGTTGTTGATGGCATAACTTCTGGCAACGTTACCTTCAAGGTTGATAGCGGGATAGGTTCCTGCTGTTACCGTTCGGTTGCTAGAGAGAAAGCTGAAAAAGCTCGCAGCTGAGTTGTTGCTATTGTGTTTCTAGTTGGCGTTCCAATTCTAATGGGTACACTCATTTTCATCTTAGGACTTGTGACCAAGAACTAGCTCTCATGAAGTACCATTACACTTTAGTCATGAGCGTAAGCACTAGACTTCTTGCCAGTCGAAATATGCGACACCAACCAGATGGAACGTCTAAACGGAGAAGTCTGCCACCGAGAAGAGTGACGCGAACCCCAGAAACGCCAGACACGCCGATCTTGACGGGCATGAGAATTTACCACAACTACATACCACACATGGCCCAAGACGGGCGACCGCCTGCTGAGAAAGCGGACATCCAAGTTAAGGGCAAAGACAAGTGGCTAACCTTGATTCAGAACGCTAGCAGGAAGAATCCTGCTATTGTCGTCTAAGTTTGGTCCTTGGGGACCGGTCCAGTTGCGGTCGGTACGGTGCAGTGAAACACGTTAAATATAAGCTAGGGCATAGTCATATGTTGTATATTTCGTAAGTGGATGTTTTCCCTTGAAAAATAATTCAGTGTCTAATCCTGTCGGCGTTCTGCTTCTCCTTACCGTTCTAGGTTCCACGCTTATCTTCACTTTTCCTCCCGTCTTCGCTAATCCCGCATGTGACGCTGCAATCACGACCAACACGACTTTGACTGCGGACATCGGCCCCTGTTCGGGGGAAGGACTAGAAATCGGCTCCAATCTAACCCTCAACTGCGCCGGGCACACCATAAGTGGCGTGAGGAAAAACAATGACGGGGTTATTCTTGAGGGGACCGAAGCCACGGTCAAGAATTGCATTGTCAAGGGGTTCTTCGATGGCTTCTACCTTTCCGGCAGTTCCAACACGAATACGCTCACCGGGAACACTGCGACCGGCAACTACGATGGTTTCCTTATCGCCTCTTTCAGCAACACGCTGACCGGGAACACCGCGAACAACAACAGAGAGGGCTTCGCGCTTTACGATTCCAGCGACACGCTGACCGGGAACACGGCGAGCAGCAACAAAGATGATGGCTTCTACCTTTCCGGCACTTATAGCGACACGCTGACCGGGAACACCGCGAACAGCAACACCCACTCCGGCTTCTTCATTCACAGCTCTTCCAGCAATACCCTCACTGGGAACACGGCGAACGGCAACAAATATGGGTTCGTGCTTTACTCTTCCACCAAGAATACACTTACCAAGAACACGGCGAACAGCAACAGCGCCTATGGCTACAACGACAACACTAGTGGTTATTTCATGGGTGTTCCCCATTGGGGTACGGCGAACTCCTATGGCACGACTATTGCAGCGCTCAGCACCACAGGCGATAAGGGTACTGGTAACGGCCACCTCGCAGGTGGTAACCCCAACATATCATCTGCGACATCGCCCTTCTGATGGTCCACGAAACGGTGCTTAGTCAGATCAACACGCCGCAACTTGACAGCACCCAGAGTTTCAAGGTTTCGGTCTTGTATGTGACCGCATGAACAGTAGTAGCGTTCCTACCTAACCCACCTCTCACTCTTCATCTTGCTAAGCTCCAGAACAGACGCATAGGGCAACTATATTGCTCACAATTCGGCATCATGGGGGTTCCAGGATGAGCCAACAGCGAATCTTGTCTCTTGACATGAGAGCTGAGCGTGTTAACCAATTGGTAACAAGCCTCAGAATTTGGAACATCAACGTTAAGGTAACGTTACCCTTCTGCTTCACAAGAATTTAGCCTCGCGCGAGAGCTTAAACCGACAACGAATCAACCGCTTAATCGGGACTTATTCTTTGCGAAGCTACTTGCATTCTAGTGAATGGGAGATCGATCCTCTGATTTCCGTTGAAGCATCTGTAACCGCCAAACCAACAACTGGACTAAACGCGGATAGGCATTCCTGTATACTCTGTCAACCTGTAGCGCTACGTCAGAAAGTGCTTTGAATTTTCTGAGTAAATCGTATTCTTTGGACCTCTTCCATAGGGCGTCGTACCGGGCGAGAAAGCTCTCGTCAAACCTGTTTCTCTCAAGCGCTTCTGAAGCCACACTGGCGACCAGATCAGCGGCCTTAAGGCCGAAACCTATTCCTCCCCCCCAAATCGCGTCGACCATCCCCGCGGCATCTCCAACAGCTAGCACTCTTTTATCGGAGATTTTTTCGACTGGTCCAGCAGGAATTGCAGCTGCTGCAAAACGCAACTTCTTCCTGCCCGCTAATCGCCGAGATACAACTGGATGCTCGTACACAAAGTAATCGAGGTACTGTTTCATCGGAGAAGCTAGCTTGGCTACCAGACAGCCCACTCCGACATTGAGATGGTCTGATTTGGGGAAAATCCAACCGTAACCCCAGGGTGAGATCCGCTTATCAAAGAATAGGTCATAGACATCTTCACTACCGTCACATTCGAACTCATAGATTGCCCCCAGCGCCATGTTCTTGGGAGTCCCCCGAAAACCTACTCCAAAGAACTTCTGAGCTAAAGTACTTGGTCCGTCTGCAAAGACGGCAATTTTACTCTTTATCAGCTTCTTCTCGCCTGAATCGCGGTTCGTCGTCATTACCTCGATTCCCGCTTCGTCCCTTCGCACTTGGGTAGCCATTGTCGAAGTCAACAACTTCGCACCACGCGAGACAGCTCGGTCGGATAGATATTTGTCGAATTTGCATCTTGCGAAGGAAAGATTCTCCATTTCGACCTCTAGGTCTTTAAACGGGAAATGATAGATCCACTTAGTAACGGTCTTGAGTATCTCGGAAGGTATCTCCAAATCGTCAAGAAAACCCGCGTCCATGCTACCGCCACATACGTTGGTTTGACCAGCGAATGAGTCTTTTTCGATCACAATAACGTCAATGCCTCTGATAGCCAGCTTCTCCGCTGTCCTGGCTCCAGCTGGCCCACACCCAACAACCACTACGTCAGACTGTACGAGGGACAAATACTTACCCTAACTTGTTCGACGACTTGGACAAATTCACTGTTCGGAACGCGTCCTAGAAAAGCTTGCCTGACATGGAGTTAACCGCCTCCCACGAGTGTTTCTCTAGAAGAGGGCCTTATCGACTCACAGGCATCCTTTCCTTTTGGACCTCAATTACCGTGACGAGAGCCTAGTCGTTCAGAAGAGACTTCACTATCCACGTCTGTGCCTTTGACGCGTTTGAAAGTCGTGGCGGAGATAGAGTGAGTTGTTTAATGACCGGTGTACGTCCAGAGTACTGTGCTCTGGCTTAGGACCGCTCCTAGACCATTCGTGAGTGTCAGTTTCCATGCTAGATTGAGGGGTTGCTTCCCCAAATCTGGCGTCTTGATTGAGAATGTAGTAGTCGTATCGGACATTGCCGAAATGGCTACTGAGACATGGCCAACAGACCATTGGAGTCCTCCCGGCGTGATGAAAAACATTTTGATCGTCACCATTTTGCTGGGTCCAAGGTTCACAATTCCTATGCTGATGGACATGGGATCTCCGGCTCGGTACTGAGCTGGTGATCTGTCCAGCGTTATGGTCGCATTTGTCACCGCTTTCGGTGCGGGAAGCGAAGCCAACGAGGTGGTTCCAAAGTTCTGCCCAGCGTTGTCGGTCAACGTTAACTTCAAGGTATATGTTGTCGCCGCTAGGCCCTGCACGTTCCATACCCCCAGAGATCCGAGGAATACTGGGTTGGTCGAACTTGCTATCGTGGTCCATGTTGCTGGCGAATTGCCTAGGCCGAATTCAAGCTTGTAGGATTTTAGCCCTGATTGGAGGATAATAGCGGTACCGACGACCGTAACTCCATTGGTGTTGTTGGCTACGTATCCTAAGACCGATGCAATGTAGATTCTACCCCCTTCGGATCTTAACGCAGAGACTTGTCCCAATGCGCTTGTGACTTTCGTGTTTGCAAGATAAATGCCGCTACCTGGATCAGCTTCCACAAATCCTGTTATCTGTGAATTGTAGATTTTTACAGAAGTGCCCGAATAAGAATAAACCCAGCTTATCGAGCTATTGATGATCTCTATGCCATATGCTCCTAAGCTCGAAGGTTGCGCCACTACATCGATTCGGCTTGAGTTGGCAACTAAGGCCCCATTGCCTGAATATGGGTAGGCGCTTGTTGGAGTCGGGAAGATATCCCATCCTGCAATTGAAGAGTTGACGACATTCAGGAAGCTGCCGCCACTGACATCGATTGTCGCACTGCCGGGAGTCGATAGGTCCGGAAAGGTGAATGTCCGACTTTCCACAAGTCCAACTCCGATGAGTACGTCGCGGCTATTGGAGAGTGTCACTGTTTGTTGTATTGGCCAGACATCGAGCTCTCTCACGTTATCTGCAACAGTTGTGTTAACCAGTGTGATCCTGTACGTTAGGGGAATGCTACTCTGTATCGCCGTATTGGAGTCCCAGACAGCCTGCAGCCCTCTAGGAAATTGGACCGAGCCTGAACTGGGTAGTCCAAGTTCGAATCCTATGGTCGAATCATGAACTTGGACGAGAGCTGAGGAGGTCCCGAAAATTGTTAAATGGTCTATTGTAGAACCCCCGGAGATGTTGACTCCACTCTGATAGAGAGCCACTATCTGGATGCCACTGCAGGGGTGCCCCAGATAAGGTGTACAGCCGTTCATGCCAATCCTAGCCCCAGAGGCCGCCAGGGAAGATTGGCCGTGAAGAGTCAAGCTTGTGAAATTGGATATCAGCGACCCTCGGACCGAAAGAACAGAGCTATCAAAAAGGTCAATGCCGTATTGTTGAGGGTAAAGCTGTTGAAGAGTGAAAACCGATCCTGGGCCAATGCTTAGGGTGGAAGTGCCACGGAGTGAACCATTGCCCTGCAACAACAAGTTCCCCTGATCCATAATCAATTGTCCTGTGTCAGCCAGAGATAACGATCCGCCCACCGTGAGCGTCGCGCCGTTCGAGATTCTAACGGTTCCAGTTCCGTGTACAGCCACGTTTCCATATACCGTGTTAGAAGTTACGGCGAAAGTTCCGGAGGAAATGTCTAGGTTCTGAGCGGCAGAGACGGGTTCCAGCGGGGGATAGGAAGCAACAGTCAACAGGACGAAAAGTGATGCCCATAGTAGGTTTCGCATAGATTACCCGTATTCTACCATGAGTATAACTTCAATACTCATAGTCAATGTAACTAGACTGAGGCGCGGTTGGTGACAATGGACATATTCGGGTTAGTCCTGCTCTGTTTTGGAAGGTCGAGGGGCTTCGATGCTTACGGGAGAACATGTCGAATTTCATGACTAGCTTCGACTTCCATTTATGTCGCATTCTTTGGCAAATATCCTAATCAATGACATTTTGATGGGTGGCCTTATGCCGTCGAAGATCGAAGCGTCCATTGAGCTCTGGCTGCAAGCTGGGTCCTTCTAGTGTTACACCTAATCCCACAGTACAAGTTCTGGCACGCCACAGGCATTCGGCCTGTCATGCCCACTAACATCACGATATCCATCACGCGAGTCTGTCAGAGTCTTTGCGCCACTTGCGACATAGGCCTAGAGACTAGGCAGGGAAAAACCAGTCCTCGCTTTGAAATGTCAAAGGAAGAATGGATGAAATTCAGCGACAAGATCGATTGGCCAGTTAACTTCTGGATTATCAGCGGAGGAGAGCCTTTCATTGCAAAACACATCGATCAGGTAGCTATAGAGTTCGCAAGGCATGACACAAGGTACATCACAATCCCAACGAACGCCCTTATGCCCGAAACGATAGCGGAAAAGGTAGAGCATATCTTGAGTGGCGTCCCACCAAGGGTTGAACTGAACCTGAACATATCAGTAGATGGAATCGGAGGAGAGCACGATAAGATACGAGGCGTGCCTGGTAATTTCATGAAAGTGGAACGCACAATCGAACTTGTACATAAGCTTCGAAAGCGCTTTGACAACCTCAACTTAACAACCCACACGGTCGTTTCGAATTATAATATCGACAGAGTGCCGGAAATTATCGACAGGATGAAAAAATATCCACTCGATAACCACATAACAGAAATGGCTGAGGAGCGTTGGGAACTCTCCTCTATGGGAAAATCAATCACTCCAACCCCGGATCAATATAGAGACGTTGTTCGGTACCTGAAGCTCGGTCTCAAAGAAAAGGACCGAATCAGAAGTGGTCTTCGGAAACGGTACTACGATATAGCTGCAAGAACGATCTCTGAAAAGACACAAGTCATCCCATGCTACGCGGGATGGGCTTCTTGTCACATAGCCGAGACAGGTCTTGTAACTGCATGTTGTACACGGTGGCTTATGAATGGACTCATGGGTAACCTACGTAGCAGTGACTATGATCTTCGAAGCATTTGGGTTAGCGAGAAAGCGAATGTTGTGCGCAAATCGATAAAGAAAAAGGAGTGCGCTTGCCCGCTTGCTTCGGCGGCCTACACGTCGATGCTCATGGATCCGGGGTCTTTAACAACGGTCGCAGGCCATTTCTTAAGAGACTCTCTTGCAGGATCTTGATTCGACTGTCTTTCTTTTATGCCATATTTTCTCGCATGTTGTTCGAGGATCAAGTTGAGTTCGCTTGCCTTCAATGTCCAGTCATATTCTCTGGAGAGCGCGAGTCCATTTTCAGACAGCCGCTTCGCCAGCGCTGTATCATCCAGGATTCTACTAATCCAATAACTGATCTCCTCGAGAGAACACATGACAACCTCTTTCCCATTTCGCAGGTCAAGTCCTTCGGCTCCTACCCGAGTTGTGATGACGGGTTTTCCGCATGCTATGTACGACAAGATCTTCATTCTCGTACCTGACCCTACTTCCATCGGAGCGAGACAGACATCAGCCGCGTTGATGTATTGTGCAGCGTCCTTAACTTGTCCAGTAAAAACAATGCGCGGGTCGAGATACAAGTGTGGGTTTTCATGCGAAATGGAGGGGAGCTTCCCGACCAAGATGATTCGAGCAGTTGGCCACCGCCCAAGAATCGGCGGCGCCAATTTCTGTACGATCCACACCGCCGCATAAAGGTTCGGAGGGTATTCCAGATGGCCGACGAACACGACTACGGGATAAGCATCGCCTAATTTCAGTACCTTGCGAATTTCGCGTGGAGGGGTGACCGCGGGTCGATATTCCTCGAGATCGACACCGTTCGTCACGACTTTGATCTTCTTGAGCTCGATTCCGTAGCTTGTGTGAAGCATCAGCCTATCGACCTTCGAGGTGACTATCACTAAGGTTGCCAGTTTGCAGACTAGTGACTCAAGAAGCCGAACGTAAGTTCGCCAAATGGTCGCGGCAAATCTTTGGAGGGGAGTGACAGTGTGAGCGGCTGACCTCTCAGCGAGGACCAACTCTACATTATGATCATCTACAACCACAGGTTTCCCAATCACTCGACCCAACAAGGCTGGTGGTAAGGCTGACCAAATATGTTCAACGTAGACAAGGTCGCACGTGAGGATCGAGCGCAAAGCATGCAGCGCGAGCCTAGGGCCGCCCGCAAGCATCAGGTGGACCGCCCACCTGGCTTCAATTCCTCCGTAAATCCTCGATGCTAGGTTGGGCAGGAATCGTGGCCGGCGAGCGATGGAATGCCAAGTGATACCATCAACTTTCACAATTCGATCCTCGTCGCCATATGTATACAGAGTGACTTCGTGCCCGTTCCTTGCAAGGGCGCGAAGAAATTGCGCAGCCCTTATCAGCGCGCCGTACAGCGGAGGATAAAGTTCTCCATGCCTAAAACAGCAAATCTTCACAGGGGGCCCACATTTGACGCAGCAAGTCTGTATTAGGCGAAGGCTCTCGCCAAAATAAACTCTGCCTGTGCCTTGAGGCAGCGATGCGTTTGGTTTTACCAGCACTCTAATGTTGAGTTTGTCGCTGTCAAGTACCGTTTTATATTGATGATGCGAGGCCAATCAAGCACGAATCGTAACTGCCCGTTGGATCTTTTGGCTAGGAGCAGATTCCTGTGGTTCGGAAAACATTGGCGGTCTTGCTGCTAGTCTTAGTGGCGGGCGTTCCTTCAGTTTATGGCCATACAACTCTTGGCAATCTCAACGGCAACACTCCTCTTTATCGGTCAAACGATAACGAGCTGAATCCTACCAATACATTGGGTGGACATGCTCCTGGCCCTCTAGGTTATGTTTGGCCTGGGAGTGGATTGGACACGTATTCAGGAATCGCAACCAACCCACCAGGGTATCAGTCTCCGTTTTCTTCGTTCGAAGAACCGGTTCAGCAGAATAGCTATGCTCCCGAAGGAGCGATCCTAGCGTCTACTGCG
>Ga0187780_10000328_pt1 | contig 36144 bp, 40 predicted proteins | sample 1015_Q2_SP10_20__FD_132429 | JGI IMG/M metagenome (GOLD analysis project Ga0187780, IMG submission 132429) | Tropical peat soil microbial communities from peatlands in Department of Meta, Colombia - 1015_Q2_SP10_20_MG | ecosystem: Environmental > Terrestrial > Soil > Wetlands > Peat | place...
CCTACCTCTCCAAGCAAAAATCGACGTTTGAAGTTGCGGATACAGTTGCGGTTTCTGCTGATGATCAGCTACTCGAAATCGAATATGTTCACAACCCCTTGAAAAATGGCGGAGGGGGCGAGATTTGAACTCGCGGATGGGTTACCCCATCTCCGGTTTTCAAGACCGGCACGTTCGGCCACTCCGTCACCCCTCCATCCCACGCCTGGACCGACCCGGAGCCCGGGTACTCGCTCTGCGCGACTGGACCGGCATCTTTTATACGTTTCTAGGATTTCTTTATGTATTCCATCCCACCCATATACGTGCGCAGCACCTCCGGGATCAACACACTTCCATCTGGCTGTTGGTAATTTTCCAGAATGGCCACGAGGGTTCGACCTACGGCAAGGCCTGATCCGTTTAACGTATGTACGTACTCAGTCTTTGCCTCTTTCTTTCCACCAGCGGCTCTAAATCGGATGTTGGCTCGCCGTGCCTGAAATCCTTCAAAGTTGCTGCAGGAGGAAATCTCTCGATACTGATTCTGTGATGGTAGCCAGACTTCAATATCATATGTTTTGGCGGCGGCAAAGCCCAAATCACCGGTGCACAGTGTGACAATACGGTAATGAAGTCCCAACCCCTGCAAAACCCCTTCGGCGTTGGCGGTGAGCCGCTCAAGTTCGTCGTACGATTGGTCCGGCTTTGCAAATGTGACCAGTTCGACCTTATTGAATTGATGTAAGCGAATCAGTCCTCTCGTGTCCTTTCCGTATGACCCGGCTTCTCGACGGAAGCAGGGTGTATAGGCCGTATAGCGCAGAGGGAGCAGGTCATCGTCAAGAATTTCATCGCGGTGGAGATTGGTGACCGGCACCTCGGCGGTCGGGATGAGGAAGTAGTCTTCATCGCGAAGCCGATACAGATCATCTTCGAACTTAGGAAGTTGACCGGTTCCCATCATAGTCGATCGGTTGACCATGAAAGGCGGGAGGACTTCCCGATACCCATGTCGGGTGGTGTGAAGATCGAGCATATAGTTGATGAGGGCCCGTTCGAGACGAGCCCCAGCTCCTGTGAGCACGGCAAAACGTGCTCCGGCGATCTTCGCGGCTCGATCAAAATCCAGAATACCGAGCGCCTCACCAATATCCCAGTGGGGTTTGGGGGGGAGTGTCAGTTTGGGGACAGTACCGACCGTGCGCAGCTCAACGTTGCCAGAGGCATCTCGCCCAACTGGAACGGAAGCATGAGGAAGATTGGGAACACGTAGATTGAGATCGTTCAGCGCATCCTCGACCTCCCGCAGTCCCATTTCAAGGTTCCTGATTCGCTCGCTGACGGCTTTCATGGCTGCCATCGCATCATCCGCTGGCTGTTTATCCCGTTTGAGCTTGGCGACGTGGTCCGATCCTTTCTTGTGCTCATGGCGAAGGTGTTCGACCTGAGTAGTCAGTGCGCGTCGCTCTTCGACCAGTTTCCGAAGTGTGTCCCAGGGCACGTCGGCGCCGCGGGCGCCGAGTTGCTCACGAATGACAGCCAAGTTATCGCGAAGCGTACGAAGGTCGTACATGTGATGGAGGTCCTGTTAAAGCGGCTGGAATCTAACATCGAGGTGTGGGTTAGTCAATCAATCGGCGCACGGATACCGAGGCAGTAATACCCGAAGACCCACCCATTGACTTGTGGGGGAAGATTGCAGACCATACCACCATGCGGCTCGTGAACAATCCACCGAATCCATTTGAGTCACAGCATCGAGAACTTCTCGAACCCGCTCCGCGCGTTCAGCTACAGATGTACGAGGATTCGACTCGAAGCATTCTCAGTCAAAACGACAGCCCTGATTTGTCGTTCAAATGGAGCCTGAACCCCTACCGTGGATGCTTCCACGCGTGCGCCTACTGTTATGCCAGACCAACCCATGAATACTGGGGATTTGGCGCTGGAACCGATTTTGATTCGAAGATCATCATCAAACGAGATGTGCCCATGTTGCTACGTGAAGCATTCGACAAGCCGTCATGGAAAGGCGAGTTGATCGTGCTGTCCGGCAACACGGATTGTTATCAGCCGCTGGAGGCATCGCTAGAGTTGACTCGGGGCTGCCTGGAAATCTGTTTGGAGTACCGAAATCCGGTGGCGATCATCACGAAGTCGGCTTTGATCCTGCGCGACCTGGATTTACTGAAACAGTTGCACCGTGACGCATGGGTGCGTGTCTATTTCAGCATTCCGTTCGCCGACGACGCAGTGGCGAGGGCTGTGGAGCCCCATGCTCCATCGAGCCGTAAGCGTTTCGAGGCTATGGCGACATTGACGGAGGCAGGATTGTCAACGGGAATCTCGGTCTCACCCATTATTCCGGGTCTGAACGATCAGGATATCCCGGACTTGCTCGCGCGCGCTCGTGCCGCGGGGGCTGTGGAGGCGATGGCGACGTTGCTCCGTTTATCCGGTCATGTCGAACCGGTATTTCTGGAGCGGATAGGCGCTGCCTTTCCTGATCGGATTGCCAAGATCACGAATCGGATTCGAGAAGTACGGGGCGGGCAGCTCAGCAACGGAGAGTTCTTCGAACGGCATCATGGAACGGGGTCCTACTGGTCGATGATCGAGCAGTTATTTGACGTAACCAAGCGCAAGGTGGGGTTTCCGATGGACGTGGAAGCCCCTATTCCCCAGAGCTTTCGACGACTGGGACTGGAGCAGACGGTACTCTTTTGAGAGAGAGGACCGGTTACCGATGAAACACAATCCGGGGTTTCTAAAGTTCGTGGATGAAGCGAAGAAGCGGATAAAAGAATGCACGGTCGCGGACACGAAATCCAGGCTGGATCAGGGGGAGCCGGTCTATTTCATCGATGTGCGAGAAGATCATGAATTCGCCAAGGATCACGCCAAAGGTGCACGGCACCTCGGCAAGGGCATTCTCGAACGCGACATCGAGACGGTGGTCCCGGATAAACAGGCTCCAATTATTCTTTATTGTGGAGGTGGATATCGGTCAGCCCTGGCGGCAGATGCTCTCCGGCAGATGGGTTATGTGAACGTGGCGTCTATGGACGGAGGAATCAAGGCTTGGAGGGATGCCGGATATCCTATGGAGAAGTAACCTGGCAGTCGTGAAGCATAGATCCGGTGACAGCTCCCAGGCTACCTACTTGTTCACCCGGTCGAACTCTTTGATGACTTGATCCGTCAGATCAATTGTATCCTTGTTATAAATGACGATCTTGACGGTCTGTTCACTGCCCTTATCAACGACAATGGAAAATCCGCCCTTTTCAGCGACGGTCTGGGTGGCCGAGGCAATTCTCTTCATATAATCGTCGACCAGCTCCTTCTGTTTGGCTTGGAGCTCCTGGTTAAACTCCTGCGCACGTTTTTGGTACTCCTGTATTTTTCCGCGGAACTGCGTTTCCTTGTCCTTTTTTTCGGATTCGCTCAACTTCGCGAGTTGTTCCTTGAGCTGCTTTTCGGTGTTGCGTAGATCCTCCTCGTCTCGCGATAAGAGTTTCTGTCTGGTTGACACGTAGTCTTTCAATCCATCGAGTGCTCTCCTGCCGGCCTTGGACTTTTCCAACACGGACTGTGGATCAACCACACCCATCTTGAAAGCCTCGGCTGCCTGCGAAGATGAAAACGATCCCATACTGATGATGCCGACCAATGCCAAGCATGAAATCATCTGGCCCGATAGGGCCCCGGTTGTGCGCATGACACGTGCTCCTTTTAGGGTAAACAGCGAGAGTTGCCAAACTGGGCGAGAATAGCTGGGGAACTGAGCCCTGTCAAGAGATGGAAGAATGGCAATGTGCTAGACGAAATACCGGCCGGTATCAAATTTGTGTTTGGTATTGTCGATCAAGCGAATGATACTACGTTGATAGTTGCCGGCCTTGTCTTTTTCCGTGAGATCGAATTCGGGACCGTTGTCGATAGCGGCTCCCTGGGAATCTGCGATGACTTTGACCAGCGGCCTTTCGGCGTTGGCTTTGTCTTCGGCTGGCTTCAAGACCACGGCCAGTTCATCCGTGTCCAGCATGACCAAACTCCCGATGGGAATAAAGCCGACGCAGTTCACGAAGAGTTTCATCAGTATCGGGTCAAAGGATTGTCCGCTTTTGGCGAACATAATCTTCAGGACATTGGCCGGCGACATCGGCTCTCGCCGGTAGACGCGGGAAGACGTCATCGCATCATAACAGTCGGCAATCGTCACGATTCGGCTGGCTAGGCTTTGCGTCCACGGAAGCGTCAATTTCGGATAGCCGGAAAAATCATAGTTCATATGATGCTCAAACGATGCGGCCGCCATCCGTGCCGGTACGTTGTCGAGGCCTCGCAATCGAATGAGTGTGAGCACGCCTTCCGTCGGATGGGTCCGCATGAGGTCCCACTCTTCTTTCGTAAACTCGCCCGGTTTATTCAACACGTCCAGAGAGATCGCGCATTTCCCGACATCGTGGAAGAGGGCGGCTAACCCCAGATCAGCCAGGTGGACTTTGGGGTAGCCAGCTCGATTTCCGAGCGCCATCGAGAGGAGTGCGACGTTGACCGAATGGTTATGCGTATACTGATCGTGGCACCGTAAATTTGTGAGTCCGAGCAATGTGGATTGATCTTGCATCATCAAATCGACGATGTTCTGGATCGCCCGCTTCGCCTGCTTGAAACTTACTGATCCTCCTTCGCGGGTCGATTGCATGAGATTTCCCACAGACTGAACGGCTGAGGTATAGCCCTGCTTCGCAGTTGCCTTCCGTTTAAGTTTGTCATCCGGCGCAGAGGCGGTCCCAGGCGAAGTTGCACGGCGAAAAATCAACTCTCGCGGTTCTTCCAGAGTAATGCCCGACACTTCTCGTGTATTCATTTCGCTACGGAAGTCGTCGAGCGTTTTCGTAGCGGGGTCCAGGCTGACAAAAAGGTAGGCAAATTCGCGGAGGTCCTTTGAGGCGGTCGAGGACGCAAAGGCAACGCCGCCGATTTTCCATGAGTGCAACGCATCGATAATGCTTGTGGCGATCGCCATTTGTTGAGAGTTGATCTTCAAGTGCTGGTTGCCCAGGAATAGAAAATCGTTCTGTAGTCTTAACGTGATCGGTTGGTCGTGGGCGAGCGTCTTGATCAGGGTGAGCATTGCATCCACGGGCTTGTCGAGCGCCGCGTTGGTCCGACCATGAATGCGAGAGGTTTTCAGCAGAACATTGAGTTGGGTGATGAGCTGGATGCCCAGCATGACCATCTGCTGGTCCAGAATATCTCCCGCCTCGGATCCTTTTGCGATCTTGTTATAGAGAGATTTTTCATGAGTCAGAATCGGCTGGACTGCGTCATCCGCTTTCTCTGCCTGTGAGCCGGCTGGATTCGTATTCGTGGGCGATGTGCTCATCTGATCACGTGTTATTTCGGAAGGGTGGCAGCCTGCTTTATGCTTCGTTGTTTCTCGGCTTGAGCCAACGCGGCCACGCAGGCCTGCCGGACCGCTGATCCGGCTTTCTTCTGCCCAAGTTCCAGGGCGGCAATGGCCGCGGGCGTTGCCAGTTTACCGAGTGACTCGGCGGCCAGCACTGCCAGATCTTCTTTCTTCTTGCGATTCGTCCAGGACCAATCCGTCAAAAGGTTCTGCCAGAAGGGAACGGCTTCGTCGCCAGACGTTGAACGGAGGGCTTGAAACACGGCGCGTCGTTCACTTGGATTCCGATCGCAAAATTCCTCTGCCGAGACGATCGGTGTCCAGGCTGAGAACGGAGCCGTATATTTGCCGGACATCAGCAGTTTGAGGGCAGCCAGCCGGACGGACTCGTCCGCATCGGTCATGAAGGCGACTAACTTTGCGCCGTTCCCACTGGGACGGAGGAGTCCCAGTGTGCGGACCGCATCCTTTCGAACCTGGGCATCCGGGTGGCGCACAAGCTTCTCGACTGACTCCGCTAAACGAGGGTTGTTCCATCGCATCAGGATCGCCAGCAGATTGCGCACGTAGGCCGGACGATGGTCGAGCAATCCACGCAAAACCGGTTCAGGCTGGTCTTTCGCAAGAACCAGCAGCGCTTCTGAAAGAAGTGTCTGATGGGCAGGGGATTCGAGATTGGCTAAGAGCGAGCAGAGAGCAGGAATAGCGGTCGGTCGCATCATTAAGAGAATGGTGGACAGTCCTTCCGTGTTCGCCTTCGGACTGCTGTTGAGATAGGACTCGATCATTTTGGCCCGATCGGGATGCCCCAATCCCTCAAACAGCGCGCTGAGCTGCTGGCGATGGTTGTCCGTCAAGTCGGGCCGGACTTCTCGGGCTTCGTGCAACAAGGTTAAGACGTTTTCGAGCAACGTCCACTGTCCTTGACCGGTGAGAGTTCCGAGGACGTCGTTCCACAGCTCGAACTGTTTGCTCAGCCGATCTGGGTGTGTCTCAGACGCTAGGATGGCGGTCAGGATGTCCAGGACATAGAACGAATTGTCTCGCGCATTTTCCTCTTCGATTTCTTGTGCGAGCTTCCCGAGCTCTTCTTCGGAGATCTCATAGCCCACGAGTCCGGACTGGAGCCGTCCTGCTTGCCCAGCCTGCTGGGAGCCGCTACCTTGGGTCTTGCCGCCTCCCTGTTCCTGGAATTGCTTCGCGCGCTCACTATCGAGGAGTTCGCGCAAGCTTGTGGTCGAAGAATGCACAGACTCTAATTCGGTGTCCGAAAAGACGTCACGGTCGCCGGAGGCTTTGGCGATTTCTTCGGCGGTGACGAGTCGGATCGTGGAGAGGTTCTTGGACCAGAGACGAGTCACGATGTCGTCGTCATCCTCTTTCGAATCGAGGTTGCTCCAGAGGGCCTCGAGGAAGAACGTCAGATCTTCCGCCGTCAATCCTTCATGGAACGAGAGCTCGCGGATCCCATCCGAGTAGAGTTTGAAGGCGATGTTCTCGTTGCTTGCGTCTTCTTCGCTCCGATAGACCACTTCACCCCGGAGGTGCAGCTCGGACCGTTGGACGAGAAACAACAACCTTGAGTAGGTCATGAGATGATTGGTCAGTTCGTGGTGGAGCTGTTGGAAAAAGTTCTGCGCGACGGGATTATTGATCCCGTAAGTCCGGCTGGATTTCGCTGTTTTATCAAGCAACTTCAGTAACTGTTTGACCGATGTAATTTCGGGATCCGCCACTTCCTTGGCCGCCATGGCGGCAACCATCATGTCCTGCGCGGTTTTCAGGTCTGGCATAGTGTCATTCGTACCGGGCAAGGCCTCTTTCGTCAAGAAATTCAGCGCTTTTTGGAGGAAGCCCTGAGGGAGATTCTTCGATTGCTGCAATGGCCATTCGCTGGTATACACAGGAAGGTCATTCAATGGCGTTGGGCCAGCAACGTCCGAGGCACACGGCCAAAAGAGACGGTCACGAGGGTGAGTCGAGAATGAATGCCACTGCCAATGGCCCCATTGTGGTATGTTTCGGAGACAGTCTTACCGCAGGGTTTCAATCCCCCTCCAGTGACAATCCGACCGGTGGTGAAACACCTTATGGGGCATTCCTTCAGGAGATGATTGGCCCCTCGATTCACATCGTCATCAGCGGGATCTGCGGGGAACTCACGGGGGAAATGGTGATGCGCTTTCGGCAGGATGTCCTCCAGCGGCGTCCGACCCATGTGGTGATTCTGGGAGGGACCAATGATCTGGGGTGGAATGCGCAGACGCAGGACATTCTGCGCAATCTTGTCAAGATGTATGAGCAAGCCAGAGCGGATCGAATCGTTCCGGTCCCTGTTACGGTTCCATCCATCCGAGTCGAACGGACCGATGACAACCAGGACGCCCAGCGATGGGTTGACGAGCATCTGACACGCCGGCGACAGTTGAACGAATTGATCGTTCAGTATGCAGACTCACACCAACTCCCGAGAGTCGATCTTTTTGGCGCAACGGCCGAGCCGAAGACGCGACTGCTGGCGAAGATCTACTCCAACGACGGCTTGCATTTGACCACAGCGGGGTATCGCAAGTTCGCACGGCTGGTGTTCGAAGAGCTATTTGCATCGAGGAGTCCTCTACAACAGATGGGGAAGCCGACGTGACCATTCGTGACGTGACGGATCATGAGTTCGATCAGAGGATCGCGCAGGCGGGAAAACTCGTTCTTGTCGAATTCTGGAAGCCAGGGTGCGGGAGTTGTCAGGCATTGATGCGCGTCCTGGAATCGCTGCACAAGGAGGTGGCCGACGAGGTGCTCCTGCTGAAAATGAACGTCGAAGAGAACTATCAGATCCCTGCCGAATTGGAGGTGTCCTCGTTACCGACGCTGGCCCTCTATCGCAATGGGCTGTTTGAACGATTTATCGGAGGAATAGGCACCAGAACGGAGATTCTGAAACAGCTGCGCCGGGAGAGAATACCTAGAAATGGCACGTAATCCGGGGGCGCCTACTCTATGGTCCCGGCTTGTGTCGATATCAAAGTGTGCGCCACGTGCGGCCGTCCTGCTGGATGAGGCGGTCCGCTTCGACCGGCCCCCACGTCCCGGCTTGATAGTCCGGTAACCAACGCAGGCCTTGTTGTTGCCAGCCGTCGAGGATCTGGGTGATCCAGGCCCACGAAGCTTCGACCGCATCTCGCCGCATGAACCGCGACGCGTCGCCCGCCATGACGTCCAATAACAACCGCTCATAGGCTTCCGGCGATGGTCGGCCGAAGACCTCGCTGTACTGAAAGTCCATCTCAACGGGATGGGTCTGTTCGCGTGTGCCGGGTACCCGGGACACGATCCGCAATGACAGCCCCTCTTCCGGTTGGATGCGAAGCGCGAGCACATTGGGAGGCTGAGGCTGGCGAGCATTTGCATTGAACAGGATTTGCGGAATGTCCTTGAACTGGACGGCAACCTCGCTTGCCCGGCGAGGCAGCGCCTTCCCAGTTCTGAGGTAGAACGGCACACCGGACCAACGCCAATTTTCAACGAAGCACTTCACAGCCACATAGGTCTCCGTCGTGGAATTGGGGTTGACGCCCGATTCCCGTCGATAGCCGGGAATCGGCTTGTCATGGACCGATCCTTCGGTGTATTGGGCGCGAACCGTACACTGCTCGACATCTTTCCCAACGATTGGACGGAGACAGCGCAGGACCTCCATCTTGGCATTGCGGACAACATTGGGGTCGAGTGAATAGGGCGGCTCCATCGCAACGAGACAAAGGAGTTGAAGCAGATGATTTTGCACCATGTCACGCAGTGCACCGGCTTCCTCGTAATAAGTCGCCCGTGATCCGACACCTTCCGCTTCGCTCACGGTGATTTGGACATGGTCGATGTATTTGTGGTTCCAGATCGGCTCAAAAATGCTATTGGCGAACCGGACCACCATCAGGTTCTGAACCGTCTCCTTCCCGAGATAGTGGTCGATTCGGAAAATTTGTGATTCGTCGAAGACTTGGCCTGTGACCGTGTTAATTTGCCGTGCGGAGGCCAGGTCGCGGCCAACTGGTTTTTCCACGATGATGCGGGTATAGGGACCATGAGTGCCATTGCGTGTCACGAGTCCGGCGCGCTTGAGCCCCTCGCAGACAGACGTGAACGAGCTCGGCGGAATGCTGAGATAAAAAATCCGATTGCCGGGAATCTGAAATTGCTGTTCGACTGATTCCGCTTTGGATTTCAGGGTGGCAAAGGTGTTGGGGTCGTCGTTGTCGCCGGCGATGTAAAACAGATGAGCGGCAAACTGAGTCCAAGTGGTTTCAACCAGCGCTTGGCGTGAGTGGGCCTTGACCCCTTCGCAGGCGATTCCGCGAAACTCCTCATCGGACATCGGTTTACGGCCCAAGCCCAGGACCGCAAAATTGGACGGCAGCAATCCATCCAGCAGCAAATTATAAAGTGCGGGAATTAGCCGTCGACGCGCCAGATCACCGGACCCGCCGAAAATAACCAGAGTGCAAGGTTCCACCGGTGGCAGCGTCTCTCGCGCCGGAGGGATATCGATACGTGGTGTTGTTGGCATCCCAGCCTCATTCTACTGGCGGATTGGATTGTGGGCAACGACATTTTTCGATGCGGCCGGTGAAACGGTAGTCATAACGTCGAAGTCGGCTCAATCGATCCGAGCCGGATTGGGAACATCCTTGAACAGGAGTGGTACGAGATCGCGAGCACAGTTCAACCGTTCCGCCAGCGTCGAGGCGGCCAAGAAGCGTCCGGCTAAATCTCCAAGGACGGCATCGCGGGACGTGATGAACCGGGGGACATCGATGGGTGCCGTCAGCCATAGGCCGCGCAGCCGGAAAAACGCGTTCACGAAATCGTCAAAGAACAACATCAGGAGATAGTTCGCGGTAGATGGCTTATCGGCGACGTCTTGAGCTTTGCCAAGCCAATGGAGACAGCCCGCCTTCATCCGTATCTGCTCATTCATACTTGCGGGCGGGGGGCCTTGACGGAATCGCTGGTTTGCCCGTTCGATCAGGTTGGCGCCGATCCCGTCGTGATCATAAAGGATGCGCCCTTTCCTCAGGAGCGGGGGGAGGCGAGGGGAATAGGGGAGCTCTTCTTCAACCTCCTTATGCCCTCGATATCTGATGTCGACAAGACGATCCGCGATACGGACGATTTCATGTCCCTCGGCCTGTCCCTTCACGAGCGCGATCAGGTCGACATCACTGTGGGCGGTCACCGCGCGTCGTGCTCCCGAACCGACGAGAATCACGCTGACGAGGTCACCGCCTCGCCTCCCACGAACATGTCGAAAGGCGACGGCAACCACATCCTCATAGGCCGGTTCGTTAACTGCCTCAGGTTGCTCGGGCGGTGCCGGAATTTCGAGGAGTTCTGCGTTGAGTTCTTCCCGTGTCGGCAGCGTACCGGAGTTGTTCGTGTCCATTTAGACGTTCTGGATTAGGTGAATGTGTTGTGACAATGAGCTCAACCACTCTTCGAAGGGCTGATCGGCGTCGACGACAATTTCGAGTTTGCCGTTGCCCAGACGCCGCACCGATCCAGGACTTTCCGTGGACAGTGGAATTTCCACCCATTCACGGCTGAGCCCGAGCGAATCGGTAATCTCCAGTATCCGGCTGATTTGCGCGAACGACACCACGTGTAACGGCATCAGGCGATCCACACGTCTGCATTCTAGATTTCGGGGGAAGAAGGTGTCAATGCGCGCGTCGCTCAGCTCCCCAAGACCCGTACGAAGATTTCAGCCGCCTCATCGATCTGTTTAGCGGAAACGTCGAGATGGGTGACGGCGCGAAAACTATTGCCTCCGATCGCATTGATCAAGACCCCTTCCTGTTTGAGGGCTGTGACGAGCGCGGTGGGAGAGTGGCGGTGATTGACGACGTCGAAAATCACGATGTTGGTGTCCACGTGTTGCAGATTGACGGAGATGGACGGGATCTGCTGAAGTTTCCGGGCCAGCCGCTTCGCATTGTCATGATCTTCCTTCAAGCGGCCGATGTTATGCTCAAGAGCATAAATTCCCGCCGCAGCCAGAATCCCGGCCTGCCTCATCCCTCCGCCATACATGCGGCGAAACCGTCTGGCTCTCTCGATTAATGTTGAATCGTTTGTGAGGATCAGCGAACCGACCGGCGCACCGAGTCCCTTGGAAAGGCAGAGCGACACTGTCTCAAAGTTCTGGGCGTAGGACGTCGGCGGCAATGTCGTGGCCGCAATGGCGTTAAATAACCGCGCCCCATCCAGGTGCATGGGGATGCCGTGGCGGAGGGCGACCTCGCGAATCCGTTCGATCGTCGAGAGCGGGTAAATCGTACCTCCGCCGGCGTTGTGCGTGTTCTCCAAACAAATCAGGGCCGTCCTGATGGAATAGGGGTCTTTCGGGCGGATCGCTGCTTCGATCTGCTCCGCCGTCATGATGCCACGCTCGCCGGTCACCCAGTGGAGCTGCACGCCGGAAAGCGCCCCAGCGGCGCCCTGTTCATAGCGCACGATGTGGCTCTTACTCTCCACGATCACTTCCTGGCCCGGTTGCGTTTGAATCCGGATCGAGAGTTGATTCGCCATCGTGCCAGATGGGACGAAGAGCGCCGCTTTTTTCCCCAGCATGGCCGCGGCCATGTCCTGGAGTCGATTCACGGTGGGATCTTCTCCATAGACATCATCGCCGACCTCGGCACGCGCCATGGCCTTGCGCATCGCATCGGACGGCTTGGTGACCGTATCGCTGCGCAAGTCGATCACGCCGGCTTCTCCTCGAAGTTGTGGGCATGCCGGCTCAACACCGGATAGATCGTAAAGATCGGCGTGTTAAACGGGATGAGCGCCGTCTGCTTGTCCGGCAATAATCCGAGATGGAGATTCACAAAGTTGTAGCTCAACCCTTCTTGCCAGGGTTGCCGGAACGATTCCGCATAGGCTTCGACGCGGTCGGAGGCATAGGTGCGAGTCATCAGGCCCGACGCTCCTTGCAGGCCGTATTCCGCCAGGTCCGGTGCCCCTTGGATCAGCAGTGAGACGACCGATGCGTCGAACCAGACTTTGAATTTGCAACTGACCTGAATGAAGGGACCCAGTGAGCCGACCATGTTTAATACGGAAATCGGGTAAGCCAATTCATCGGGGACGTCCGGCGCGCGATCTGGTGGAATATAGCGGAAAGCCGGTTCTTTGATTTCGGACACGGAGACGAAGAAGAGGTTTGGATCGTCCAACGCGATGTCGAGCACCTGGCCGTCGTGGTAGCCGCAGAGCTTGCCCATTTCGTACCGCAGCGGATACGAGTACCCGGGCTTGGCGTAGAAAATACGCACGCCGGCATCAAGGGGATCCTCCGGCGTGCGGCTGATTTTCAAATCGAACGGCAGCAGGAGATGAAAAGCATTGGTCCGTGCAGCCATGAAAGGAGCGCAGGCGCCAGGAAATTCCTTTTGAATGGTCGGATTGTCCGGCTCGAACTTCTTGGGTGGACCACCGAAGTGTTGCGCGGTCTTCGATTCGGAGGGAAGATGATACTTGCTCTGGTAGTAGGCGGCGGCTCGTTTTTGCGCGAGGTCGAGAAAGTACTCCGGCACCTCGGTTTCCACGATGAGTCGCTGCACGGTGAGATCGTGGGGCCGTGCCACCTTCATCGCCTGGGTATAGATGTCCAGGTCGGCGGTCGTCTTCTGAATATCGTGTTGGAGCTGACGGGCGAGCCCTAGATCAAAAAACCGAGTGTGGGGAAGCAGGGCCTGAGCCTTCTGCAGACATTCCAGTTTTGCCGTGTACCGTTTTGGCTCTGGGGCGAAGGCCTCCGCCGTCGCCATATAGAGATTGAATTGCTCTTCCTTCGTCAGACCGAGTTGCTCAAATCGAGGCTCGCGAAGGAACGCCAGCGCCATGGGCCCGAAGGCCTCCTCGCGCCTGATGCACAGTGTCATCAGATAGTTGTAGTGGGCGCGCGCGTCATCCGGTGTCACAGGTCCCTCCGCCGCGGCATTGTAGCAAATTTTCCCCTTGCGCGGGAAAGTGTACCGCGGCAGGATGCCGCCGTATGACCACCTTGCGGGAATCCTTCCAGTCGTTGACGAATGCCAAGTCGGAAGAAGTCGTCCCACTGGCATGGGCCTTCCTCTATTTCTTTTTCCTTCTGTGCGGCTATTACATCCTGCGGCCGGTGCGCGATGAGATGGCGATAGAAGGAGGGGTGCAACACTTGCCCTGGATGTTCACCGGTACGTTCGTCACGCTGCTCGCAGTCACGCCGCTGTTTGGGTACCTCTCCGCCCGGGTGCCGCGGCATCGGCTATTGCTCGCGGTGTACCTGTTCTTCGCGGCCAACCTGATCGGCTTCTTTGCCATGATGATGAGCCATGTCACGCCCGAATGGACGGCGCGCGTATTTTTCGTGTGGCTCTCGGTATTCAACCTCTTTGTCGTGTCGGTGTTCTGGAGCTTTATGGCGGATCTATTTACACCGGAACAGGGCGCACGACTGTTCGCCGTCATTGCGGCAGGTGGAAGCACCGGTGCCATGACAGGTCCTCTCCTGACGGCAGGGCTGACATTTGTCGTCCCGGTTGCGTCACTGATGCTGATCTCAGTAGGATTTCTCATTGCCTGCTGTACCTGTATCCATCATCTGGAACGATGGTCGCGACAACATCGCATAGCTCCGGTGGGACAAAGGGGTGAGCCGATCGGAGGAAGCATCTGGGGCGGTGTTCGTCTGGCGCTTACGTCACCCTATCTCCTGGGAATCTGTCTGTATTTGTTTTGTCTGACGACGACGGCGACGTTTGTCTATCTGGAACAGGCGAAGCTCGTCGGCCTGCAGATCCCGACACCGGAAGCGCGAACTCGCCTCTTCGCCATCATCGATCTCGCGGTCAACGTCATCGCCTTCATTACGCAGGCGTTCGTGACGGGCCGCATGGTTAGTGCACTCGGGCTAGGGGCGGCGCTCGTATTTCTTCCAATCGTCAGCGTGATCGGATTCGGCGCAATCGGGCTCATGCCCGTTCTGGTGGTGTTCATTCTGTTCACGGTCGTGCGTCGTGTAGGGGAATACGCCATCTCAAAACCGGCGCGCGAAGTGCTGTTTACGGTCGTCAGCCGCGAGGAAAAATACAAAGCCAAAAACTTCATCGATACGGCAATTGCACGCGGCGGCGATGCTGCCACAGGCTGGATCGTCAACGGCGTGAAAGCAATCGGGGCCACGACCACTCAGCTGGCCTGGATGCTCGTGCCGATCGCGGTTCTGTGGGGATGGCTTGGTTGGAGTTTAGCGGGTCAAGAAGAGCGGCGCAGGAGAAAACAAGTCGCTTACGAATGAACAGGAGGGCGCTTTACTGGCAGAAAAATCGCGTGTTATAGTCGCCAAGTCATTCGGCAAGAAGAGATTAGGTGCGCGAAGAATTTACGTTGAGTTTTATCTGTCTAGCGAGGTTCTGATGCCTGAAGTTCCAGTTAAATTATATATGGATAAGTTATTGAAACAGGTGAGAACTGTCACGAGGCAGATCGCGATGCTGTCAGGCCCGGTCAAAGAAAAGGCTCTGCGGCAAATGGCAGATCGAATTGAGACGGACAAGGAGAAAATTGTCGCGGCGAATGAACAGGATGTCGAGGCTGTAGGGAAGTCCTTTGCTGGGGAGGCGAACAAGGATCGGATGAAGACAGCCGTCGCCCGTGTCCGGGTGACGGCGGACGATATTAAGGAAATGGCCGAGCGGCTCCGTGCTATTGCCGATCTGCCGGATCCGGTGGGAGCGGTGACGAAACGGTGGGAGCAGCCTGACGGACTACAAGTAAGTCGGGTCCGTGTGCCGATCGGGGTGATTGGGGTAGTTTCCGAAATGAAACCCCTCGTTACGGTGGAAACCATCGCCCTCTGTCTCAAAGCGGGGAACGTCTGTGTCTTTCGCGGGGCGCCTGAGTGGGGACAAACCCATCAAGTCATCGGTGCCGGGATTCGAGAAGCAGCGGGACAGGCCGGTGTCCCACCGGGAGCGTGGATTCTGGTGGAGCGTCCGGAGAAAGAGGTAGCGGTCGAACTGATTCGAGCCGGCAAGAGTCTCGATGCGATCATTCCACGAGGCGGGCCGGGGCTACGCAAGGCGGTGCTCGAACAGGCCAAGATGCCGGTGCTCTGCCACGATGGAGGACTCACGCACCTCTATGTGGATGCGGAGGCCGACTTACCCATGGTCCAAAACCTAGTTGTGAATTCCAAGGTGCAATGGGCCGAGGCGGCGAATTCGCTCGACACGTTGCTTGTGCAACAGGTAATTGCCCGGCAATTCCTGCCGGCGCTGATCAATCGTCTGCTCGTCGAATTCAAAGTTCAGGTGCGGGGCTGTTCGAAGACCGTGGCTCTCATGGGACAAATGCCGATCAGCGGACATACCTCTATTACGCCGGCAGCGGACGAGGATTGGGACAAGCAGTTCCAGGCACCGGTGTTGGCGGTCAAGATGGTCGTCAACATGGAGGAGGCCATGGCCCACATTGCCGAGCACGGGCCCTGTCTGACCGCGGTCATTGCCACGGCGCGCTATGACTCAGCCATGCGATTCACGCGCGAAGTTGATGCAAGCGCCGTGCTGGTCAACGCTTCCTCGCGCCTCAACGCCGGGGACAGTTATGGGGCTGGCACCGACATCGGGCTTAGCACGTCACGTATCCATGCGAAAGGACCGATCGGCCTGGAGCAATTGACTTGTGAAAAGTATGTCGCGTTTGGGACGGGACAGTTGCGCTTACCCCATCCGGTTCCTGAGACCTACTTTGACGCGATCATGCTGAAAAGGCCGTGAGGCGGATTCGTGAGGGGTGAAGTGTGCCTCGTGAATCGAACGACGGGATACGAAGGACACTTCACGATCACCTTTCTTGGTGGGGCCTCAAGCATTTCACATCTGATGCAGAGTACTTCGGGTGGCAACGGGAGAACCTTTCTTCAGCGGATCTGAATCGTCTCAACCAGCAGGTCGAGCGAAAGCGGGCAGGTGATTGTCAGGATGAAATCGCCTTCTATGACCTGACTGCCGATCCGCGTATCTTGCCGGTCCTCTACAGCCAACGCTACGAGTATTACCGCGAAATCAGTTCACGCGTGGCCGCACATGTCAAAGAGGCCAAGACCATTCTGGACTTCGGCTGCGGCGTCGGCATTCTGACCACGTTCTACGCCAGGCAATTTCCCAACAAACAATTTCTCGGTATCGACCGCTCCCACCGCTCAATGACTATGGCGAATGAGCAAGCACATAAGCTGAATCTGACGAATGTCCGCTTCGAGTGCATCGATATAGAGTGTGAATCTCTTTCCGGATTGTATGATCTCATCGTTGCGACCCATGCGATTGTCCAAGCTGAACAGGATCCTGGAATTCCCAGTCAGAGCTGGCAGACTTTTGAGCGTGCGCGTGAGGCTCGGGAACAATCGGAGTTCGAACAGCGAACGGGAATTGGCGTGCGACTTGATCGGCTTGCGGGGGCCCTAGCGGCGAACGGCCATATGTGTGTTTTCGAGAAGACCAGGCAGCTCGCGCGGCGCATACCATTGCAACGAGCCTTCGCGGCGCGCGGTCTTCGTCTATTGGAGAAGCCGGAGCCAATTCGCTACTCAGTGATTGAGGACGTGGCGGACGACGGTCCATTTTATGTCCTGACCAAAGGACAGGGGAATGGCATCGCGTGGAATGAGCTGCCGGAACCGGACGAAGGCGCGCCATTTGATCGGGCGAATTCGAAACCTGCGTCAACCGATCCTGACACGCCACTCTACGAAAACCATTGCCCCTCAGCTCAGGGAGTTTGGCAAGGGCTGAAAGGAAAGGAGATTTCGAAGGAAACGACACGACAAGAACAGGGCGGCCGCCAATTTCATGTCGAACTCGGAACCTCGGAACAGCTGTCCTATCTTTATTGCGCTAACACCTTCGACCAACGACAGTTGGTGATTGTCGAACCAGCCCGAGCCGCGATGCTCGAAACCTATTATCAGGAAATCATCCGCAACGCTTCCTGGCCGCAGCTCAAAACTACTCGTGCCAGATGGTGCTGATGAGCAGGATGCCCTGAGACTTGAAATCTTGATTGCAAGAGTTCAGCAATCGGACTTATTCCTTCCTTCATCGTTTTGTGTTGTGGTGTCCCTTTTCCGGTGCCTGGCGGGCGGCGCTGTTGCGAGCCGATTTCGATTGGCTTCGGAATCGCGCTGGGGGGAGACCGAACTCACGCTTGAAAGCACGGTTAAAGGATGGCTCCGATTCGTAGCCAACCTCCGCAGCAATTTGCAAGACGCTATTGTTTGTCGATGCAAGCATTTGTGCGCCGAGCTGAAGCCGCCAGCGTGTCAAGTAGGCAATAGGGGCCTCCGAGAGATAGCGCCGAAAACGCTCAGCCAGTACCGAGCGCGAAATGCCTACCTCGCTCGCGAGTGACGCGATCGTCCAAGGATCGCCTGGCTTGCGATGCAGCAGGGCCAAAGCCTTTCCAACTTCCGGGTCGCGGACACCGGCGAGCCATCCGGTTTGTTCATGGGGAAGCAGCGCGATATAGCGTCGCAGTGTTTCGACGAATAAGACTTCGGACAACTTGGCGAGCACGGTTTCCCCGCCGGGAATAGACGCATCTGCATTATCCACCGAATAGCGTAGCGAGTTTTCCAGCCATTGGCCTGAGGCATCGTTCCGGATGTTCACTTTCATAACGGGTGGCAGCCCCCCAAGGAAAACCTCGCTCAGTTGCGGGTCGCAGGCCATGTAGCCACAGATAAACTTGGTGATCTCTCCACCGCCGCCCAGGCGGGAGACCTTGAGGCCCTGCGAGAGAATTCGTTGCACCTCTTCTTCGTTGTCCACCGGTTCGACGGACCAACCGTTTCTCATGATGTGTGGATCGCCGTGTGGAAAGATGACGATGTCCCCTGCATTCAGAGAAACCGGCCGGTCATCTCCCTCGACCTGCGCATAGCCGCGGCCCTCTGTTAGCAGGTGATAGATGATTACATGTCTGAAGTCCGATGAAAGGTAGGGAGCCAGGGTGCGAGAAGCGGGCGATCGGAAGCACCAGGGCGCGGAGAACTCCGCGTTGAAAAACATAGCTCCATCGAGCTTGACGGCCTTGAGGACTTCGGACAGGACATCCATGGGAACTCCACGTTGTAATGACGGCCTGTCGGCAAACTGTGCCGGACGTCCAATCAAGTAAACCGCAGCCTAGCACGCCTCGGTCAAGAGAACCAGACTCCCGGATAAGAACAGCTGCGAATAATCGACTTATAGTTGCGACAAGTTTTTATACGGTTCGTCGATCGAATCAACCAACAAAAGAGGGCAGCATGTCGACAAGTGCACTATCACCAGAAGTGGAGAGTCTGAAGGCTCGGCTCAAAAGGATCTGGATGGCCGGGGACTACGATCGATTCTCGCGCTATTTGGAAGGCAGTGCGCGGGATTTTTACGAGCGCCTCAATATCGTGCCCGGGTGCCGATTGTTGGACGTGGGTTGTGGCTCCGGTCAGGTGGCGTTAATGGCCGCGAAAGATGGTCTGGCGGAGACCGGGGTGGACATCGCCAGCAATTTGATCGAGCGGGCACGGGCGCGTACGCAAGCAGAGGGTCTCCGGGCTCGATTCGAAGAAGCCGATGCAGAGGCACTTCCCTTCGAGGATGCAAGCTTCGACGTGGTGACGAGCTTGATCGGGGCGATGTTCGCCCCGAGGCCTGAACTTGTAGCGAAGGAATTGCTGCGAGTGTGTGAGCCGGGGGGGACCATTGCCATGGCCAATTGGACTCCACAAGGTTTCGTCGGTCAGATGTTCAAGACGGTGTCGACCTTCATTGCGCCATCCGGGATGCCGTCGCCGGTTTTGTGGGGCGATGAGGCTACGGTTCGTGAACGACTCGGCAAGGGACTGTCGGATCTCAGTCTGATCAGGCGGCACTATACGTTCAGTTATCCCTTTCCTCCGGCAGAGGTAGCGGAACATTTCCGTCTCTACTATGGACCAACTAATCAGGCATTTGCGTCTCTCGACATCGACGGCCGTGAGGGTCTTCGAAAGGAACTCGAAGCGCTCTGGTCATCTCACAATCGAGCCGGAACGGACTGTACGACGGTTTTCGCTGAATATCTAGAAGTGATTGGCACTCGCGCGTGAAGCATCCATAAGCAATGGCGTGACGAGTCGCATTCAACCATCACGAGGAGGCGGTTATGTACGACATGAAGAATCTTGTCAAGTTGAAGAATTTGGAGGCTCATGCGCCAGAGGCGACGAAAGCGTTTTGGGCCTTCGACAAGGCATCCTGGGCGGACGGCGCGATTCCGAAAAAGTATAAGGAACTGATCGCCGTGGCTGTTGCGCTGACGATCCAGTGCCCCTACTGCATCGAACTCCATGCGGGAAGAGCGAGAGACGCGGGAGCGTCGGAACCGGAGGTCGCCGAAGCCGTCTTGGCCGCGGCGGCCTTGCGCGCCGGCGGGGCGATCACCCATGGCACCCATGCCCTGAAGGGAATCTGAAGGAGCCCCCTTGAGAAACCGGTCAACCTTCCACAGGTTTTGGAGAATGCTTTCTCCGCTTCCATGCGGCAGAAGCCCTCCGTAGCGTGAACCACATCTCGTATCAGTTGAGTACAATCATTATCTCAAATTGAACAATGGAGATAGCCATTTAGAAAGGAGAATTGAAAATGCTGTCACTTGGATTCTTTGTGCGACTTGAAGCGAAACCGGGGAAGGAAAAAGAGACCGCCGCCTTCCTAAAACAAGGTCTTGAAATGGCAAATCAGGAAACGACCACCCCGCTGTGGTTCGCGCTGCGCCTGGGCCCATCCACGTTCGGCGTATTCGATGTGTTTCACGATGAGTCAGGAAGGCAAGCTCACTTCAACGGGCCCATTGCCAAAGCACTCATGGCCAACGCCCCAAATCTGTTGGCCGTGGCGCCTTCTATAGAAAAAATAGAGGTTCTGGGAGCAAAGCTTTCGCAGGAGGTGGTCGTGTCCTAAAAGTGCGAGATCGGCTGGCTGCCTGCTCTGTCAAGGCCGCCAGCAAGACAAACATTGCAATCTTAAGATACTACCGAAGAGATTCAAGTCGCGCTGACGATCCAATGTCCCTATTGCATCGAGCTCCATGTGGGCAGGGCGAAAGAGTTGGGCGCGTCGGATCCGGAAATCGCCGAGACCGTGTAAGCGGCTGCGGCGTTGCGCGCAGGTGGGACAATCACCCACGGCACCCATGCCTTGAAGGGTGCCAGAACGGCATGCTCGACTGAGCCGGACAATAGAGAGTATTCAAACCTTTTGAGGGTGGCTTAGTTTGGCGTCTTGTGAGAGAGGCGCAACTCCAAGGCAGTCCATCTGGTGCACGGGTCTATGTGGTCTGTCCGGTCCACCGAACCAGACCGACCGAAGAGGCCGGCTGCGCGCCACAGGCTAAGACCTGGTCCGTGATACCGGCTTTTTAGTGCTCCGCCGTTTCGATAACCGCAGTCAGCTTTTGGACGATCAACTCCTCGGCGCCACTGCAGGCTACTGCGCACTCGGCGAAGACAAACAGGTTCACCGTGCCCTGTCCTTGTGGAACGTCCCGAGCCACCATGGTGAAGCTGAGAACGTCTCGCTTGTCGGGACTAAAATGCTTGACGAACGAGAACGGTTCGCACGTGACAGTAGAGCCTGAACAGTTGACGCCCCATTCGCGTTCGGAACTCGCGACTCCCTGCAGACTGACGTTGATGATCAACGTGCTTCTCTGCGTCACATCGAATGGAACGGAAAAATTAAGGCCGCCAGATGCACGCACAGTAACCGGCTTGTCGGTGTAGTCCGTAAAGATCTGTGCAACCTTGCCGGATCCGATACAACCTCCAACGCTCGCTGTGGTGAAGACGGCAACTAGGATCACCGGCACCCGCACGGTACGCATCATCCCTCCTCTAGTCACAACAGAAAACGGGGACATTCTACGTTTTTGAATCAGTCTGGTCTATTGCTGCGTATGAAAGGTGTGGGGAGTAGAATTGGTGGCGTATGTTCGATGGCACTGACTTGGAATGGACCGAGGACTATCGAAGCGCGGAATCCCCACCTGCCTCAGGCTGTTGGATGACAAGATCTGATCCCTGCTCCACTATTGTCCATTGAGTTGGTACCTCGATTTGTTAGGTCCAACGGCGTATGCTTGCCGCGGTGCAGAATGTTGAAGTAGCGAGGAAAGGAGCAGGGCAAACAGGATGAATTCCATCTCAATCGGTACGCTCGTCTTTGCATGCACGTTCGGTGGCGCGCTGGCGGGGATCTGGCTACGCGCCGCCTTGCCGGAGCATCATCTCAGCAGCGAGTCCAAAGACACGGTAAAGCTCGGCATCGGGCTTATCGCCACGATGACCGCCCTCGTTTTAGGCTTGGTAACAGCCTCTGCGAAGAGTTCCTTCGACGACGTAGCCAAAGCGGTCAAGCACACCGCCGCGGATGTTCTCGCGCTCGACCGGACACTGGCTCGCTACGGACCCGAGACCAAAGAAATCCGGCAAGCGTTGCACGGCGCCATACAGCATCGGTTGGAATTAAGCTGGTCCGAGCAGTCCTCTCGAGCTGTAAGGCTGGATGAACCAGATACAACGCGCGGGGCTGAAGGGCTTGTTGATCGAATCCGAGGCCTCTCGCCGCAGAATGATCACCAGCGCTGGCTCCAATCTCGTGCCGTGAATCTCGGTGAGGCGATTCTGGATTCCCGTTGGATGATAGCCAGCAGCATCACCGCGTCCATTCCAGTGCCGTTTCTTACCATTCTGATCTTTTGGCTCACCATCATCTTCACGAGTTTTGGATTATTTGCGCCGAAAAACGCGACTGTCATCGTGGTGTTCTTCGTCTGTACGCTTTCCGTCGCGAGCGCGATTTTTCTGATCCTGGAGATGGACAGTCCGTTTGAGGGCTTGATGAAGGTATCGCCGGATCCGCTCCGGTATGCGTTTTCACGTCTCAACCAATAGGTCGTTGACTAGCGATTATCGTAGCCGACAGTTCCCTGAAAGAAAGAGGGCCTCCCCCGCCTCGCGCCGGGAAATGGATCCCGACATAGTTCTCTGCTCTCCAGTGAATCGAATTACATCCAGAGAGCATTGGTTTAGATGCCTCCGAGGTCGCTCCATCACGTAAGGTGTGGGAATCGTCTCAACTCGGAGGCAATCAAGGTCCCTGAATAATTGCCATGTTCTGCTGTAACTGCCTCTGCCAGAGTCCTTCTTCAACTGGCATAGACGTTGCGTTGACGCAGTAGCGGCGGCAGTTCAATGCACTTTCACAAAAAGGAGTACGCCATGACTGAGTACAATTCAGATCTACTGTTTGGCGCGTTAACTGGTAACGGGCGGGTGCTCGTGGTCGATGATGAACCCATCGTCAGGACCTTGATCCGGATGACCCTAGAAAAGGCCGGATATGACGTCGTGGAGGCGGATAATGGGGAGAAGGCCATTGAAGCAATCAATGCGGGGGAGAATCCATTGGTGTTGGATACTGTGATTTGTGATATCCGGATGCCAAAAATCAATGGCGTCGAAGCCATCAACTATTTTCAGAGAGAGTACCCCCATGTTCCAATCATTGTCCTCACGGCCTACCCAGATACCGACATGGCCGTATCTTTCATGCGGCGAGGCGTGGCGGATTACTTGGTCAAGCCAATCGAAGCGGAAAAACTGAAGGCTTCTGTGGCGAAGGCCATGGAACGACGACAGGTTGCTTGGGCCTAAGGCGGCGCCCTTCAATTCTCCCTCGGCCTCGGACCAGAAAAGTCGTCGTTCTTTTCCTCAGAATAGAGGGTAGGGTGTTCATCGCCTATCTCCTGTTCTCAGTTCAGCCTATGGAGTTACCATCCTCCGCAGCATCGTGATAGTGAGGCAGGAATCGGCCCACTACGTGCCGCGAGGTGAGTTCTGACGCAGTTTTATTCACCTGCCTGTCGTCCGCTTAAGCCGAAGACGTTACTAACAAGCGATCTCCGGTCAAATAACCTAGGCAGCAACAGGACTACTGAGACGGGGTTAAGGCTGTTCCCGGTGAGTTCGTGCCGGACTGACCTGATTGAGTACAAGGGGGAGCGCTCAGCGGATTGAGGGGATTCCATCCGTGAGAACAGGGTTGTGGCGATGGTGGTGGAACCGACACGCCGGGATTTGGCGCCGGTGCCGAACCAATCGCCGATGCCTGAGGATCACCTTGGCGACTCAGTGGCGTAGGTGGAACATATGGGGGTGCTGAAGGAACATCGGAGTTCATAGCCGGTCCTGAATCCTGGGGTGTCGCCATAGCTGCAGATGACGCGGAGTCCGAAGCAGGGTCCTCTGTGAGAACACGACAGTTATTGAGTTGTAGCGGTCTATTCGTCAGCACAGTTTTCCCTGCTTCTTCTCGACATTGATAGACTGCTGCCCAGGTGGAGTCCGGAGAATTCAGTCTAGCCACGCTGCTCAATAAAATCATGACCGAAACAAGGCAAAGCAGGCAGCCACGATAGGTTCGACGATGTTGCGTTCTCTGTCTCCGTGAGCCACCGTTCATCAAAGCAAGAACCTTTGTTCAGTCGACTTAACACCAATCTCTCCTGATAAGTATACCGCAATCGTTGTCTCAGACAGATTCTTCTTTCGAATTGAGTCGGGTTCGAGGAAGTCTAAAGTGGGAACCGGACCCCTTTGCTTTAGCCCAGCGTTGCCGTAGACTCTCAACGCGCTGTCCTTAGTGTATTGGGGATTCATCATTGTTAAGCGGGCAACCATGGCAAGAACGCTGCGTGATGCGGTAATTCGGTTCTATGAGGCTGGAACCAAACTTCTCTTCACTTCCGTCCTACTTATCGCTCTTGTGTTAAGTGCCGCGCCTCTTCCAGCTGATGAATCGGTTGAGACTGCCGGCCTGTGCCGACAAATCGAAAAGTTCATCAATGCTCTCGCTCATGATACGCGTACTCAGTGCCTCCCCAGCTCAGACCATGGAGCATTGAGTTTTATATTGATATCCGAGAACCCGATATTTTCAGCCGAGGCCTCAAAGAAAGCCTGGTTGATTGTGACAGTTGGAGCAGTGGCGAACGTCATGAGGGGGCACACGAACATCAAAAGTGCAGACGTCCTCGTATCGGACACCAACATGATGAAGAAGCGGAGAGGGTACAAATACTCCATTGCCCTCGCGACAACACTTCAACAACAAACCAAAGCGCACCAGATTGGGTTGGAAGAACTCTATCAGCAACTCAATCTAGCCCTGACCGCAACCGCCATCCCTCGGAAATAACATGAGACATTCAATGACTGGTCTCTTGATCCAGTTTCCCTGGCCGATACAAGAGGAACGAGAACTAGAACATACTGCGAAACGGCTCTGCGCCGCTCATGGTCTCCTGTGTATCGCGCTCGAACTTTTAGTCACGATGGGATGCAGTTCTGTCTCTCATCCTAAGGAAGAAGGCAAGATCCACAGTGTGGATGTTGCACATGACGTGGCACCCCGGTACATTCTTGCCGGCCGGGGCGATGAAGTACGGTGGCACAACAAAGGGACTCAGCCCATTGTTGTCAGTTTCCCGGCATCAACGATGAACCGAATCTCATGCAGGACTGGATTCGCGACAGAAGAGCAAACTGCGCTTTGGGCTGTCATCGATCCAAACTCTTTCGCCAGTCTCTGTTTCGGCCAACTAGGAAAATACAACTATCACGTGCGCCTATACCAAAATCTGGCAAGCACTCTCACCGACCAGCGAGCGAGTGTGTGGATTGTAAGCCGCGGTGAGAAAAACGCCGCCGATCCATATGAGGAGTATATAAACTTCACTCCTTAGACGGCGCATCGCACCGGTTGATTACAGGTTTGTGCCGCATCTCGATTCAACGGGTCGTAGGATGTATGCTTTTTATTCATTCAAGCAATGGCCCATAAACTTTGAGTAGGGGTGCTGTCTGGATCCAGGAAATTTATCATTATGGGCTAATGAGAAATGGAGAGGGCATCATGAATATAAGAAGCTTCGGGGCAGGACTGGCGGCTGGAACAATTTTAACCTGCCTCGTTGGTCAGTGGGTTCTGACTGCGTCAAGCAAGGAAGTAGATCCGATCGAGTGTATATCCGCCGAAAGGGTCGCTAACTATGTGCACAGTGTGATTCAGGCAGACCGGACAATTTACACGGTTGAAATCGTCGAACGGATGCAGATGCGCGGCATTGTCACCGCTGCGGAAAACTGGCGCGAGAACTGGAAGCTGCCTTTACCAGCGCAATTCTTGATCGAAGCTGGACGGCTCGCGGCTCAAGAGCCCAATGGGGTGCAATTCAGACTAATTAGCTTGGGCAATCAACAAAAAGAATTGCCCAACCACTGAGTTCGAGCGGACGGGGCTTACTGAGATCCTGGTCGATCCCAGTCGTCCCCATACAGGCGTGGTCACCGAAGGCAGGGTTCGTTCTTTTCAAGCACTCTACCCAGACAGAGCAGTGTCTCAAACCTGTATCGGTTGTCATAATGCGCACCCAAACAGTCCCAAGACTAACTTCAAGCTGCAGGACGTAATGGGAGGAGTGCTTCTGACAATTCCGCTTGCTCAATAAGCCAGCTCCGCCACACGCCGCCTATCGGACGGAGGGTCTGACCCCATTCTTTGTCTTGTGCAGAATTTTACGAATTCGTTGCAAGGAGGAAATATGCATGCATACTTACATGCAAGTACATACGTACCCACCACAAGGCTTCTCACCTTTCTGCATCCACGGAGGGGACCATGAGAACTCACAGCCAGCAGCCCACCACTCAACAAACGGTCGATCGAAGAATGCTCGGTGTGCTCAAGAAGAAAGGAGCACAATCCCTGGAAGGCCTCAGCACGCTGACGGGGATCGGCTGGGGACAGGTATTTATGTCAGTGGACCGTCTCAGCCGGGTCGGAAAGGTCTCGCTCACCCCCGTTCGCCCCTGTGAATATCGAATCTCGATCTGCGGACTGCTTCGTCGCTAGCGCAGTGTCCGAATGAGCGGGGAGGGTCGGGAGGCGGGTAACAAGCCGGCCTTCTAGGCGCCGTAGGAATGCTCCCCACGACCGGCCACCTTTCGAATGTTCTCGGGAGTGGATCGGCTCAGCTTGCCTCGTCGGATACTTCTGGCGGGATCGTATCCAAGGGGATGTCACGAATCTGAATCGAATCGACCCGTTGCTGGGCCAGGACGTCCGAGATGATCACGAGCTTGTCACCCGTCTGAAACCGTTCACGGTCCCTCAGGATTCGGAAGGCCGTTTGCAGCGTCTTCTCAGGCTCCGAACTGAAATCGATCTTGAACGGAAAGACACCGCGATTGAGCATCATGGTCCGTCGCGGTTGGCTCATGTTGGTAAAGGCGTAGATGTTCGTATAGAACGGACGGCAGTTCGCGACGAGATCAGCCATGAGTCCCCGTCTGGTAATCACGACGATTCCCTTGGCCTTGACACCTTCGGCGAGCTGAACGGCCGCCGCCGCCAATTGCTGTTTGTTGCCCGCGTTGCGCAATCGTTTGGCGAGCTGCAGTCCCGGGATCGTCTCGGATTTGAGCGCGATCTTGCGCAGGTATTCAACGCACCTGACCGGATACTTCCCCACCGTGGTTTCCCCGGACAGCATGACGGCATCGACTTCTTCATAGATCGCGTTGGCGACGTCGGTAACCTCGGCACGGGTGGGGTGCGGGTTGTGGATCATGGATTCGAGCAGATGGGTTGCCACGATCACGCGTTTTCCGTACTCGGCACACATTTGCACGATCGTGCGCTGGACATTCGGCAGATCTTCCAGGTTGATCTCCACGCCCAAGTCTCCGCGCGCGACCATAATGCCGTCCGATTCTTTGACGATCTCCTCTAAATTCAGGACCCCTTCCTGGTCCTCGATCTTCGCGATGATCTTCACCCTGCCGACCTTGTCGCCCATGAGGGCCTTCAGTTGCCGGATGTCCTCGGCCTCGCGCACAAAAGACAGGGCGATAAAGTCCACGTCCCGTTCCAGGCCGAACAGGATATCCTTGGTGTCCTTTTGCGTGATCGCAGGCAGATTGACGCGGACCCCCGGGAGATTGACATGGCGCTTGCTCTTCAAGAGGCCGCCGTCCAGAACACGGCACCGCATCAGGCGCTCGTGCTTCTCCAGAACCTCGAAATTGATCAGCCCGTTGTCCACGGTGATCTTATCTCCGATGCTGACTGCATCCAGCAAGTCCGCATAGTCGATATGGATGGAGCTCTCTTCAACGTCCATCGATCCGCGAGTGGTGACGGTCACGATAGCGCCTTGCTGCAGATCAAGTTCGTTGGAGAGGTCCCCGGTGCGAATAGACGGCCCTTGCGTGTCCAGGAGGATGGGGATCGGAAATTTCACCTTCCGGTTGAGGGTCTTCACGTGCTGGATCACCTTGGCGTGGGACTCGTGGTCGCCATGGGACATATTCAGCCGCACAATATTCATGCCGGCCTCGTACATCTTCTGCAGTATCTCGTACGATGCTGTCGCAGGGCCGATCGTGCAAATGATGCGGGTCTTGTGCATGCGTACTCCCGGGGTCACTGACCTGTTACCGGTGATCAAGGTGATGCATCCAGGCTTCCGACGACCTCATCTGGCGGGGTAAGCCTATAACACTATTCTACGTTTTGTCGTCGATCGAGTCTATTGCTGTGCGAGGAAATAGGGGACGAGATAAGTCGGCCCGTCACGCGCCGCGAAATGGTCCTCCCTTGCCTATCTCCCAGGCCTTCAATACTGATCCGCACTCGTGCCACCGCGCACACACCAGACATGGAAGGTAATAGTCTTAAAGGCGTTGGTCACCTTGCCGGTGTCGAAGAAGACGAGCCATGCGCTGTTCGGATTGCCTGCCATCGTCGTTGCCGACCAGTATACGTCGCTCAAGACGTTGGTAAAGGGATGGCCCAGGGGCAGGGTGGATCCTGTTCTCATGGAAGGATCTACGAGACTCGCCAGTTCAGAAATCGACGGGAGCCTCCATCCTTTCCGACCACCCACGTCTTTATCGGCACAGGCAGCGCGAGCATCGGCCCAGGACAGCTCGTCCGTTTCCAGAGTCTTTTCCCACACGAGCCCGGTTTCGTCATCTCGAACCGCCGCATCTCCGAAGGCACTCAATACAGCAAATCGCGAGGCACTCGGCAGCTTCTTGCCCCAATTTTTGGGGAGGTCGGAGACAACCATCGTGGGATTAGGATTTGCTTGGGCATCTGCCAAGGCACTGCTTGCCCTCGTCCCGAACGTGAACAAACACCAGACCAAGACACAGAGTCCTACCATTAGACTGTTAGACAGTTGCCTCGTGGTTCTCATGCAATCCCTCCTGGTTGTGGCGGTAGAAAGTGCGGAGAACAAGGAAATATCTGGAAGGAACGAGGATTCGTGATGTCACAGATCACCATAGATCATAGTGTGTCCGGGCGTTTTTGGACCAGGACGCTCAGACGAAACGGCGACATTGTACGTTTTTAGGTCAGGCGGGTCTATCGGTATGCGATGAGCGGCGAGAGCGATGGGGGGATGTGGTGTATATAGCTCGGGAAATGGTTCCTAAGGCCGTTCCGGAATGAGCAAGGACTCCCGAGCCCATTTCCCTTTCTTGGCGTGGGTGCCTAAGAGGAGGTAGGCATCGCTCGTCTATTCAGCAGCCAGACGTTCTCTTTCGCCGGGCATTTGCCTTTTAATCCACCAGTCACGTCCGCACTGTCCAACAGCGTGAGTCGATAACTCTCGCCATAGTGGCGATGGACCTCCTGGCTGCTGACTGAAAATGGAGGACCTGGCATCACGGCTTGGTCATACTCATAGCAGATGAGCAATTGGGGCGCATGGGCTGTGATCTCCTTGAGGTGCGCTGCATAGCGCGGGCGCATCTCTTCCGGGAGTGCGACTAACGCCGCCCGGTCGTATACGGCGTCGACGGGACCAAGCATCTCGCGCGACACATGAAAGATATCACCAGCAAAGATATCGATCTGCTTCCCGCGGTAGTGCCGTGCGTAACCGATCTCCGCCACGCTGGGTTCGGTGCCAAGCTCAGCGAAGAGCTGCTGCACGGCTAGTTCACTCAGTTCAGCGCCGACAACTGCATGGCCGCGGGACAGCAACCAGCCGATATCAAGCGACTTACCGCACAAGGGCACAAATACTCGACTGCCTTTCCCTAACGCAAGTGTGGGGAAATGTTTGAGGAGCAGTGGATTGGCTGCGCGTTCGTGGAACGGAATCTCATTGGTCTGCCACCGTTGGTGCCAAAAACTAGCGTCCATGCTGACTCCTCGAGTAATAGAGCGGGGTAAAGGAGCGGGCCGATTTTGCTTGTTCAGGCAGCGGATCGGCTGGCTTTCACATCGACCTTGAGGCCAGCGTTGGTGAACATGGTAATAAGCAAGTCCACGCTCAACAGGTTGATCTTGCCGCGCATCAGGTCCCTGCTCCAAGGTTGTATTACGCCAGGTTGGCCAGCTGCCTTCTTCTGAGGTAACCCCTTTTCACGAATGTGTTTCTCCAGTTCGGCCATCAGTCTCGCGCGTAAATTCAGAATCTGCGCCTCTTTGTCAGCACATTCCAGTTGCCTAAAAATATGATTGGTCGGCGTGCGCTTCTTGATAAGTCGAACCCAGCTTATACAACATATTGTAAAAGCGTCAATCAGCAACCGGTGGGGTTCCGTGGTGTCATACTGCGGAAATTTGGAGGCTCGGATTTGGGCTTGCTGGGGAGGAGTCAGGCAGAATGGAGCGCGCGGGGAAATAGCGAAGCGAGTCTATCTGTGTGAAGGATTGGCTGGTCTATCTCGTGTGTCCTGTCCTTCTGGTTCGCCGAACCAAAGAGACCAGATAAACCAAACAGACCAGACGAACCAGACTCCCGCCACGCGCCGCTGCTTTTATTTCTGAAATTCTAGTGCCCCTGTTGTCTTATCTCTGGCGGCTGCGTTGGGCAACTCGACCATCTTTTGGTAGAGCAGTCCTCCAACGTAGAGTGATGCTCCAAGCACAAGAAGACAACCGATCCGGACGATCGGATCGGCACCGGATAGGTCAAACAGCCAGACTTTAATCCCAAAAGCACCGAAGACGAAGAGGGCGGACTGGCCGAGGTTCTTGTTGGACAGGCGTATGGCGAGCAGAAGGGTCGCAACAGCCAAAATGCCCCAGACGAGAGAGATGGCGAGACGTCCATGGAATATCTGCGTCGCCGCGACCATCGCGTTCACGTGTCCCATGTAGAGCAGCCAGGGAGAAGCGGCGGCCATCTCTGGTTGGCGTTGAAGAAGTGCATAGCCCACATACAATGCGGTCGCATACAGTGAAAGGAGGAACTGGTGGCCGGGGACTTCCTGTGCCTCCCACCCGAAAAGCAGGCGACCATCGCTGATGAAAAAGATCACTAGCGCCGCAGCAAACACAGGCCACCAGTTGAAGACGTGTTCAGGGTGCAAACTCGCATAGATAGCCATAACTACGACCAGCCCCAGACCGATCCATAATCGTGAACGGTCCGGCAGCAATTCGAGATACACCGCATGCGTCATGACCACAGCCCCATAGACTGCGATGATGAGCCGACTTGCTGCCATCGATCGGAAGGAGACGCGTACCAATGCATAGATTCCAAGAAGCACGGTGAAGCTGCCGCACGCGATCCAAGGAGCCCATGCAGGCATATGCTGCTGCAGCGTTGAATATTGCAAAAAATAAAAGATCATCAGCACGGGGAGATGAGACTTTACCGAAGGCATCTCGAGAGGAACGTTATGGGTAATGGAAAAGATGCTCGTGGCGCCGGCGAACATGAAGAACTGAACGAACTGGAAAATGATTGCCCCTTGCCAGTGTGAGCTGGTTCCGGATCTCCATGCACTGTCGAAAACAATCAAAGCCAGATAAGCGGCCAACAGGTACACCCGCCGTTGACCAACCTTGATGGCGTACCAACAGTAGAGCAGGCTCCAAGCGGAGAAGTAGATCGCGAGATCCAAGGGGTCTTGATGAAAGGTTGAAAGGAGGATCGGAGCTGAATAGGAACCAACCACCGCGACGAGCGGATAAAACTCACCTTCAAAGATACGCCCCAGGGCTAACGCGATCGCACAGATGAGCGCGACCCCGACCATGGCGTGAAGCGGTGAGAGCAAGGTGTAGTAGAGATGGCTGCCGTAATCTGCAAGAAACAGGATGACTAATCCTGCGCCGGGCAGAAAACTTGCGTACCGGGGATGCTTCTCCCTCAATGTGAATCCGATGAAGATTAGAGCGAACCCGAAGAGGGCGGCGAGAACCACCTGACGAACAGGTGTCAGCCAGCCAACGCTGATCGCGAGGCGAATTACATATGCAGCCGCAAGGATGAGAGCGGCTACACTGCTCCAGCCCAACACTGCCGTTGCCGTCGGTGTAGACGGGGCAGCTGGAGCATGAGGGCGTGCCGGCCGCGACTGGGGGGAAGGCATGGCGGGCCGCGTCAGAAGCGGACCGGGATCGGTATGGCGGAGTTTCAGGGCGTCTTCGATCGTTTGGAGGCGAGCTTCAATCGCCTGGAAGCGTCTCTCGAATTCTTCGGTCATGAGGATATCTGAAAGTGGACGCGAAGGACGACTGTACAAGGTGAAGTATAGAAGCTTCTTTTATAGCGTCAAGGATTCCAGAGTAATCCAAGCGGCGGGATCACGAGCGGCGTGATCAATTGTCTTGTGTAATGAAGGCGGAAAGAGCGTGAATGGAGAAGCAGGCCCGCCCCCTTCGACAGGCTCAGGGCAGGCAGAACAAGCGCGCAGTGAAATTCAGAATGCCGCCAGCTATCTATTTTGCACGGTCATGGGGCCTGAGCCCGACGCGACAGGGATACGATATAGGCTGCCGACCGCGCAGCGATCATCGGATCGGCCGGCTCGATACCAGGAACCACGACACCAGGGACAAAGAGCAACTTCTTTTCGGCTGCCTGGCTGTCGGCCACGGCCTTCGTGATGGTGATCGTGCCCAGCTCGACCTTCTTCCTGGTATCCGGCCACACGATCGTGGGGTCGTCGATCTTGTCGTCCTTCTCGGCCACCTGCACCAGCAATTTGAACTTGATGGGACCATGGCGAACCCGCTCGCCAATCTCAGTCGTCAGATAATCGGGCCCCATCGTGGCAAGTTGCTCTTTAGTGAGGAATTGCTCCCCCGTCACAGGCTGAAGCTGGTAGCGACCGAATGTGGTTGCCCCTTTGGCGTTCGTGAACTTGAAGGCGTTGATCCCGAAATAGGGCAGGGTGGCGTAACTCACTGGTTGAGGCTTCGGTGCCTCCACGAACGCCTTCGCCGCCGGATGGGCGCTCAAGAATTTGTCGAATTCGGTGGGTTTCGGAGCATCTGGTCCGCTTGCCGCGATCGCGAGCAGAAAGTCCCTGAACTCTTCCGCCGTGGCAACGGGGAAGCGGTTGACGGACAGGACGACAAGATCCGTGTTGGTTCCGTCCGGAAGGGCAAATTTGACGGCCATGCCGCGCGGCATGGCGTCGGTATCAGGAACGGTGGGTAGCCCAGAGCCAGCGGAGAAACGAACCGTCACCGGAATCGCAGTTTTTCGCTTCTGGAGGTGAGTGGCTTTACTCAACGATGCCGCCGACGCACTCGGAACGAATGCTCCCTCTAATACGACACCCTTCGGATGATTGGCGCGCTTCCCAGGATGGACTCCGAACACTTTGTTGAACGCATCGACGAGTTGCTCAGCCAACGATTTCTGATTTCCGGGGGCCTCCTGAGCCGCTACATAAGCGGGGGCGATAAGCATGAGGGTCAGCGTGGCTGTCGCTGCGAGTGATTTCCACATGGTATGTTCCTCCCGAAGGCTATTCATTCCAGTGCCAAATCTGCAGGCAAGCCTGCCCATGTAAATCTACGGACCGATGACCTCGGGCAAACGGTCGAAACTCTACTCCTTCATACCAGCTTAGTCCATCGGTAGGTTAGGCGGAATAACACGGAGAGGAAGGGGTGACTCGCCACGCGAAACGATGGAGCATAACACCAGAGAGTTTGTCTCGTTTGTTTGGTTTGTCTTGTTTGTTTCGTGCCGTACGCCGGATAAATGAAATAAACCAAAGTAACCAAACAAACCAGATGAACCAGAGTCCCGCCACGCGCCACGAAATGGTTCCTGCCACCCTTGTTTCTGCAGAATGTCCCCGTTTTTCCTGCAGGCGTTCAGTCTTCCACGCCCACGCCGATCACGATGAGAACCGCATAGTCCTGCTTCGTACAGCCTTCGGCCGGCGGCATCGCTCCCCCTGGTGCAACTGGAAACGCAGCCTTCTGCGCGTTTGCCGGCGAGCAGGAACCACCAACCGCTGCCGGTGTATAGCGCGCGGAGCGGCAGGCCAGGTGCGTCACGTCGTAGAGCGTCGCGCCTTTATCGAGTTCCCAGCGTCTGTCGCCGTTCCTGTCGGCGGGATGAATGGTCAGCACAGCCGTCACGTCCTGGGCGCCCGTGACCACGTATTTGCCGGGAAGGAGCGGAAAGGTCGGCTGCTCCATGATCAAGCCATGTTCCTCCAGCCACCAGTCCGTGCCGTCGAATTTCCAGCGCGCCGGGGCGACGCCACCTGCATCCTTCATCCGTTGATAGTTCTTCAGCTCGACGCCCCGAGGACCCGGGTCCAGAGGCCACAGCCCCCACGATTGCGCGCCGCTCCCGGAGGTCGCACCTGGATCGCCCAACGCCGCGATGAACTGTGTCGAGATGCGCCGGAACTTCGTCTGATCTCCGCCTGCGGCGTGGGCTTGGCTTCGACTCAGATTGAATGAGGGGAGCGCGAACGAACCGAGCAGAAAGAGAACCAGGATGAGCAGAGACAACGTAGAACGCGTAGAAGGCTGCGGTGAATTCTTGCCAAACATCTCAGGGTTCGTCTTTGGGAGAATCCTCACTCTGTTTTAGCCAGAGTTCAAGAAGTCTTGTCTCACGTTCAGACTGGGAAATGCGCTCCAAAGCGAACGCACCCGTCAAGCGATCTTCATAAAAAGAGCGTTGCTTCGCGTAGGTTTTCTTAAATGCTTCGGTCTTGAGGGCTTTCCAATTGGCATCGGATATTCCAGCATGTGACCGCAATAGGCTGATCTCGATGGCTTGGAAAGCAAAGACTTTAGCTAAGGCCTTTATGACAGTTGCATTGGAAATTACTTTGGGGAGTTTATCAGCCATGACTGATGGTTTCGGTTATCCCAAGGCAAATAGAGGTATACGTTCTTCTCTTCGTACTTCAGCCGCGATCAGTTCCGCACACCGCTCCACACTTTTGCCGGATCGATCGCCTTGTCAGGATTGAGCTTCCTCGCCTTGTCCAGCAAGACATCCGTCGTTTCCGGATAGGCAGGGTCAGAAATGCAGCAATTGTCGACCGGACAGACCGCGGCGCATTGAGGTTCGTCAAAATGGCCGACACACTCTGTACAGCGGTCATGCGTGATCACATATATACTGTCTCCCACTCCCTGGCCGTCGCCCACATGATTTCCCTTCGCTTCCGCATCGCCGCGAGTTTCGAAGATGGCCTCGTTCGGACATTCTGGCAGACAGGCTCCACAGTTGATACATTCAGCGGTTATCAGCAATGCCATGACGGCCTCCTTCTTCTCAACCAAAATGGATGAATATGTAGCGCCCAAAGGCACCGGTTGGTCAAGGCCTATTATCGGCTGTGATGGTTCAATGATTCAAGCCGGTCGGGACTCTTCTCACAAGACACACTTGGATCTTGCGTCTGGTGGATCAAAGTAACCACTGATCTGCGGTTTGTCAGATCGCTCTGCCTATACCCTATACAATGAGCACGAAAGGACAAGGGGTTAGTCGTAACTTCTACCAGGGAGCTGCCGTTCCCGTTGCACATGGATCGAATGAAGGCGCTAAGACCCGCCAGCCACGCGCCGCGATATGGGTCCGGGCATCTTTTCATTTTACGCTTGCACCGACGTGGTAGCAGAGTCACTGGGGTTTTCGACAGCCCGCTCGCTCGTCCCAGGTATAGCCGTTTTCAAGAGGGCATACCGCATGCGACATGGCATGACGTGTCAGGTCAATAAGTCCCTCGTCTCGATTCGTGACGGGTTTGGGATATGTGGCCGTACCGCTCCATCGAAGCTCCCCAGTTTCAACACTGGTATTCCTGACAGAGACGCTGAGCTGATAGACCGTCTCTGCTTGGCTAAATCCGCCATAACTGTCTACTATTCTCTGGACTTCTTCCGAGAGTACCGCCGCATCGGCGAAAACGATCTGGTCGGCTCCGAGGAGGCGCCCTACCTTGAGCAATTCCGCTTCATCGTCGGATGTGTTGATCAAACGGACCTTTTGCTCATTCAGGATTTCCTTGAGACGGACACGCTCAACAACTTGCACCTTCATTTCCTGCATCGTTTGGGTTGCCGCATCCACCACCGCAGGATGATTTCCCCAAACGACGGCTCTCGGAGGTTTATCAGGATTGATTCGTTCCATTTTTGAATGGGAGCCAGTGGAGACAGGGTAGACATTCGTGCAGCCGGCGGAAAACATGATGACCTAGCCCCCTTAATCCGGTCCACCCTGTATGTTAGGGTCGGGCCAAAAGGAGGGCCATATGCCACGTTTCCGTCACACCGTCGAACAGATCCTCGCCAAATTGCGTGAAGCCGAAGTCG
>Ga0187780_10000329_pt1 | contig 36099 bp, 30 predicted proteins | sample 1015_Q2_SP10_20__FD_132429 | JGI IMG/M metagenome (GOLD analysis project Ga0187780, IMG submission 132429) | Tropical peat soil microbial communities from peatlands in Department of Meta, Colombia - 1015_Q2_SP10_20_MG | ecosystem: Environmental > Terrestrial > Soil > Wetlands > Peat | place...
GCCCGCTACAGCCGTACGCTCGCCACCACCTTCTCGGCCGGCGTGCCGCTGGTCGAAGCCCTGGGCTCCGTGGCCGGCGCCTGCGACAACATCGTCTACGAAAAGGCCGTGCTGCGCATGAAGGACGAGGTGTCGACCGGCCAGCGCCTGCAGCGCGCGATGGAGAACACCGCGCTCTTCCCGAACATGGTCAACCAGATGATCGCGGTCGGCGAGGAATCGGGCTCACTCGACGCCATGGCCAGCAAGGTCGCCGACTTCTACGAACTCGAGGTCGACGCCGCGGTCGACTCGATGTCGAGCCTGCTCGAACCGCTCATCATGATGATCCTGGGCGTGCTGGTGGGCGGCCTGGTGGTCGCCATGTACCTGCCGATCTTCAAGCTCGCCGCGGTGGTGTGACCGACAGCCCCACACTCGTGGGGATGGTCTCGCTGCTCGCGGACTCGCCCGCGGTGCTGGCCGCGTGCCTGGCGATTTTCGGCCTGGTCATCGGCAGCTTTCTCAACGTGGTCATTCACCGCGTGCCGGTCATGATCGAGCGCGGCTTGCGCGCGGAGTGCGCATCCCTGACCGGCACCCCGGCGCCCGCGGAGCCACCCTATAACCTGATCCGGCCGCGCTCGGCCTGCCCGGGGTGCGGCGCGCCGATTACCGCGCTGCAGAACATCCCGGTCCTGAGCTGGCTCTGGCTCAAAGGCCGCTGTGCGAACTGCCATCGGCCGATCTCGGCACGCTACCCGCTGGTGGAGCTTTTCACCGCGTTCATCTCGGCACTGGTCGCCTGGCGCTTCGGCTTCAGCGCGCACACGGCCGCGGTGCTCGTGGTCAGCTGGTTTCTGATCGCTCTGACCGGCATCGACCTCGAGCATCAGCTGTTGCCGGACAGCCTGACCCTGCCGTTGCTGTGGCTCGGGCTGCTCGCCAGCGTCGCCCTGCCGCCCACGCGGCATTTCCCGGTGACACCCGCGAGCGCGATCATCGGCGCGGCCTGCGGCTACCTGAGCCTGTGGCTCGTGTTTCACGCCTTCCGCTTGCTGACCGGAAAGGAAGGCATGGGCTACGGCGACTTCAAGCTGTTTGCGGCACTCGGCGCGTGGCTCGGCTGGCAGCAGCTCGTGCCCGTCATCCTGCTCTCGGCACTCACCGGGGCTCTCGTGGGCATTACCCTCATTTTGGTGCGCCGCCATGATCGCGCCGCGCCGATGCCGTTCGGGCCGTATCTGGCCGCGGCCGGCTGGCTGGTACTGGTGTTTGCGCCGGAACTCGTCGCCCCGTGGTGGCCGCTCGCGCGGTGATTGATTGGCGGCGCCCCTCAAAATCGGCCTGACCGGCGGCATCGCCAGCGGCAAGAGCTCGGTGTCGGAGGCCTTTTTGGCCCTGGGCGTCCCGGTGATCGACGCCGACGCCATCGCCCGCGAGCTGGTGGAACCTGGCGAGCCGTTGCAGGTCGCGGTGGTCAAGGAGTTCGGGGCGGGTATCCTGGATCGCGACGGCCACCTCGACCGGCGGGCGCTACGCCAGCTGGTATTCAAGGATCCCGAGCGCCGTGCGCGCCTCAATGCGATCCTGCACCCGGCGATCTGGGAGCGGCTCGCGGCGCGTGCCGCCGCCGCCAGCCACCCCTACGTCGTGCTCGAGGTGCCACTCCTGCTTGAAACCGGTTCCGGCGACCGCGTCGATCGCGTGCTGGTGGTGGATTGTCCGGAGGAGGAGCAGCTGCGCCGCCTCATACGCCGTGACAAGGAGACCGAGGCCGGCGCTCGCGCCATCCTGGCGGCGCAGGCCTCGCGCCGCACCCGCCTGGCAGCGGCTGACGACGTGCTCGATAACGGCGGCGGACGCGACGAACTGAGGGCAAAAGTGGCGGCGCTGGATCGGAACTACCGGGCTCTGGCCGCTGCCCGGTCCTGACGCAGCCGAGCGACATGTTTACGACGGCGCGCGCGCTCCCGCAGAATAGCGCGATGCAGCCCGAGCCGATCGAGCCGAGCGCGCTCGCCAGCCGACGTAACGTCGTCTACGAGCAGCCCTTGAACGAGCGCATGCGCACCTTCCTGCGCGTGGAATTCCTCTGGCAGCAGGCGCTCTACCACAACGAGTCGCCCAACCCGTGGAGCAGCCGCGCCGCGGTTTCGTCGCTGCTGGAGATTCTCGCCATCACCGGCCGCGGCGACGCGCGCAGCGACGTGCTCAAAGAAATCGAACGGCAGCTGGCGGTGCTGCGCGACTACCAAGCGCGCCCGGGCGTTGATGCTTCGCGGCTGAACGCGGTGGTCTCGACCCTGACCCAGCGGCGCGACAGCCTGGGCAATGCCGGTGCGGCCAGCCTGGCCGGCCTGCGCGACAACGAGTTTCTGGCGGCCATCAAGCATCGCAGCGCCATCCCCGGCGGCACCTGCGAGTTCGACCTGCCCGACTACTGCCACTGGCTGCATCTGCCGGCGGAAGTTCGCCGCGCCGATTTCAACGAGTGGCTGACTGCGCTTAAGCCGCTGTGCGAAACGATCGGCGACATCCTGTGGGTGACGCGCGAGAATTCCCGCCCGCGCCACGAGACGGCCACCGGCGGCACGTTCCAGCTCGCCTTCGAGCGCGAGAATCCGATCCACCTGCTGCGCATCCTGCTGCCGGGAGACTCGCCGCTTTATCCTGAGATCAGCGGCAGCCATCACCGCTGCAGCATCCGCTTTCTGGAGTGGAGCGACGCCCACAACCGCCCGGTGCAGGCGGACGGTGACGTGCCGTTCGTGCTCACCTGCTGCACGTGAGCGGCCGTGGCGCTAACGGAAGTTCGCTGTCCCCAGTGCAAGAAGCCCGTGGAGTGGTCCGGCCCGTTCCGGCCGTTCTGCAGCGAGCGCTGCCGGTTGCTTGATCTGGGAGACTGGCTGAGCGAGGCGCACGCCATACCCGGCGCGGCCGCCGATGCCCAGCCCGACACGAATCCCGCCGACCCCGAGGATCCGCCGGCTCGCTAGCGCGCCGGCGGGATCCCGCTGCTAGACTGAATCTCTTTCGCTTTGTCAGCCGTGGGCGGCGCTGCCGCCAGTCGCCATCGCGGGCGGCGCGCCGCGGGTAGTCCGTGAAACGTCCCACCTATCTCGAGCTCGGCCGGCGCAAGCTGTTCGGCCGCCCGGAGCGCAAGATCCTGGGCCCGGTCGACCCACCACCGGATCCGGCCGCGGTCCCGGACTTCGACCTCGGCACCTGGCGCGTGCGCCCGGCACTCGCCCGGATGACGCGCGCGGACCGGATCGTGGCGCTCGATCCCGCCGCGCTCGCCATCATCCTGATTCTCCGGGAAGCACCAGAAGAAGGCGTGAACCGCGAACTCCTGGCGGTGCGCCTGTTCGGGCCCGGCGAGCACGAGGTGCCGCTCAGGCGCGCGCTCGGCTTCCTGCGCCGCGTGTTCAGCGAGGACGGCGCGGTGCGGCTCGAGAACGCACCGGGTGACTGCTATCGCCTGGCGGTCGGGCCCGCGGTGCGGGGCCGCGAGCGGGGCGAGGATTTCACCGTGCTCGCCGAACCGGCCGGTGCGGTCGAGGCGTGGCGCGCGCGGCGCGGCTATCGCGTCGCCGGGCTGCTGGGCGCGTTGCTTCTGGTTGCGGGCTTAAGCATCGGCGCGTTCTACATGCTGGGCGGCCCGAGCCACGCGCTCACCGGACACGTGATCGCCACTGCCATCTGGCTGGATCCCGGCGGCGAGCTGACCGGACCCTCGTTCTCACCGGATGGACGTCGCGTCGTGTACGCGTGGGCGAAGGACGGCGAAATCGCCCATCTCTACGTGCGCTCGCTCGCCGGCGGTGGCGCCCGCCAGCTCACCTCGGCCGATGCCGGCGATCAGCATCCGGCCTGGGCACCGAGCGGCGGTCTGGTTGCGTTCGAGCGCGTCTCGAGTCCGTTCTGCGAGCTCAGGCTCATCGACGTCGAGGGCACGACCGACCGCAAGCTCGCCGACTGCGCCGGGGACGCGGCCGGACCGATCACCTGGCGTCGTGATGGCGCGAGCGTCGTCTACGCGACTCACGGCGCGCCGGACCTGCCGCGCGCACTCGCCGCTGCCACGGTCGCGGATGGCAGCCTCACCGGCGTCACGCAGCCGACGGCGGGCGCGCCGGGCGACAGTGATCCGTCCATGGCCTGGTCCGGACGGCGGCTCGCCTTTCTGCGCACCCGTTCGCCGGGAGTTGCCGACCTGTTGCTGCTCGACAGCGGCATGCCGCGCGTGACGACCATCACCCAAGACGGCGTTCCGGTGCAGGGCAGCGCCTGGCTGCCCGCCAGCCGGGCGCTCGTGATCGCCTCGCGCCGCGCCGGGCGCGGTGCGCTCTACATCGTGGTGGCCGACGGCGGAATTCCCCGCTTTCTCCTGGGCGGCGACGCGGACCTGGAAGGACCCGCGCTCGCGCCCGACGGCCGGCACCTGCTCTATGAGGCGTGGCGGACCCGGACACGGCTCATCGAGTTGCCGTTCGCTGCCGATTCGGAGCCCCAGTCTCTCCCTTGGTCGGGCGGCTCGACCTTGGATCGCGAACCGTGCCCGAGTCGCGACGGCAAGCGCATCGCGTTCATCTCGAACCGTTCCGGACACGATGAGCTGTGGATCGCCAACGCGGATGGAACGGTCGCGGCGCTGACCCACGCGGGCTTGGACCATCTCGAGTCACCGGGCTGGTCGAGTGACGGCCGATATCTGGTGGTGGCGGGCGGGCGCGCCGGACGTATCGACGCCTGGCTCATCGATGCTGGTTCCGGCGCGATGTCTGCGCTGACCCAGGGCGGCATGGCGCGCGCACCCTCGTTCTCGCGCGACGGGCGCTTTGTCTATTACGCGGAACGTGGTTCCCGCTGGCAGATCTGGCGGCGCGACTGGCAGTCCAGCGGCAAATCCGAGCAGCTCACCACCGAAGGCGGGTTGCGCGCGCTCGAGGCGGTGGATGGCGACACGCTCTATTACGTGCGGCCCGACCGCCCGGGTCTCTGGAAGAGGACCAGGGAGCCGGGCGGCGACGAGACCCTGGTGACCGGGGACCTGGCGAAGGAAGACTGGAACAACTGGACCGTGACCCGCACGGGCGCGTACTTCGTGACCCGCCCGGATGGCGAGCACGGCATGTTGGCTCTCTACGCCTTCGAGACCGGCGCGGTCAGCCACGTGCGCCCGATTCCCCGACTCGAGCCGCGCTCTGGGCTCGCGATTGATCCGGCGACCGGCCGCGCCTGGGTGGCTACGATCACCGGGCGCGACAGCCGGCTGGAGCTCGCGACGCTCGAGTAACGAAACGGAACTGGCTGGCGTTGCGAGCACTTCGACGGCGGCGTATACGTGCGTGAATCGCCGACGGCGCTCGCGGGGAAGCGATGTTGAATCGGCCGGCAAGGCGACGATCGAAATCCACCTGACCGGGTGCAGTCACGCCAGAGCGCGTTCGAGGGGCGGCGCGAATCGGTGTGAGAGGGAGGAAGCATGCCAAGACCGCTTGATCGGCGCGATTTCCTGCTGATGAGTTCAGCCGCGCTCGCGGCGCAGTGGGGCTTTGTCGGGCCGGCGCGCGCGAACACGGCGATGACCATCCCAGTCATCGACCGGCTCAGCGTCAAGGTGCTGACCGACAGCAGCTACGACACCCCGCGCGCGTCGGCATCCAAGTGGGTCAAGGTTCGGCGCGTGGGCTTGTCCGCCGCCGGGGACTATCGCAAGACGCTGCACAACGAGTGGGGTCTGGCGCTGGCGCTGGAGTCCCAGGCCGGGACCGAGACGCGCAATCTCCTGCTCGACTTCGGCTACACGACCGACGCCCTGGTCAACAACCTGGAGATCATGGGCGTCGACCTGGCCAAGGTGCAGGGCTTGATCATTAGCCACGGCCATTTCGACCATTACGGTGGGCTGATCGGTCTGCTCCAAAGATACCGTTCCCGTCTGCCGGCGGAGCTGACGCTGTATGCGGGCGGCGAAGACAACTTCTGCCAGCGCGTCATCGCCGGATCCGCGCCGGGGCAGTTCGCGGAATGGGGTGTGCTCGACCGGCGCGAACTGGCAGCGGCCAAGGTGCGCGTGGTGCTGTGCCCGGAGCCGACCGTCATCGCCGGCCAGGCGTTCACGACCGGGGTCATCGAGCGCAAGTCCTTCGAGCGCGTCTTCCCGAATACCTTTGTGGAGTACGCGATGAAGGACGGACTCGGCTGCAACATTCCCGCGGCGGCCGAAAAGGCCGGCGGCAAGCCGGTGCCCGACCAACATCTGAACGAGCACGCGACTTGCTTCCGCCTGAAGGATCGCGGCCTGGTCGTCATCTCGTCGTGCGGCCATTCCGGCATCGTGAACGCGACGCGCCAGGCCATGAAGGTCGCGGGCAGCGACAAGGTGCACGCCATCCTGGGCGGCTTCCACCTGTTCCCGGCCGATGACGACTACGTCAAGCAGACCGTCGTCGAGCTCAAGGCGATCAACCCGGACGTGCTGATCCCGATGCACTGCTCCGGGCCTGGGCTCGTCGCTGCCCTGCGCGAGCAGATGCCCGATCAGTTCGTGCCTTCGACCAACGGTACGGAGTACGTCCTCGGCGCCTGACGCGCATCCGTATGGCGACGATGCGGTGGCTGCAGCGCGGCGTGGCCGGCTGGCTGGTCGGGATTGCCGCGGGCCTCGGCGTCGCGGGTCCGGACGCAGCCGCGGACGAGCCGCAGCGGGTCGACGCGGCGCGCCTGATGAACGATCTCATGACCGGCCGCGGCAACATCGGCGGCCCGTTCCTGCTCACCGACCAGAGGGGACAGCCGGCCGGGCCGGCGCAGTGGCGCGGCAAGATCGTGCTGCTGTATTTCGGGTATACGTCCTGTCCTGACGCCTGCCCGACGGACCTGGCCGCCATTGGGGCCGCGATCCGTTTGCTGGGGCCATTGGGGTCGGAAGTACAGCCGGTGTTCATCACGCTCGATCCGGCGCGCGATAAACCCGATCTGATCGGGCGCTACGCGGAAAATTTCCACCCGCGATTTGCGGCCCTCAGTGGCAGCGAGGCGCAGACGAAGCAGATCGCGACCGCTTACAAGGTCTATTTCGAGAAGGTGCCGGTGCGCGGAACGGATCAGTACTCGATCGACCACACGTCCTTTACGTACGTTCTGGACGCCCAAGGCAACTTGGCAGGCTTCTTCCCACCCGGAACCAGCGGGGCACGAATCGCCGAACGGGTACGAGCGATGTTGTCCGCGCGATGACTACGGGGAGTTGCGCCAGGACAGCTGCCCGGTCGCGAGCACTTGCGATCCGTCGTCGACGTACCAGGGCAGGCTGAGGTTCGCGACCTCGGCCAGTGTCTCGCGCGCGAAGGATCCAGCAAGTAGCAGAAATGCACAGCCGCGCGCGCGGGCCCTGCGCGCGTCCTCGCGCGTGTAGATCACGGCTCCGGCGTGATCGGGGATTGCCGTCATTGTTGAGAGCGCCGCCGGCGTATAGACGTTGCCCGAATCCGGGCCCGGCACGAACGGCGATCCGGGATCGATGACGCCGAGCCAGTCGCCGGGCGCGATCGCCTCGGCAATGCCGCGAGCGCTACTCGGGACCAGCCAGCCGATGCGCTGGCCCGGAGTTCGCGCGAACGCCGCGATGGCGCTCGCGCTCGTCGCCCTCACGAACCGCTCGGGCAGCGCGAGTGCGGTCACGATCGGCAGGTCCGCCTCGAGCCAGTCGACGGAATCGAGTTCGCCGCGCGCCAGCCATTTAAGCCGCTGCCCGTCGAGCGATCGCGGCTCCCCGGACCAGGCCTCGACGCGCCACGCGTCGATGTGCACGAGCTTGTCCTCGCCGGGATACTGGTAGCGGCAGTTGATCAGCCAGCGCGCCGAGCGCACGGAGATTCCGAGCTCTTCCTCGAGTTCGCGATGGAGCGTGTCGCGCGGCGTTTCCCCCGGCTCGCGCTTGCCGCCCGGCAGTTCCCAGCGCCCGGCGCGGCTGCGGCCCGCGGGCCGCTCGGCGACCAGGATGCGCCCGGCGCCGTCAATGAGCGCGCCGGCGACCACCTCGATCGGCGCAGCCGGCATCACTACCCTTCCTGGGACAGGGCTCCGTGGCAGTGCTTGTACTTGCGGCCGGAGCCGCACGGGCACGGCTCGTTGCGCCCGACCTTGGGCGCCGCGCGCACGAACGGCGTCACGTTGGACGGCTCGGCCGGCGGCGCGGCCGCAGGACTCGCGCCCGGCGGCGCAGCGGGTTCCGGCTCGCCGGCAACTGCCGTGGGCGGGGCCGCGTGCTGGAACTTGAGCAGGCGCGCCAGGCGCTCCTGGCGCTCGCGCTCCTCGCGCTGCTCGCGCTCGATGTCGGCGGCCGAGCGGATCTGCAGCCGGGTAAGCACGGTGACGGTGTCGCGCTTGATGCGCTCGAGCATGGCGGTGAAGAGCTCAAACGCCTCGCGCTTGTACTCCTGCTTGGGGTTTTTCTGCGCGTAGGAGCGCAGGAAGATGCCCTGGCGCATGTAGTCCATCGCCGCCAGGTGCTCGCGCCAATGCGTGTCGACCATCTGCAGCATCACCTGGCGCTCGATGGCGCGCAGCTGCGCCGCGCCGATCTGGGTCTCCTTCTCGGCGTAGACGCGCTCGAGGATGCCGACCAGGTGATCGACCACGTCCTTGGGGCCGCGGTTGTGATCGGCATCGAGCAGTGCCTTGACGCCTCCGGGGAGCCCGAAGTCACGGGTGAACGCCTCGTCGAGGCCGGCGATGTCCCATTGCTCCTCGACGCTCTCCGGCGGCATGAAGCTCGTGACCAGAGCCTCCACCACCTCGCGCCTCAGTGCCGCAATCGTGTCGCCGATGTCCTCCGCCGCCATCAGCTCGTTGCGCTGGGCGTAGATGACCTTGCGCTGGTCATTGGCGACGTCGTCGTACTCGAGCAGGTTCTTGCGCAGATCGAAGTTATAAGCCTCCACCTTGCGCTGCGCGCGCTCGATCTGGCGGGTCAGCATGCCGCTCTCGATCGCCTCGCCGGGTTTCATGCCGACCCGGGACAAGAGCGCCTTCATGCGGTTGGGGTCGCCGAAGATGCGCATCAGGTTGTCTTCGAGCGACAGGTAGAAGCGCGATGAGCCCGGGTCGCCCTGGCGTCCCGAGCGGCCACGCAGCTGATTGTCGATGCGCCTGGATTCGTGACGCTCGGTGCCGACGATGTGCAGGCCGCCCGCGTTAATGACCTGCTCGTGGCGCGCCGGCCATTCCTCGCGCAGGCGGGCGATGGTGCCCGGATCCGGCGCCGCTAAGCGCGCGATCTCGCTCTCGGCATTGCCGCCCAGCACGATGTCGGTGCCGCGGCCGGCCATGTTGGTGGCGATGGTCACGGTCCCGGGCCGGCCCGCCTGCGCAACCACCAGCGCCTCCCGCTCGTGCTGTTTCGCGTTTAAGACCTGGTGCGTGATGCCGGCGCGGGTTAAGAGCCCTGAGAGCAGTTCCGAGGTCTCGATCGATGTGGTGCCAACGAGCGCCGGCTGGCCGCGCGTCAGGCAGTCGCGGATGTCCTCGATGATCGCGTCGAACTTGTCCTTCTGCGTCAGGTACACGAGATCCGAGTTGTCCTTGCGGATCATCGGTTTGTGGGTCGGGATCACCACCACTTCCAGGCCATAGATCTGCTGGAACTCGTAGGCCTCGGTGTCCGCGGTACCGGTCATGCCCGCGAGCTTGTGGTACATGCGGAAGTAGTTCTGGAACGTGATCGAGGCGATGGTCTGGTTCTCTTCGCGGACCCGCACGCCCTCCTTGGCCTCGACCGCCTGGTGCAGGCCGTCCGACCAGCGCCGGCCGGGCATGGTGCGGCCGGTGAACTCATCGACGATGATCACTTCGTCGCCGCGCACGATGTACTCGACGTCGCGCCGGTACAGCGCGTGCGCGCGCAACGCCGCGTTTAGGTGGTGCATGAGCCGGATGTTGGCCGCGTCGTACAGGCTCTCACCGGGCGCGAGCAGCCCGGAGATGGCGAAGATCTGCTCGATGTGGTGGTGTCCGACTTCCGTCAGGTGCACCTGTTTCTGCTTTTCGTCGACCCAGAAGTCGCCGCCGACGCCGAGCGAATCGCGCTCGTCCTCCGACAGCGGGTGGACCTTGAGGCCGGGCAGGCTGCCGGCGGGACTGGCGGCCTTGTCCTCGCTCTTCTCGCCGCCCGGGGCGGTGAGTTCCACGGACACCGTGTGGGTGGCCCGCGTGCGCCAGACCGAGAGCTTGACCTTATTTGCCGGCTTCACCGCCGCGAATGCTCCGGCCAACTCCGCGGGCCGCAGCACCGGCTCTCCGTCGGCCCGCAGGATCACATCGCCGGGCCGTAAATCCCCGCGCACCAGCTTGGCATCGACCGACTCGACGTAGAGTCCGCCATCCACCGGCTCCTCGCGCTCGGCGCGGGTCAGCTTCGGCACCAGTGCGTTGATCTTGAGGTAGAGCTCGGTGCTCTCCTCGGCCGGGCCCGAGATGATGAGCGGCGTGCGCGCCTCGTCGATCAGAATCGAGTCGACCTCGTCGACGATCGCGTACTCGAGTCCGCGCTGCACGCGGTCCCTGAGCGAGAAGGTGAGGTTGTCGCGCAGGTAGTCGAAGCCGAATTCGTTGTTGGTGCCGTAGGTGACATCGCAGCCATACGCCGCGCGCTTCTCGTCCGCGGTCTGGCCGTTCTTGATGACGCCGACGGTCATGCCCAGGAACCGGTACACCGGCCCCATCCAGTCGGCGTCGCGGCTGGCGAGATATTCGTTGACGGTGACGACGTGCACACCCTTGGCGGTGAGTGCGTTCAGGTACACCGGCAGCGTCGCGACCAGGGTCTTGCCCTCGCCGGTGCGCATCTCGGCGATCTTGCCCTGGTGGAGCGCGATGCCGCCGATCAGCTGCACGTCGAAGTGTCGGAGCCCGATGGAGCGGCGTGCCGCCTCGCGCACCGCCGCGAACGCCTCGGGCAGCAGCTCATCGATGGACGCGCCCTGACCCAGGCGCGCGCGGAACTCGGCGGTCTTGGCACCCAGCTCCGCGTCCGACAGCGCCTGCATGCGCTCCTCGCAGGCGTTGGCGGCGGTCACCAGCCGCGCGTACTGGCGGAGCAGGCGCTGGTTGCGGCTGCCGAAAACACGGGTCAACAGTTGCAGCACGATGGGATCCTTGGGCAATCCGCGCGCACGCACGCGGCGGCGCCCGAGGGCGCAATTGTACTAGAGAGGGATCAGACCCCGGGCGGGGCGAAAAGTTAGCGGGCGGCCGCCAGCGGCGGGCCGGCGTTCTTGTTGATGAACGACACCGGGTCGACCTGCTGCCCGTCGTGCATCACTTCGAAATGCACGTGCGGGCCGGTGGACCGGCCGGTGGAGCCGAGCAGAGCAAGCGGCTGGCCTTTCTGGACGGTATCGCCGACGTGCACCAGCACCGCGTCGTTGTGGCCGTAGCGGGTCACGTAGCCGTTGCCGTGGTCGACTTCGATCATGTTGCCGTAGCCGGCGTGCGGGCCGGCCCAGGTCACGACACCGGTGGCGACCGCCAGCACCTTCGAGCCCTCGATGCCGGCGAAATCGACGCCCGGGTGAAACGAGACGCGCCCCGTGAACGGGTCGACACGGCGGCCGAAGAACGAGGAGATGAAGCCTTCCGTGACCGGGCGGCCCTGCGGATAGACGGAGTGGTCGAGCTCGCGGGTCAGAATCACGGCCTCGAGCGTGGACAGATCGCGCTCGCGGTTGGCGAGCTGGCCCGAGAGCCGGTCGAGCATGCCGGACAGCGACGGCACGTCCGGCACCTGCCCGGTGCCGTCGCTGGGCTCGAGTCCGCCCTGCGGCGGGTCGGCATCAAAGTTGAATTCGCCCTTGTCGAGCTTGGCCATGCTGGCGAGGCGGCGGCCGAGCGCGTCCAGGCGGATCACGTGCGCGTTCATCTGACCGACGCGCAGCGCCAGCGCGTCGACCTTTTCCTGGGCGGTGCGCCGGGCGAGATCGAGTTCGGCGCGCTGCCGGCCGAGCTCGGCGCCCCAGGCCTCAAGCTTGGCGAACGGCTCGCCGGCGGCCCAGCGGGCGCCCACCAGCGACCCGGCGAAGAACGCGCCGCCCAGGACCAAAAGAAAGATGGAGGTGACGACCGACAGGCACAGTGGCGAGCGGAGATTGAATTCGCGGGCAGTACCCGCGCGTTTGCTGAAGACGATGACGTTCATGCCGCCGGTCAGTTACTGCTCGCCTACACCGCGGGGGTTAGCCCGCTGTTCCCTGCGCCCGGAACCTGCGCCGGCGCTCGCGATCCTGTTGCGTTGCAGCAGCCTTCATTCGGCCCAACAACGCCAATACGGCGATGCGGATCCCTTCGCTCGCCGGCCCTATAAATGCCGCCCACACCCCGGGTATGTCACTGGTAACCCCGCTGTCGTAGCTCACGCCGTAGACCGGAGGCTTTGCGTCCCCGCCTTTCGGCGGGTTTGCCCTTGTGCAGTGGGCGGGACTATGCAACAAACCCGACATTGGTAACAACCACTTTCGTCACTATTCGGCGTCGGAATTTGCCGAATACCCATGAATAAACCTACTTCTATCAATGACTTGCTGAAGGGACCCTCCAGGGTACTGGAAGGACTGGCCCGCAGAACCAAGGCCGCCGATGCGGCGCTTGTTGCGGTGCGATCGGGGCTGCCCGCGGGCCTGCGTGAGCCGGTCTGGGGGGCGGCCCTGGACGACGGCAATCTGACGGTCCTGGTCGATTCCCCGGCCTGGGCGAGCCGGGTGCGCTACGCGGTGCCGGAGGCCAGGCTGCTCTGGGCAGCCCAGCTCGGAGAAATCCGCCGGGTGGTGGTCCGGGTCCGGCCCAAGCCTGAGCCGGATCAGCCCGTGACGGCAGCCGGTACGTAGGAAATCGGCGCTTCGGCCCGATCCCCGTAGGTCACTTCCTCCCAGGCACTGCGGTCGGCAATGAGCGCCCGCAGCAGCTGGTTGTTGAGGCCGTGTCCCGACTTGTAGCCGCTGAATTCCCCGACCAGGCTGTGGCCGAGCAGATACAGGTCGCCGATCGCGTCCAGGATCTTGTGCTTGACGAACTCGTCCTCGTAGCGCAGCCCGTCCTCGTTCAGCACCCGGAAATCATCGAGCACGATCGCGTTGTCGAGCGTGCCGCCCAATGCCAGGTTGTGCGCGCGCAGGGTCTCGAGATCGCGCATGAAGCCGAAGGTCCGCGCCCGGCTCACCTCGCGCAGGAACGAGGTGGTGGAGAAATCCATGGACGCCTTCTGCGACCGGCGCCGGAAGATCGGATGGTCGAATTCGATCTCAAAATTGACCTTGAACCCGTTGAATGGATCGAAGCGGGCCCACTTGTCGCCGTCGTGCACCTCGAGTTGCTTGACGATGCGCACGAAGCGCTTGGCCGCGCTCTGCTCCTCGATGCCGGCCGACTGCAGCAGAAACACGAACGGCCCGGCGCTGCCATCCATGATCGGCACTTCCGGCGCGCTCACCTCGACAAACGCGTTGTCGATGCCTAAGCCCGCGAACGCGGACAGCAGGTGCTCGACGGTCGCCACGCGCGTCGCGCCGCTCACCAGTGTCGTGCCGAGCACCGTGTCGCCCACGTTCTCGGCGCGCGCCTGGATGTCGACCGGCTGCTCCAGATCCACCCGGCGGAACACGATCCCCGAGTTGGCGGCAGCCGGGCGCAAGGTCATCAGGACCTTCTTCCCGGTGTGCAGACCGACGCCGGTTGCCCGGATCGTATTCTTGAGAGTTCGCTGGCAGAGCATCGTTCGGCCTTTCACCGGTCAGCATCGACTCGCGGGCGTCGGTCCTTCGACGCACGAGCGGTCGAGTACCGTAGCACAACGGTCAAAAATCACTCAAGGCGTTGTCGACCGCGCGCAACAGTTTGTAAGGCGCCCGCCGCGGCCGATCCGGGCCCAGTACCCGGATCGCGCACGCGGCTGCGGACGCCACGGGTGGCCCGCAAGCCGATCCGGCCGAACGCGTTGTGGCGCCGGCGGTCATAGCGCTCTATCGTCGCCATGGCCGCCGGGCGCCTGGCCGGCCTCCCCCGCGTCGCGTACTCACAAAACTCAGTCTGCCTGCCGGCGCAGGAACGCCGGAATGTCGAGCATCTCAGTTTCGGCGCTCTCCCGAAGCCCGTCGCCGACCGCGGTCCGGCGTGCGATCGCCGGCCGGTCGAGGCTCGAGTAGTCGGGAACCGTCGGCACCGCCGCCGGCCGTTTCAGCACTGGCTGCATCCGGGCGGGTTCGCGGTGCACCACCGGCTCGGGCCGCGCCTGGCGCGCCGCCGTGCGGCCAAGACCGGTGGCGACCACCGTTACCCTGAGCTCGTCGGTGAGCTCGGGCTCGATCACGGTGCCGACCACCACGGTCGCATCGTCGCTTGCGAACTGGCGCACAGTATTGCCGACCTCCTCGAACTCGCCGATCGCGAGATCCATGCCGGCGGTGACGTTCACCAGGATCCCCTGGGCGCCGGCCAGGTTGATGTCTTCGAGGAGCGGCGAGGACACCGCCATCTCGGCCGCGGCGCGCGCGCGGTTCTCGCCGCTGCCGCGGCCGGTCCCCATCATCGCCATGCCGGTCTCGGCCATCACCGTGCGCACGTCGGCGAAGTCGACGTTGATGAGCCCGGGGCGGGTGATCAAGTCGGCGATGCCCTGCACGGCGCCCTGCAACACGCCGTTGGCCGCCTGAAACGCATCTAACAGCCGGGTCTTGGGTCCCAAGACCGTGAGCAGCTTCTGGTTCGGGATCGTGATCAGCGAGTCGACGTACTTGCCGAGCTCGCCGATGCCCATCTCGGCGATCTGCATGCGCTTGCTGCCTTCCATGGTGAACGGCTTGGTGACCACCGCCACGGTCAGCATGCCCTGCTCCTTGGCGACCTGCGCCACCACCGGTGCCGCGCCGGTGCCGGTGCCGCCGCCCATGCCCGCGGTCACGAACAGCATGTCGCAGCCCTTGATCAGCTCGATGATCCGGTCGCGGTCTTCCATCGCCGCCTGACGGCCGACCTCAGGATCGGCGCCCGCGCCCAGCCCCTTGGTGATGTTGGCGCCGATCTGCAGCGTGGTCTTGACGGTGGATTTCTTGAGCACCTGGGCGTCGGTGTTCAGGCAGATGAACTCCACTCCTTCGATGCCGGTCGTGAGCATGTGGTCGACGCAGTTGCAGCCGGCGCCACCGATACCGAGCACTTTGATGACCGCGCTTTGGCTGTAGGCATCCATCAGTTCAAACATGGCGATGGTCTCCTTGAGTGTGCGAATACACGAGTCTTAAAACCGCTGGACCTGTCAGAAGTAACCCTGGAACCAAGCCTTCATCCGTTCGGCGACGCCGCGGCCGCTGCCCGGCAGCGGCCGCACCGGGCCGTCCTGTTCAAATAGCGAGCGGGCGTAGAGCAGCAGTCCGACGCCGGTGGCGTGAATGGGATTGCGCACCACCTCGCCCAGTCCGGCCACGCCCTGCGGAACGCCGAGCCGCACCGGGACGTGGAACACCTCTTCGGCGAGCTCGACCGCGCCTTCCATCTTGGCGCTGCCGCCGGTGATGACGATGCCGGCCGCGATCGCCTCCTCGAATCCCGAGCGGCGCAGCTCGTCGCGCACCAACGTGTACAGCTCCTCGTAGCGCGGCTCGACGATCTCGGCCAAGGTCTGGCGCGCGAGCCGGCGCGGCGGGCGATCGCCGACCGACGGCACCTCGATGGTCTCGTCGGGATTGGCGAGCTGCGAGAGCGCGCAGGCGTAGCGGATCTTGATGTCCTCGGCGTGCTGGGTCGGCGTGCGCATCGAGACCGCGATGTCGTTGGTCACCTGGTCGCCGGCGATCGGGATCACCGCCGTGTGGCGCAGCGCACCGCCGGAGAACACCGCGAGATCGGTGGTGCCGCCGCCGATGTCGATCAGGCACACGCCCAGGTCCTTCTCGTCGTCGGTCAGCACTGCGTACGAGGACGCCCACTGCTCGAGCACGATGTCCTCGACCCCGAGGCCACAGCGCTGCACGCACTTGACGATGTTCTGGGCGGCGCTCTCGGCACCGGTGACGATGTGCACGCGCGCCTCGAGCCGCACGCCGGACATGCCGATCGGGTCGCGGATGCCGTCCTGGTTGTCGATGATGAATTCCTGGGGGATGACGTGGACGATGCGCTGGTCGGCCGGCAGCGCCACCGCCTGCGCCGCGTCCATGACCCGCGCCACGTCACCGCCGGCGACCTCCTTGTCCTTGATGGCGACGATGCCGTGCGAGTTGAGGCTGCGCACGTGGCTGCCGGCGATGCCGGTGTACACGGTATTGATCTCGACGCCGGCCATGAGCTCGGCCTGCTCGACCGCGCGCTGGATCGACTGCACGGTGGAGTCGATGTTGACCACCACGCCGCGCTTTAAGCCCCGCGAGGCGTGCGAGCCGATGCCAATCACCTCCAGGCCGCTGTCGGGCTTGACCTCGCCCACCAGCGCCACGACCTTGGAGGTCCCGACGTCGAGTCCCACGATCAGGTTGCGATCCGACCGCTTAGCCATCGTTGTCCCGTTCCTTTGCTTGTGGGGTCGCCCCGGACGCCTGGCGCGTCGCCGGCGGGGTCACCGACGTGCGCCAGACGACCGCGAAACCGTTGGAGTAGCGCAGGTCGAGGGCGGCGATATCGCCGGCGCGACTCGCGACCAGCGGCGCGCCGGTGGCCAGGAACCGCTCGACGCGCTCGTTGAGCTGGCGCCGGCCGAAGCGCACCACCACGCCATTCGCGAGCTCGAGCTCCCAGGCGCCGCGGTCGCTGAGCGTGAGCGCGGCCGCGCGCAGCCCGGCCTCCAGCAACCGCGGGTAGAGCTGGAAATAAAGCTCGGCCACCTGCGGCTCGCTGCCGGGCGGGCCGCTCAAGCGCGCGAGCTCCGGCGGCACGTGCCGGGCGTCGACCAGGAACACTTCGCCGCGGGTGTTGACCAGCGAGTTCTCGCCCCAGCGCGCGGCGGCGACCTGCTCGGTCACCTGCACGTAGAGCCCGTCCGGCCAGCGCCGCTGCACCCGCGCCCGGTCCACCCACGGGATGGTTTCGACGGCGCGCCTGAGCGCGGCGAGGTTCACCGTGATGAAGCCGCCGTTCATGTGCTCGCGGACCGCGCGCTCGACCTCGAGCGCGGGCACGCGCTGGAAGGCACCGTCGACGGTCACGCGCTTCAGCGGTCGGTTGAGCGCGAGCGCGAGCAATGCCGCGAACGCCGCCACCGCTACCAGCGCCGCGAGCGCGCGGGCCAGCGGCGCCAACTCGATGCGCGGCAGGACGAGCCAGCGGCGCGTCGTCCGCGTCCGGTTGCGGCGCCTGAAGCCGAGCGTGCCGGTGAACATGCTCACCTCGCCCGCTCGCGCAGGAAGCTGGTTTCGAGAATGCGCCAGCACAGCTCATCGAAGTCGATGCCCGCGACGCGCGCCGCCATCGGCACCAGGCTGTGATCGGTCATGCCTGGGACCGTGTTGATCTCGAGCAGCAGCGGCCGCTCGCTCTCTCCCATCATGAAATCGACGCGGCCCCAGCCGTCGGCGCCGGCCATGGCGAATGCCTGAAGCGCGAGGCCGCGCAGCGCCTGCTCCGCGGGCGCGCTCAGGCCCGCCGGGCAGTGGTAGCGCGTGTCGTCGGCGAAATATTTCGCCTGGTAGTCGTAGAACTCGCGCGGGGTCTCGATGCGGATCGAGGGCAGCGCCTCGCCCTGCAGAATGCCGACCGTGTACTCGCCGCCGGTGATCCAACGCTCGGCAATCACGACCGGATCGAGTGCGGCTGCGGCGCGCCACGCCGCGGGTAAATCCGAGGCATCGGCGACCCGGCTCATGCCGACGCTCGAGCCCTGGCTCGCCGGCTTCACGATCAGCGGCAGCCCGAGCTCACGCACCGCCGCATCGAGACTGGCGGCGGAATCGAGCCGGATCCATGGTGGTGTCCCGATGCCGCACGCCTGCGCCAGCTGCTTGGTGCGCAGCTTGTCCATGCACAGCGCCGAGCCCAGCACGCCGCTGCCGGTGTAGGGAATCGCCAGCCACTCGAGCGCGCCCTGCATGGTGCCGTCCTCACCGCCCGGGCCGTGCAGGGCGATGAACACGCGGTCGTAGTGGCCGGAGGCGAGCTCGGCGAGCGACACCTGTGCCGGGTCCACGGGATGCGCGTCGACGCCGCGCCGGATGAGCGCCGCGTGCACCGCCTGACCGGTCTTGAGGCTGATCTCCCGCTCGCTTGAGCGCCCGCCCAAGAGCACGGCGACGCGGCCGAAGGCCGCGGCATCCGTGACCCGGCGCGCCTGGCCGGTGCGCTTCAGGTTGCTCATGCCGAGTCCCCCAGGATCCGGACCTCGGTCTCGAGTGCCACGCCGTGCACGTCCTTGACCACCGTCTGGATGTGCCGGATCAGCCGCTCGAGGTCGGTGCTGGTCGCGGCGCCGCCGTTGACCAGGAAATTGGCGTGTTTCTCCGACACCGAGGCGTCGCCGATGTGAAAACCTTTGAGGCCCGCACTCTCGATCAGGCGCGCCGCGTGGTCGCCGGGCGGATTGACGAAAGTCGAGCCGCCGCTCCAGGCGCCGATCGGCTGCGAGTCGCGGCGCCGGTCAAGGAGAGTGCGGATGCTGGCGGCGTTGGCCGCCGGTTGGGGCACGAACCGGAACCGCGCCGCGAGGAACCACTCGCCCGGCACGGGCGGGATCAGGCTCCGGTATCCGTAGCGATACTCGGCAGCCTCGCGCGTGCGGCGCGTGCCGTGGCGATCGACCACCTCGACCTCAACCACGTGCGGCCAGGTCTCGCCGCCGAAAGCGCCCGCGTTCATGGCGAGCGCGCCGCCCACGGTGCCCGGAATGCCGGCGAAGAAGTCCGCAGGACCGAGCTGCCAGGTGACGCATTGCCGGGCCAATCGGCCACAGGGCACGCCGGATTCCGCGCGCACCTCGGTGTCTGATACGCGCTCCAGCCGGTCGAGTCCGCCGTGGGTGCACACCACCACACCGCGGATGCCGCGATCGCGCACCAGCACATTGCTGCCGAGTCCGATGAAGGTCACGGCAACCTCCGCCGGCAGAGCGGTGAGCAGCGCCACCAGGTCGCTGGCATCGCGCGGCTCGAAGAACACTTCCGCCGGGCCGCCGACGTGCCACGAGGTGTGGCGCGCGAGCGGCTCGCCGGCGCGCGCGCGGGCCGCAAACTGCCGGGGAAAGTAGGCGGGCAGCGCCACATTCACGCGGCACTCCCGGTAGCGAGCTTGGCCGGCAGCTGCTGGGCGATCGCGCCGATGCTGCCGGCACCCATGGTGATGAGCAGGTCGCCGTCGCGCAGGCACCCGGCCAGTGCCTTCGCCAGGTTCTCGACCCGCCCGACAAAGATCGGCTCGACCCGGCCGCGCATGCGCACAGCGCGGCAGATGGCGCGCCCGTCGGCGCCTGGTATCGCGGCCTCCCCCGCCGCGTACACCTCGGTGACCAGCAGCACGTCGGCGCGCGACAGCACCTGGGCGAAGTCGTCGATCAGATCGCGGGTACGCGTGTAGCGGTGCGGCTGAAACGCCAGCACCACGCGCCGCCCGGGCCAGCCCTGCGCGATCGCCTCGAGTGTCGCGGCGATTTCCGTCGGGTGGTGGCCGTAGTCATCGATGAGCGTGACGCGCCCCGCCGGCATCTTGAAGTCGGCGATCAGCTGCAGGCGCCGGTCGATGCCCTGGAACTGCGCGAGCGCGTGCTGGATCGCCTGATCCGGAACGCCGAATTCGCTCGCGAAGGCGATCGCGGCCAGGGCATTCAACACGTTGTGGCGCCCCGGCACCGCGAGGCTGATCTCGAGCTTGGGCAGCGAGCCCGGCCGCACCACGGAGAACCGCGTACGCGCGCCGTCCTGGTGCAGGTCGGTGGCACGGACATCAGCCGCGGCGTCGATCGCGTAGGTGAGCACCGGCCGCGACACGCGCGGCAGCATCGCGCGCAGTTCGGGATCGTCCACGCACAGCACCGCGAGACCGTAGAACGGCAGGTTGTGCAGGAAGTCGACGAAGCTCTGCTTCAGGCGCTCGAAGTCGCCGTCGAAGTTGACCAGGTGATCGTTGTCGACGTTGGTGACGATCGCCACCAGCGGCTGCAGGTGCAGGAACGAGGCATCGCTCTCGTCGGCTTCGGCGACCAGGTAGCGGCCGGCGCCCAGCCGCGCGTTGCTGCCGACGCTGTTGAGCCGGCCGCCGATGACGAAGGTCGGGTCCTCGCCTGCCTCCGCCAGGATGCTGGCCACCAGGCTCGTGGTGGTGGTCTTGCCGTGGCTGCCCGCGATCGCGATGCCGACACGGAAGCGCATGAGCTCCGCCAGCATTTCCGCGCGCTGCACCACCGGCAATCGCGCGGCGAGCGCCGCCTGAACCTCGGGGTTGTCCGGATGCACGGCGCTTGACACCACCACCACGTCGGCACCGGCGATGTGCTCGGGGCGGTGGCCAACGTGGATGCGCGCGCCCAGTTCCGTGAGGCGGCCGGTGACGGCGTTGCGTTTCAGATCCGAGCCCTGCACCTGATAGCCGAGATTGATCAGCACCTCGGCGATGCCGCCCATGCCGATGCCGCCGATGCCGACCAGGTGGATGCAGTGGATGCGGCGCATGCGATCGATCATGCGCGGCTCCGGGTCGCGACCAGGTGCAGGCAAATATTGGCGAGCCGCTCCGCGGCGCCCGGCGTCGCGGCGCGACGCGCGGCCTCCGCCATCGCGAGCCGCGCACCGGCATCGGCCTGGCACAGCCGGCGGATTTCGCGGCCCAGCAGGTTGGGGTCGAGGGTCTCCTCCGGCAACAGCACGGCCGCTCCGCGCTCGGCCAGATAGCGCGCGTTGGCCGTCTGGTGGTCGTCGACCGCGGCGGGGAACGGAATCAAAAGCGACGGCAAACCGGCGGCCGCGAGCTCCGAGATGGTCAGCGCCCCGGCGCGGCACACGGCCAGATCCGCCCAGCCGTACGCGCCCGCCATGTTCTCGATGAACTCCTCGACCATGGCGGGGATGCCGGCCGCGGCGTAGCTGTCGCTGACCGCCGCGGCGCGCCCGCGACCTGCCTGATGCAGCACGTCCGGACGTTCCTCGGCATTAAGAGTGGCGAGTGCGGCCGGCACCAGGCCGTTGAGCGCCGCGGCGCCCTGGCTGCCGCCGATCACCAGCAGGCGCGGCCGCACGCGTCCGTCCGCCACGCGAACCGTGGGTTCCGGCAGCGCCTCGATTTCCGGGCGCACCGGATTGCCGATGACGATCGGCGCAAGCGCCGCGCTGAAGCTGCCGGGAAACGCGGCCGCCACCCGGGTCGCGAGCTGTGCCAGAACGCGGTTGGTGAGCCCGGCGATGGCGTTTTGCTCGTGAATCACCAGCGGCCGGCGCGTCATCCACGCGGCAATGCCCCCGGGCCCGGCCGCGAATCCGCCCAGGCCGAGCACCACGTCCGGCCGGTGCCGGTCGAGTGCCTTGAGCGCCTGCACCAGCGCCCGCGAGAGCGTGAGCGGCGCGAGCGACACCTTGAGTGCGCCCTTGCCGCGCAGACCGCTCACCGACAGCCATTCGGCGCTGATGCCTTCCGCCGGCACCAGGCGCCCCTCGATGCCATGGCGCGTGCCAAGCCACACCACCCGGCAGGCACGGGCGCGCAGCACGCGCGCGACCGAAAGCGCGGGAAACACGTGCCCCCCGGTGCCGCCCGCCATGATGAGCACGGTGGTCATGACGCCGCCGCGCGCGTCGAGACGTGGCGCGCGTGCAGCACCTCGTGATGCACGCGCAGCACCACGCCGAGCCAGCCCAACGTCACCAACAGGCTCGAGCGCCCATAGGACAAGAGCGGCAGGGTCAGCCCCTTGGTGGGCAGCAGACCCATGTTCACGCCCATGTTGATGAACGCCTGCAGTCCGAGCCAGAGCGCGAATGCCGCGGCGAGATAGGCCTGGAAGCGCAGCCCGGCGCCGGCCGCCAGCCGGGCGATCCGCAGCGTGCGAAACGCGATGATGAGTACCAGGCTTACCACCAGCACGATGCCGGCGAAGCCGAGTTCCTCCGCCAGCACCGCGAACACGAAATCGGTGTGCGCCTCCGGCAGATAGAACAGCTTCTGCACGCTCGCGCCCAGACCCACGCCGAGCCACTCGCCGCGGCCAATGGCGATCAGGGACTGCGTCAGCTGGAATCCGGTGTTGAACGGATCCGCCCAGGGGTCGAGGAACGTGGTCAGCCGGCGGATCCGGTACGGGCTCGACATGGCGATGAGCGCGAGCACGACCGCGAGGCCCGCGCACAGCGCGAGGAAATGCTTGAGCCGGACCCCACCCAGGAACAGGACGCCGATGCCGGTCGCGAGCAGCACCACGCCGGAGCCGAAGTCCGGCTCCACCAGCAACAGCAGCGCCGCCAGACCCAGCACCGCCAGCGGTTTCAGGAAGCCCAGGATCGTGCCGCGCACCTCTTCCTCGCGGCGCACGACGTAACCGCACAGGTAGAACAGCAGGCACACGCGCGCCGCTTCCGAGGCCTGGAAATTGAACGGCCCGATCCGCAGCCAGCGACGGCTGCCGTTGACCGATGCGCCGAGTCCCGGCACCAGCACCAAGAGCAGCAGCAGCAATCCGATGATCAGCAGCGGAAATCCCAGCCGCTCCCAGACCTGGGTCGGAATCCGCATGGTCAGCGCGGCGACACCCACACCGATAAGCGCGAACAGCAGCTGTCGCTCGAGGAAGTAAAACGGCGTCGTCTCGTAGCCGGGCAGCGACACCGAGGCCGAGGTCACCATGACCAGACCCAGGAGCAGCAGCGCCGACGCCGCGCCCACCAGCCACGGGTCGAGCGCGAGCCGCATGCGGCGGTCCACGGGACGGGCCTGGCCGACGATGGCGTTCAAGCCGGCAACGCCCGTGCCGCCGTGGCGAACGCGGTGCCGCGCTCGGCGTAGTCGCGGAACATGTCCTGGCTCGCGCACGCTGGTGACAGCAGCACCAGGTCCCCGGAGCGGGCGACGCGCGCGGCCGCAGCCACCGCCGCCGGCATGTCGCCCGCGAATTCTACGGGGCAGGTGGTGCGCAGCGCCTCGGCGATGATCGGCGCGTCGCGCCCGATCAGCACCGCGTGGCGAGCTTTGTTTCTGAGCGCGGCGGCGAGCGGCGAGAAGTCCTGGCCTTTGCCGAGGCCGCCGGCCAGCAGCACGATCGGGCCTGGTAACCCGGCGACCGCGGCGACGGTCGCCGCTACGTTGGTGCCTTTCGAGTCGTCCAGGTAGCGCACGCCGCGGCGCTCCGCCACGCACTCGGTGCGGTGCGGGAGTCCCGTGAAGGATTCGAGCGCGCTCAGCATCACGGGCAGCGGCAGCTCGATCGCGGCGCCTACCGCCAGCGCCGCCAACGCGTTGCCCGCGTTGTGCCGGCCGGCAAGCCGCAGCCGGCGCGTGCTCAGAAGCGGCTCCGGCGCAGTGCCGCCGCCGCGCGCCAGGTATTCCTCGCTGCCAGCCTTGATCAGCGTCCACTCCGCGCGCCCGCCGGAAGGGCTGAACCCACTGACACGGGCACCGGCAGGCGTCATGCCCGAGACCAGCGGGTCATCGACGTTAACGACCATCGCTCGTGCGTGGCGGAAGATGCGGGCCTTGGCTGCCGCGTATTCGGCGAGCGACCGATAGCGGTCGAGGTGATCCGGCGCCACGTTCAACACCGTGGCGGCAGCGAGCTCGAGCGACTCGGTGGACTCGAGCTGAAATGACGAGAGCTCGAGCACATAGAGCTCCGGCTCCTCGGGCTCGAGCATGTCGAGTACGCAGTCGCCAAAATTGCCGCCCGCCCGCGCCGCGCGTCCGGCGGCCTGCGCCATGGCTGCGACCAGCGCGGTCACGGTGCTCTTGCCGTTGGTGCCGGTAATGCCCACGGCCGGCGCACGCTTGACGCGTGCGAACATCTCGACGTCGCCGACGATCGGTATGCCGTGCGCGAGCGCCGCCTGGACCAGCGGCTCATCGCGCGACACGCCCGGTGACAGCACGAGGCGCGCGTACTGCGCGGCGAGCGCGGGATCGAACAGTCCCAGGTAGCGGGGCGCAGCGGGCCAGCGGGCCATAAAGCGTGCCAGTTCCGGCGGGTCGACCCGGGAATCGGTGACCGCGAACAGCTCGCCGTGCCGGCTCAGGTAGTCGGCACACGAATAGCCGGTGCGGCCGAGCCCAACCACCAGATTGCGTCGGCCGGGAACGATGGCGGGCGCGGTCATCAGCGCACCTTCAGGGTCGCGAGACCGGCCAGCACCAGCACCACCGTGACGATCCAGAACCGGACGATGACCTTGGGCTCGGGCCAGCCCTTGAGCTCGAAGTGATGGTGGATGGGCGCCATACGAAAGATGCGCCGGCCGGTGAGCCGGAACGAGGCGACCTGCAGGATCACCGACACGGTCTCGAGCACGAACACGCCGCCCATCACGAACAGCACGATCTCCTGGCGCACGACCACGGCGACGATGCCGAGCGCGGCGCCGAGTGCGAGCGCGCCGACGTCGCCCATGAACACCTGGGCCGGGTAGCTGTTGAACCAAAGAAAGCCGAGGCCGGCGCCGACCAGCGCCGCGCAGAAGATCATCAGCTCGCCGGCACCGGGGATGTGCGGGATGAGCAGGTAAGTCGCAAAATTCGCGTTACCCGAGGCGTAAGCGAACACGCCCAGCGCACCCGCGACCATCACCGCGGGAAGGATCGCCAGCCCGTCGAGGCCGTCGGTGAGATTGACGGCGTTGCTGCTGCCGACGATCACGAAGTAGGTGATGGCGACAAAGGCCACGCTGTTGAGCGGCAGAATCACGTTCTTGAAGAGCGGCACGTAGGCGGCGGTCTCGGCGGCCGAGGTCGCCGACGCCCACAGCACCAGTGCCGCGGCCAGCCCGACCAGCGACTGCCACAGATACTTCCAGCGCGGTGCGAGACCGCGGGAATTGCCGACCACGAGCTTCAGGTAGTCGTCGTAGAAGCCGATGCAGCCGAAGGCAAGCGTCACCAGCAGCACGATCCACACCAAGCGGCTGCTGAGATCCGCCCAGGCGATCGTGCCGGCCGAGATCGCGACCAAGAGCAGCGCGCCACCCATGGTGGGCGTGCCGGCTTTTTTGAGGTGCGAAGCCGGTCCGTCGTCGCGCACGGTCTGGCCAATCTGGCCCGCGGCCAGCCGCCGGATCATCCACGGACCGACCAAGAGCGCGATCGTGAGCGCAGTGAGCGCGCCCAGGATGGCGCGCAGCGTCAGGTAATTGAAGACGCGAAAGCCGGCGTAAAAGTGTGTCAGCCATTCGGTGAGCCGGTACAGCATGGGCGCCTGTTACGCGGCGTCCGCGCCGGGAGTCAGCGCCTCGACCACGCGCTCGAGACGATTCGAGCGCGAGCCTTTGACCAGCATGCTGACCTGCGCGCCCAGCAGTGGTTTGACGTGCGCCGCCAGGGCGCCGGTGTCGGCGAACCATTCCGCGCCTGAGCCAAACGCCTCCACCGACAGTCGCGTGAGGTCGCCGACCGCGAACAGGCGCGCCACGCCCGCGGCGCGCGCCGAGCGGCCGGCCGCGATGTGCGCGGTCTTGGCCTCGCCGCCGAGCTCGCCCATCTCGCCCAGCACTAACCAGTGCTCCCCGGGCAGCTGTGCCAGCACCTCGAGCCCGGCCGCCAGGCTGCTCGGGTTGGCGTTGTAGGAGTCGTCGATCAGGCGCGCGCCGCCGAGCGCCGATTTCAGCTGCAGGCGGCCACGCACGGCACGCGCGCGCGCCAGGCCGGCCACCATTTGCGCCAGCGTGGCACCGGCAGCGCCGGCGGCAGCCGCCGCGGCCAGCGCGTTCATGACGTTGTGCCGACCCGCCAGCGCGAGCTGTACTCGCGCCTTGCCCGCGGGCGTCACCAGCAGGAACTGCTGCGCAAAGGCGTCCGAAGTGCCGCCGGCGATGTCGGCAGCGTGGTAGTCGCGCGCAGGATTCAGGCCGAAGGTCACGATTCGCGCGGCTCGCGACATGCGGCGCCAGGTGTCCGAATAAACGTCGTCACCGTTGATGACGGCTACTGCGCCCGGCGCGAGGCCCGCGTAGATCTCGCCCTCCGCGGCCGCCACGCCGTCCAGATCACCGAAGCCTTCCAGGTGCTCGGCACCGGCGTTGGTGACCACGCCGACAGTCGGGCGCGCAATCGCGACCAGCGCGGCGACTTCGCCCGCGCGGTTGGCGCCCATCTCGATGACCGCCGCGTGGTGCCGGGCCTCAAGGCCGAGCAGCGTGACCGGCACGCCGATGTGGTTGTTGAGATTGCCGCGCGTCGCCAGACAGGGCCCGCCTTCTCCCAGGATCGCGGCCAGCAGTTCCTTGGTGGTGGTCTTGCCGTTGCTGCCGGCGACGCCGACCAGAGGCATGCGGAACTGCTCGCGCCAGGCACGCGCCGCGGCCTGCAGTGCCGTGAGCGGGTCGCGGACCACGATCTGCGGCTGCGACACCTCGGAAGCTGCCGCAACTACCGCGCCCGCCGCGCCGCGCGTGGCCACCTCCGCGAGAAACGCGTGGCCGTCGAAGCGCGGGCCCTTAAGCGCGACAAAGAGCGCACCGGCACCGAGCGTGCGGCTATCGGTGGCCACCTCCGTGAACGGCGCGTCGCTGCCGATCAGTGTGCCGGCCATCGCCGCGGCGAAGTGGCTCAACATGCGCTTCACGGACGGCCTCGCACGAATGCGTCCACTGCCGCCCGGTCGCTGAACCGCCGGCGCACGCCGCCGGCGACCTGGTAGTCCTCGTGGCCCTTACCCGCGATCAGCACCACGTCGCCGCTCGCCGCAGCGCTGCAGGCGGTGGTGATCGCACGCATCCGGTCGTGCTCTACCAGCGCGCGCTGCGGCGCGCGCATGCCGGCGAGTATTGCGGTGACGATGGCCTGCGGCGGTTCGCCACGCGGGTTGTCGTCCGTGACGATGACCCGGTCGGCAAGCGACTCGGCGATACGGCCCATGGCGCCGCGCTTGCCCGGATCGCGTTCGCCACCGCAGCCAAACACGCACCACAGCTGCCCGCTGCCGTAGGCGCGGGCTGCGCCCAGTACATTGGCGAGCGCGTCCGGAGTGTGGGCGTAGTCGACAAGCGCGGTTGCGCCCTGCGGCAGCGCCACCGCTTCCATGCGGCCAGGGGGTGCGCTCGCGCCGCCGAGGCGCGTGACCGCCTCCGCGAGCGGGACATCGCAGGCGAGCAGCATGCCCAGCACCACCATCAGGTTCTGCACGTTGAACGCGCCGCGCAGCGGCGAGTGCAGCAGAAACCGCCCCAGGTGCGAGCTGCCCTCGATCGCCATCCCGCCGGGCTCGGGTCGCACCGACTCGGCGCGCACGAACGCGCCGCTCGTTGCCGCATCGGGCTGCACGGCATAAAGCTCAACGCCAGACGGGAGTCGCGTGCTCAAGTCGCGGGCAAACGGATCGCTGAGGTTGAGCACCGCGCGGGCGACGTCGCGCGCGTGCAGCACGCGCTCCTTGGCCGCCCCGTACGCCGCCATGGTCTCGTGGTAATCGAGGTGGTCGCGCGAGAGATTGGTGAACGCCACGACCGGCAGCCGCACTCCGGCGGTGCGGTCCTGCGCGAGCGCGTGCGAGGACACCTCGATCGCGATGTCGCGGGCGCCGCCGGCGACCAGCTCGGACAGCGCGCGATGCAGTGCCAGGCAGTCGGGAGTGGTGTGGCTCCCGGCCAGCAGCTGCGTCGGCAACCCGGCGCCGAGCGTGCCGACGTAGGCGCCAGCGTCGCCCCACGCCTGAGCGAGCAGCCAGGCGCAGGTGGTCTTGCCGTTGGTGCCGGTCACGCCACTCACCCGCGCGCGCGCCGACGGCATCCCGTAGGCGCGGTCGGCGATGTCGCCGATGTCCTGCTCGAGGCGTGTTACCGCAATGGCGCTCACCCCACCCGGCAGCGCCGGCAGCACCGGGCGCGATGCGTCCCAGAGAATTGCGATCGCACCCGAGCGCGCCGCGTGCGCGGCGAATTCGACTCCGTGGTGGTGGATGCCGGGCAAGGCGACGAACGCGTCGCCCGGCGTCACCGCGCGGCTGTCGGCGGTGAGCCCGCCGACCAAGAGGTGTGGCGCCGCGGCGCGGCCGGCCAGAAGCTCGGCCAAGTCGATGCCGCCAACCGGTGCCTGCAACCGTGGCGCCACGTTCATTTGCCTCCCACGGTCTGCACCAGAGTCGCGGAAGGCGCATCGGTCAGATCATCCGGCGGCACCGCCAGCAGGCGCAGGGCGCCGGACATGATCGCGGCGAACGTCGGGGCTGCGACGTCGCCACCGTAGTACTTGTTGCCGCCAGGCTCGTCGATCACGACCACGGCTGCGAGACGCGGATTGCTGGCCGGCACCAGTCCCGCGAACACCGCCATGTATTTGTCGGTCGAGTAGCCGCCGGCGACTGATTTCCAGGCGGTGCCGGTCTTGCCGGCCACCCGATAGCCACGCACCGCGGCGTGCAGGCCAGTGCCATCGGCGGTGACCACGCTCTCCAGCATGTGGATCACATCTCGGCAGACCGTTTCATCGAGCACGCGTTCCGCGGACAGCGGCGCGTCCATCCGCCGGAAGGTCAGCGGATGCCTGACGCCCAGCGCGCCCAGCGTCGCGTAGGCCTGCGCGAGCTGCAGCGGCGTGACCGACAGGCCGTAGCCATAGGCGAGCGTCGCCACCGAGATGTCGCGCCAGTGCGAATAGTGGGCGAGCAGGCCGGCGGATTCGCCGGGGTAGCCGCTGGCCGTCACCTGACCGACTCCGAGTCCGGTCAACACGTTCCAGATGGCCGCCTTGTCGAGCGCGAGCGCGACGCGTGCGGCGCCGACGTTGGAGGACTTGGCCAGGATGGTCGCGAAGTCAATCGGGCCCAGGTTGTGGTGGTCCTCGATGGTCTTGATGCCGACACGGATAAATCCGGGGTTGGTATCGATGATCGAGTTGCGCGAGTAGTGCCCGCTGGCGAGTGCGGTCGCGATGATGAACGGCTTGATCGAGGACCCCGGCTCAAAGATGTCGGTGGCAGCCCGGTTGCGGTAGTGGCCCACGTCGAGCTGGGTGCGGTCGTTGGGGTTGAACGATGGCTGGTTGACCATGGCGAGGATTTCGCCGGTGCGTACGTCGATGACCACTACCGAGCCCGCGCGCGCCTGGAACTCGCGTACTGCGCTCTTGAGCTCGCGATACGCGAGGTACTGAATGCGCAGATCGACACTGGTAGTGAGCTCGCCGCCCGGGCGCGGTGCGCGGATGCTTTCGACGTCCTCCACCACCCGGCCAATGCGGTCCTGAATCACGCGCTTGGCGCCGTCTTCCCCGGCGAGCAGCTGCTCGTAGGCCAGCTCGAGGCCCTCCTGCCCCTGGTCTTCAATACCGGTGAAACCCAAAAGCTGCCCGGTGACCTCCGCGGCCGGGTAGTAGCGCCGGTACTCGCGACTCAGATTGACGCCGGGAATGCGCAGTGAGCGAATGCGCTCGGCGTCCTCCGGCTGTAACTGCCGGGCCAGCACCAGGTACTGGCTGTCTAAGCTCGTGGTGACGCGCCGGGTCAGCCAGGCCGGATCGCGGGCGAGCGCGTGCGCCAGCCGCGGCAGCTGGTCCGGCTGTCCGGCGAGCGTTGGCGGGTGTACCCAGACGGTATCGACCGGCGTGCTGACGGCGAGCGGCTCTCCGTAGCGATCGAAGATCGAGCCGCGGTGGGCGGGGATGCGCAGCGTGCGCTCGAACCGCTCCTGCCCTTGCGTCATCAGGAACACGCGTTTCAGCACCTGCAGGTCGATCGCCCGGCCGATGATCACTGCGGCGCACAGCACCAGCACCGCGGCAACGACCAGCCCGCGCAGGCGGAACCCCGCCGCCGGATCGGCGCCCGATGCGCGCTGCCATTTCATGGCTGGACGATCTTCACTTCGGTCGCCTGCGGCATCGTCATGTGCAGCTGACGGGTCGCCACCTGTTCGACGAAGCCGTGCGCGGACCAGGCACTTTGCTCAAGCTGAAGTCGGCCCCAGTCGATATTGAGCTGGTCGCGCTCCGCGCTCAGGCGCTCGAGCTCAACAAACAACGTCCTGGCTCGCTGCTTGGTCTCGACCACGGCGGCGGCCGAGCCGAGTACTGCGGCCCACAGCAGGACGGTGACGATCGTGCCCAGGCGATTTTTCATGATGCGAGCTTGCGTGCCACACGCAGCGTGGCGCTGCGCGCGCGCGGGTTGCGCGCGATTTCCTCGGCGGGGGCGCGCAGCGCCTTGCCGACCAGCGCCAGTCGCGGCCGCGCCGCGGCCGGCGGATTCGGCAGGCCGCGCCAGGCCGGGTCGCCCTGGGCTTCTCGGCGCATGAACAGTTTGGCGGCGCGGTCCTCGAGCGAGTGGAAGCTGATCACCGCCAGCCGGCCATCCGGCTGCAGGAGCTCGAGCGCCGCCGGCAGCGCCCGCTCCAGCTGGCCCAGCTCATCGTTGACGTGCATGCGCAGCGCCTGGAACGTGCGTGTCGCCGGATGCTTGCCGGGCTCGCGGGTCGGGACCGCGGATTCGACTAACGCGGCGAGCTGGGCGGTGCGCGTTAGCGGCGCAGCGGCGCGCGCCGCGATCACGGCGCGCGCGATCCGCCGCGCAAAGCGCTCTTCGCCCAGCGTGCGGATCACGCCCGCAATCTCCCGCTCGCTGGCGCGCGCCAGGAACTGCGCCGCACTCGCGCCGCTTCCCGGATCCATGCGCATGTCGAGCGGGCCGTCGCGCAGAAAGCTGAATCCGCGCGCCGCCTCGTCGAGCTGCGGAGACGAGACGCCGAGATCGAACAGCACGCCGGCGACCGAAGCCGGCGCGGCCAGCCCAGCGAGGCGATCGAAGGACGCGTGCACGATGCGCACGCGCCGATCGTGCGCGAGCTGGCGCTGCGCCGCGGCGATCGCTTCCGGATCTCGGTCAAGCACGAGCAGTGAACCGCGTGCGTCCAAGCGCGCCAGGATTGCGAGCGCGTGGCCACCGCGGCCGAAAGTAGCGTCGACATAGGTGCCCTCCGGTTGGATGACGAGGGCGTGGAGTACCGGTTCCAACAGCACCGGCGCGTGGGCCAGCGTCCCCGTCGACCCCGATTGCGGGTCCTCTTGCACTGTGGATTCCCGATTCGCATGCGTCGCTGCGGCGCCCCGCCGCCTGCGCCTATCTCTCGAACTACAACGACAGTGTTTCCAGATCGCCGGTCAAAGAGCCTTGAGGTCCTCCCTCCTTGAGCCATGCGTCGCGACGTTCGTTCCAGCGCGCCTCGTCCCAAAGCTCGAAGCGGTTGCCCTGGCCAATCAGGACCGCATCGCGCGACAGCGCGGCGAATTCGCGCAGCTTCGGTGGCAAGAGCACGCGCCCGTGGCCGTCGAGCTCCACATCGGTGGCGTGCCCGACCATCAGCCGCTGCAAGCGGCGCGCGGCCTCGTTGAGACTCGGCAAGCGCATCAACTTGCGCTCGATCTCTTCCCAGTCCGGCAGCGGATACAGCAGCAGGCACTGGTCGCGATCGATCGTGACCACCAGGCGCCCGGCCGAACGTTCGACCAGACGCTCCCGGTACCGGGTCGGCATGACAACCCGGCCTTTGGCATCCAGCGTCAGCTGATTGGCCCCGCGGAACACGTCGTTTTCCGGGACGGTGTCCCATTCCCCCCCACTTTTTCCCACCGGCGGTCACTATAGGGAGGGCCACGCCCAAGGTCAACGGCGCTTGCGTATTTTTTGCTTGCTACGACAGAGACTTACCGAACTTCTTTGCGATCCGGTCTGGCGGATTCAACGTGCTGCGAATCAGTGGCTTACACCATGCATTTCGAGCAACGGATCAGTTCGCCAGCATTTTTCGTGCCATGAGCGCGGCGCCACGAGTTTTCAAAGCTGCGACACGCGTCACAGGAGATCAAAGGAAGGAAAAAGGAGTCGGCCGGTAAGCCGGGTTCTGTCGTGGGCAACCATTCCTCTGGGACGCGCGTCGCCGCGCGCCTCAAGCGACCTACCCGGAAGCACGCGCGGGCCGCGCGCTGCAGCCGAAGCTGCCTGCTTCCCTATTTGGTCTTGCTCCGAGCGGGGTTTGCCGTGCCGGTCCTGTTACCAGGCCCGCGGTGCGCTCTTACCGCACCGTTTCACCCTTGCCAGCCCGCAGAACGGGCTTCGGCGGTCTACTCTCTGTTGCACTTTCCGTGGGCTCGCGCCCCCCAGGCGTTACCTGGCGCTCTACCCTGTGGAGCCCGGACTTTCCTCGCCGCTTCCGCCCGTCGCCGCAAGCGGCGTGAACTTCGGCAGCGCGATTGCCTGGCCGACTCCGCGCGCACGATAGGCGCAAACGCGTCCAGGCTCAAGCCGTACCCTGGAGGCTGAGCGCCAGGCGATAGACATCGTTGCGCCGGGCGCCGGTGGCGTGCACCGCGATATCGACGGCGCGCGACAGCGGCAGTTCCGCGAGCAGCGCGCGCAGCAGCCGATCCAGATCGACAGTCGCGGGTTGCGCGGCGCGCTCCCCGCCTTCAATGATCAGCACCAGCTCGCCTCGCCTCATGTCGGCGTCGGTCGCGGCACGAGCCGCCAGAGCCGGCAACGTGTCGACATAGAACGTCTCGTGAACTTTGGTCAGCTCGCGCGCCACGACCGCGCGCCGCGCACCCAATAGTTCCGCGCAGTCTGCCAGCGTCGCGGCAATCCGATGCGGCGCCTCGTAGCACACCAGGGTGCGGTCCTCGGTTTTGAGTTCTTCCAGACGTGCGCGGCGCGCGCGCGACTGCGCCGGCAGAAAACCTTCGAAACAGAATCGCTCCGCGGGCAGACCGCAGGCGCACAGCGCCGCGATCGCCGCGCACGGCCCCGGGATCGGCACCACGGGCGCGCCAGCCGCGCGTGCGGCTGCGACCAGCGAATAGCCAGGATCGGCGATCAGCGGCGTGCCGGCGTCGCTCACGATCGCTACGTCCTCGCCCGCGGTGAGACGCGCGAGCAGCACCGCGGTGCGCTCGGACTCGTTGTGCGCGTGCAGCGAGATGAGCGGCGTGCGCACATCGATCTGGCGCAGGAATTGCCCGCTGTGGCGCGTGTCCTCTGCGGCGATCACCTGGACCGCCGCCAGCGTGTCGCGGGCGCGCGGACTCAGGTCGGCCCGGTTGCCGATCGGCGTCGCAATCACATAGAGAGTGCCCGGCGCGCGCACGATAATTAATTTAAGCTGGCCGGCGCCGGCGGCGCCTGTGCCGCGGGATCCTGCCCGGAGGGTAGCGTTCGTGCAATGGCCGATCCAGCCGCGGCTCTGGTCCCGCGCGGTGACGGTGTTCGCCCTGTCAGCGGCGCTGCTCGGCTGCCCAGGTCCGAGTGCCGTGCGCCCGGAGGCGGGCGACGCCGAGCGCGCGGCGCACCTCGCGGCCACAGGCGATCACGCGGGCGCAGCCGCGTTGTATGACCAGATCGCAAGCCACGCGAATGGCGCCGATCGCGAGACCGCGCTGGTCGAAGCGACACGCCAGTGGCTCGCCAACGGCACGCCGGCCGCGGCGGCCGCGAGTTACGGGCATCTGCCTCCGGCCGGGCCCGGCACCGCACCCGATCGGATCGTGCTCGGCGCCGATGTCGCGCTGGCCAACGGCGACGCCAACGGTGCACTTGCGCAGCTTGCGAATCTTCCCGAGCGACTGCCTCCTGCGACCGCGGCGGCGGCGGCACATGACCGCGCGGCTGCGCAGTTTGCACTCGGTCATCTCGCCGACGGCGTGCACACGCTGGTCGCGCGCGAGGCACTACTGCCGCAGTCGGAGCTGGCGGGGAATCGCCGCCAGTTATGGGATTCGCTGCGCGCCGGGGCGATGGCCGGCGGCGATCTCACGATCCCGCCTGGCGCCGATCCGGTCACCGCCGGCTGGCTGGATCTGGCGCGCATTGCCGCCGGCGGCAGCCGCAACCCGTTCGTCGCCGGTCCGCGCCTGCAGGCATGGCGCGCCCGCTATCCGAATCACCCTGCCAACGACAACGTCGTGCCGACGCTGTTCGCGGCGACCGGCGGCGATCGCGAGCTCCTGTCGCAGGTAGCATTGCTGCTGCCGCTCTCGGGACGGGCGGCGGCGAGCGCGGATGCGCTGCGCGATGGATTCATGAGCGCCTATTACCAGCAGGACGCCGCGCGCCGGCCGCGCGTCCGGATCTACGACGTGGGCAACGACGCGGCGGCCGTGTATCAGCGCGCGGTGGCCGACGGCGCCAACGTCGTGGTCGGCCCGCTGACCAAGGAACACGTGCAGGCGGTGGCCGCGCTCGCGCCGCCCGGCGTAATCACGATCGCGCTCAATGTCCTGCCGGAATCGACCCCAGCGCCGGCGCGCTTCTACCAGTTCGCGCTCGCCCCTGAGGACGAGGCGCGGCAAGTTGCCGAGAAGCTGCTGGCGCAGGGACAGAAAGTCGGCGTGGCACTCGCGCCGTCCGGCGAATGGGGCACGCGCGTGCTGGGTGCGTTTCGCACCGTGCTCGAGGCCGGCGGCGGAACGCTGGTGATGACGCGCACCTACAGCTCGGCGATGACCGACTTTTCCGACGTGCTGGGCGAGCTGCTCGGCTTCGGTACGAGCCGCGCCCGCTACCGCGCGCTCGCGAGCGCGCTCGGCGCGTCGTTCGAGTTCGTGCCGCGCCGCCAGGAGGATCTGCAGTTCATCCTGGTGCTGGGACAGCCCGGCGCCGGGCGCTTGATCCGCCCGCAACTCAAATACCTGTACGCCGGTGATCTGCCGGTGTACTCGATCTCCGACATTTACGATCCGAACCGGGTCGCCAACCAGGATATGGACGGACTGATCTTTACCGACATGCCCTGGGTGCTGGCCACCGATCCGGACGTGGCCGACGTGCGTGACGAGGTGCAGGGTTTGTGGCCGGCCGAGACCCGGCGCCGCGGGCGGCTGTATGCGATGGGCTTCGACGCCTATCGCCTGATCGGCGAACTCAGGGTGCCGGAACCGTTAAGCCCGCCAGTCGCCGGCATGACCGGCCGCCTGAGCCTGGGACGCGACGGACGGATCCATCGCTCGCTGGACTGGGGGCAGATTCAGACCGACGGGACCGTGCAGCCGCCGGCACCGCCCGTCAGCAACTGAAATCTACTTGACGACTTTCAGGCGTGGGCGGCGCGGCGCCTCGCCACCACCGGTCGGGCGCGGGGGGATGCGCGTGCTGGGCGGCGGGTCGCGCTCGCTTTCCGAAAACAGCATGCCCTGGCCAGTCTCGCCCGCGTAGATGCCCACCACCGACGCCACCGGCAGGCGCACGTCGAACGGCACGGTGCGGAACCGGGCGCTGAAGCCGATCACCTCGTTACCGAGCACGAGCGAGTCGATCGCCGTGTGGCTCACGTTCAGGACGATCTTGCCGTTCTCCACGTACTGACGCGGCACCAGCACGCCTTCGAGTTCCGCATCCACAACCAGGTGCGGCGTGAGTCCGTTGTCGGACATCCATTCGTGCATGGCGCGGATGAGGTACGGACGCCGCGAGGTGGGCTGGGTCACGATGGCTCCGCGCTTAGTCGACGTCGCGCCAGTAATCCTTGTACAGGAGATACGCGAACAGCGTGAACAACAGCAAGAACAGCACCACCCAAACGCCGAGCGCCTGGCGCTTCGCCTGCACCGGCTCACCCATGTACTGCAGGAAGTTCACCGTGTCGCGCACGAAACCGTCGAACTCTTTGGCATTGACTGTGCCGGGCTCGCCGACCTCGAACTTGTCGAACTCTTCTTCCTGGTATTCCTTGCCCTCGTCGGTGTGCTTGGTCACCTTGCGGAACACTGCCTTCTGCTCGCCGCGCAGGTTCGCGAGCACGTCCGGCATCGCCGTGCCCTTGAGTACGATGTTGTTGACTCCGGTCGGGCGGGACGGATCGAGGTAGAAGCCCTTGAGGAAGCTGTAGATGTAATCGCTGCCACGCGCGCGCGACATCAGCGACAGGTCCGGCGGTGCCGCGCCGAACCAGTTGGTGGCATCGGCGGCCGGCATCGCGCTGTGCAGAGTGTCCGGCACCTTGGCGGCGGGATTGAACATCAGGCTTGCCCGCAACGCGGGCTCCGGAA
>Ga0187780_10000330_pt1 | contig 36031 bp, 30 predicted proteins | sample 1015_Q2_SP10_20__FD_132429 | JGI IMG/M metagenome (GOLD analysis project Ga0187780, IMG submission 132429) | Tropical peat soil microbial communities from peatlands in Department of Meta, Colombia - 1015_Q2_SP10_20_MG | ecosystem: Environmental > Terrestrial > Soil > Wetlands > Peat | place...
CACCCGCCGCGCTTGCCGCCGGCGCGGAGTTGCCGGCCGACGGGGTGGTGGTCGTGGACGGCGGGTTGTCCGCGCGCGCCAGACCGAACGCGGCAACTGCCAGCAGCGTCGCCAGATGGATCGGCTTCATGAGAGCTCCTGCGCGCTTGCGGGTTCGAAGGAAGCCATTCTAATCCAAACAACCCCGCAACCGCGGGCTCAGTCGAATGGGTGGCGTCGCACGATCGTGTGCTCGCGGTCGGCGCCAGTACTGACCATATCCAGGGGTACGCCGGCCAGCGCTTCGATGCGCTCCAGGTAGCGGCGCGCATTGCCCGGCAATTCCTCATATCGGCGCACGCCCGCGGTCGATTCCTTCCAGCCGGGCAGATCCTCGTAGACGGGCTCACAGTTCGCGTAGCTGTCAGACAGGAGCGGCGGCTCGTCGCTCACCGCACCGCGTGTCCGATAGCCCACACACAGCCGGATCGTATCGAGGCCGTCGAGAACATCGAGCTTGGTCACGCACAGACCGCACACGCTGTTGTGCAGGATCGAACGCCGCAGGGCCACGGCGTCGAACCAGCCGGTGCGCCGGCGTCGCCCCGTGACCGCACCGAACTCGTGACCGACCCGTGACAGGTGCTCGCCATATTCATCGAACAGCTCGGTCGGGAACGGCCCGGAACCGACTCGCGTCGTGTAGGCCTTGAGCACGCCCAGCACGAAATGTATGGCACGCGGCCCGATGCCGGTGCCGGTCGCGGCATTTCCGGCCGTGGTATTCGAAGCGGTCACGTACGGGTAGGTGCCCAGATCGACGTCCAGGAGCGCGCCTTGCGCGCCCTCGAAGAGGACGTTCTGGTCGTTACGACTCAGATTGCGCAGCAGCAGGCTCACGTCATCGACCAGCGGCTTGACCCGCTCCGCGTGTTCGAGCGTTTCCTCCAGTACGGCCTGGAACTCGATGATGGGTTCGCCGTAGTACTGGCGCAGCATGAAATTGTGCAGGTCCAGCACTTCTCCCAGCTTGGCGGCGAAACGCTCGCGCTGGAAGAGATCCGCGATCCTGAGCGCCCGGCGCGAGACCTTGTCTTCGTAGGCGGGCCCGATGCCGCGGCCGGTGGTTCCGATCGCATTCACGCCGCGCGCCCGCTCGCGAGCGCGGTCGAGCGCAATGTGTGAGGGCAGGATCAGCGGGCAGGCCGGGCTGATCTTGAGCCGTTCGAACACCGGCACCCCGCGTGCCGTCAGCATGTCCGCCTCGGCAAACAGCGCCGGCAGCGACACCACGACCCCGTTGCCGATCAGGCACAGCGTGTTGGCGCGGAGAATCCCCGAAGGAATCAGCGACAGGATCGTCTTCTCGCCGGCGATCACGAGCGTGTGCCCGGCGTTGTGCCCGCCCTGGAAGCGGGCCACGGCTGCGGCACGCTCGGTGAGCAGGTCGACGATCTTGCCCTTGCCCTCGTCGCCCCACTGGGTGCCGATTACGACGACGTTCTTGCCCATGTCCGCCTCACGACCGGATCAGGTACAGGAGCAGGCAGCCCAGCGCCATGCTGATCAACCCGAATACCCGCAGCTGCCGGTCAGGAACCGTGCCTATGGTTGCGAGCGTACGCTTGAGCGCCGGCGGACTTAAGAAAGGCAGCACGCCTTCCAACACCAAATACAGGGCGAAGCCCGCGCCCAGGTCGTGCCATTCGATGCTCATGAAAATCTCAGCGGCCGCGGCCCGGCTGCTTCAGGTACTTGAAGAATTCACCATCGGGGGCGAGAACCAGCAGGTCGTGGTCGCTGCCTAAAGCACGTACGTATGCCTGCAGGCTTCTCTCGAACGCGTAGAACTCGGGGTTGCGCTGGTACGCGCGCGCATAGATATCCGCGGCCTCCGCGTCGCCTTCGCCGCGGGTGCGCGCCGCATCGCGCGCAGCATCGGCGAGGATCTCGGTCTTCTGACGGTCGGCGTCGGCCTTGATCTTGTACGCCTGCTCGTCGCCTTCGGCGCGCAGCTGCGCCGCCTGGCGCCGGAACTCCTGAGCCATGCGCTTGAACACCGCATCGCTGGTGCCCTCATCGGGGAACTCGGTGCGTTTCACCCGCACGTCGATGAGCGCAATGCCCAGTTCCTTGGCGGATTGCGCGGCCGCCGTCAGCGCGTCCTTGACGAATTCCTCACGCTCGACCGTCACCACTTGCTGGAGCGTGCGCCGCGCGATGGCGCCCTTGACTCCGTTCCTGACAATTTCGTCCAGACGACCCGAGGCGACGTCGGTCAAGCCGCCGGTCGCGCGGTAGTACTGCGCGGGGTCCGCGATGCGCCACTGGGCGGCATAGTCGACCTTGAGAATATTGCCTTCGCCGGTGCGAAACGGTTCGCCCGGGTATTCGCGCGTCTGGACGCGCTTCTCGAACAGCTGCACCGAATCGATCAGCGGAATCTTGGTGTGCACCCCGGGCGTGGTATCCACACCGACGATGTCGCGGAACCGGAAGCGAATCGCGTATTCCGTTTCGCGCACCACGTAGAACGACTGCGACGCCAGAAACGCGGCCAGCACCGCGAGCGCGATCACGACCAGCTGCCGGGCGTTCATCAGCGACTGCCCCGCCCGCGCACGTCCGGACTCTCGGTGTCCGAGCGCGGTGGCGTGACCGTGACCTCGGGCAGGGCCGGACGCGCCGCCTCCGAGGGCGTGCGGTTCTCCATGAGCTTGTCGATCGGCAGGTACAGCATGTTGCCGCTGCCCTTGGTGTCGATGATCACCTTGGAGGCATTCTTGAGCACCGACTCCACGGTCTCGATGTACATGCGCTGGCGGGTCAGCTCCGGCGCTCGCTCATAGGCGGCGAGCAAGGCGCTGAAGCGCGCGGTCTCGCCCTGGGCGTCGGCGATCGCCTGCGCTTTGGCCGCCTCCGCCTCAACCCGCTTCTGCTGCGCCTGGCCGCGCGCACGCGGCAGCAGGTCCTGAGCGTACGTTTCCGCCTCGTCGCGCGCGCGCTTCTTGTCTTCGCCGGCCTTCTGCGCATCTTTCTGCGCCGGCGCAACCTGCTCGGGGACGCTCACGTCCTTGAGGTTGACGCTGATCACCTCGAGTCCGGTCTTGAAGCCATCGAGCGCCTGCTGGACGACGGCCTTGGTCCTGAGCGCCATGTCCTGCTGGTTCTTGTCGAGCAAACTCTGCAGCGTGCTGTGGCCGACGATCTCGCGGATCGCGCCTTCCGCCGTGTCCGCCAGCGTCTTGTCCGGATCCACCACGTTGAACACGTACGCGTACGGATCGCGCCGCCGGTACTGCACCGTCATGTTGACGTCCACGAGCGCCTGATCCTGGGTCAGCATGCGCGGCGTGTCCTGCATGCTCAGGAATTCCTGCGTGTTCACCAGCTGCTTGCTCGCGATCGGCCACGGCCAGTGCCATTTGAGTCCGCCGGGCTCGACCACCGGCGGCACGTAGGCGCCGAAGCGGGTGATGACGGCGCGCTCGGCTGCGCCGACCTGGTAGAAGCCGGTGGCGATCCACACGCCGAGAATCAGCGCGATCAGCACGCTCCAGCTGATGGGTGGCGGCCCGGCTTTGCGATCGCCACCCGCGCCGGGCGCGCCCGGGCCGCGGAACAGTGCCCGGATCCGCCGTTGGGCGCGACGCACGAGCTCGTCTAAGTCAGCGGCGCCACCGTTAGGCCGGCGCTCCCAAGGGTTGCGGGGCCCCCCATTACGGTGACCGCCCGACTCGTTCCACGACATCCAAGAATTTCCGGTGGTTTACGGCGGCGAGGGGGCTGCTGCGCGGCGTGATTGTAGGAACCCGTCGCCAGCGAGACAAGGCGCCGTCAGTGGCGGCGCGGGAATCCCGGCGCGGCGGCACCAGCGCTCGAGCTCGGCGGCGGCCAGCTCCACATCGAGGTCCCAGCCGCCGTCCTCGGCCGCGGACTCGTGGCGTACGGCGTGGCGCCGATAGAGTTCGGCGCGTGCGCGGCCCTGTCCAGGCGCCAGGTGCACGCGCGCCCGCGCGATGCGCTGGGCGTAGCGTTCGGTGAGCGCCTCGGCCAGTAGCTCGAGTCCGGCTCCGGTCGCAGCTGACAGCCAGACGCGGCGCACCGTGCCGGACGCGTCACGCTCAAGCCTTGGAGCCTCACCGAGACGATCGATCTTGTTGTACACCTCGAGCTGCTCGATATCCCCGGCGCCGATGCCGGCCAGCACCTCATTGACCTGGGCCACGCGGATGACACGCTCCGGGTCCGCGGCATCGACGACATGCAGATGCAGATCGGCTTCGCGCGCTTCGAGCAGCGTCGAGCGGAATGCCGCGACCAGTTCGTGCGGCAGGTCGCGCACGAAGCCGACGGTGTCCGCCAAGACCAGCTCACCACAATGGGGCACCTCGAGCCGGCGCACGGTCGGGTCCAGGGTCGCGAACAGCTGATCGGCCGTGTACGCGCGACTGCCGGTGAGCGCATTGAACAGCGTCGACTTCCCGGCATTCGTGTAGCCCACGAGTGCGATCGCCGGCACCGGAATGGAACGCCGCACCTGGCGGCCGGTGTCGCGCTGAACCGAGATCTGAGCAAGACGGCGCTTAAGCGTTCGAATGCGGTCGGTGACCAGACGCCGGTCGGTCTCGAGCTGAGTCTCGCCCGGACCTCTCAGTCCGATGCCGCCCTTCTGCCGCTCAAGATGCGTCCAGCCGCGCACCAGGCGGCTGGCTAGATGCTTGAGCTGCGCGAGCTCGACTTCGAGCTTGCCCTCGTGGCTGGTGGCGCGCTGCGCGAAGATATCGAGGATCAGGCCGTTGCGATCGAGCACGCGCCGACCGGTCAGTCGCTCGAGGTTGCGCTCCTGGCTGGGTTTGAGCGGGTGGTCGACCAGAATCAGGTCGGCGCCGTGCTGATCGGCGAGCTGCTTCAGTTCCTCGGCCTTGCCGGAGCCGATGAAGGACTCGGGGTCGGGGCGCCGGCGCGCGCCGGTGACGAACTGCACCGGAATGGCGCCGGCCGACACCGCCAGCGCCTGGAACTCCTGCAGCTCTTCGTCCGCGACGGGTGCCCCGAGACCGATGCGCACGAGCAGCGCCCGTTCGCCGCTCTCCGGCCGTTCAAACAACGGGACGCTCCATCACGCGCGGTACCGATCCGCCGGTTAAGGTCATTCGGCGGGTGCTTCCTCGCCCTCCGCCCCTTCTGCCGTCGGCAGGCGGACGTTGCGGGCAGGCACAACCGTGGAAATGGCGTGCTTGTAGACCATCTGGCTGACGCTATTTTTGAGCAGCACGACGAACTGATCGAATGAGTCGATCTGGCCTTGTAACTTAATGCCGTTGACGAGATAGATGGATACCGGCACCCGCTCCTTACGCAGCGTGTTCAGAAACGGGTCCTGGAGGGACTGGCCTCTGGCCATAGTATTGTATCTCCTTGTTATCGCTGTTATTTGCTTCCATCGGCGGCCGCTGCATCCCTGCCCGGCTCTGCACTTTCGAGCCTAGAACACAACCTAGACCCGGACCAAACATACTAGCACAGGCCCCCACCCGCTAAGCCCGGCCACCGACCCAGGTTCGCACCCTTTCCAGCACGCGCTCGCCGGTCGTGGCGGCGGCTGCGTCAAACCATTCCGCCTGCGGTTCGCGCCTGAGCCAGGTCATCTGGCGTTTGGCCAATTGCCGCGTGGCGGACAGCGCCCGTGCCTGCGCCTGCTCCAGCGATTGCTCGCCGGAGACGTGCGCCCACAGCTGCCGGTAACCCACCGCGCGCAATGCCGGATTGCTGAGCGTCAGGTCACCGCGGGCGTAAAGATTTTTGACCTCACCCAGGAATCCCTTCTCCATCATGGCGTCGAGACGCAGCGCGAGCCGCTCATGCAGCCAGCCGCGGTCGGCAGGAGCGACCACCAGACGCAGCGCATCCGCACCGGCCTCGCTGCGCCAGCCGGTTCGGTAACCCTGCGAGATCGGCTTACCGGTGAGCAGGTGCACCTCGAGCGCGCGCTGGATGCGCTGCGCGTCGCTGGGTGCGATGCGCGCCGCCGCCGCGGGATCCGCGCGCTTGAGCTCTGCGTGCAGCGCCGGCCAGCCCTCGCGCGCGGCGCGTTCATCGATTGTCCGTCTCAATTCCGGATCGCGGGCGGGTAATGCCGACAGGCCGGCGGCGAGCGCGCGGAAATAGAGCATGGTGCCGCCCGCGAGCAGCGGAATGCGGCCGCGGCCGCGGATATCGGCCATGGCGCGCTCGGCATCGCGAACGAATGCGCCGGCCGAGTAGCTCTCGCGCGGGTCGCACAGGTCAATGAGGTGATGCGGAGCGCGCGCGAGTGTCGCGCGATCGGGTTTGGCAGTCCCGATATCCAGTCCGCGGTAGACCATCGCGGAGTCGACGCTGACGATCTCAACCGGCAAGCGCTCCGCGAGTGCGACCGCAAGCGCGGTCTTGCCGCATCCGGTCGGCCCCATGAGGAAGATGGCCCCGGCCATCAGCGTCCGCGCAAAAACAGCCGGTCAAGCTCGGGCATCGTGACCCGGACCCAGGTCGGCCGCCCGTGGTTGCACTGATCGGCGCGGTCGGTGCGCTCCATCTCGCGCAGCAGCGCGTTCATCTCCGGGACGGTGAGCACTCGTTGTGAGCGCACCGCCGCGTGGCAGGCGAGCGTCGCGAGTATCCGGTCGGTGCCGGCGCTGATGCGCTCGGTATGACCGCGCTCGGCGAGCTCGCGCAGCGCACCGCGCAACAGCCCGCCGAGATCGCGATCGGGAAATGCCACCGGTACCTCGCGCAGCGCGATCGTGCTGGGACCGATGCGGTTGAGCACCAGGCCGAAGTCAGCGAGCGCCTCGGCGTGCTCGAGAGCGGCCTCGGCCTCCGCCTCCTCCACCTCGATCGTGATCGGAACCAGCAGCGACTGGCGCGGCACCGGACCCGCCGCAGCTTCTGCCTTGAGCCGCTCGTAGATGACCCGCTCGTGGGCCGCATGCATGTCGACGACCGCCAGTCCGTCGGCGGTCTCGGAGAGCACGTAGGTCGCATGCAGCTGTGCGAGCGCGTAGCCCAGGGGCGGCACGGGCGGCGCGGGACTCGGTCGGCTTGCGAGCACGGTCCAGTCGAGTGCGCCGGCCAGCGACCTCGGGGGTGGACCGCTGCGATCCGGTTCCGTGGCGGCTGCGGCCGTCGGCACAAAACTCCCGCGCGCGGGGCCGGGTCCGATGGCGGTCGGCCGGGTCGCGGCGAGCGCCTGGGCGACGCTCCGGCTCACGAAGCTGTGCACCAGGCCGCCGTCGCGAAAGCGCAGTTCGAGTTTGGCCGGATGAGCATTGACGTCCACCTGGCCGGGATCGAGCTCGAGATAAAGCACGTACGCGGGCTGCAGGCCGTGAAAAAGCACGTCGTGGTATCCCTGGCGCGCCGCACTCGCGAGCAGCCGGTCGCGCACCACCCGGCCATTGACCACGGTGTACTGGTGCTCGCTCTGAGACTGCGCGGCGGTGGGTGCTCCCAGCCAGCCCGACAGCTTGAGCCCGGAGGCGCTGTGCTCCAGGTACAACGCGTGCGCCAGGAAATCCTCGCCCAGGAGCGCTGCCAGGCGCGCTTCGCATGCGGCCCGGTCGCCCGCTCCGGCAACCGTCATGAGTGCCCGCCCGTGGCTGGCCAGCGCAAAACTCACCTCGGGTCGCGCGAGCGCGAGCCTGAGCACTGCGCGGCGCACGTGTGCCAGTTCCGTGGCCGCACTGCGCAGGAACTTGCGCCGCGCCGGCACGTTGTAGAACAGATCGCGGGCTTCCGCCGTGGTGCCGGGCCGGTGGGTCGTGGGACGGACCGTGCCAGGCGCTCCGCCGTCAACCTCGATCGCCGCGGCCTGTGGCGCATCTGATGTTCTCGAGATCAGGGAGAAGCGCGACACCGAGGCGATGGAGGGCAGCGCCTCGCCCCTGAATCCGAGGCTGGCGACGCGCGCCAGGTCATCGGCACTGGTGATCTTGCTGGTCGCGTGGCGCTCGAGCGCGCGCGCCAGCTCTGAGCCTTCGATGCCGTGTCCATCGTCAGACACGCGGATCAGGTCGACCCCGCCGCCCTCGACCTCGATCTCGAGGTGGGTGGCACCGGCGTCGAGCGCGTTTTCTGCGAGTTCCTTGACTACGCTGGCCGGGCGCTCGATCACCTCGCCCGCGGCGATCTGATCGATCAGGAGCGCCGGCAGCACCCGAATCGGCACGGTCAGTAACTGGGCAGTCGGTAGTCGCGCAGCTGCTCGCGCAGCTTGAGCTTGTGCATCTTGCCGGTCGCAGTCAGTGGAATCGACTCGACGAACACCACCGCATCCGGCACCGACCAGCGCGCCACTTTACCGGAGTAGCTAGCCAGTATTTCGTCGGCTGCGCAGGTTGTGCCGGGTTTTTTCACCACGACCAGCAGCGGCCGCTCGCCCCACTTGGGATGCGCGCAGGCGATGCAGGCTGCCATGTGCACGGCCGGATGGGCGGCCGCGATGTTCTCGAGCTCGATGGATGAGATCCACTCGCCGCCCGACTTGATCACGTCCTTGGCGCGGTCGGTGAGCGCCAAATACCCGTCCGGGTCGAGCGTCCCTACGTCGCCGGTTGCAAACCATCCATCCCGGAGCAGACTCTTTTCCTGCTCGAAGTACCCGTCGACGACCCAGTAGCCGCGCACCAGGACTTCGCCTGCGGACTGACCGTCCCGGGGCAAATCCCGGCCCTCGCCGTCCACGATCTTGAGGTCGACCCCGTAGACTGCCCGGCCCTGCTTGGTGCGCACGGCCAAGCGCTCGGAGTCGGTGAGTCGGGCGTGCTTGGCGAGCAACTGGCCCGTGGTCGCCATCGGCGAGGTTTCCGTCATGCCCCAGGCATGCTGCACGTACACGCCCAATTCTCCGAGGCGGGTGATGAGCGTCGGCGGACAGGCCGCGCCGCCGATGCAGGTGCGGCGCAAAGTCGAGAACCTGAGACCGTTCGCCTCCATGTACGCGACTAGCGCCTGCCAGATCGTGGGCACGGCGCCGGTAGCAGTCACGCCCTCACGCTCGATGAGCTCGTAAACCGAGGCGCCGTCGAGCTTGGGTCCAGGCAGTACCAGCTTGGCTCCGACGGCGGGCGCCGCGTAGACCATGCCCCAGGCGTTGGCGTGAAACATGGGCACGATCGGCATCAGCACGTCGGTCGATGAACACGGCAGAGCATCCGCGGTCAGCGAAGCGAGCGTGTGCAATAACGTCGAACGGTGGCTGTAGAGCACACCTTTCGGATTGCCGGTGGTCCCGGACGTGTAGCAGAGACTCGAGGCCAGGCGCTCGTCGAAATCGGGCCACTGGTAGTCGTCATCCCCGCTTGCGAGAAACGTGTCGTAGGCAAGACAGGAGGCGCCTTTGAGCGCCGGGCGTTCGGACTCCTGGCCCAGGCACACCCAGTGCTCGACCTTTGGGCAGTGCGGAATAAGGGTCTCGATCAGCGGCGCGAGCGCCGGGTCGAAGAACATCATCTGGTCCGCGGCGTGGTTGACGATGTAGACGATCTGCTCGAGGTAGAGCCGCGGATTGACGGTGTGCAGCACCGCGCCCATGCCGGACACGCCGTAGTAGAGCTCGAGGTGCCGGTAGCCGTTGAAGGCGAGTGTGCCGATCCGGTCGCCGGGCGCGATGCCGAGGCGGATCAGTGCGCGGGCCAGCCGGCGCGCGCGTCGCTCGCACTCCTTATAGTTGTAGCGAAATATCGAGCCGTCCGCACCGCGCGCGACGATCTCGCGGTCGCCGTGGAACCGGGCGGCGTGGCGGATCAAGCTCGAGACGAGCAGCGGCGTGCTCATCATTCGGCCGAACAGTGGCGCCGGGGTGCTCATGAATCTGCTGCTGGATTAGGTGCGCCGGCGGAGCGCGGGTATTCCGGCACAGAGTCTAGCAGGCGGGTTTGGGCCGCGAGGCGCTCGGTTACCGGGTCGCGGTCTGAGGATCCGGAGCCGCCGCGGTGTGCGCGAACAGGCGCGTCCCGGCCGGCGGGTAATCGCGGAAATAGCTGTTGACGCCAGCCAGTATCGCATCGGCGATCTGCGCCTGGTGGTGCGGATCGGCCAGTTCCCTTTCTTCCGTAGGATTGGTGATGCAGGCCGTCTCGACCAGCATTGAGGGAATGTCCGGGGACTTGAGCACCACGAAGCCCGCCTGCTGCACCTGCGAGCGCTTCAGATCGCCGACCTGATCGAGTGAATTGAGCACGCGCTCGGCCGCCACCCGGCTGGCACTCATCGAGGCCGACTGCGCCAGATCGAATAGCACGGAGGCGACCACCGGGTCCTTGTCGCGCAGCGATACGCCACCCACCAGGTCGGCGGCGTTCTCGCGATCGGCGAGCTCACGGGCGGCTTCGCTGCTGGCACCGTGCGCGGAGAGCACGTAGACCGCGGCGCCGGAGACGCTGCGGTCGGCGACCGCGTCGGCGTGGACGGAGATGAACATGTCGGCCTGTGCGACCTTGGCGCGCAATCTGCGGTTGCCGAGCTGGACGAACTCGTCGCCGCTGCGGATCAGGACCGCGCGCATACCCGGCTCCTGATCGATGCGCTGCGCGAGCGCGCGGGCGATCGCGAGCGCCACATCCTTCTCGCGCGTTCCGGAGCGGCCGATGGCGCCCGGATCATGGCCGCCGTGGCCGGCGTCGACCGCGATCACGAGGTCGCGGGCGGTCGAGGCCGGTGGCAGCGCCCGGACCACCGCCGGTTCAGAACCGCCCGCCGGGATCGTCACCAGCATGCGGCTGCGGCTGCTCGACAGGCGCTCGAAGGCGAGCGCGGGAGTCGCTGGCTGCGAGAGTTCCAGGACGATTCGAATGCCGTGGCCTTCGCGCGGCGCGACCCGGACCATGCGCACGACGCCGGCAGCGCCGGGCGTCCGATCCAGCTGATACGGATCGAGATCGAGCACCACCCGCTCTGGGTCGTGCAGAGTAAATACGTGCTGGTGGGTGCCATCCGGCAGCTCGACGGTGAGCACGGTCCCGCTGGCCGTGGTGTTCAGCCGGGCCGCTGATGCGCAGGCTTCAGTGGCGAGGAGCGCGAGCGCGATCAGTGCGCTGACGCTGCGGATCCCCTCTCTGCCGAGCCACGCACGCATGGCGGAACAGTAATCTCTCGCCGGGTATTTTTCAAATAAAATTATGACGCTAGGGCTCTATCCTCAAGTTTTGCCTGTCTTATGGGCGGTGCCCCAACAATCGCGCAGCCCCTTCACTACCTCCGCCCCCGAAGCGGTATTCGAATGGGCCGCCAGCACTCGCCCGGCAGGCGCGAACTCGAGCGTGATCGTGAGATCCGCTGCGGCCGCGATGGTCGGGGCGCGGCTCGCCCATTCGATCAGCACCAGCCGCCCCGGCCCGGACAGATCCCGGAACCCGAGCGCCTCGAAGTCCTGGGCGCCGGTGAGCCGATAGCCATCGAGGTGGTGCACGGTGAGACCGTTCACCGGATAACTCTCGAGCAGCGTATAGGTCGGACTGTGGACCGTCCCGGCGTGTCCTAAGGCCGCGAGCGCGCCGCGCACCAGGGTCGTTTTGCCGGCGCCGAGCTCGCCTTCCAAAGCGACCGTCAGTCCCGCAGCACGCGCGATGGCGTGAGCGGCGCGCGCCAGGTCGTGGCCGGCGGTCGCGGTCGCGGCCGCGTCCGGAAGCGCGAGGGTCAGCTCGCGGGATTGACGCATGCCGGGAGCAGCGCGATGAGGTCGGAAGCGATCAGCCCGCGCTCGCCGCCGCGTGCGGCCAGATCTCCGGCCATGGCGTGCACGAAGACACCGACCCGGGCGGCCAGCGCGAGCGCAGTCTGCGGGTCGCGCGCGAGCGACGGCTGCTGCGCAGCGATCCCGGCGATGATCCCGGTGAGTACGTCGCCCATGCCCGCTGCAGCCATGCCCGGATTACCGCGGTCGCACAGCCACGGCGGCCCCCCCGGTCCGGCCACCAAGGTTCCGGCACCCTTGAGCACGGCGATGCCATCGTAGTGACGCTGCAGGGCGTGGACTGCGCCCAATCGGTCCGCCTGAATCCCCTCAGCGGTTGCGTACGCAGGCATCTCCGCGAGCAGGCGCGCCGCCTCGCCGGGATGCGGCGTAAGACACCACTTGGAGTGTCGCGCCGGTGATTGTGCGAGCAGGTTGAGCGCATCGGCGTCGACGATGAGCGCGAGCCCCGATCCCAGCACGGCCTTGACGAGCGCGTGCGCCCACTCCGACTGGCCGAGTCCCGGCCCGATCGCCACGACGTCCGCCGACTGCAGATGGCGATCCAGTTGGCTCGCGTGCTCGATCGCTTCGCAGATGGCCTCGGCGCGACCGGCGGCGATCGCGGGCGCCGAGCTCGGGTGGCTCGCCACCGTCACGAGCCCCGCGCCCGACCGAAGTGCCGCCTCGGCGCTGAGGCGCGCGGCGCCGGGCATCCCGGGCCCGCCGGCCACCACCAACACGTGTCCGTATCGACCCTTGTGTCCGGTGCGGGCGCGTCGCGGCAATGCCGCGCGCAGGTCGGACTCAGTCGTCCGCAGCAGCTGCGGCGTCGCGGCTGCGAACGCCGAATCGGGAACATCCAGGCTGTCGAACAGGACGCTGCCCGAGTATTCCGGGCCTTCTGCGAGATAGAGCCCGGCCTTGAGGCCGACAAAAGTCACGGTCAGGTCGGCACGCACCGCCGCGCCCCACACGTGGCCGGAATCGGCGTCGAGTCCTGAAGGAATGTCGAGCGCGCACACCGGCCGCTGCGCGCCGTTGATCGCCTGGATGACTCCCGGCCAGATCCCGGACAGCGCCCGGTCGACGCCGGTGCCGAATAGGGCATCGACGATTACGTCAGCCGATGGCAGCAGAGACTCGGTCCATTCGCTGTCGACGCCGCCGTGCATCCTCCAATCGGTATGGGCGCGCAGTGCGTCGCCCGCGCGCGGCGGCCCGCCCGGGGCGGTGACGGTGACCGTCAGGCCGGCGGCGCGCGCGAACCGGGCCAGCGCCCAGCCATCGCCGCCGTTATTTCCGGGCCCGCACACGATCAGCAGTCGTCGCCCCAGCGGCCAGCGGGAACGCAGCGCGCCGAGCGCCGCCTCACCGGCCCGCGTCATGAGCGTGTAGCCGGGAATGCGCAGCCGCTCGATCGCATAGGCGTCGGCGGCACGCACGTCCAATGCTCGGTATGCGGCAACGGGCAGCGCCATGTACGCATTATCGCCCAGCCCGGTGCCTATACTGGCCACGTGAACGAACGTGCTCCGGTACGGGGAAACCATGCGCTCGACGACGCGGCCACGTCCGAGCTGGCGCAGGACGTCAAGCGCGAGGCGGTCGCGCTCGGCTTCACCAGCGTCGGGATCTCCGGCATCGAGCTCGCCGCAGACGAAGCCTATTTCCTCGACTGGCTGGCCCAGGGTTTCCACGGGCAGATGGGCTATCTGTCCCGCTGGGGTGCGGCCCGCGCGCACCCGGAGCGCGTGGTGCCCGGAACGGTGCGGGTGGTGTCGGTGCGGCTGGACTACTGGCCGTCACGAGCGCGGCCGGCGCAGTCGGTGCTGGATGAGGCCGATCGCGCCTACGTGTCGCGCTACGCTCTCGGGCGCGATTACCACCGCCTGATGCGCCGCCGGCTGCAGTCCCTGGCCTCACGCGTCCAGACGCGGATCGGACCGTTTGGCTACCGCGCTTTCGTCGACACCGGGCCGGTGCTCGAGAAGGCCCTCGCCCGCAATGCCGGTCTCGGCTGGATCGGCAAGCACACCAACCTGATCGACCCGCGCGGCGGTTCCTGGTTCTTCCTGGGCGAGCTGTACACCGACCTGCCACTGCCGGTCGATGCACCGGCGAGCGATCACTGCGGCAGTTGCAGCGCCTGCATCAGCGCCTGCCCGACCGGAGCCATCGTCGCGCCCTACCGGCTCGACGCGCGCCGCTGCATCTCGTATCTGACGATCGAGCTCAAGGGCAGCATCCCGATGGACCTGCGGCCGTTGATCGGCAACCGGGTCTATGGTTGCGACGACTGCCAGCTGGTATGCCCCTGGAACAAGTTCGCCCGGGCGACCTCCGAATCAGGGTTCGAGCCGCGCGGCGGGCTGGATGGCGCCGAGCTCATGGCACTCATGAACGAGCCGGACTCCGAATTCGGCGCCCGCTATGCCGGCAGCCCGATTCACCGGCTTGGGCCGGATCGCTGGCTGCGCAACCTCGCCGTTGCGCTCGGTAACGCGCCGACGACACCCAGGGTCATCGAGGCCCTGGAAGCGCGTCGCGATCACCGTTCCGCACTGGTCCGGGAACACGTCGCCTGGGCACTCGGGCGCCACTCGCGCAGCTAGAGGCTCAGGCCTTCAACGACTCGCGCCGGGATTGAAGTAATGGCGCCCGTGACGCGGCCGCGCCACCTCGTTGCGCAGCTGCTCGTAATCCGAGCGACTGCCGATCACATCCAGCTCCGCCACGTTGACGATCAGCAGCGGCGAAGCGTCGTAGTGGTGGAAGAACTGCGCGTAGGCGTCGACCACTTTCTCAAGATAATCGCGCGCCATGCCCTGTTCGTAGCGTACGCCGCGTCGCGCGATCCGCTCCACCAGCACATCCACCGGCGCCTGCAGGTAAACGACGAGGTCGGCGGCGGGCGCGTCCAGGGTCAGGCGCTCGTAGACCTGCTCGTACAGCGCGTGCTCCTCATCGTCGAGCGTAATGCGGGCGAACAGGCGGTCCTTATCGAGCAGAAAGTCCGCGATCCGCACGCTCTCGAACAGGCTCTGCTGGCGCAGTGCCTTGAGCTGGCGCGAGCGCTGGAACAGGAAATAGAGCTGCGTCGGCAGCGCCGCGTTGCGCGGGTTGCGGTAGAAGCGCTCAAGAAACGGGTTTTCTTCGGCATGCTCGAGCACGAGCTCGGCGTGGTAGGACTCGGCGAGCCGGCGCGCGAGACTGGTCTTGCCGACACCGATCGGGCCTTCGACGACGATATGCCGGTAGGGAAGCCGCGGCTCGTCGGTGCTGCTGGCAGCGCTGCTCATGCCGGTTGGGTGGGCAGTGGCTCGAGGGACTGGGCGGCGACCGCATCGCGCAGTCGGGCCACTCGCCCATGCCCAGGAATCCACAGCTGGGGAGCGAGCTCGGCCAGAGGATACAGGACGAACGCGCGCTCGTGCATGCGCGGATGCGGAATGATCAGCCCCGGTTCATCGATGCGGTGTTCCGCGTGGATCAGGAGGTCGAGGTCAATGCGGCGCGGCCCGTTGGCGACCACGGGAGGGGTCTTGCCCAGACGGCGCTCGAGTGCGCGCAAGCCGTCGAGGAACGGACGGGGCTGCAGCCGCGTGAGCATGGCGGCGGCGGCGTTCACGAAATCCGGCTGGTCCGGGTAGCCGACCGGGCTGCTGCGGTATAAGCGCGAGCGCAGAATCAGGCGCGACTCCGCAAGCTCGGCGAGCGCCGCGAAGCCGCGCTCGACCTGCGCGCGCGGGTCGTCGAGGTTGCTGCCCAGCGCCACGTACGCGGGCCACCAGTGATCGCGACTGGCCACGTCAGCTGGGTCGTGCTGCCGCAGGCCGCCGGCGACGGCGACGGCGGCGACCAGGCGCGCGTTGGGCGTCGGCTGGCGGAGCGATCGCTTCGACCGCGCGCAAGCGCTCATCCGCGGGCATGGCCTGAAGCTCGGCCCACCAGCGGGCGGTCTCCGGATCGGCGGCGCCGGCCGCGGCCGTCAGCGCGAAGAAATCGTAGGCCGCGCGAAACCGCGGATGCTGCAGCAACGACAACGCGCGCCGACCATCGCGGCGCGCGAAGCGTGGCTGCAGAGCGTACAGCTCGCGCACCGGAACGGTGAAACGCTTCGGTACCGCGACGCGCCGCACCTGCTCGCTGATCGCCTGGTCGCAGGCTTCGGCGAGCGCCTGAGCTTCACCGACACCCTGCGCGCGCCGTGCGCTGGCATACGCTGTGATGGGACCGTACAGGAACACCGCGAACAGGAACGTCGGCGTCACCGACTTCTGCTCGTTGATTCGCAGATCGGTAGCCTCGAGCCCCTGAATCAGTAGTCGCGCCGGCGGCGCGGCTGGGTCCCCGGACAGCACGCTCGCCACTCCCGGCAGCAGCGGCTCGAGCAGATTGAACTCCCGCAGCCGGTCGAGCGAGGCGACCGCGTGGCCGGAGAGAAACAGCTTGAGTGTTTCGTCGAACAGGCGCGCCGCCGGCACGCCGGTGAGCAGCGGTGCCAGCTCCTGCATGGGCGCCTGCGTGTCCGGGTGCAACACAAAGCCCAGCTTGGCCGCAAAGCGCGCCGCGCGCAGCAGCCGCACCGGGTCTTCGCGATAGCGCTGGACCGGATCGCCGATCAGACGCAGCGTCCGGGCCTGGACGTCCTGGACTCCACCGACGTAGTCCCAGATCGAGAAGTCGGCGATGTTGTAGTAGAGCGCGTTGGCAGTGAAATCCCGGCGCCAGACGTCGTCTTCGATGCTGCCGTAGACGTTGTCGCGCAGAATCCGCCCGCTCTCGTCGGTGGCGCGCGCATCGTCCGGCTCGCGATGGTCCTCGTCATCGATCTCGGCCGGGGCCGCGGCGGCGCGGAAGGTGGCGACCTCGATGATTTCGCTGCCGAAGAACACGTGCGCCAGGCGGAAGCGGCGGCCGATCAGCCGGCAGTTGCGAAACAACCGTCGCAGCTGTTCTGGGCGGGCATCGGTAGCGATGTCAAAGTCTTTCGGCGCCAGACCGAGCAGCAGATCGCGCACGCTGCCGCCGACGAGAAACGCCTGAAATCCCGCTTCCCGAAGCCGATAGAGCACTTTGAGCGCAGCACCCGAGAGCGCCGCGCGCGAGATGTTGTGATCGGGACGCGGAATGATCGCGGGTGCGGGCGGCGCGGTATCGGGAGTGGCTCGGACGTTCACTTAGACTGGCGGAGTCGCTTGAGCTGATGGGGTAACCGCTTATAATAGCAAGCTCTTTTGCGCGGGCGACGGCCCGTCATACGCCTAAGCTCCCATCGTCTAGAGGCCCAGGACACAGCCCTCTCAAGGCTGGTACGAGGGTTCGAATCCCTCTGGGAGCGCCATTCCGATCAGTCACTTATCGCGCGCCGTACGCGCGGTATGGGCCATTCGGTAATTCTTCGGGAAATCACTCAAGCCCGAAGGGGGCGTCTACTGCAGCGGTAATCCATCGCGCGGCGACACCTGCCGGCGTCAGGCGGCCCGCCGCATTCTGCGGCACACCGACCGCCGGCACCATTCGCGTGCTATCGGTGCGCCGCGTGTCACCGCGAGCGAGCAGGCTGTGAGAAAAGCGGAATCAAACGAGATGAGGGCTCACTACGACTTCTCGGCTGGTGTCCGAGGCAAGTACGTGGCCCGGTCCATCAGAGGCGCCAGGGTCGTCGTACTCGATGCCGACGTCGCGAAGGTATTTCGGACGTCCAGATCTGTGAACGAGCATTACGAGCGCTCGCGCAGGCCGCCAGGCGGCGCGGCCGGCCCAAGAGCAGGGCCAGAAGCACGTAACCGGTGAAGTCGCGCGGGAAGCGACTCGCCCCTGCCATGGCGTAACACGCGCGAGGCCAGAGGCCAGTTATAGTCGATCACGCCCACAACGTTGCTAGTGGGACCGCGCGCAGATTCCGCCCGAACGACAGGGTCTGCTCGCCGTGGTAAAGCAGAATGCCTTGCACAAATGCCGATCCCGCAGCGGTTGCCACCCGCTGAAGTCCACCGAAGTCTCGTTGCGCGACCGAGGAGGCCGCCTTCACTTCGATGCCGACGATCTGACCTGCGCTATTTTCCAAAACGAAGTCGACCTCAAGCTGGTCTTTATCGCGATAGTGAAAGATTGAGACGCGCTCCTTGGCCCATGCGACTTCTTTGAGTAACTCGGAGAACACAAAGCTTTCCAGAAGAGGTCCGACCAGCCCTCGATCCGAGCGCAACCTAGCGGTGGAATAGCCGCGCAGAGCCGTCAGCAGACCTGAATCGATGAAATGAAGCTTTGGTGTCTTCACGAGCCGGGACAGCTCGTTACGCGACCAAGGGAGCACCGCCTGAACGAGGTAGATCTGCTCCAAGACTCGCAAGTACTGCCCGACCGTCTTATGGTCGCGCCCAATCGCGCGACCGATCTCTGACAGATTGGTCAGTTGCCCGGCAAATCGGGCACAGATGTCAAGAAGGCGCGGGATCTGATCGCGACCCTCGATAACCGCAATCTCCGGGATATCGCGTTCAACGATGGACGTGACATACGCGCGGTACCATTCGTGGCGCCGGCGCTCAGTCCGGCGCTTGATGGCGTCAGGGTAGCCTCCGGCCGTGACCAACTGGAGCAGATCATCGCCAGACAGGGACTCAGCGGCTGAGGGCAACTGCCCCTGAAATACTTTGGATATGAACTGCGGGGCTCGAGACCGCAGTCGCTCACTGCGACCCAGGGGATACAGAGGAATTACTTCAACTCGGCCCGCCAGCGACTCGTGAATTGTCCGAATTGTCAGGAGATTGGCGGAACCGGTGAGCAGAAAGCGTCCTGGACGCGGGTCCTCATCCACGCTTTGCTTGATGGCGAGCAACACGTCGGGAACGCGCTGGACCTCATCGATAACCGCCCGATCGAGCCCGCGGACGAACGCCACGGGATCATTCCTAGCGGCCGCGAGCGTCGGCTGACTATCCAGCGTTAGGTAAGCGCGACCTTGTCGGACGAAGCGGCGTGCCAAGGTAGTTTTGCCGGACTGTCTGGGACCGCTGATCGCGACGACCCGGGTGTCACGCAGCGCCGTTCGGACGAGGCTCTCAGCGAATCGCGGATACACGCGCACCCTGTCGTTTGATGGCTCCGACCTCGGGCAGACTATCGTCTAACTGGGAATGACGCAACGTCCAATTGGGAGTTATTGTGCGTCTATCTGGGAATACAGGTGACAACCGACGGCTCGTGCGGGCTAGCGATTGGAATTAGGAATGTCAGGGTCGTGGCGTGCACGCCCGCAGCTCGCGGAGGCCGGATCGAATCGCCGAACCGCTTGGCGCGGCTGGCGACCCGCGCGTCGCCCTGCACCCGGCATGGTCCTGCACACAGCCTCTCAAGGCTGGTACGAGGGTTCGAATCCCTCTGGGAGCGCCATCCACATCAGCGACTTAAGGCACGCCGCAGGACCAGTGCGGGTGTTTCGGTAACTCTTCGGGAGATCACCCGGGCTTTGCACTTTGCTGCCAGCACCAGTGCTCCGCGGCGCGCGGCAGCGAGCCGAAGGCCAGGCGGCGGCATCCGGTCGTGATCGATGGTCTACCCAATCGCCGCAACGACCGCGTGCCCGCTGCCCCTGTGTCCGGATTCGCTAGACAAAGATTCGACGTGCTCGGCGTGCGAGTCAGCCGCCTTGAGTTTCGGTGTCCAGCCGGTAACCTCAGTCGATGCCCGTCGAGTTCGAATGGGACGCCGAGAAGGCACGGCGAAATGTGCGCAAGCACGGCATCGCTTTCGACGACGCTGCGACGGCGTTCTACGACGTGCGGTCGCTGACCATTCAAGATCCGGAGCACTCGACTGACGAGTCTCGGTATCTGCTCATCGGCACGACGTCCAAAGGTCGCATCGTGGTGGTCGCTCATACTGACCGCGGGCACCGAATTCGTATTATCAGTGCACGGCGCGCGAATCGCCGCGAACGGACAGACTATGAAAAAAGCGGAATCTGACGAGATGAGGGCCCACTACGACTTCTCGGCTGGCGTCCGCGGCAAGTACGCGGCCCGATTGGCCAAAGGCGCCAACGTCGTGGTACTGGACCGTGACGTAGCGAAGGTATTTCGGACCTCCAAAGCTGTTAACGACGCGTTGCGGGTGCTGGCAGAAGCCGGCAAGCGGCACGGCAGACCCAAATCCAGCCGCAAGAGCGCGTAGCGCGCGTAGGCCTGCAGCTCCCGGAGGCCGGCATCCAATCACCGAACCGCTTGGCGCGGGAGCGACCTGTGCGTCGCGGTGCACCCGGCATAGTCAGGACCTGCACACAGCCTCTCAAGGCTGGTACGAGGGTTCGAATCCCTCTGGGAGCGCCACCAACTGATTGACAATAAAAGCAATAAACCCGCCAGCTCTTCCGGCTGGTACTCGTTTGGAGAACCCTTGGAAAATTCTGTTGCCGGGTTGGCGGGTTTCTGAGGGGTCACGGACGGATTCGCCAATTATTCAGCTCGACGACGCGGGGGCGGGATCCTCGCGGTATGCCTGGCCTCTCTCTTGAGTCCGTCGTCGCTCACATGATCCGAATGGGAATCACGTTCGCCGACTTCGCGCCGATTGGCGAAGCAAGCCGAGGCACGGCGTTAGAGCGCGAAAATGATCCGGCTGTTTTCAGACGGGGGTGGTGAAGTTGCTAGCGGTGAGTCTGCTCACGGGCCGCTGAGCACTAGGTCGCCTACTTGCGCTGATCTTGAATCACAGTGTCCGGCTCTTTGTGCAGGTTCGGCCGCCGGCCGATCCCGAGACCATGAAGCTGTCTTTGCCGGCGGGTACGACCTCAGACGCGCTGACGCAAGCAGCGAGGGACGCAGCGGCGAGCGCTGCCATCCCGAAGCGCATGGAACCTCCCCCCTGCCGTTCTCGTTCTGGGTCGATTCTACCTGCGGCAGCTTTGCTATGTACCCCGTTAGAATCTAGGTCAGCCCACCGCCTGCAACTCGTGCAGAACGCGCTGAGACCGTGCCGATGCAGTAAGCACGCGGCAATCGTATCGACGACGACGGGCTCGAGATTCCCCACGCGGACAGGCTAGCGCCGCCGGCTTGTGAGCATCCTGTGAGGAATTCATCCAGTGCCGCGAGGTTCGCAGCATTGTATGGCTAGCGTACCTAGATAACTGGTGCGCATCGCGTCACATGCCGGAGTCATCTGCACCGACCGCTACGGCGCGGTGCAGCAGCGTTGCTACGCGGTTGCTCGTATTGGCTGTGCGGTATAGCGCGCGATACTTCCAAGGCGCAACCGGTCCACCGATCCGAATGGCTCATCAGGCCCCGGTTGCGTGTCGAGCATCATCGGCGGCTATTACCAGATAACTGTCGCATCGCCGATCCACAACATTTCGCATGTCGTGATCGGCGGCATCTATGAGGACTTGTTTCAATAACGTTTAACCGCACGGCGCCACATCGGTGACGAACGTAGCGACGTTCAGCACTAGTGAACGAGCGCTGCCAGTTCGGTCACTGGGAGCGTCACCAACCGCCCCGCGCCACAGGTCAGGGAGGGCACACACCATGACACGTGCGACTACTGTCCGTTTAGCTTTGACCGCCGCGTTAGTCGGCATTGGCCTGTCCGCGATCGGTCAAGTGCCGAATACCAACGATACGAGTGACAGCAATGGCAACACGGGAATGGGAACGGGCACGCTGTTGTCCAACAAGGGAACTAAAAACACCGCCAGCGGGGCCTTCGCGCTCAACCGGAATACGACCGGCAGCAGCAACACCGCCAGCGGGGTCGAGGCGCTCGGATTCAATACGACGGGTAGCGCCAACACGGCCTGCGGCGCCTATGCGCTGCTCGAAAACACGACCGGCGACGGCAATACCGCCACCGGGTACCAAGCGATCCAGCTCAACACGACCGGCAACAACAACACCGCAATCGGGTACGAGGCGCTCCTAACCAATACGACCGGCAGCAACAACACGGCCAGCGGTGAGAATGCGCTGCTCGAAAACACGACCGGCGGTGCCAACACTGCCACCGGCAGCAACGCGCTGGAATTCAACACGACCGGCTACGGGAACACAGCCGCCGGATTCGAGGCGCTCCAAAGCAACACGACCGGCTACGACAACACCGCCAGCGGCAGCGATGCGCTGGTTTACAACACGACCGGCAACGACAACACCGCCAGCGGATACCTGGCGCTCGCGCACAACACGACAGGGGATCGCAACAATGCGTCGGGGTATGAGGCGCTTTTCAGCAACACGACCGCCAACGACAACAACGCGATGGGCTATTGGGCTGCCTACTCCAACACAACCGGAACGCTGAACAATGCAGTTGGCAACTACGTGCTTTATTTCAATACGACTGGAAATAATAACAACGCCGTCGGCTATGCCGCGATGTACCGCAACACGACTGGGTCCAATAACAGCGCACAAGGGTTCTGGGCTTTGTCCAACAACACCACGGGCAACAACAACATCGCGATCGGCCAATACGCCGGGGTCAACCAGACGACGGGCAGTAACAACATCTACGTAGGCAACCCGGGAGTCTCAGGGGAGGGAGACATCATCCGTATCGGGAATCCGGCGAGCCAGGTCGCCGCTTACATGGCAGGCATCAGCACCACGCAGCTGACCGGCAGCGCGGTCTACGTCACATCTTCTGGGCAACTGGGTGTGTTGGCATCCTCTGAGCGTTACAAAACCGATATAGCGCCCATCGGCGCCGCGGCCGACAAGCTGCAGCAGCTACGCCCGGTCAGCTTTCACCTGAAGACCGACCCTCAAGGTGCCGTGCAATATGGTCTGGTTGCCGAGCAAGTGGCTCAGGTGTATCCGGAGCTGGTGATCCGCGATGACGCCGGCGAGATCCAGGGCGTGCGTTACGAAGAGTTGGCGCCGATGCTGCTCAATGAGGTCCAGCGGCAGGAGCGGATAATTGCTGCTCAGGGTAACCAGCTACGCGACTTGCAGAAGAAGCTTATGGAACTGGAAGCGGCTCTCCGCGCTCACGGCACGTAGTGGGATCACCGGGCGGGCAGCGGGTCCAGCGACGCGATGCGCGGCGAAGAAGTGGCGATCAACGAGGGCCGGATCGCCGTTCAGCGGCGCTCACGAGATCGCTTGTCCGCGAGCTTTGGCGCAGCGCCTCGTCCGGTGAAGGGTCCCAACATTGATCGCCAACTTGCGACGACACACAAGGGATAACCGCGATGAGATTAAGTCTTCGGCCGCAGCGCCAGATGATGCTGTTAGTGCTTGCGCTCCAGTCCGTCATGAGCGCCGCGATCGGTGCGCAACCACCGGACGTTGTGGACAGCGACTACCTGATGAACACGGCTATGGGCTCGGGCGCGCTTGCGTCCCTAACCAATGGTCAGGACAACACGGCCGCAGGGTTTAGCGCGCTTTACAACACGACTTCCGGCGGGGTCAACACTGCCGTTGGCTCTCGCGCCCTCCCGAACAATGTGTTGGGCAGCTATAACGCGGCGCTCGGTGCCTACGCACTGTTCTCGAATACCAGCGCCTACGGCAATGTCGCGATCGGAGCGCAAGCGCTGTACAGCAATACCACCGGCGCATCCAACACCGGGGTTGGCTTCAATGCCATGTACGGGACGACCACCGGCGGCTACAACGTTGCCGTGGGGTCGGAAGCGCTGTATGGGAACACTACGGGCGAGAACAATGTCGCGGTCGGCAGCTACGCGCTCGGCACCAACATCGCCGGAGCGAATAACAGCGCAGTCGGCAGCGGAGCGCTGGGCCGCAACACGACCGGAAACAACAATAACGCCGCAGGCATGGGCGCCTTAGGTACCAATACCACCGGCTCGTCAAACAACGTATTCGGCTTCAACGGGTTGTTCAGCAACACGAGCGGAACCCAGAACAGCGGCTTCGGCGATTCGGTCCTCTACAGCAACACGATCGGCCAGAAAAACACCGCCAGCGGCGCAGGCGCGATGTACTCGAACACGACGGGCAGCCGCAACAACGCAGCCGGTTACCAGGCGATGTATTCGAGCACGACGGGTGACGACAACAACGCTGTGGGCTATTTCGCCATGTTCAGCAGTACGACCGGGACTTTGAACAATGCGGTTGGCAATTTCGCGTTGTATTACAACGCTACCGGCAGCAACAACAACGCTGTCGGATACGCAGCGATGTATCGCAATACGACCGGCTCCAATAACAATGCGCAGGGTTTCTGGGCGCTCTCGAACAACACCAGTGGCATGAACAACATCGCGATTGGACAGCGCGCGGGAATTAATCAAACAACCGGTAGCAACAACATTTACATCGGTCATCCCGGCGCTGCGGCGGAGAGCGACAGCGTACGAATCGGCAACAAGAACTCGCAGGTGGCTCTGTATCTGGAACCGGTTGCCACCGTCAATGTTGTGGGCGGAGCCCCGGTAATGATCAGCGCGACGGGTCAGCTAGGCGTGGCGCCATCGTCGCGGCGCTACAAAGAGTCGATTCGCCCTATGGGCAATGCGAGCGCGCGTCTCTATAACCTCAAGCCGGTCAGCTTCCGCTACAAACTGGCCGACGAACGTGGCCGAAAGCCATTGCAGTTTGGCCTGGTCGCCGAGGAAGTTGCCGACGTCTACCCCGAGCTGGTCATCCGGAACGAGGCAGGAGCAATCGAGGGCGTGCGCTACGACGAACTCGCGCCCCTGCTGGTCAATGAGCTGCGCCGACAGCGGCAGGCCGCCGACACGCAGGCGCGGGAACTGGCCGAAGTCAAGGCACAGCTCGCGCGGCTGCAGGCGGCGATGGAACGACTGCTCGCGCCCGCGCGCACGGGGTCGCCACGCGCACAGGCCAACTAGCGCAGGTGGCCGCCGGCAGCGCGCAGAATGCAACGTCAACGTGCCAGCAGTCACTGGAGCAGCGTTGAGTCCGGCACACACGTGCCGCCCGGCTTGCACCACTTGGACCGCGCGAGTGCTCCCGCGACCCGAGGCGAGGGCTGCAATTCAGTGGTCGACGCCAGGGGCGAAGCGGAGGTATTGGCCTCAGTGCTAGTATTCCAAGTCGGGCAACACCCTGCAAGGCGCCAACGGGGAGGTCTGGACCGGGCTCGCCGTCGACGCTCAGGGCAGCGTCTACGTGATCGACGGGAACGAGATCGTGAAGATCACGCCGGGCGGGGTACTCTCCGCGTGGGCTGGCAGCGCTGCGGGTGCCAGCGGCGCAGGTAACAAAGATGGAACGGGGACCAGCGCAATGTTCTCGTCGCCCGGCGGCATCGCGTTCGCGCCGTCGGGCGACCTCTACGTCGCAGATACCGGCAATAACACGATTCGCCGAATCACCCCGGATGCAACGGTTACGACGTTTGCAGGGACGCTAGGATGTACGTTGCAAGCCGGCCTGCCCAGTCCGCGGTCGCTGGCGGTCGACTTCGCCGGCACGATTTACGTCGCAGGATCCAGTTACATCTACCGAGTGACCCCGGACGCTTGCATCTACCCGGTGCTGGGCAATCCTTTCGTCGTCGGCACTATCCTTGGCGCGCTACCGACGTCGATCGACCCGCCGCAGGGGATCGCAGCGCGGCCCGATGGGGAGATCGTGTTCACGGTGGATTCCGGGCTGCTAGTGACAACGGGGCTCTAGCCTGGGCCCGCGGCTGACTTCCTTTCAGGTGCCCACACTGTGATTCCAGCACTCCTAGTAGATGAAACCGTGACTCGCGCGGCTGTCTCCAGCGCGCGTCCTGGCGGGCGGCAGTGGGGCATCGTGCGGCGTCTGGGAAGGGTCTGCGCCGCGGGGTCGATCAGGACCAGCACGAGTGGTTTGACCGTGGCCAGGAAGCACTGGGCTCTAACCGCGCCTTGGCTGCTGAGCCTCGCGGCCTGTGGTGGCGGGGGAGGCTCCGGCGGATCGAGTGGCCCGATCACAACCGACAACACAGTCGTAGCGACCGTCTCTCCACCGCCGCCGATTCGTGCCTACGCGGGTCCGAATAGCGCCGTGCTCGCTCCCCTGATCGTGGTGACGTTCAAAACGTCGGATCAGCGGCCGGCCTCTGATCTCCAGGTGACCGCCACGCAACCGGCGATGGACTTGCCGACCTGGGCCGGGCCGGGGACGAATTTTCACTGCGCCTCGGTGACCGGCAGCGCCTGCGCGATGAACATCGTCTATCAGGTTCCGACCGTCGGGCAAGGAGATCTCGCGATCTCCTACAGCTACAAGGCGAATAACGGCACGGCGAAAACCGGTGTCGTCAACATCGCGTTCGTGGCCACGCAGCCCAGCCTCGCGTTGCTGGCCGGCTGGGTCGGAGGCCCGGGGTACATCGACGGAATCGGAACCGGCGCGCGCTTTGACCACCCTACCGCCGTCGCGGTGGACGCGACGGGCACGGTCTACGTCTCGGATAACGGCAATGCCGCGGTTCGCAAAATCGCGCCGGGCGGCCAGGTCACGACGTTTGCGGTGGGTGGCAGTGGCATTCCCGGCGACTACGATTTCACCAGCCTCGAGGGCGCCGCGGTTGATCAAAAGGGCGACGTGTACGTCGGTGATTACAACGCTATCCAGATGGTCACCGCCCCAAACAACGTATCCATCGTGCTCGCCGGGACCGGCACAGGGAGCGGGCCGCAGATTCCGCGCTCGGCTCTGCTCGGCGACGTGGCTGGTCTTGCGGTCGACGCGAGCGGGAACATCTATGCGTCGAGTTCGACCAACGTGGTTATCGAACTCGAACCGAACGGCAGCGTAGTCCCACTGGCAGGGACGGCAGGCGAGTTTAAAAGCCTCGGTGCACTCACGAGGGACGCCACCGGCACGCTATACGCGATCGACGCGGCCGTCGGCGTCCGCGCAATCTCCCTCGCCGGGACGGTCACGACCGTGAGCCCAGCGGGCCCTACCGGCAGCGCATCGGGATTGGCAGTCGATTCGACTGGAGCGATCATTACCTCGGTCCCAGTCGCGAATTCCATTTACAAATACACGGCCGCCAACGGTTTTTCCAAGGTCGCCGGCGACGACACTGCCGGAAGCTACGCCGGTGGCTATGCGGATGGGGGACCCGGGCCAACCGACATCTTCGATGGCGGCGGAGCGCTGTTCAGAGGTCCCACCGGCGTGGCCCTCGATCCGACGACCGGAAATCTCATCGTCGCCGATACCGGTAACTCAGCCATACGTCTAGTGACGCCCGCGCGGGTCGTCTCGACGCTGGCCGGCATTGGCGTGGTCCGCGGTGACGCGGACGCAACGGGCGGGAGCGCTCAGTTCGACTTTTCCGAGGGCTTGGATGACTACATCCCGGGGTGTGGTATCGGCTGCAGCGACAGCTACAGCACCGCTCCCGCCGGCGTGGCTGCGGATGCCGCGGGCAATGTCTTCGTCACAGACTCGGGCAACGGCTACATTCGCAAGGTGACATCCGCCGGCGTCGTTACCACCGTCGCCGGCGGCTGCTATAACGGCGGAATTGCGATCGATAAGTCCGGCAACGTCTATGCCACGGTCCGCCTTGGCGATGTTCAGGATTTCTTCCGCCCCAGCGCAATCGAGAAAGTCACGCCGCAGGGCACGGTGACGCTGCTGACGGACAAGACGGGCAACACCCTGCAAGGCGGCGACTGGACCGGGCTCGCCGTCGACGCCCAGGGCAGCGTCTACGTGATCGACGGGAACGAGATCGTGAAGATTACGCCCGACGGGGTCCTCTCCGTGTGGGCTGGCAGCGGCGCAGGTAACAAAGATGGAACGGGGACCGGCGCAATGTTCTCGTCGCCCGGTGGCATCGCGTTCGCACCGTCCGGCGACCTCTACGTCGCGGATAGCGGCAATAGCACGATTCGCCGAATCACGCCGGCTGCCGTCGTGACGACATTCGTCGGGAAGACGGCGATCCCACAATGCCGGGTCGCGGGCCTGTCCACTCCGCGGTCGCTGGCGGTCGATTTCGCCGGCGCGATTTACGTCGCAGGACCCCGTTTCATCTACCGAGTGACCCCGGACGCGTGCGTCTATCAGCTGCTGGGAGGTCCGATGGTCGGCACTGTCCTTGGCATGCTACCGACCACGATCGACCCACCGCAGGGGGTCGCCGTGCGGCCCGATGGGCAGATCGTGTTCACAGTGGATTCCGGCCTGCTCGTGACAGCGGGGCTCTAGGCGCGACGCGCCATGGCGTGCCGACTATGGCTGGGGTCGAGTCGCGTCAAAATACGTTCCCCGCCGACCTGCGCGCCTCACGGCCTCTTGCGGATGGACTGTCCAGGTTGCTCGCCACTCGACGACTTGCAGCGCGAGCGGCGACGGTCGCGGTTCTTTTCTGGGCGACGCGTCCGGCCGCCGCCGAAACGTTTACGCTGGAAATCATGGGCGGTACCGCAGTCAACTTTCCTACCCCGCTGACCATTCACCAGGCGAATTTTCCGGACATCGAGGTTAACGCGCACTATGACACCAAGCCCTTCGGACCCGACGCGCCCTACTACGCGTGGCATATCGGCCGCTGGAGTGGTGACGCGGCCTGGGAGTTGAGCCAAATACATCACCGGTTATTCCTAGCGAATCCACCCGTTGACGTTCAGTATTTCGCGATCCACTACGGCTACAACTACTTCCTGCTCGGACGCGCCTGGAGACGCGGCGGCTTCACGGTGCATTTCGGCCTTGGCCCGATCGTCACGAATCCAGAGAGCAGCGTGCGACACCGCGTGGAGGGCGGGAATTCCGGCGGAATATTCGACGCCGGGTACTACTTCTCTGGGATCGGCGCAGAGCTCGCCGCAGAGAAGGATTTCTACTTCGCCAAGCACGCGTTTGTCGTGCTGGAAGCGGCTTTCACTGGAGGCCGGGCGTGGACGGTACCGGTCGCCGGTGGCCACGCGGATGTGCCGAATCTTGCGCTGCACGCGCATCTGGGCATTGGCTGGACGTTCTGACCGGCTCGGGATTACCGCGCAGGCAGGCTAGCGCCGCTCGCTGGTGAGCATCCTGTAAGCCAGTTCATCCAGTGCCGCGAGGTGAACAGCACTGTGTGACGCGCCATTGTCATGAGCCTCTCAAGGCGGGTACGGGGGTTCGAATCCCTCTGGGAGCGCCACACACGTAGTTGTCATTCAATGTGTTAGGCGCATGCTCCGCTTCCCGCCTCTCAAAGGTAAAGGTCGGGGCGTCGAAGCCGTCGACGCGCGGGTTGTCGACTTCGATTCAGGTACCCCGGCTGTCACTCCGGTACTCCTAGGTACAATGAGCCTTGACCCCCATCAATGGCGCAACCGTGGCAGTTAAGCACTGGACGCTCACCGCGCCTTCCCTCTTGATCCTCGCCGCCTGCGGCGGCGGCGGCTCCGGCGGGTCGAGTGGCTCGGCCACGACGGACAACACGGTGGTTGCGACCGTATCTCCGCCGCCACCGATCCGCGCCTACCCTTATGTGTTGTGGCCCCTGATCGTCGTGACGTTCACCACGTCGGATCAGCGGCCGGCGTCCGATCTCCAGGTGACCGCCACGCAACCGGCGATGAACTTGCCGACCTGGGCCGGGCCGGGCACGAATTTTCACTGCGCTTCCGTGTCGACCGGCAGTGCCTGCGCAATGACGATCATCTATCAGGTCCAGATGGTCGAGCAGGGCGATCTCGCGATCTCCTACAGCTACAAGGCGAATAACGGCGCGGCGAAAACCGGCATCGTGCACATCGCCTACGTGGCCACTGAGCCGAGCCTCGCATTACTCGCAGGCTGGGTGGGAGGCCCGGGGTTCATCGACGGCATCGGAACTGGCGCGCGCTTCAGCCACCCCACCGCCGTGGCAGTCGACGCCGCCGGCGCGATCTACGTCGCGGATGCCGGCAATTTCGCAGTGCGGAGAATCGCGCCGGGCGGCGGTCAGGTCACGACCCTGGCGGTGAACGGCAATTTCGCCTACCCCTTCCTCGGTCTTGAGGCCGCGGCGCTCGACCAGAAGGGCGACGTCTACGTCGGCGATGCCGATACGATCCGACTGGTCACCGCCGGAAACAACGTGCCCACCCTTCTCGGCGGGACGGGCGCGGGGACCGGGCCTCTGGTGCCACGTTCACCTCTGCTCGGCGATGTGGCTGGGCTTGCGGTCGACGCGAACGGAAACATCTTCGCGTCGAGTTCGACAAACGATGTGGTGGAACTCCAGCCCAACGGCAGCATCATCGCCTTTGCCGCGACTCCCGGCGAGTTCAGTGGCCTCGGCGCGCTCACCTTCGACAGCGCAGGCACGCTGTACGCCATCGACACGGGCGTCGGCGTGCGCACGATCTCCGCTGCTGGGGTGGTCACGACCGTGAGTCCGCTTGGCCCTACCGGCCTGCCATCGGGACTGGCCGTCGATGCGGCCGGAGCAATCATCACTTCGGTAGCCAGCGCGAATTCCATTTACAAATACACGGCCGCCAACGGCTTGTCCAAGCTTGCCGGCAGCGACTTCGCCGGATCGGTCGGCGGTTGGGGGGATGGAGGACCGGGTGGCAGCAGCCCCTTCACCGACGGCGGCGGAGCGCTGTTCAACGCTCCCACGGGCTTAGCCCTCGATCCGAGCGGAAACGTGATCGTCGCCGATACCGGCAACTCGGCCATACGCCAGGTGACGCCCGCGGGGATCGTCACAACGCTGGCCGGCATTGGCATTCTGCGTGGTGACGCGGACGGGACCGGTGGGAGCGCCAGGTTCTACATCGCCGAAGGCGCGGATGGGTACCTCGGGCGGTGTAGTGTCAGCTGCAGCGACACCTACACCTCCGCTCCCGCGGGCGTGGCTGCGGATGCCGCGGGCAATGTCTACATTACGGACACGGGTAACGGCAGCGTTCGCAAAGTGACGTCCGCCGGCGTCGTTACCACCGTCGCCGGCGCTGGCGGCTGCTTGAACGGCGGAATTGCGATCGATAAGTCCGGCAACCTCTATGCCACGGTCTGCCTTGGCGATGTTCAGGACTTTTCGCGGCCGAGCGCGATCGAGAAGGTTACGCCGCAAGGCGCGGTGACGCTGCTGACAGACAAGTCTGGCAACACCCTTCAGGGCGGCAGCGGGGACTTCTGGACCGGGCTCGCCGTCGACGCCCAGGGCAGCGTCTATGTGATCAACCGGAATCAGATCCTGAAGATCACGTCAGACGGAGTCCTCTCCACGTGGGCGGGCGCCAGCGCTGCAGGTTCCAAGGACGGGACCGGAACCAGCGCGATGTTTTCTCTGCCCGGTGGCATCGCCTTTTCGCCGTCGGGCGATCTCTACGTCGCTGATACCGGCAATCACACGCTGCGCCGAATCACGCCCGCGGCAGTGGTGACGACGTTCGCGGGCAAAGCCGGGATGGCGGAGCAATGCGGGTCCGGGTTTGAGCAGCTGTCGAGTCCGAGTTCGGTGGCGGTTGACTTCGCCGGCGCGATTTACGTCGTTAACGCCGGAACCGTCAGCATCTGCCGTGTGACGCCGGACGGTCAGGTCTACAACTTGCTGGGCGGTGAGGCAGTCGGCACTGTCGTTGGGCCGCTGCCGACTACGATCGACCCGCCGCAGGGAATCGCCGCACGGCCTGACGGGCAGATCGTGTTCACCGTGGATTCTGGGCTGCTCGTGACTTCAGGGCTCTAGTCTCGCGCGCCGCTACGGCCGTCAGTGCTGCTCGGTGTAGGTCTCTCCTGCAGCAATCCGCACTGGCAGCCGGTTCTCAGCAGGAACGACCGGACAAATCACGTAGTAGTTCACTGCGCAGAACGGGTTAAAGGCCTTGTTGAAGTCGAGCACCGTGACCCCGTCCTTGGGCAGCGGTGCGTCGAGGAAGCGACCGCCGCCGTAGGTTTCCTTGCCGGTCGTCACGTCCTGAAACATGATGAAAAGGTTGTGCTCATCATCGAAGGACTTCAGCCGCAGCGTCTTTCCCGCGAACTCAAACTGCACATCGCCGCTCGAGGTCATCGTCTCCTTGGAGTCGACGCGAGTCATGGGCACCGCCACCTTCTCGGGTTGCGCGTGGCGCACGAACGTTGCGGTGACCCGATAGCCGGGATCGATCGGATACCAGGTCGTGCCCTTGAAACTCGTGATCGCCGGATTACGGTCGTCGCGCACCAGCGCGTAATAGTCCTCGCCGACCGGTCGCACCGAGAAGCTGATGTCGCCGGCCCGGACTCGTCCCGCCGGCCGTTGCGTCGAGAGCTCCATCACACCTGATGCGGCCTTCCCGTCCAGCGTCACATCAACACCCGGCGCCGGCACGAACTCGAATGTCTGGCCGCTACGGCGCAGCACGCCCAGATGCGGCGGGCCACTTGGCAGAACCATCGGGATTTTTGGATCGCTGCCGATGGCCGCCTCACCCTCCTCCACCTTGAAGCGCGCGACCAGTGCCAGCCAGCCACCCGTGCGCACGTCCTGATCGAATTCCTGCCGCCACTTCTCTATGTCGGATGCGTAGTGGTCGGCAGGTGCCGTATCCGCACCCGCAGGCATGGCGACCACGAGCAGCCAGTAAGCTATTGCGATCGCAGATCTGGGCATTGGGGTCTACATCCGCGCATGGCGACGGCGCACAGCGCGGCTCATCGTCGCGAAACCATCGCGCCGAACGCAAGCGTGCGCGCGCCTGCGGTCATGTCCGCGTGACTTCCGGCCCATTGCCTCATGTACCGCACCGCAATGCGGCAACAATTGCGAGCACCGGTGGCGAGGAGGACCATGGAGCGGGGTTGTGGGGGAGACGGGATGAACGCGTACCGCGTGCTGGCGGCGCTGGCGCTGGCGATCGCCTGTTATCCGGCAAAGGCCGAACAGCCAGCTACCGAGATTCCAACGACGACTCTCGGCGGACTGGACACCTATTTCGAATATGGGAAGACGCCGGCCGGCGCATTTTTCTGCGGCTTCATGGTCCGCGGCAATCACAAGTCGTCGGCCGATCCGCACATCGAGTGGGATATGCACATGGCCGAGATTCGTCTCAACGACACCGAGGCCGCAGGTGTGTCGGCGGCCACGTTTGTGGTCAGCGGCCACAAACGAACGCTGCGCTCGCCGATTACGGAGCTCAGCTTCTCGATCCCCAAGGATCCCGCGCCGGTTCCGGTACAGATTCGACCGGTGCAGACCGGCGATGATTCGGTGCGCGGCGAGATTCCACTGGACGATGCCCATCGGCTGCTGACGGCACTGGCCAATGACGTCAAGGTCACCGCGACGTTGCGCTATGCGGATCAGTCGGCGGAGCGCCTCGTCATCATGGTGGGTTACTTCGGCGGGATGGGAAAGAACAGCGTGCTTGCTGACTGCCAAAGGGGCCTCCTGCCTTGGCGGCCGGGCAGAATGCCGGAGCCCTAGCCAGGCTGATGCGCGGTCGCGCGGCCGCTGGTTGAGGACAGCCAGCAAGCCTTCGCTACTGCTTCGGTGCGTCGCAGTCCGTGCGACGCATGACCACGCGTCGGTTCTGCGCACGGCCTTCGGCGCTCGCATTGTCCGCAACCGGTTGGGTCTCGCCGTATCCGACCACCTTCATGCGCTCGTCGCCGACCCCTTTTGAGATCAGATAATCACGCACGGTCGTCGCGCGGCGTTCTGACAGCCTCTGGTTGTATTCCGGCGCACCCGTCGAGTCGGTGTGGCCCTCGATCGTTCCGCTGACCCAGTGCAGACGCTTAAGTGTTTCCGCGGCCTTGTCCAGGCGTTGCTGGTCCTCCTCCGTCAGGTCGGCGGAGTCGAACTTGAACTGGAGTTGCACCGTCATCTCGCACGGACAGCCCATCGGGCCGACCCGCACGCCCGGCGGCGTGTCGGGGCAGGCGCTCGGCGGCTTCTCGGGGACCGGAGCCGGTTCCACAGCCGGCGCGGGCGCCGCGGCGGGCTCTGCCGCGGCTGCCGCGACCGGCGCGGCGATCGCGACCGGCTCTGCGTGACCGAAGCGCCAGCCGACGCTGATCCCGAACACCCACGGGTTGATGCCGAAGCTGTTCGTGAACGATACGGGCGGCGATGCACCCGGTGGCGGCGGGAACATTGGCGGCGAGATTCCCGGAATGAACGAGCGCGCGCTGAACGTACCGTCCGGGTGTAGCGCGAGATATTTGGCGTAGATGTTCAGCAGCCAGCCGTGATGGGGTGGGCCGAAGTCAATGCCGGCGCCCGCGGTCCAGTTGGTCTCGTCGTCAATGTGCCCGTACGCGGCGTAGCTGAAGTTCGTGTGGTGCACGCCGGCGCCAATATAGGGTCGGACGTTGCCGTCGGGCACGAAGTGCCACTGCAGATTGAGCATCGGCGACATGTAGCGGGTGTTGCCGAAGTTGTCGCTGCCGGTCGACCCCTTGAGGCGCAGCGCGGTCTGAAATGGCGCATTGATCCAGAACTCGAGCCCGAGGTTGCGCGTGAAGAGCCAAGTGATGTCGCCCGCGATTTCCGGCCCGGCGTGCTGGGCGTCGATCTCCGGGTTCGCGCCAATGCCGGCCGGTACTGCGATATTGGATGGCAGCGTGAGCCCGTTGCCCTCGGGCTCAGCCCAAGCGGCGCCCGCTCGCACGATCCAGTCGGCACGCGCGCCGGTCACTGACCCCAGCGATAAAGCAGCACTCAGCACGACAACCTTGACCTTGGGATTCACGTCCGCCTCCCTGCAGACGGCCGCCCGGGGGGGCGCCGGTCTACTGCTTCGTGGGATCCGTCGCCGGCGAGCAGCACCGGCGGCAAATGCGATTGTAGTTAAGCCGTTCCGCGCGCAAGTACACCTAAAGTCGTATCTCGCTGTGATGCCCGCCGCGCGCATGGCAGGCGGGTTCGGCTCTATGCCGCGGATCAGCTACTCGCGGCGTAGACAGGCACCGCCCGTACAATGCCCGGCGTCTTTGGTCTAGATACCGGCCTCGCATGTTCTTCCTGCTGAAAGCGACGCTGCGCACCCTGCTGTTGCCGCCGGGCAGCGCGCTGCTCCTCGCGACCGCAGGCGCGATCCTGGTGGTGCGCCGCCGCCGCCTTGGCTTGACGCTGCTGGCGGTTGGGCTGGGCTGCATTTGGGTGCTGGCGTTGCCCGCGGTCGCCGACTTGCTGACCCGCGCCGCGGAGGGCTATCCGCCGCTCGATCCGCACGCGCCGGTGAGCGCACAGGCGGTGGTCATACTCGCGGGTGGCGGCTATCGCCATTACGCCCCGGAATTCGGAGCTGGCGCGGCGAGCGATGTGCTGCTCGAGCGGCTCACTTACGGCGCGTTCCTGGCCAAAAGACTGCACCTGCCAGTGCTGATCACCGGGGATTTTGCGGAGATCTGGGCGATGGGTGATGCGCTGCGGCGCGATTTCGACGTCGAGCCGACCTGGGTTGACCGGCGCTCGCACGACACCTACGAAAACGCGCACATCAGCTACCAGATGCTGCATCCCGCGGGAGTGCAGCGGATTCTGCTGGTGACCAGCGCCGCTCATATGCGCCGTGCCGTCCATGAATTCGCCGCCGTGGGGTTCGACGTGGTCCCGGCCCCCACCGGCAGCTGGGGGCCGCACGAGTGGAACGTGCTCATGGTCGTGCCGAGCGCGAGCGGTCTGCTGCACTCTCAGATCGCAATCTACGAGCTGGCTGGAGAGCTTGTGCGGCGCGTCCTGGCCCGGACTCACATCCGGGAACGGCTGGGCGTGTACCCGAATTAGACCGGAACGCTGGCAGGGTCGGCGCGCTTGGGCTAGTGTCATCGCGCCATGAACCCGGCCGATCAGCGCCTGAGCGACATCGTCGACCAGTGGGTGACCAGCCTCGAGCTGCATCTCGGCTACACGAATCTCACCGACGAAGCCTACTGGCAGGTGCAGCCCTGGCCGAAGCACCAGCGGCCGGCGCGCTGGATCGTGGAACTCGCGCTGCAGCGCGCCCAGGAACTGAAACGGGAATTGCGCGCGCGCATTGAGCGCGGCGACGGCGGGTTCGCGGAAGCGCTGGAGCTCATGGCGTTCCTGGCCAACCTGGTCGGCGCGCAGAACATCGAGCGCTTCATTCCGCTCGCGGCGCGGGAACGCGAGAACAAGGAAGCGCTCGGGCAGACACAGTCGACGTTGCAGCCGCTGGGAGCGACCTCGACACAGACACGCGCGTTCACGGAGCCGACCCGAGAAATGCCGGCGCCCCCGGTTGCGGCGCCGCCACCACCGCCACCGCCGCCGCCGCCACCACCGCCACCGCCGCCTCCACCGCCTCCACCGCCTCCGCCGCCTCCGCCGCCGGTGCGAGCATCGCCGCCGCCGACGCCTCCGCCCTGGGTGGCGCCGACGCTAGCGCCGCGGGCGGCACCACCGCCACCGCCGCCCGCACCACCTCCGCGAGCGGCCGCGCCGCCCCCGCCGCCGCCGCGG
>Ga0187780_10000331_pt1 | contig 36018 bp, 38 predicted proteins | sample 1015_Q2_SP10_20__FD_132429 | JGI IMG/M metagenome (GOLD analysis project Ga0187780, IMG submission 132429) | Tropical peat soil microbial communities from peatlands in Department of Meta, Colombia - 1015_Q2_SP10_20_MG | ecosystem: Environmental > Terrestrial > Soil > Wetlands > Peat | place...
CGAGGGCCTTCCGGATCGCCGACACATGCACCTGGATGTTGCCGTCCTCGACGACAACGTCGGGCCACACGCGCCTCATGAGCTCGTCTTTGCTCACGATTTCGCCCTTTGCTGCCGCGAGCATACAGAGGATGTCCAGAGCCCGGCTGCCGAGCTGCACGCGGACGCCGTCGCGGAAAAGCTCGCGGCGGTCGATATCCAGGCAAAATCCGCCAAAACCGGTGGGTTTAGCGCTCATCAAGGTGCACGATTAAGAACAATTAAGCTTCTAAACCAAGGACATTAAGCCTCTCCACGCCTACCGTCCAGTAGTCGCGGTCGACGGATTTCGAACCAACCATCAATTTGGGGGTATTGATGAGCACAGCAGCCATAACAAAACCGAATTCCGCTACCGAGTTCACCGCGTGGTACCGCGAGCTCGCGCCGAACGAGAAGCGCACGTTCTGGGCCTGTTTCGGCGGCTGGGCGCTCGACGCATTGGACGTGCAGATTTTCAGCTTTGCCATACCGGCCATCATCGCTGCGTTTTCCATCACCAAGGCTGATGCCGGATTGATCGGCACTGTGACCCTGGTCGCATCGGCGTTTGGCGGCTGGTTTGCCGGCATGCTGGCCGACCGGTTAGGGCGCGTGCGTACCTTGCAAATCACCGTTGTCTGGTTCGCCTTCTTCACATTTCTGTGCGGGTTTGCCCAAAGCTATTCCCAATTGTTCGTGCTTCGTGCGCTCATGGGCCTCGGCTTCGGCGGCGAATGGGCAGCGGGTGCCGTGCTGATGGGCGAGGTGATACGCGCCCAGCATCGCGGCAAAGCGGTCGGCAGCGTGCAAAGCGGCTGGGCGATCGGCTGGGGGGTTGCCGCCCTGCTGTCGACGGTGCTGTTCACCCTGCTGCCGCAGGATACGGCATGGCGAGCGTTGTTCTGGATCGGGCTGCTTCCGGCATTCCTCGTGTTCTTCGTGCGGCGATTCGTCGATGATCCGCCGGTGTTCAAGGCCGCGCAGGAACGGATTGCCAGGGGACATCCGAGAGCAAGCGTTCTCGAAATCTTCTCCCCGGCGATGATCAAGACAACCATTCTGATCTCCCTCCTCACCACCGGCGCGCAAGGCGGCTACTACGCATTGTTCACCTGGTTGCCGACCTATCTCAAAGTGGAGCGCAAGCTCTCCGTTATCGGTACGGGCGGCTATATCGGGGTTGTGATCCTCGGCTCCTTCATCGGCTATCTTGTGAGCGCCTACCTTGCCGATCGTATCGGCCGGCGTGCCAATTTCATTCTCTTTGCCCTGTGCTCGGTCGTCACCGTGATCGCCTATACGCTCTTGCCTATCAATGACACGATGATGCTGATCCTGGGTTTCCCGCTGGGCTTTTTTGCCTCCGGCATCTTCTCCGGAATGGGACCTTTTCTGACCGAAAACTTCCCCACGCGCGTGCGGGGCTCGGGGCAAGGATTTACCTACAACTTCGGACGCGGAGTCGCGGCGCTCAACCCGACGTTTGTCGGCTTGCTGAGCGCAACACTGCCGCTGGGCCAGTCGATCGGCGTGTTTGCGCTGGGCGCCTACGGGTTGGTCGTCATTGCCGCGGCCTTGCTGCCGGAGACGAAGGGCCGCGAGTTGACGGCAGACGCCTGAACAGCAGAGGGCAACCTATGATCCTCGATGAAAGTGTTTGGCTTCACGAGCGAGCATGGCCTTCGATCGCGGCTTATCTGGAGCAGTGCGACATAGCTCTTGTTCCAGTCGGCGCGACAGAGCAACACGGGGTGCACACGCCGCTCATGGTGGACACGGGCTGGGCGACGTGGATCTCCGAAAAAGTCGCCGCCCGGACCAGCGTCCTGGTGACTCCGCCTCTCCACTTCGGCTGGTCGCCACATCATCTGGCCTATCCTGGGAGCATTACGCTGAGGCCTGAGACCCTGACCCAGGTGATCGTCGACGTTGGTGAAAGTCTGCTCGCGCATGGTTTTCGTCGAATCATTCTCGTCAACGGGAATCGCGTCGCCAACCTGCCACCAATGGAAATCGCGGCCACGAAACTGCGCTTCTCGACGGGCGCACTCGTCTCCGTCGTTGACGTCGGCCTGATTGCCCGAAAAGAAATCGCGGCAATATGCGACTCCGCGCCGGGGGCGGTCGACCATGCGGCCGATGCCGAGACCTCGTTCATGCTCCATGCCTTCCCGCAGCTTGTCGACATGGGGCGTGTCCAAGACCCGGCTCGGAGTCCTCGCGAGGTCCGATTTGCGTCTCACATTCAATTCGATCACCCCCTCGACGGAAACCTGGTCCTGGTTCACGCAAGCTCGGAGGAGTTCGGAGAGCGCACAAAGCCCTGGGGAGTGGCCGCCAGCGCTAAATCAGCGACGAAGGAGAAGGGCCAGCGCATCGTCGCGGCGGTGATCGAAAACTTTGTCGCCTATGTCGAGCAGGTCCGAATCACCGAGCTAGGCGCGGTCCGGCGGCCTCCCATACCGATCTGAATTAATCGACGCCACCCCGCGATGAAACTGCGGGGCAGCGTCGCTTGACGCTAGTAGCTGTGCCCACCCAACGCCCAAGCGGCACGCGCTCTGCGCAACCACGCACGCAGACGCCCAACGCTCGGCATCAGACCGCTGCGCGTACCGTATGAGCCTCTTGACGCTCTCCTAACCTGCTTCACGGTCAACAGCACAGTTGCTCACGGTAGTTCCCATTCGCCCTTCCATGTCGAGAACCCCGTGACGACGGGGCGATCAGGCGGGCCTGCGTTGGTTTGTACGAATGTGCCTCGACCCTTGATGCCCGCGTACTTGCCGGTGCCGTCAGTTGTTTGAAATTCTCCTTTTCCGGCATCGCAGTCAGTGCACTTCCATACAAATGTGAGCTGATCGCCGTCCCGGTCGATCGCGACGCAGTCGCCGCCGTTGCGTGCGCCGGTATCTGCCTTCCATTGCCCTGCGAACGAGCACTTCACTATGGCCGCATGCAGGAAACCGCCACCCGTATCATTCCGGAACGACCCGTTAGAGAAACCGCCCCAAACGACGTGATCCTTACTGACCGGGACTGTTTCGCCCGCGTTGACGTACCAACCGAAGACACCAGAATAGCTTCCGCGCTTGGGCAGTTGGTCAGCGGTTGCCACTAAGGGCACGAGCAGGGCGGCGGCTGTATATGCAACCAACATTTGCTGTGAGAATCGCATGGTAGTCTCCTTTGGTCTCCTTCCCGCGTTGGATCTAAAACGTACCGATGCGGGAAGACTTCGGTACGCAGCCGGTCAGAGACGACTAGACAAGTCAGGTAGGGTAAGTCCGCAGTACTTACGGATCGCATACGCATGGGGAGGATTTCCTTACACGAACCTTGCGCTGCGACCAGCTGGATGACCCGGGCATATCCTGAAGGCGCCAGCAGGCGCTTCGAAGGGCAGCCGAAGCGCGTCTGCGCCCGCTGGCTCATACTTCCGATGCCATTACCCCACAAGGAGAGAGTCCCCGTGGTCAAGTTCTACTTCAACCTCGCGCCCAACCCGATGAAAGTCGCGTTGCTCCTCGAAGAGCTGGGCCTTCCCTACGAGCCGATTCCGGTCGATACCCGCAAGGGCGAGCAGTTCGCGCCCGATTACCTGCCGATCAATCCGAACGGGAAAGTCCCGGCGATCGTCGACGGCGATCAGGCTGTCTTCGACAGTAATGCAATCCTGCTCTATCTCGCGGAGAAGACCGGCCGCTTTCTGGCCGAGCCGATACCCATCTATCGCGGGCAGCTGCTTTCGTGGCTGATGTTCGTGGCGAGCGGCATCGGTCCGTATTCCGGCCAGGCCGTGCATTTCAGGCACCACGCGCCCGAACCGAAAGAGTATGCCCTCAACCGCTACGATTTCGAGGCGGAACGCCACTACAAGATTCTCGATGCCCGGCTAGGCAATCAGCGCTACATGGTGGGATCGAGCTACACGATCGTCGATATGGCGGTGTGGGGCTGGGCGCGGCTGATTCCGCACGTGATGGGAAGTCCGGAAGCATGGAACAGATTTCCCAACGTGAAACGATTGCACGATGAGATCAACGCCCGACCTGCCGCGGCGGCTGTGGAGCGTCTGCGCAATCAGTACAAGTTCAAGAGCGAAATGGATGAGGAGGCGCGCCGTTTCATGTTTCCGCAACTGGCGCGTCTGGGAATAAAATGAACCCCCCGCGCAAGGGGAGGCGATGCTTTGGACGGGTACGCCATCACAATCTTCTCTCGTCTTGCATTCGCGTCGACTGTTTGCATGGCTGTCAACCCCCTCCCTTGAGTCCATCCACCGTGCTAGCCTCGATGCGAGATCCAATGGCGTCATGCAATTCGGTGATAATTGCAGCGCGGCACATGTGATACAACCGCTGAGCTCTACCTGCGCTTCCGAGGGCGGCTGTGAGGCCAATTCCGCTAAGATCGGAATCTGGACTGCGCAGTTTATCGATCATGCTCGCGAAACGTGCGAAGGTCGGGATGATCTCGGAAGCCAGAGCCACGCAATGCTCCCATTGTTCTAGTCCGTGATTGGCAAAGTACAGAGTAAGTCCACCCTTTCTGATCTCCGTGTCCAGCAGCCACAACTCGTAGACCAGCCGCTCGTCCTTAGACAGAGATACGTTACCTCCTGTCTGACGCTTGCCCTCGATTCGAGCGCTCGCCTCGGCAAACCAATTCTCCAAGCTCGCTGGTAAGGGGCCAGCTCTTGTCGCTGTTAAGGGCGTTGCGAGGAAGACTCCGAACGCGAATCCACCCACCAGCCCACCAAGGTGGTCCGCTACGTCTGTTCCCGCGTGCAGGGCCCCATAGACGACGTTGTAGACAATCAACAACGAGGCGTTCTTCAGCAGAGCCCCGTGCACCTCTTTTGGAACTGATTCTCCGTCGCGAAGCAGAAAACCCAGCAGCGCACCGAACAATCCGAAAATGGCGCCCGATGCTCCAGCGGAGACAACCGATGGTGGATGCCATAGAACGGAGACCAAGCTTCCACATAGTCCAGACGCCAAATAGATCACCGCAAACCGAACGGGTCCAAGAATGCGCTCCACCAGAGGTCCAATCTTCCACAGGACGAACATATTGACCAGAATGTGGACAATCCCAATGTGGACGAACATGCTTGAGAACAGCCGCCACGGTTCTCCGGACAGCGTGGCTTCACCAAAATTTGCACCCCATCGGATAAGGTCTTCACGGCTGGGCGAAAAGACGCCGACATGCAGGAGCACCATCAAAAGGAAAACAGTGACGTTGAGGCCAATGAGGGCGGGCGTAACCCGTACTTGAGGAGTTGTTAGCTCAAGGTCTTCTTCAAACTCGCGTACGGCCGCTTCAACCCTTGAGTCTGGCGAATCATCGAGTTTCAAAAGCGGGTCTCGTGGATGTGACGAATCGCCGAGTCGGTTGTTTCCGCACCGAGGACATGGCAAACCTCCCTGGTCGACTACCGGCCTACCGCATCGCTGGCAATTGGCCATAAGCACGTCTCGCAGAGTCACTTCTTGGATGGACTAACGATCGGGATCGGCCTCACTATTTCTTCTCTTCCCTCAGCGCCACCAGCTTGTCGGCGATCTTATTGGCGCTGCGGGCGATAGAAAGGTATTGCTTTGCCGCGACTCAACCAGCCGAAGGCTTCATTTGAGTCGCATCACCACAATGACAGACGCGTAGTTACGGATTACATACCGATGAGTTACGGATCGCACGCTGTTACTTACCTATTCTTAAGAACGCGAAATTGCTCACGCCTTAACCGGCCGTAGGCTCGTACAACGTAAGTTTGTAGTAAGGTTGGCTTCAGTAGATTGCGCTCGCCAAGGTTATGTCATCCTCATGCATGGCCTGATGTCGTGATGCCGAAGCGCCATACCGTCAACCTGGCTTCATCGTCTCCAGTCGATCTGTATGCGATCTGTAAGTACCTAACCGGCATACTGACCCAGGCCATTCGGATGAGGTGCGTCAGATGCAACGTCTGCGGGGCGCCTTATCTTGAAGCTGGCGTGAGGGACACTGCCACTCTCGAAGGAGACTCCGATGGAAGCGACTAAAAAGCTGAGTTGGTTATGTGCTGTTGGTCTTGCGTCAATTTGCGCGCCACTTCTGGCACAGGATCTCCCAAAATCGGGGACCATCCATTTTCATACCGGCTGGAAGGTTGTCCCTGAGGCGTTTGAAGCGCCCGAGAAGCGTGCTGTGGGGCATGGCAGCGTCGTAGGCATAAACTTCAACGATCAGGGCTCTGGTCCGCTGCACGGTGGCCCAGCGATTTGTGTGTTTACCTTTCTGGGAAAAGAAGCGACCGACGTAAGTAAGGGCTACTGCGCGTTTGGCGACGCTGACGGTGACCGCATCTTTACCGACTGGGATGGTGCCAACGATGGGACGAATAACAAGGGCGTCAACCGCATAGCAGGAGGTACCGGCAAATACCGAGGGATTACAGGCCAAGGGCCATGGCAGTGTTGGCCTACGCCGGCTCCCGGCGCACTGCGTTGCAAGCAGAGCTTTGATTACAAGCTGCCGTAAGCGGTCTCGCTTGTCATGCACGGTTTGGTAAACGCGACCAAAGGGCGCGCTACCATATCAAACGGCTAGAAGCGAAAGCGACTAGCCGTTCTTTGCTTCCATGGCCCTGGCGTCGAGCGGTCTGACGCAGCAGCCCTCACGCTGGGCATCTGTATGCGATCTGTAAGTGCCAGTTCGATACTCTTTTGGGATTCCTAAAGGGAGGAATATCTCATGCGTGCCGTCTTTGCGTCGCTCGTGTTAGGACTACTGACTTCCGTAGGTGTGGCGTCTGCGGCGAACCCGCCGGCACCACAAACCTTGTTTGAGTTCGTGAGCGCTCCCGGTGACTACATCGGCGGAGGTCAAACGGTTGTGCTGACTCCGGCGCAGGTCACGTTCAACGTTCAGGCGGCCCCGGGCGGTAGCGTGGTTAGCTTTCAGATGACCAATTTCAGCGGTAGCGGCCCTTTCATTTTTTGGTACCTGGATCTCGCCGCCCCGAACGGCGTACCTCTGGCGGTCGGTCTATACCCGAACGCAACGCGCTATCCCTTTCAGGCTCCAGACTCTCCAGGGCTATCGGTCGTCGGCAATGGCGCCGGCTGTAACCAGGATTTCGGTCAATTCGAAGTACTGGAAATTGCCTACGACCTCAATAGCGGAACGCTGAGCAAGTTCGCGGCAAATTTCACCCAGAGTTGTGAGTCGCCGACTGCTCCACCCTTGGTGGGCGCTATCCGCTATAACTCCAGCATCGCTCCGCCTGAGTTGATCGCGCCGATCATCACGATTGCAAACCCTCGCAACCCGCAGGGCTGCTATGAAGCGACTTCGCCTAATGGTGCCGTGGTTTCGGCCACCGCATCGGCTGTTGGAGGCGCGAATCTCAAGTTCAGCTGGTCGACATCAACGGGAATCAGGCAAAAAGGGCCGACGATCTTTGTGCCCGTCGGTTTGAATCAAACCGTCACCCTCTCGCTTACCGTGACCGATTCGGTTTCCGGAAAGAGCGCAATCGCAACGACTCCATTGTGCTCCTCCGATACGACCCCGCCACAGATCACAATCACTTCGCCGATCTCCGGCGGGACCTATAGACAATTGCCGCATCTTGACGTCCAAGTAGTAGACGCCGTCGACAAGAACATCAAGCAAATAAGTGTGGGGGTCGGGGAGAACGGAGCGTATGCGCTGGATCGTTCCGAGGAACTTCACACAGTTCTCACGGCAAGCCACGCAATCGGCGACATGATCGATACGGTAATCACCGTAACGGCAACCGACGCGTCGGGCAATACAGGACAGGCGAGCGTGAGATTCTTGATTCAGAAAACATTGCGCTGACCCCGATTCCCGAGTGCGAACGAAGCCCCAACTCTATGCGTGCAGCCCGCTGCCTGGAGCGTCGGTTCCAAGGCGCGCTGCGGAATCTCTAAATTAGGAGCAATTTCTATGAGCAGCTTTCTATACAAAGGAATCGTGGTCGTTCTCGCGGCATTTATTTCTGGATTCGCCTTGGCCCAGGAAAAACATTCCTTTTCTTTTTCTTCCGAAGGAGCCAAGAGCCGCTATACACAGCAGATGGCTATCGACGTGGATGATGTCCCAGGGCATCAAGTACGCGTATTCGAGGTTCAGCGTGTTTTTGCGGTGGACCGTCGCCCGGTCATCGACGGTGAGGCAATTGTTGAGCAATGGGCTCGAGGAGCTTCCGCCTATACCACAGGAGTGGGCCCGAATTCAGGCTTCACAACCTGGCTCACCGAAAAAGGCGAAAAAGTATTCCTTGAATTTAGTGGGGTCGCAGAGTCACAGCCCACCGCATCCGGGTCTAAGCGAGGAACTGCCCACGGTGCTATTCGGATTGTCGGTGGGACCGGACGTTTTTCCAAGCTGCGCGGCACAGCATTCGATGTGACCGAGTTCGATACCGACCCCACGAATGGGTACAACCGCGGCACTATGAAAGGGGAGTACTGGTTCGAGAAATAGGATAGCCGGGGTACGCGTAGTCGACTCTGGATCCCGGAGGCGGAAACTAGCGCGCGCGGAGTATCTCTGGGACTGACGCGCCCCGAGGCGACGGAGGCCGGCCCCGGCAAACGGCCTCGGTCAACCAAAACATCAAGGAGGCAAAATGAAGCGCGATAGTAATAGGAAGTCCAATCTGGTTTTGGCAATCACTGCCGTGACGTTGGGAGCGGCAGCCGCGAATGTTGGTGCTCAAGACCCGGTGACAGCATGTCCGAATAATTTCAAGGTGCTTGCCGAGGATGACACGACACGGGTCTTGCACTTTTCGCAGAAGAAGGGTGAGACGTGTGGTATGCACTCTCATCCGTACATTGTGGGCTATACGCTGAAAAGCGGCGGCACGCTGAGCTACATCATGCCGGATGGCACGAGGAAGCAAGGCGAACCTGCCAAGGCAGGCAGCATCCTTCAACGTGGACCGGTAACTCATTCGCATGAAGCCCCGGATCAGGATGTTGAGGCAATCGTTGTCGAAGTGAAGCAGCGTTAGTCATCTAAACAAGCGGGACGGCGATTGTGTAGGCATGTAGTGAACCCATGACACCAACCAGGCGCACCGGTTGCCGGTGCGCCTTTTTTTGGCGTCGGATGCTTGTGTGACGCCGCATTGACCATGGCGCTGACCGTCCGTTTCCCTGGCGTCGAACGACGGATTTCTGGAAGAGATAACGCACGCACTGCAAAGCTATGGCTTTGTCCAAAAGGAAACCTTTTTTGGAAGCTTGTCGCCAGGGCGATTTTCTCGTAAGTCTCACGTAAGGTCAAGATCGCGGTGCGATCCTTGGCTGGGCATGTCAAGAAGAGAGCAGCTTGTCATGATCGTCCGCCAATCGAGCCCCCGCATTGAGCTCGGCAGGGGCGTGTGATAGGTTCAGCGTCCTTCGCTGGAAAGTCTCCGAACGCGATCGGAGGCATAAGTGAGCTTCCGCAGGAGGCCAGCCGTGCGTGTCCTGCCTTCAATCGTTCTTGCTTGTGTCGTCGCGTGCGCCGTCGTCGCGCAGGCGCAGGATCGGCAGCGCGCTCCCGCGGGCGCCGGTGGTCAGGACCGGGTGAGCATCTATCCGCAGATCATGCACCTGCGATTCACCAAGGCCGTAACCGCTCCGACGACCATTGGAGAGACACAGGACGTTCGTGCGCATCTGGAGAGTCCAGTCCTCGGCACGGTTGGTGGATCCCAAAAGGTCGTCATCCTGCCCTCGGACATCGACGTCAATCTCGACGTCACGATCGGTCCCGCGGACCCGCAACGCAAGAACGCGAGGCTGCAGATGCGGGTCATGTCGGCGAACGTCGATCCCGCCGAGGGCCGGCGGCGGTTCTACTCGGCCGAGGTTCTCCACGACTTCGTGGGGTGGCCAAAGCCCGGTGACGTGCTCATCCCGGCCGGGACTACCCTCTCGATGCCGCAGTTTGGTCTCGGCGGACCGCGGTCAGTTGTCCAGGTGACAGCCGCCACCGATCCCAACATGGACCGCGACCAGGATAGCTATCCCTCGCGTCCGATCCTTGCGAGTGTCAGGCTTCCGGTCGCGCTCGCCGATCAGCCGATCGACGTCGCGAACGCCGGCTCGAACAAGCTGTTCCGCGCGCAGCTGACGGCCGACATGGAATACACATCGGGCGCGAACCTGCTCCCTGTCGGCGTGATCAAGCTCACCAAAGGTACCGAGGTGTACGTGCGGTCGTACGAGCAGGATCCATCGGCGCCGCTCGGACACATCGCGAGCTGGTCGGTCGACTTCGTGGTCGTCAACGGCAAGCGAATCCCGGTGAAGGGTCTGGAGATGCGCACGCCGTTCACCCCGGGTTCGGTGGCTATCACCCCGGATGGCCGGGGGAGGATCCCAGTCGTGCTGTGGCCCATGGGGCAGACCCGGTACTTCTTTATCCAGGAGCAGCAGGAGGTGTCGACGAACGGCACGGCGCTGTGGACGTATCCGACAACCACAGAGGTCGCAGCGGTATCGACGCAGCCGACGTCAAGTCCGCCGACTCCGGCTACCCCTACGGACGCGCAGCAGCGCATCGAGGAGAACCGCCGGCGCCAGCAGGAGCGCATCGCCTGTCAGCAGCAGGCAATCAAGGATCATCAGGGCGATCCAGCCGCTCTCTCGCAGGCGCTTGTCGCGTGCAATCCGCGAACCCGGTAGTAAGACGCAGATGAATGGCCTTCGCGCGCTCCTCCTGGTTGGCGTTCTCTCGTCCGCGACGCCGTCGCAGGCGCAGAACAAGGCGGCGTGCGATCTGATTCCGCTCGCTGACATCTCAGCGGCGTTTGGACAAGAGATGTTCCTGCGGCCGGGCAGGGGAGTGGGGCCGGAGTACTGCAACTACATGAACGTCGGGCCGTTCGATCGGCCCAAACCCGGGCAGCCGTCGGTCAGCCTCAACATCTGGTTCCTCCATCAAGCGGCGCCGGATCCGGATGCCGTCGTCGATGCGTCCCGCGTCCTCAAGCAGCAGCGCCAATGGGACACCACCCCCGTGACGGGAATCGGCGACGCGGCATTCTGGGTTGGCAACGAGATGAGCGGCGAGCTGCGCGTGTTTCGCGGCGGCACTGAGACGTTGACGCTGTCGGGGCAACTGCCGCTCGAGAAGCTGAAAGCCCTCGCGATGAAGGCGCTCGGTGGCAGCGGACAAACCGGCTTCGCTTATAGCGGCAAGCCGGCGACGTTCGACGTTGCGTACGCCGACACCCCGGTTGTCGGTGGCGTCAGCTTCTCGCAGGCTGTCTACATCGCGCAGAGCGAGTTTCTCAAGCAGCTGAAGGACGTCTCGCTGAACATCGCGGCCGAGTCGCCTGTGAAGAGCATCTCGCCCGCCGACCAGCGCGGCCTGGTGACGAAGGCGCTGGCGGCGCGCGGCATCACGATCCGCGCGGGCGCGCCGGTGGTTGCGCAGGCGACGCTCGAGCAGCACGATTCGATCGGCACGGTCACCACCACCTACCGCGGCGGAAACCAAACCGTTGAAAAGTTCTACATCCACAACATCTTCGTGTCGCTCGATTTCTACACGCGTGCGGTGGTGATACGCAGCGGCCAGGCGCACATCGTCACCGCGGCGCCCGCGCGTGCGTTCAGTGCGAGGCAATACGTCGAAGACAGCGAGATTCGCAAGATGCTGTTCGGCGACGAGACCATCAGCGACATGAAGGACCTGGTGTTGTATCTGCTCGACGAAGATCTCGAGCAGATCGCGCACAACCGCGCGGTGGACGGCACACCATGGTATGCCAGCACGTGGAGCGCAAGCCAGAAGGCGTCCGCCGACGCCGAATTCCTCCGCTTGATGAGCTCGGTGCCGTCGGAGACTGGCGCGCCTGCCGGCATCACGGCTCCTCTAGTCGAGACCATTCAGGCGGCCACCGACGATCCCGAGGAAGCGTGCCCGGAGCCGACGTCGTGGCGCCAGAACTGGACACTGGAGATTCAAAGGAAGCGTTGGCCTGCACAGACGCCGTCGCCGTTCACGGTGCGGCATGCTTTCCGCTGCCGGCACGTTCCCGTGTTCCGGTTCGCGGGCGGCTACTACCGTCTCGTCGACGATGTGTCGCTGCGCGAGGCGAACGCGGTGTTCGTGGTCAACGGGCGCGTGTTCCGCAAGCCCGCGACGCTCGAATCGGCGCACCGGATGCTGACCGATCAGGGCGAGAATCTCGGTTCGGCGGTGCAGTTGTTCGTGCCGCAGAGCGTGCTGCAGTTCTCGGGTTTGATCGAGGGCAATTTGAACGTGCCCGCGATCGCGCCTGCTGCGGTGCGGATCGCGGCCGGCACCGCGTCACCCGACGATCCCGTGGCGCGCGCCGCCAAACACGAGCCGGACACCTGGGAACGCAAGTGGAACGCGCCGTTCTATACGGCGGGCCAGTACAACCCGACGCTTGCGCGCAAAGGGCGAATGGTTCTCGAGGGCACTGTCGCGAGTGTGAAGGCGGAGGGAAGCACCCCGACGTGGCTGCGGATCTACTTCAAGGAAGCGCCCGGCAACGTGGTGAATCTGTGTACGCCGTCGCCGGATATCTTCGGGGAGTTCGGCAGCGACTACCGCGGGCTCCTCGGTCGAACGCTGAAAGTGGTCGGCGACATCGATGGGTTGTGTATTCCGCACGGCGGCATACGCGTCGTGCAATCGAGTCAGGTGTACGTCTACGGCGCCGAACCCGCTGTTCCGTAGTCTTCGTTGCGTATGTCGCAGCTTGCGAGTTGCAATCAAAACCGCACGACAAGTCCGATAGACAGCGCGTTGATGTTCGCCTCACCCGTGGTGTCCTGTTTCCCCACATTCGGGTAGCGCTCGAACTCTCCGATTACTCCGACGGGGCCCACGATCCGGAAAGACAAGCCGACGCCATACATATAGCTCCAGCCATTGGCATTTTGCGACATGCCAATTGTCGTTTGACCCAGACTCCCGTTCGCTCTCCAGTAGTCAACACCGGCCTTACCCCAGAGGGTAAGACGATCAAAGAACGTTCCGCGCAACAGGAAGGCGCCGTACGTGGCGTTGGCGCTAGTCTCAGGTGAAACTGAAACGCCGTGCAGCGTACCAGTCGCCTTCGCGTTGCCGAAATCGGTGTAGCCAAGTTCGACTGCGGTCAGCGGGATCAACTGCAGACCAGCAAATGCTTTGAAACCAGTGCTCGTGTCGTCGCAACTACCAGAAAAGCTCGGGTTGTTGGTCGCGCTGTCACACATTCCCGACAATGTGGAGTGCACGGCGCTCACCCCGCCGTAGATCTCCAAGGCGTGCGTCGTCGGAGCGAGACAAAGTGTGGTCACGAAGAACAGGAAACCGCGGGAGGCAAATAAGAGGCGATTGCGCATCGGATATCCCCCTCAGGAAGTTTCGGAGACACTCAGCGCTAAGTAAGCAGCAACAATTCTTTTCTACTCTCACATGCGCCTTCAGTCAAACGCTTTCTTTGTAGATGGTATGACCTTGCTGGAGTCTCACCGCGGACAACACTGTCGCCGCGTTAGCAATGTCCCGCACACTCAGCGAGCGTGTGCCCAGGCGCACCGCCGCAGTTGGCGCTCACCGTAGCCAGGGGTGACAAAGAATTCGAGTTTGTTCATGAGGTGCTCCGACAGTTGTTTTCCGATACGCGCCAACGGGTAGTTGTCGAGCTGGCCGATTCACGGTCCAGCGCGAGAGCTGCGGACACCGCTACGCCAATATGTTCGGTCGTTTGGCCGGACGTTGCGCCGGCGCCTGGTTGGTTGTCGGTAGCGCCGATTGCGCCGACTGGCTGGGCTCCAGTTTCCCGGAAGCGGGCACGTCTTGATTGCTGGTCGAACGCGTGCCTCGTCCACGCAGGATGTGCCAGATCAACGCGGCCGGTGCGCCCAGGCCCACAATCCAGTGGAGCGCGCTGACGACAGGGCGCGATTCCTCATCGCCGTAGTACAACGCATACCCCGAAACGATCAACAGCACCATGATCGCGACGACGACGCAGCCGGCCAGCAGATTCTTGCGTTGATGCCAGCCGCGGCGGATGTGAATCGGCAGCAGGGATCCGGCCACGATGAGCATGAGCATCGCGCAGGCGCCGTGCAGGCGGAGCCACGACACTTCGAGCGGATGCGGAGGGTCGCCGAATTCCCCATGCTCCCTTAAGAAGAAGCGGTACACCAGCCAGAGCGCCCCAGTTGCGAAGAGCGCGCCGCCGCTCCAATACACCCAATATCGATGACCTCGAGAGAGTCGCATCCTCTTCCTGCGCCGCGGTTCCAAGTCTTACTGAGTGGCGCTGATCTTTCGTCCGACGTTGATCAAGTCGCCCTTGCTGCCGCCTTCGATTGCTGTCAGATAGGTGATCACGTCGCCTTTCTCGAGCGCCGTGCATTCGCGATTCAACAAGAGCTGGCAGTTCAGCTTCAGGAACGTTTCGACGTAGCGCGGATCGGTGAGACGCTTCGGATTCGCGGAGGGAGCGAAAGGCTCGATATGGCGCTTCTTTGCATGCTTCGGATCGGGGTGCTCGTAGTCGTTGATGACATGACAGGTGCGGCAGGGGATGTCGGTGCGATGCGCGAGCACCGAATAGCGCGCATCCGTCAAGTGGCACGACGAGCAACTCCACTTGCCGGCGCCTTTGACCTGATGCGGTTCGCGATAGAACGCCTCGCCGCGCTCGGCGGAGAATCCGGCGAACGATGGATCCTGCGTGCGCGCCTGCGCTGCGTATACCGCCAAAAGCTGCTGCGGTGTGTCTGCCTGTGCAGCGCCCGCAATGAGATGACAGCACGCCAGAACGAGCGACGCGACTACCATGCCTCTGGGCATCCTCTCCTCCGATTGCTTGTCATCGCTACGTCCTGCGTGGCGCAATATTAGACGAGACGCCATTCTTCTGTCGGGAAGCCGCCGCGGCGACCCGTAGACGTCGGCGGATGACTCAACCACAAAATTCATGTCCGCAAGGCGCCTGTCGATAACTGACCCCTGGGGGGATTCCCGGGGTCAGGGCCGAACCCGGGATTGGGGGCGATTATTGGGCCGCCGGAGCCTCCGAGATAGGGCCACAGCTTCGATCCAGTAAACCGCTTTCTCCTGCCAGTGCGCCGTGCAAACAATGGCTTGCGGACTCCGGGTTGTCAGGGCAATGACAGCGTTGCCAGCGCAGCATTGCGTCCGGCCGTGCCAACGTGTAGGCTGCGGCGCGCCGAGCCTGCATAAGGGGATGCAAGCTAAACCAAGGGAGTGTCATGACCGCTGCGCCAACGACGGCGAAACGACCTTTTCACCTATTCCTGATCAAACCCTCGCACTATGATGACGACGGCTATGTCATTCAGTGGGTGCGGTCCTCTATTCCTTCGAACACCCTGGCTGTATTGAACGGGCTTGCTCTCGACTGCGCCGAGCGCGATGTGCTCGGGGACGATGCCGAGATCCGGATTTCGGTCTACGACGAGACCAACACGCGTATAAAGCCCCGCGAAATCATCAGGCAGATACGCGAAGCCGGCGGCCGCGGCCTGGTGTGTCTGGTAGGGGTACAAACCAACCAATTTCCCCGAGCCGTAGATATCGCCCGTCCGCTGAGGGCCGCCGGTGTCTCCGTGTGTATTGGCGGCTTCCACGTGAGCGGCTGCATCGCGATGTTGCCGGACATCCCACCCGAGCTCCGGGAAGCGATGGATCTCGGAATCACCCTGTTTGCCGGGGAGGTGGAAGGGCGGCTCGAGATGCTCTTGCAGGCCGCCGACCGCGATGGGCTTCAGCCCCTGTACAACTTCATGAATGACCTCCCAGGGCTGGAGGGCGCAGCGGTCCCCTATCTCGCCGTCGACGTCGTTCGCCGCACCAGTGGCCTTCGGACGAGCTTCGATGCTGGCCGCGGCTGCCCGTTCCTGTGCAGCTTCTGCACGATTATCAACGTTCAGGGACGCAAGTCGCGAGCACGCAGCCCGGCCGACATCGAGCGCATCGTGCGCGAGAATCTGGCTCAGGGCGTGCACAACTTCTTCATCACCGACGACAACCTGGCGCGCAACCAGAACTGGGAAGCGGTGTTCGACCGCTTGATCAAGATGCGCGAGGAAGAAGGACTGCACATACAGATTGTTGCCCAAGTGGACACGATGGCACACAAGATCCGCGGCTTCATCGCCAAAGCGGGGCGCGCTGGCGTCAATCGAGTGTTCATCGGCATGGAGAATATCAACCCAGAGGCGCTGAAGCAGGCCAGAAAAGGGCAGAACCAGATCACCGAGTATCGCGCGATGCTGCAGGCATGGCATCGTGCAGGGGCGCTTACCTACGGAGGCTACATACTGGGTTTCCCGGGCGATACGCCGGCTTCGATCGAGCGTGATATCGGCATCATCCAGCGTGAGCTGCCCATCGACCTGCTCGAGTTTTTTATTCTCACCCCGCTCCCAGGATCCGCAGACCACAAGAAGCTGCATCTTGCAGGCGTCGAGATGGACCGTGACATGAACAAGTACGACTCGGTGCACGTGACGACACGTCACGCCACCATGTCGGACGAGGACCTGCAGCGGATATACCACAGGGCCTGGGACCTCTACTACACGCCCGAGCACGTGGAGACGGTCCTGAGGAGAGCAAAGGTGCGAGGCTACAGCCCGCGCAACATGATGCTCAAACTGCTGGTCTTCTGCGCTGTCCCGCGCCTCGAGAAGCTGCATCCGCTCGAAGGCGGGCTGTTCCGACGCAAGTATCGCGGCGACCGTCGGCCCGGGATGTCACGAGAGAATCCCCTGACGTTCTATTCCCGTTACATCCTGGAAATTCTCACCAAGCACCTGCGTTTCGCCGCGATGTACTGGCGATACCGGCGCATTCTCAAGCGCGTCGAAAAGGACCCTCGACCCTACACCGATGCCGCAATAGCACCGGTGCGTCAAGAAGACTTCGAGGAGCTGGAGCTCTTCACGGCAAGCCCCGCCGCGAAATTTGCGGTAGAGAAGCTGCGGCGGAGGTCAACCGCGGGCGTTCGTCCATCACCAAGCACTCCTTCCGCGGCTAAGGACGCCCCGGTCGAAAGCACGGGGATTTCCGCCGCGCCTCTCAGCTAGATTTACGCCGGTTCATTCGCTTCGTTCCGGAAGAATGGCGTTATCGTTCGATAAGTCGCCCTCAACCTTATGGACCGTCATCGGTCTGGTCCAGCTCTTCTACATCTTCAGTGCGCCGCACGATCGAGACTACGCCCGCGATCGCGTACACTAACCACAGTACCCCGCCGATAACCAATAGTCAGTGGGTTGGGCCAGAGTAAGAAGGCGCCGACCGCCATCGTTGGGATCGCAAAAAGCCAGATCGGATTGACCGTCCAGAACGTGGCGCCGGCCTGCTCGCCCGAGCCCTCACGGTGCTGCTCATCCGGCATGGCCTTCATCTCCCTCTTACATGCCGGTGTCCAACGACGAGGCGGTTGGGCGTCATATGCCAGGAATCTAGCAGGCGTAGACGCCGCCATTGATGTCCAGCGTGGCGCCGGTGATGAAGCCGTCGTACTCGCTCGCGAGAAACACAGCCGCCCGCGCGACATCGTCTGCATTGCCGCCGCGCCCGAGCGGTATGCCGGCCACGGTTGCGCGCGCTGATTCCGCAGTTGTGTGTGTGTTGTGGAAGCTCGTTCCGAGAATCATGCCCGGGGCAATCGCGTTGACACGTACGCCTTGCGGGCCCAGCTCGTTGGCGAGCGCCCGCGTGAATGTCAGAATGGCGCCTTTCGCGGTCGAGTAGACCAGCGACCCGGGGTGACCACCCTTGCGGCCGGCGAGGGAAGACAGATTGACGACGCTCGCGCCCCCACCGGTTTTGGCAGCGGCTGTCAGATGAGGCATCGCGGCCCGCGTAACGCGACGGGCGCTGCCAAGGTTGAGCGACATGACTTCGGCCCAGAACGCGTCGTCGGCCTCGCCCAGGGTCCTGCGCGCGATGAGCGATCCGGCATTGTTGATCAGCACGTCCAGCCCACCGAGAAACTTGGCCGCATCGCTCACCAGCCGGTCGCATTTGGACGGTTCTGTGAGATCTGCGGCGGCATGAGCGTAGCGGCGGCCGAGGGCTTTCGCGTCGTTCTCCAGGTCGCGCGCGGCGGCGGCGCTGGTGCGGTAGTGTACGAAGACGTGGCAGCCCGCCTCGATCAGCCGGCGGCTGATGGCGAGGCCGATCCCCTGGGCGCCGGCGGTGACGAGGGCGCGTTTTCCGTTGAGTTTGTGCATAGCGACTGTTGGAAAGATGTGTTGGGGATGAGCACAATGATAAGTCATGATGGCCGCGAGAATGAGTGACCTGAGAGTCGGCATCATCGGCGGGTCTGTCGCGGGAAGCGTTGCCGCGGCGGAGCTCGTTCGCCTTGGCGCCAAGGTCATGGTGTTCGAACGCTCCCGTCATCTGGAAGACCGTGGGGCGGGCATTGGGCTCGCGCTATCCCTCATCGAGAGACTCAAGGAGCGCGGTCTGATCGATGCGGACATGGCCCACATTCCTGTTTTCAAGCGCCGGTTCGTGGTCCGCTGCGACGAGGAAGACCCCTATCTGGGGCGTACGATCTGGGATCAGTCCTTTGCGTCGGCGTCCACCAACTGGGATGTGCTGTATGGACAGATCCGCCGGCGCGTGCCCGATGCCGTCTTTCAGGAGGGCTGCCATGTCGTCTCGATCGGCAAACAGGCCGGAGATGAGGTGTCGCTGGAACTGGCGGATGGCCGCGTGCTGCCATTCGACCTCGTGGTTTGTGCGGACGGCTACGACTCGCTGGGGCGGCGCCTGTTGTTTCCCGGCCACGAGCCGCGCTACGTGGGCTACATCATCTGGAGAGGTTTGATACCGGAGAATCTGGTAGCCGACATAGCACCCTTCGAGGGTGGCCGCGTGTTCGCCATGTACGAAGGTGGGCACGCAATCTTCTACCTGGTGCCTGGACGAAACGGTGAACTAAAGAAGGGAAGCAGGCGGCTCAACTGGGGCATCTACGACAAGGCCACCGAAGAAGACCTCGAGCGAATCCTGACCGACGCCGAGGGAATCGTTCACCGCGGATCACTTCCGCCCGGAGCATCTTCGAAAGCGCAGGTGGCCTACGTACACAACCTGGCCAAGACCAGTTTCCCGCGCTTTGCGGCGCAGGTTGTCTGTGCCACGGGTAAGCCGTTTGTCCAGTCGATCAACGAGACGCGTGTGCCGGCCTACCACCGCGGCCGAATCTGTCTCATCGGTGACGCTTCGACGCTCGTTCGTCCGCACCCGGCTGCTGGCAGCGTCAAGGCCATGACGGATGCCCTCGCCTTGTCGAAAGCTCTGGCTGCGGGGGCGCCGCTGGATGCCGCTCTTCAGGCTTGGGATGACGAGCGGTGCGCCGCCGGCAACCAGTTGGTCAGTCTTGGACAGGCACTGGGCGAGGCTCTGGTTACCCGTGTCCCCGATTGGAGCGCGATGAATCCAGCAAAGATGGAAGCGTTGTACGCGGGCGTGACTGCCGGCAAAAACTGGTATGAGCTGGACGAGATTCCGAAGCCGGCTTGACGCTTTGATAGGCCAATGAGCACCGCTATAGGGTGCTTGGAGCTCGCGGCCGCGGTTCATCGGCAAGCCGTAGAGTCTACGCGGCGCCGAATCCTTATCGCTCTGGGCGCAATCGTCTTCGGCACGATCGCGCCGCTGGCCTCGGCGCAGGTGGAACGCTACGTCGTCGGACCGGCCAGTGCGGATGGCATCGGCAAGCGCTACATGGGCCGCGAGATCGCGGCGGTCATGGGCTGGCAGGGGGCGGCATGGTTAGAGCGCGAGGAGCGCGAACGCGAGGAGCGCACTGACCTGCTGGTGAAGGCGCTCGACCTGAAGCCCGGCATGGTGGTGGCCGACATCGGTGCCGGGACCGGTTACATTTCGCGCCGCATCGCCCCCGCCGTTGCGCCAAGTGGCAAGGTCCTCGCAGTGGACGTGCAGCCCGAAATGGTTGAGATGCTCCAAGCCCTGGCCCAGCAGGAGCGACTGACCAATATCCAACCTTTGCTGGGTGCAGAGAACGACGTGAAGCTCGCCCCGGACTCGGTCGACCTGGCGATCATGGTCGACGTCTATCACGAGCTGGCCTTCCCGTACGAAGTCCTGGCGAGCATTGTCCAGGCGCTCAAGCCCGGAGGGCGCGTTGTATTCGTCGAATACCGGGAGGAAGATCCGCGGGTGCCGATCAAGCCCCTGCACAAGATGAGTGAGGCGCAAGTGCGGCGCGAAGCCGAGGTGCACCCGCTTGTCTGGCAGCGCACGCTGAACGCCTTGCCCTGGCAGCACATGGTGATCTTTCGCAAGAGACGTTGACTTCGCACATCACGAGGGCCTGAACAATGCGCATACCTGAATTTCGACACGAGTGCGGCTGCTTTGGTCGCCGCGATTTCCTCAAGGCGACGGGCGTCGCGGCGCTCCTGGGGCTTACCGGTGGCGTCCTGCTTCCAGGAGTGGCCCATGCCGACGCCCTGACCCAAGCGCAGCGCGACAAGATGACGCCCGAGCAGATCATCGAGGTGATGAAGGAAGGAAATCAGCGCTTTCGCAGAGGCGAGAGAAAAAACCGCAACTACTTGCGGGAACAGAAGGCGAGCGCCAAGGGACAGTATCCCGCTGCGGTGCTCCTGAGTTGCATCGACTCGCGTGCGCCGGCGGAAGTCATCATGGATCTCGGCATCGGCGACATCTTCAATTGCCGCGTCGCGGGGAATGTGGAAAACGCCGACATCCTCGGCAGTATGGAGTTTGCCTGCAAGCTGGCCGGCGCCAAGGTCGTCCTGGTCATGGGACACACCGCATGTGGCGCAATCAAGGGTGCCATCGACGACGCCGAGCTGGGCAATCTCACCCAGCTGCTCGCCAAGATCAAGCCAGCGGTCCAGGCGACGGGCTACAGCGGCGAGCGTTCAGCCAAGAACTATGGTTTCGTGGACGCCGTGGCGCGCAAGAATGTCGAGCTGACCATGGACGACATCCGCAGGGACAGCCCTGTGCTGGCGGATCTCGAGACCGGCGGCGCGATCAAGATCGCCGGAGCGATGTACAACCTCCAGACTGGAGCGGTGGAGTTCCTCGGCTGAGCCGGTGAGGGCGCTGCCCGATATCACTGTGTTTCGGGCGCCTTGCCCTCCTTCCAGTTTGCACCGTCGATAGCGAGCGTCTCGAGGTAAGCACCGATCTGGTAGATCGTCTGGTCATCCAGCACGCCACCCCATGCGGGCATGGCGTACGCTAGGCCCGTCGTGTTTCTTCCTTTCTTGACCGTTTCGACATACGCCCGGAATCCACGATTGAACACTCGCAGATCCGCCGCGCGGCCACCGCGCGCCGTCTCGCCGTTTGCCCGAGACCCATGGCAGAGATGGCAAGCGTTGTTGTACCAGTCCTTGCCCTCCTTGATCGCTTTCGGATCTCCGGAGTAGGGGTTCGTTTCGGGTACTGCTGTGTCGTCTGCGCGCACGATGCCGCACGCGATGAGAAGCAAGCCAACCGTATACAGCGCTCTTCCTGAAAAATGCATCTGCCGCTCCCGTCCCAAGTCGAGCGGAGCACGGGGCGCGTTGCTTTGCGCCCAGTGCCCTCTCTTGAAGAGTCAACCCATGATCACGGGAGCTCGAATGCGATCAACATGCTTCCGAAGTTCAATCCGGGATATTGATCGTCGCGGCCGAAACCCGGCAGGCCCCCGACGGCCTGAACGATCATTTGCTTCCCGTTCACCATGAACGTGCTCGGTCCCGATTTCGCGGCAGTTCCCAGCTCCATGCCGTAGAGGACCTTGCCAGTGGTTGCATCCACAACCTGGAACAGCCCACCTTGCGTGGTGAAGACGGTGAGATTGCCGGCCGTGGTGAGCATGCCGCCGGCGTAGCCGGGCTTGTCGCGCTTGATCCGCCACGCCTCCTTGCCGCTCGCCGGATTCCAGGCCTGATCGATCTCCGGGCCGTTGATGTTGTCCCAGCTCGCGCCGAGCTGCCGCACATTGCTGATGACCTTCACCGGCTCGATCCCGTACATCATTCCGTAGTGCGAAGCGGACAAGTAGAACAAGCCGGTCTTCGGATTGTAGGCATTGGGGTACATGTTCACGGTACCGAGAAGGCCCGGCCACACCTCGACTTTCGCTCCGCCTTCTTCCGGAAGGTCGATCACGTTCATCGGCCTGCCGTTGCTGTCGATACCCGAGGTCCAGTTGACCTTGTCGGCGAACTTGTCCGCCTTCAGGAACTTCCCGGTCTTGGCGTCGAGATAGTGGATGAACCCGGTCTTGTTCGGCTGCCCGATCACCGTCTTGCCGTTCAGCTTGATCAGGATCGGAGTCTGCGGAACGTCGAAGTCCAGGTAATCGCCCGGGACCGCGCCGAAGCGCCAGGCCACCTTTCCAGTCTCGGTGTTGACTGCGACGATGCTCGCTGCGCCAAGGTTGTCCATCTTCCCGCCGCCGCGATTCTTCGGGTTCCACTCGTAGGCGTTGGCCGTTCCCGTGAAATACAGCTTGAGATCCGGATCGTACGACCCGATGATCCACGGCCCCGCTCCTCCGTACTCCTGCGACCCTTCCGGCCACGTGTCATAGCCCACCTCGCCCGGGCCAGGGATCATGTTGGCTTTCCATTTCAGGTCGCCGCTCTCCGCATCGACTCCGAGGACGTAGCCGGGGCGGCCGCCGAAATCGGTGCCATTCATCGGCACGAGGATGGTGCCCGGGATCGCCATCGGCCCGACGGTGCACAGATATCCGGTGGAGTCCTTGGCCTTGGCATAGTCGCGCGGCGCGTGAAAGCCCTCGAAGCCCTTCACCCATTTCGCCTTGCCGGTCTTCATGTCGATCGCATGGAGCTTGGCGTCATTCGAGAGCAGATAGACGTAGTCTCCGTGCAGCGCGAGCCCGCGATGCTTGCCTGCCATGAAGTCGGCAAATTGGCCGCCCCAGTCGTCCGGGAGCTTGTGCTCGTATTTCCACAGGCCTTTGCCGGTTTGCGCGTCGATAGCAAAGACCTTGTTGTCTTGCGGCATGTAGATCACGCCGTCGAAGTAGCTGGGCGTCGCCATGGCGTCGGTTCTGCCGCCCAGGGCGTAGATCCATGCGACCCTCAGATTCTTGGCGTTGCCGGTATTGACTTGCGTGAGGGTGCTGTAGCGCTGTCCGGCGTAGTTGCCGTTGGTATGCACCCAATTGTCTGCAGCGCCCGCGTCCAGCACCGCCGCCCCAAATCCGCATGCCTGTCGGATTCTCCGACTTGCCTCCCCCCGGATAGCTGCGCACATCCTCAAGAACGGCGACATACAAACTGACTCGGCCTGTGCCCGCGCTCTGTAGCTCCCGTACCGTCGTGCTAGATTACAGCCTCCCCTTTGAAGGTACGGAGGGCCGTAATGGCCGCGCCCGAAGGCACTCGAAAGCTCGAAGCGATTCTGGCTGCCGACGTCGCGGGGTATTCACGGCTGATGCAAGAGGATGACGATGCTACTGTCGCCACCCTAGAAGCGTACCGCCTCGTCTTCAGTGAAAAGATCCAAGCGCACCATGGCCGCGTTGTGGACATGGCAGGCGATAGCGTGCTCGCGGTATTCGAAGCGGCGACAGAAGCCGTGCGTGCAGCATTCGAGATTCAAGCCGTGCTGGCAGAGCGCAATGAGGCGTTGCCCGAGACGCGTCGCATGCGCTTTCGCATGGGTGTGAACCTGGGCGAGGTCATCGAAAAACCAGACGGCACGGTATACGGAGATGGAGTAAACGTCGCGGCCCGCCTCGAGAGCATCGGCGAGCCCGGCGGCGTAACGGTGTCTGGGACGGTATTCGATCAGGTGAAGAATCGCGTCCAGCTTGGGTTCGACTTCATCGGCGAGCAAGAGGTCAAGAACATCGCCGAATTGGTAAGGGCGTACCGCGTCGTCTCCGGCGGCAGCGGCGCTTCGGCGAGGCGGCCGGTCCTCGGCATGCGTCGGCGCAAAGAGCGGCGGATCGTGACCGGGGCAGCTGGCGTGATCGGTGTGCGGGCTCTAGTCGGCGCATGGACATGGACCCGGGTGCAGAAACGTGCATCTCCCATTAACAACCGCGTTGCTGTGTTGCCATTTGTCAGCATGAGTGCGAGTCCCGACGATGAGTATTTCGCCGATGGCATGACCGAGGAGTTAATCTCGCGCTTGTCGCGGGTCAAGGGCTTGGAGGTGATTGCGCGCACCTCCATCTCTTCCTACAAAGGCACAAAGAAGAAGATCGGTGATATCGCCAGCGAGCTGAACGTCGGGACCGTGCTTGAAGGCAGCGTACGCAAAGCGGCACACCAGGTACGGATTACCGCTCAGTTGATCAACGCTGGAAATGAAGCGCATATATGGTCGGAGGATTATGACCGTGAGCTCAAGGATATTTTCTTGATCCAGAGCGACATCGCGCAACGCGTAACGAACGCACTCGCAGTGAGGCTCGGTGCTTTGAGCACGCAGAGCCAGCCGGGTGTGACCCGAGACCTTGAGGCGTACAACGCCTATCTGAAGGGTAGGTTTTACTACAACAAGGGGGCTCCGCCGGATCGCACCGTTTGGTGCCAAACTCGTGCCAAACTGACGTTGCAGAAAATTGCTCAGCAACAACGCTCAGTGCTCGCATGACCGACGCGCTTCACCAAAAGGCAGGTGCCCGCGAGGAAAGGGATAGAGATCGGCGTCAGCCTCGACGGCACCAAGGCTTCATCCGTATTCGAGAAATCTTCAACGCGGGGCTAGCCCCGCGAGTTTTCAAGCGCGCTAAGAACTGGGCCGAGACTCATGCGGGCCCAACGGCGCGTAGCTAGAGCGGGCAGGCTGGCGTGGTCGCATGAGCTTCTCTAGCGTTTCCGTTCCTGCCTCTCGTTCGTCATAAGACCAGAGGTTCGCGAACGTCGATCGGGCAATCGCGAGGGTCCGGCTCCGCGATCAGTCAAGCAACCTCCTCCTCTCCGTTTCCTTCCAGTCTGCGGCGCAGGGTGGTGATGACCTTGTGTGTTGTTTCGATATCAGTTACGCGGAGTCCCTCAGTCAGCTTGTTGATCCAAGGCGCCTGTAACCGCATGGCATCGTCAAAGGCTTTTCTTCCAGCCTCGGTAAGTACGACGAGTTGTGCTCGCCGGTGGTGCGGGTTGGGGTGGTATTCGACCAGCCCCTCTCTTTCCAGGTCGTTAACGATCCGCTGGACGTTCTGACGGTTGGCGCCCATCTCGCGCGCCAGCCAGGCGACCGGCAGAGGCTGCCCTCTCGCCACGATGGTGCCAAGGACCTGCCAGCGGGCGCTCGTCAGGCCAAGCTTGGCTACGAGCCTGTCTCCGGCCGTCAGCAGTCGGTTGTTCAGCCTGAATAGGTCAAGAACGACATCGGTCATGGTCTGTCCAGCTGGGGTGTGCTTGCTCTTAGTCATGGCCAAATATTGCCCTATTGACAACATAGTGTCAAAGTCGCATGATCAATCATGGTACCAACTTGACATCATCCACTCATATAGAGAGGTCGGTCATGCTGCACTTGCGCCCGCTGGACCCGGGTTTCCCAGTCGAACGTCAGCTCGGCATCGATGCCTCGCCGGTTGTCCTAGTGAACGTGTTCACCTTGGATAAGGCCGACGAGCCGGCGTTGCTTAGGGCCTGGGAGCACGATGCGCAGTTCATGAAGCAGCAGCCGGGCTTCATCTCCACCCAGCTGCACCGCGCGATAGGTGAGAGCCCGACCTATCTCAACTACGCGGTTTGGGAATCGACATCGGCTTTCCGGGCTGCGTTCAGCAACCCCGAGTTCTTGAATCGCCTGTCGAACTATCCGTCCTCCGCGGTCGCAACTCCGCACCTTTTTCAAAAGATCGCGGTACCCGGGATCTGCGTCGCATAGCCGCAAGCGCGGGAGGCACTCATGCTTAGGATTCTCCATCCAGTGGCCGGCGTGGTAGCGCTGATCACGATTGCCACGTTCTGGCTCTCGACGATCTTAAGTGAGGTATTCGGTTCTCAGGCGGTCGTCACGACTGTAAAGACGGCTATACCCTGGGGATTCTTGTTGCTGATTCCAGCCTTGGCGATTGCGGGAGGGTCCGGCTTCGTGCTTTCTAAAGAGCGGGCGGGCGTCGCGCTGGTGGTTTGGAAGCTCAAACGCATGCGGGTCATAGCGGCCAACGGCATCCTGGTCCTCATCCCTTCGGCACTGTTTTTGGCGCACAAGGCGAGGGCTGACGAATTCGCCACCGCGTTCTATGCGGTCCAAGCCCTTGAGCTGGTAGCGGGTGCCACCAATATCGCGCTCCTCGCCTGGAATATGCTGGACGGGCTCAGGATCAAAGGACGCCTTCGTCGCCGGCTCGCATCACGCGCGCAGTCTTAAGAGCTCGTTGGCCGACTCTGCCCACGAGTGTCGTTTGGTATGTATGTACTCCAAACTTCCTTAACCGACCAGACACAAACGTGCCCTTCTAGCGTTTGGCGCTGCCGGCGAGGCGGCACTTGTGCCGGTCCTATTGCCCACTCGGGTTGAACTTTTCGCCCTCAACCCTATATTTCCCGTGCCCCGTGGGGGCAGCAACCGAAAGGAGAAACCGAAAATGTTCGGCAGTCTGACCAACTTCGAGAGCCTGTTTGAGGAGTTTAGGCGGATGGAGCAGCAGATGGACGAGCTCTTCGGAAGCGGTGTCCAGCCGCCCGCTATCCGCTCCGTCGCCCGCGGCACCTATCCCCCGATCAACATGGGCGAGACGCCCGACGGCGTCGACCTCTATCTTTTCGCTGCCGGGGTCGACCCCAAGAGCGTCGATTTGAGCATCCAGCAGAACGTGCTCACCGTGACCGGCGAGCGGCCGGTGGCGATCAAGGAGGACGCGACGTACTACCGCCAGGAGCGCTTCAACGGCGCCTTCCGGCGCGTGATCGCACTGCCCCAAGACGTGGATCCCAACCGGATCGAAGCCAAATACCGAGACGGCGTCTTGCACATCAGGGCACCCAAACGAGAGGCGGCAAAGCCCCGCCAGATCACCGTCCAGTAGCTAACGAGAGGAGATGACCATGAGCGACAAGCAAGAAGTTGCCACTCGGAAGTCTGGCGAGGTCGAGCGCGCAGAGCGCGAGCCAGCGCTGGTTATCGTGCCCCCGGCGGACGTGTTCGAGCAGGCGGAGGGCATCACCCTGCAGCTCGACATGCCCGGTGTGGACAAGGAGCGGCTCAACCTACAGGCCAACCGGGACACGCTGCTGATCGAGGGCACAGCGCGGCTGGACATGCCAGAAGGCATGACAGCTCTATATGCCGACGTGCGCTCGACAATCTATCGGCGCAGCTTTGTCTTGAGCGACGAGCTCGAGAGCGATAAGACGGAGGCGAGCCTCAAAGATGGGGTGCTCACCGTGCGCATCCCGAAACGCGCGGAACTGCGGCCCCGGCGCATCCAGGTGCGCGTGGAATAGGCGGGTTTCCCGCGGGTCAGCGGTTGCGTTGCCCGCGGCAATTGGCACACAGACCGGGCCCAAGGGCCCGGCATCTGTGCGCCCGTGACGAGTGCTAGCGCGACACATTTACGGCACAGGCTCGCTCGAAAGGGCACACGCAATACCTGAGTTAAGCCGCGCCGCGAAGCGGCCTCGGCTTGGACGAATTGTTAGGCGCCTCCGAAGGCGGTCTGGTACAGGATGAAGCCGGCGGCTAGCAAGTAGCAGGTAAACGTAAGTGCCATGCCAGTAACGCGGAAGGCGAACACCTCCGCCTGCTTGGACACGCCGAACGCGTGAACGAGCCGGCCGCCCAGCAGGGCGATGCCTGTCACATGGACCAGCCATGCAGGCGCACCTGTACGCTCGGTTCCCGCGACGAGCAGCAGCCCCAGCGGAACGTACTCCGCAAAGTTAGCATGCGTGCGGATGGCCCGAAGCATGAGTTCATTGCCGCCGTCCCCGAGTGCGACGCGAAGGCGTCGCCGCAGGTGCAACGTGCGAATGCTGAGTGCGACAAACGCCAGGCCGAGCAGTGCAGTGTAGACAGGCCAGATCACGAAATGCCTTCTGTTGCGCCCCACATTTGAGCTGACCCGAGTGCGCAAGCGGGCGAAATAGGGGAGGCCAGTGAAACACAGTGCGTTTCCCGCGCACCGCGAAACTGCCCGTGCATGCTACTGCACGGGCAGGTCGCGCTTTTCGGCAGAACTTATTAGTTCGGGATTAGAACCGTGTCGATCACGTGGATGACCCCGTTAGTGGCGATCACGTCGGTCTGGATCACCTTGGCGTCATTGACCTTCACGCCCGAGGAGCCCTTCGTGATGTTGATCTTCTGGCCCTCCACCGTCGTCACCTTCCCAGGCTTCACGTCTTTGGCCATGACTTCGCCGGCAACCACGTGATAGGTGAGGATCTTGGAAAGTTTCTCCTTGTCCTTCAGCAGCGCGTCGACCGTGCCGGGAGGCAATTTGGCGAATGCTTCGTCTGTGGGAGCGAAAACGGTGTAGGGCCCTTTGCCCTGCAGTGTTTCCGTAAGCCCTGCTGCCTGAATTGCGACGATGAGGGTGTTGAAAGAGCCCGCCGCCTTCGCGGTATCAACGATGTCCGCCTTCTGGCCAGCGCCAACGACGGTAGTTAGAGCGAGTAGAAGGGCTCCGGCCGTAAGGCGGATAGGAATCGCAAAGCGCATAAGTTCCTCTCTAGGTGTTGAAGCGTTAAGTTCCTGTCGGACGTTTGGCTGTTTGACCAATGTATGTCCTAGTCAAATGGCCAGCTTCCGGGCGGCATGTTAAGATCGGACCCTCGTTCTGTCAAGCATATGTCCAGGACAATATGGCGTATGGAGCCGATACACACGTGCAATATAGAGGATTTATATTAAATATCAGCGCTGTAGAGAGGGATACTGGATTGTCCAAGGACATCTTGCGTATGTGGGAGCGTCGCTACGGCTTCCCCAATCCACAGCGAGACGCCAACGGCGAACGGATCTACTCGCTCGGTCAGGTAGAAAAGCTCCAACTGATCAAGCGCTTGATGGAGCGAGGCCATCGCCCCGGCAGGATTATTTCGCTTAGCGCCAACGACCTCAAAGCACTTGGGACACGGCCGAATCGCGCGCCGCCCACGCCTCCGGGGCTCGAGGTCTTCTTGGGACTCATCCAAGAGCATCAGCTATCCGAGCTGCGCTGGCGGTTGGCACAAGCCTTGATGAAGCAGGGGCTGCAGATCTTTGTCCATGAAACCCTGGCACCGCTCAACCACGCAGTGGGGGATGCCTGGCTGCGTGGGGAGCTCGCGGTATTCGAGGAGCATCTGTATACCGAGCAGGTGGAGGGATTGCTGCGCAGTGCCATCGCTTCTGTGCGCCTGCAGGGTCACCCCCCGCGCGTGCTGCTAACGACATTTCCAAACGAACAACACACATTGGGCTTGCTCATGGTCGAGGCGCTGCTTAGCCTCGAAGGCGCCTACTGCATTTCGCTCGGCGCGCAGACGCCACTTGCCGAGATCAACCGAGCGGTGGCCGCACACAAGGCCGATGTGGTGGCGGTGTCGTTTAGCGCCGCGTTCGACAAGAAGCAGGCTGCAACGCGCCTCACGGAACTGCGGGCGATGCTTCCTGGCAAGACACTGATTTGGGCGGGCGGCGCTGGCATCGGCCGCCTGAGTGATTCGATAGCCGGGGTAGAGCTGTTGAGCGGTCTCGACTCCGTGATCGACAAGGTCAAGGACTGGCGAAGCCTAAACGCCAGCTACGCCGATGAGACTCTCTAATCCGCGAGCCGCGGCCATGAAGATGAAGCCGCGAACGATAGAGGTCAGCGACTTGATGCAGCAAGGCTACGTCTATCTTCTGACAGAACCGACGGGTCGGAACTTCCACTCTGAATTCCGCCCCGAACTCACGCCCAAGCAGATGCTCCACTTCGGCGTATTCGGCGGCAAGTACATGACCGATTGCGCTGGGGAGTATCCCGCCGACTGGTTCGAGAACGCCAAACTGTGCTCTGAGCGGCACGATCCCGAACTGAACTACTTTGGTGTCAATGCCTCGCAGCCTCTTTCGGTGTGGAGGGCGAAGGGTTGGATCCACCACGAGGATCCCCGGGGCTGGTTTCAGTGGTACTGCCGCTACTATCTCGGCCGGCGCTGCCCAGACGACGCGCGGCAGATCCGCCGTTGGCAGGCTGTTCAGCGGCACGTCGCGCAGCTGGCAAAAAACTGCACGCCGCGCGACTTGGAGTGTCGCCGTCAGCAGCGGCAAGCGCTGTTGCACTGGGCCTACGACTCGCGAAAGATCTGATCCGCTGACCGTAGACAGCTGAGACAACGTTGGGAGCAGTGAGAAACGTGCCCACGGTCGCCGACGGTTCTGGGGAACGTGACCGACGGGGACATGGGTCAGCGCGGTACTGCGTTGTTGTCGTGCGTAGTCAGGTTCCGTTCTTCGTCTTGGCGCCTTGGGCTAAGATTGCGTGTCACCTATCTGAGTGGCACAAGTTTCCGCGAATATCGGAATAGAAGCTCATAGAAGCGATCAAACCAGCAAAGGATGCCGACATGGCTGAACATTCGCTCCCGAACCTTCCATTGCCAAGTGAAAACGAGTTCGGTCTTACTCTGCGCGACTATTTTGCGGCGGCAGCACTGACTGCATTACTATCCAAACCTCGCACGGAAACGAAAGACGACCCCCCTGCGCGGCACGCAGAGATCGCCTACGCTTATGCGGACGCAATGCTGGTAGCGCGTGGCAGTGGCCTGATTTAGTTAGGCGCCCTGAGCAAAGTAGTCCCGGATGACTACGCGGTCTCGTTCGGTCCCTGCGCGCGCGCACGGACCTGACTGCGCATTTCTTGCGCTCCATGCGCACCCTCCTCGATGAGATCTTCACCACGCCGGAGCTACGCCGCGACCGCTGAGACGATGATTTACACTAGCGTGCTCGCAGCGCATCGACGATCTTCAGCCGTGCGGCACGGGCGGCGGGCAAGAAGCCGCCCAGCAACCCCATCACCAGGGCGAACAGCATCGACTCGGCCGCGATGCGCGGCGTCAGCGTGAAGGAGAAGGCGAGCTCCGAGAAGGTCTGGAAGTTGGTGGTGGAGAAGGACACCCAGTGCATGAGCGAGGCGAGCGCCACGCCCGCCGCGCCGCCGACCACACCCAGCAACATCGCCTCGGCGAGGAACGCCCACAGCACGGAGCGCCGGCGGAAGCCGAGCGCACGCAAGGTACCGATTTCGCCCGTGCGGGTGGCGACGGCGGCGTACATCGTGATCATCGCGCCGATGATCGCGCCGGACGAGAATATGACGCTCAACGTGATTCCGAGGTAGCGGATGAACGCCGACAGCTGCTCGGACTGCTCGGAGTAGTAGACGCTCTCACGTTTGGCCTCGACCGTCATGCGTGGGTCGCTCTCCAGCCGTGCCTTAACTGTCTGGAAGCTCTCTGGATCAGTGAGCCTGAACACGACCGAGGAATAAGCGTTGCGACGAAACGCCTGCATCAGCTGGTCCGCATCGCCCCAGATCTCTGAGTCAAAGCCGCTGCCCCCGGCGTCGAACAGCCCGACCACAGTCCAGTCGCGCAAGCCGAAGCGCAGCCGCTCCCCGATGCCGGCGCCCTCGAAGCGTCGTGCGATGGAGTGTCCCGCCACGATTTCCGATGAGCCCGGCCGGAACGCGCGCCCCTGTGCGATCTTCACCTGCGGCCGCAGCTCCAGGCTGGCGGGGGTGATGCCGCGGATGACCACGTTGGAAGGTTTGGTCGAACCGCGCTTGTTGAGCGAGATCAGCACCACGGGCTCTTTCGACAATAGACGCGGGCCGCCCGCGCTCGAGGCCACCTCGGGCTGACTCTCGACGATATTCGCCTGCTCACGCTCGACTGCGCTCTGCACTTCGGTCTCGGACCCGCGGCGGATCACGAGCACGTTGTCCCAGCTTCCCGTGTCGACCAGCGTCTTGCGCAGCCCTTCGTCCAGCATCAGGACAGTTGCGAACACGTAGACGACCAGCGCCAGACCAGCCGCGGTCAGCAGCGTCGTCACCTTGCGCGCACTGAGGCTGCGTACCGTGTAGGACAGCGGGATGGCCATGGGCTCAGGCGACCGCTCGCAGGCCGTCCGCGATGCGCGTGCGCATCGCGTTCCAGCCAGGGACCAGCACTGCAAAGAGGCCCACCAGCGCGGCGGCCGCAAACTGCATCGCAACCGTCGCCATCGAAAGCTGGAACACGGGGAACAACTTCACCATCAAGCGGCCGAATCCGTGCACCACTGGGAAGGTGGCAGCGATGCCGAGCACGCCGCCGCACAGCGCGATGAACAAGGACTCGCCGAACAGCAGCCCGGCCAGGAACGGCGGCGCGAAACCAATCGCTTTGAGCGTAGCGTACTCAGCCCGGCGCTCGCGTGCCGACATCGCCATCGTGTTCGCCATCACGGCCATGATGATGATGATGATCACAAACGACACCAATCGGATGGCCACGACGATGGCCTCGGTCATGGAAACGAAGCCGAGCAAGAATGCCTTCTCGGTCTCTGTGAGCGTCTCCGCCAGCGAGTTGCGGAACAAGGTATCGATCTGCTGCGAGGTCTGCGCCGCGGTATTGCCATCCGCGATGCCGACCAGAAAGAAACCAACCTGGTTGGCGCGCCGCGGCCCGCTCTTCTTCAATCTTTCGTTAAGGTAATCCCAATGGAAAAAGAACTGAGACTCGTCGGTCTTGTCGTCGGCTCCGCGGTAGATGGCTCGAACCACGAACTCCCATGAGCCGGGAAAGATCGTGCCGCGCAGCGGCACCGCGTCGCCGAGCTTCCAGCCGTAGGTCTGGGCCAGCTTGCGGCCGACGACGCAACCCTTGCCGTCGTGCTGAAAGGCACGAAACTGCTCGGCGTCCACCACGAATTCGGGATAGAGCTTGAAGTACGCGTCCGCATCCACCGCGAACTGCGGAAAGAAATTGCGCTTGTCGATGTACACGCCGCCGAACCAGTTGGCCTTGGCGGTTGCAACAACCCCGGGCACCGCGCGGATTCGCTCCTCATAGCTGAGCGGCAAAGGGAATATCAGGGAAATGGCGTTGCGCGTGATCAGGCGCGTGGCCGACGACGCGTCCACCCCCGCGAACCACGCACCGATCACGGTCTGCAACAGCCCGAAGGCCAGCACCGCGATCACGATCCCGAGCGTGGTGAGCGCGGTGCGCAAGCCGTGCCGGAATGCGTTGCGGACGATCAGCCGCAGCGTGTACATGTGTCAGCCATCAGACAAGGCGGGCCGGGAAATCGAATGCAAGGCGGCCGCCCGCCGTCTCAGCCCTCATGCGCCTCGACCTGGTCCGTGAGCACCCCTTTGTCGAGGTGCACCAATCGGCGCGCCGCTTGGGCCGCACGCTGATCGTGAGTGACCATGATGATAGTCTTGCCCAGCTCGTAGTTGAGCCGCCCCATCAGCTCGAGCACATCGGCGGCTGACACGCGGTCGAGGTCTCCCGTCGGCTCATCTGCCATCAGCAGCACCGGATCGGCGATGATGGCGCGAGCAATGGCAACGCGCTGCTGCTGTCCGCCGGATAGTTCCGCGGGCCGGTGTGACGCGCGGTCGGACAGGCCGACCATGTCCAGCGCGGCGCGAACGTGCTCGCGACGCTCGCGTGCCGAGAGGCGAGTGAGCAGCAGCGGCAGCTCCACGTTCTCGAACGCCGTCAGAACCGGGAGCAGATTGTAGAACTGGAAAATGAAGCCTACGCTCGCAGCGCGCCAGGCCGCCAGCTCGGACTCGGTCAGCGCGCCGATGTCGACTCCGTCAACCTGCAGACTTCCGCCGTTCGGCTTGTCGATGCCGGCGATCAGGTTGAGCAGAGTGGTCTTGCCGGAGCCGGACGGCCCCATGAGCGCGACGAACTCGCCAGCGGCCACGTCCAGCGTAACGTCGCGCAAGACCGGAACGACCTGGCCGCCGCGCACGTACGACTTGCTCAAGTTGCGGATGTCGACCAGCGGCTGCGCGTTGCCGAGGTCGGGCATCAGCGCTTCGCCGACTGCACCGGCATCCCGGTTTTGAGGCGCTCAGGAGGCGCCAGCACAACTTTGTCGCCGGCGCGCACGCCGCTCTTGATCTCCAGCAGATCGCCCACCTTGCCGCCGCTCTCGACCGGCGTTTCGACGGCCATGCCGTCTCGCACGATGAATACGACTTGGCGATCGCCGCGCGATACCACCGCCGCCGGGTTGACCACCGTCACCGGCGCACGCTCCTCCGGCCTGATCTCCCGGGACATGAACGCGACGCGTGCGCTCATGTCGGGCAGGATGCGCGGGTCGAGCTGGAGAAAGCTGACCTTGGTCATCACCGTCGCCTTGGAACGATCGACGGTCGGCACCACCCGGTTCACGCGGCCATCGAAGCGCACGCCGGGGATCGCGTCCAGCTCGATCTCGCACGGCTGCCCCACGTTCACTTTTTGCAGGTTCGCCTCCGACACGTCCGCTTCGACCTCCAGCGTGCTCATGTCGGCCATCGTGACCACCGCGCCTTTGGTGTCGAGCGCCGACGAAAACGGTGTGATGGTGTCGCCGACATTGGCGTTCTTGGTGAGCACGACGCCGTCGAATGGCGCCCGGATCAGCGTCTGTTCCACCGCCACGTCTGCGGCGCGCAGGCTGGCCTCCGCGGCAGCCAGCGCCGCTTCGGCGCTGCCCACCGCGGCGTGTGCTTTGTCCATGCGCGCGACGGCCTCGTCGTACGCGGCCTGCGACACAAAGTGCGCGGCCAGCAGCTCACGCGTGCGGTTGAGCTGGCGCTCCGCGTCCTGCTGCTCGGCCTTGGCCTGACCGATATTGGCGCGAGCCACGTTCACGTTCGCCGCGGCCTGGTCGCGACCGGCGCGCACGTCGAGGCTCTCCAGCCGCGCAATCACCTGGCCCTTGGCGGCGCGGCTGCCCTCGGCGACTCCGAGCCACTCGAGCCGTCCGGTGCCCTTCGACGCGACGGACGCCTTGCGCTGCGCCACGACGTAGCCTGTGGCGTTGAGCAGGGTAACCGCTTGCGAAGGGTAGGCGAGCGTGACGCTCGCCTGCTCCACCGCGGGTGGCGCACCGATGGTGAAACGGTAAACGGCGAACGCGGCTCCTGTGAGCAAGAGCAGCCAGGTGAGCGGCCAGACCAAGCGGCGCAGCCGGCTGCGGCCGGGCGCGGGAAACCCGGACGCAGCGCGTTCGATTCGCAGCTTGGACAAATCCGGCTGCGCCACGGCTACAGACCTCGGGGCCGAGCGCTTTTCACTTTTGATCCCTTCGACGCAGCCGAGGCCGCCACACGCCCAGCACCACGTTGGCAATCGAAAGCACGCCGATGGTCAACAGCCCGATCCATTCGCTGCGGACCAGGTCGGCCATCATCGCCGCGTCGACTGGAGCAGCAAGTGCCTTCGCGGAAAGGTCCGCTCCGCGCTGCGCATTGGCTGCGACGGCCCCGAGCGCGCCTTCGAACATGCTGAGGCCAAGCAACGCCTTGACCCACACCCAGCGCGCGTCGAGAAACGGTCGATGCGCAGCAACAGCCAGCAGTCCGGTGACGAGCACAACAGCAAGCGACGGGACAAGAAGCCACTTGGATATCGCTGCGATGCCGTGCCTGACGGCGGCATACTCGGCGGGCGCGCGGACGGACGCAGATGCGACGAGAATGCCATAGGTCGCGAGCGAGCCAATGACGCCGATGGCGCCGAGCTCATGCAACAGCTTGAGGGCTTGTCTCATCGAGGCTGCGAGAAGTGCTCTGAACGCGCGCAACGCAGCCGAGCCGAGCGCGCGCTCGTATCATTGCCGCAGATTTGCAGTGCGCTTCAAGAGCCGCTCTCCACGGCTAGTATTGGTGTTTGGCCAGTCCGCTTAGCATGGTACGTGGAAACTTGGCGCTTTGACCAGGACCAGATGTGGACAAGGAGCCTTTTTCCGTACATCCAAATTTTCTGCGAAGCGCAG
>Ga0187780_10000332_pt1 | contig 35938 bp, 32 predicted proteins | sample 1015_Q2_SP10_20__FD_132429 | JGI IMG/M metagenome (GOLD analysis project Ga0187780, IMG submission 132429) | Tropical peat soil microbial communities from peatlands in Department of Meta, Colombia - 1015_Q2_SP10_20_MG | ecosystem: Environmental > Terrestrial > Soil > Wetlands > Peat | place...
CCGTGAGGCCATGCACCTGGGTCGCGGTCAGCTCACCAACCTGCGTCGAGGTCAGGTTGTTGAGCACCGTGGTGGTCAGCGTGCCGACCTGCGTTGCCGTCAGGCCACCGATCTGGGTGGAGTCCAAGCTCTGCAATTGAGTAGTGGTCAGGCTGCTGATGTATGCGGCGGTAACCGCCCCAACTTGGCCAGCCGTGAGTTCGGTGATCTGCGTGTTTGTAAGCTGAGCCTGCGCTGCTAACAGCCCCGCCAGAACGCTATTCGACAAAGCCGCAACTTGCGTCGATGAAAGTTCGTGTAAATCGGTAGCATTTAGCGCGTTGACTTGTGCTGACGTTAGCGCTGCAGCCTGTGAGGTGCTCAGTGCGTCAATATCAGTAGTACTGAATGCAGCAACGACAGACGTCGAGAGGGCGGCAATTTGTTGGGGAGTTAAAGACGAAACAATAGACGTCACTTTACGCACTCCTGTGCGGCACCGAACGACGCTGTCCTGCGTCTGCCGACCAGAATGTTGCACAGGCGAGTTAACTGTCTCTAACTCAAGCGTTACCACAAGCTGAATTCTGACCTTGTTAATCTGTCTTACCGAAACGGAAAGATATCGCCCGGGTCGACGCGGATCATTAGACTCGCCTTTGTGATTCGCTCATTCTCCATTGAGCGGCGACTTTCGAGTGGGTACACCAACGATAGCTGCAGCAGGCCAACAATGAAGCGACTAAATATCGTTGTGCCTTATCGGGACCGGGCAAATCACCTCGTGCAATTTGTTTCGCATCTGCGGGGCTATTTTAGCCGCGACAAGGTCGACAAGGACATTCCTTATCGCGTTACGATTGTCGAACAGGAGCAAGGCCTGCCATTCAACCGCGGCGCTCTCTTGAACATCGGCTTCCTGCTCGGTGAGACCGAATCTGACTACACTTGCTTCCATGATGTCGACTACCTGCCAATCTGGGCCGACTACTCTTGGGTCGACGCACCGACTCCCATTCTCTGGTACGGCGCCGAGCAACGCCCGGTCGCGCCGGGGCGCTCGACCGCGGTCGTGACCCACAACCTCGAGACTTATTTCGGCGGCGTGCTGCTCGTGCCGAACGACCAATTCCGCAAGGTCAACGGTTATGCCAACGACTACTGGGGCTGGGGCTTCGAGGACGTCGACCTACGCACGCGCTTCCTCGCCACCGGCACCGTCCTCCAACGGCGCAAGGGCACCTACGTCCCGCTCGACCACGATAATCAGGGTTTCAAAGTCGACGGCTCGCCGAGCCCAATCATGGGCGTCAACAAGCAGCTGTTCGAACACCGCGTCAACATGATCGCCAAACTGACCGAAGAAGGCCTGACGACGACCGCTTTCTCGGTGCTCGAACGCACCGCCATGCCCGATCCGACGCCGGAGCGCCCCGCTGTCTGGGAGAACGTCAAGGTTCGTATCGAGACCCGTCCGAACGCGGCGCAGCAAGTCGCGCTCGCCAATCCGGTCGCGGAGCTCGCGGCGTCCGCCTAGGCGACGGCAGGCTCGTCGGACAGTGTCATGCACTCGGCCGTCCGCCACATGCGACCGTCACGTTCGATCGGACTATTACTGCCCCAATCCGCGAGCTTCTCCGCATAGAGCGAAATATACCGCTCCCGGCTCAGGGTTTCTATGTTTTCGAGGTCAAGGCAAAGTCCAATCTCGCGATAGATCTCGAGATTGCGCAGATCGGAAACGGGCAACTCGCCACTTTCGAATGCCGCCCACATCTGCCGATAGAGATCCTCGAGATTTCGCACGAGCCTCGGCGTATCGAACAGCACGCAACTGTCCCGGCCAGCCGCGAGCTTATTCTTGATCGCCGTCAGCTTTGCTCGATCCTGGCCAAGCTCGACGGCACGCGCGACGTAGTGTTCCGGACTGTTGCAGATCAGTTCAGGCACGCCCGCAGCGGTCACGACGCTGGCGCAGACCCGCGCGGCGAAGCTGCGACCGGGCAGCGTCAGGATCGGAACGCCCATCCATAGTGAGTCGGCAGCCGTCGTGTGCGCGCCGTAGGGCAGGCTGTCGAGGAACAGATCGGCCAGCGGATATCGTGCGATGTGGTCTGCATTGGGCGCCCGCGAAGCAAAGATCAGACGGTCAGCAGAAATGCCTTGTTCTACCGCATTTTTTTTCACGTTCGCGTCGGCCACGTCGCCACCCGTTAACAGCCACAAGACGCTATCTGGCACCATGGCTAAAATCTCGATCCAGCGCTGGAAAACGCGCGGCGTAATCTTCTGCATGCCATTGAACGAGCAATAGACCATCGCATCGTCCGGCAGTCCCACCTCTGCACGGGTCGGGCAGCGCTCGGCAATCACGCGCTTGCGATCGTTCGGCTGATAGCACGGCAGCCGCAGTACTCTCTCGGTATAAAACTTCTCATCCGCCGGCGGGATAATTATGCCGTCGGCGATGATGTAGTGGTGATAGGGCGTTGCCATTGTCCCCGGAAATCCGAACCAATTCACGATGACCGGCGCTGGGCGCAGCGCGAAGACCTTGGTGCGGGCGTCGCGCGTATAGCCGTTGAGATCGATAAGGATGTCGATGCCATCCGCGGTGATTTTTGCCGCCGCTTGCTCGTCAGTGAGGCCATTGATGTCGACCCATTGGTCGACGCCTTTGATGATTCGCTGTTGAGTCGCGTCGGTTTGATTGATGCCGCAGTAATACGCTGCAACCTCGAAATGCGCGCGATCGTGCTGCTCGACCACATCCGTCATCGCGTAGCCGACGGCATGCCCACGCAAATCCGAAGAGACGTACCCGATGCGCAGCTTGTCGTTCTTGCGAGGCCGAACAGCGTGAGGCTTCCGCCGCGACGAGGTCGGTACGCCGACGACGTTCCAAGAGTGATAGTGAGCCTGTGCTAGCTGAAACATCGGATCGTCTGCGAGGCAGGCGAGTGCCAGCGGATCGATCTGCATGAGCAATTTCCTGCGGTTCATGCGCTCGCTTTCGGCCAACACCGGCCATTTGCACTGTTTCATGCGCAGCGAAATCCAATGCTGCGCGACCTCGATCTGGTGGATATCGATCTCGAGACTTTGCTTGAGCGCAGCCTCCGCGGCGACGTCATTCCTCATCGCCTCGAGAACCCGGCCGAGCTGTTGGAGGGCCATGATCTTGTCGCCGACGGTCTTGCCGTTGACGGCCGCGAGGTCCCGGACGAGAGCGAGCCATTGCTCTACCGCCGCATCGCGAAAGCCCATTTCCTCCAACGAGCGGCCGAGATTGATCATCGCGACGTGGAAATCAGGCTTGAGCCTGATCGTCTCGCGAAAGGCGCCGACGGCTGCCGGAAAATCGCGCGCCGCCATCAAGGCGGCGCCATAGTTGAACTGAATCGCGTACAGCAATGCGTCGTCAGGATTATGCGCGATCCAAGCCTTGTAGAGGTCGGCAGCCGCTCGCAAATCGCCGAGTTTCGCCAGCAACTCGGCCGCCATGATCAGATCGCTAACCGGAAGCTCTTTAGCCGCCGCTCGCGTCTGCATCTCCGCAAATAATTGTCTGGTCGTCGTCTGCTGTTCGGCGGGCTGGCCGCTCATTGCGTTGTCCTGCGCCTAATGCTTACGCGACGCCGGCCTTGGCCAGTTCAACGGCCACGCGCAGGTCGATCTCGCCGAGCACAGCATCGAGGCTGGCGTCTCCAGAGGTTTCGGTCAGTCCTTCCGAGGCCACTTTCAGGCGCGCGAGCATGCCTTGGTCGACCGTGCCGTCGAGCAGGCCGATCTTGAGTTGGTCGAGAACGTCGAGCGCGTTGCGGCCTTTGGCGACCGCGCGCTTCTTGCGCTCCTTGAAGTCCTCGACCCCCTGCAGCGCGATCAGCGCGTCAATGGTCGAGATGGCGCGCAGGCCGCCTGTCGCCGCGGCGCTGCGTGGGGCTTCCTGTTCGCCGACTGTGAACGTCCCGCCAGCCGTACGGCGCGCCGTCGCCGGTGCGGCGGCGACTGCAGCTCCATTCGGTCCGGTAATGCGCATTGCGGCCCCATCCCGGCGGATTCGCCGGTCCCCTAATACTCCTGAGCCTGAGCCGGTATGGTTAATCGGCGGTAAATAGGGCGGCAAAAATTACCGCCCCAGGCCATTCGTGCCTGCCTCAGGCGGAGCCGACGCATCTACGGCAATCCAAAAACTCTCGCATTTTCAGTATCTTGGCCGCGAGCCGCAGTCTGGCATGGCCTTCGCATAGAGAGGAGCAGTCGCACGTCACATTGGGGAGCAGTGATGACGAAGACGTTGCAGGCCGCTTTGCTGGCGGTAGTTCTGGCTATGTGCGTCCCGGTGGGAGCCGGGGCGACGTCGCGCATTAAGGACCTCGCCAACATCGAGGGCGTGCGCCAGAACCAGCTCATTGGCTACGGATTGGTGGTCGGCCTCAACGGCACCGGCGATACCCTCAACAACATCCCTTTCACCAAGCAGTCGCTGACCGCCATGCTGGAGCGGCTCGGCGTGAATGTGCGTAATCAGACGATGCGCACCGGCAATGTCGCGGCGGTGATGGTGACCGCCAACTTGCCGGCCTTCGCCACCCAGGGCACGCGCATCGACATCACGGTGTCGGCGCTCGGCGACTCCAAGAGCCTACAAGGCGGCACGCTGTTGGTAACGCCGCTGCTCGGCGCCGACGGCAATGTCTACGCGGTCGGCCAGGGCTCGGTCGCGATCGGCGGCTTCCAGGCCGAAGGCGAGGCTGCCAAGATCGTGCGCGGCGTGCCGACGGTCGGACGCATCGCCAACGGCGCGCTGATCGAGCGCGAAATCGAATTCAATCTCAATCGCCAAAACCAGTTGCGCATGGCGCTGCGCAATCCGGACTTCACCACGGCAAAACGCATCGCGGCCGCGATCAATGACTATATCGGCGTGCCGACGGCGGAGCCGCTCGATCCCTCGACCATCGGCATTACGGTGCCGCAGCAATACCGCGGCAACGTGATCTCGCTGCTCACCGAAGTTGAGCAGCTTCAAGTCGACCCCGACCTCTCCGCGAAGATCGTCATTGACGAGCGTTCGGGCATCATCGTGATGGGCAATGACGTCCGTGTCTCAACGGTTGCGGTCGCGCAAGGCAACCTGACCGTCACCATCACAGAGTCGCCGCAGGTAAGCCAAGCACTGCCCTTTGCCCGCGGCGGCGCAACTGTCACCGTGCCGCGCACCCGCATCGGCGTGCAGGAGGACGGTAAGAAGCTCGCTCTTGTCCGCAATGGCGTCTCATTGCAACAGCTCGTCGACGGCCTGAACGCACTTGGCATCGGACCACGCGACATGATCGCGATCCTGCAGGCGATCAAGGCCGCCGGCGCCATCCAGGCCGACATCGAGGTGATGTAATGTCGGCTGCCCTCACCCTTCCCTCACCGGGCCTGAACTCGATCGACCTGTCCGCCGTTGCCGACAAGGCAGGAAGCCACCTCAGCGCCGCAGTCAAGTTGAAGGCCAAAGCGGCGGCACAGAGCTTCGAAGCCGTGTTCCTCAACTCGATGTTCCAGCACATGTTCACCGGCATCGACGGTGACGGCCCGTTTGGCGGCAGCGGCGCGACCCGTATCTGGCGGTCGTTTCTTACGGACGCCTACGCCAAAAGCTTCGCCAAGGCCGGCGGCATCGGCATCGCCGATCATGTCTATCGCAGCCTGATCGCACACCAAGAGGGCCAGGCATGATGCCAGAATCTCCTACCCTCAGCGCCGCCGACACTGAGCACGCACTCCGCGAGCTCAACGCCGTCCTTGACCGTCTGGCGGAGACTATTGCCGAGGAGACGGCCCGCGCCCGCACCGGACGCGTCGCGGCGATGAGCGAGCTCAGCGAGGCGAAGGCCGAGCTCGCGCGGCTTTACGCCGCCGAAAGTACACGGGTGAAAACTGGCATCGCGCATTTGCCACCGGAGACCGTTGAAGCTTTGCGCAAGCGCCATACCGAATTCCGCTCGATGTTGCAGACCAACATGACGGTTCTCGCGACCGCCAACGCGGTGTCCGAAGGCATCCTGCGCGGCGTATCTGGTCAACTCGCCCGCAAGCGGGCGCCTTCGACCTATGGCGCGAGCGGGCGCGCCAATGCCCTAAGCCCCAAAGCGACGCAGCCGCTCGCTTTGAGTCGCACTCTCTAGGCGCTGATCTTTTTTGGAAGAGGCTTGGGCGAGGAAGCTGCCGCACGCGGCTGCTTGCGCAAGCGCGCCAGCGACGCATCACCGGCGAACACGGTCTCGAAATGCGTCAGCGTGCCTTTGGCCGCTTTTTCCAGAAACTCCGGAGCATCGAAGGTTGTGCCGGGGCGACATCGCGTCGAGAGATACCAGGCTGCCGGGTCATCGCCGAGAACGGCGCGGAAATCGTAATACTTCGCCGGCTCGCTGATGAGGCCAAGCCACAGGATCATGAATTCGAGCGCCGACTGGGCCGGCGTGCGATTTTCGGCGACATCGCGGACGGCATTCTTGGAAACGCGGTCACGCAGATCGGGCAGTAGCAGCAGCATCTGCAGGAGCGAGACGCATTCGTCGATCGATGTGGCAACGAATCCCGTATCGCAGTCGCGGACGAGGGCGCATTCAGCCGGGTTGTCGAGCACCACGGCCGAGAGCCCGAGCGACATCGCCTCGACCAGCGCGTTCTCGGCCGTGCCGTAATGATCCCGCTGCAGCGGATAGAAGAAGATATCGGCATCGCATAGCGCCGCGACGGGGTCGTGCGTCTGCCCGCGAAAGACGATGCGTTCCGGATGGTTCATGGCGCGCGCCTTGACCGCGACGGCATCGTCGACCGTTCCCCAGACCGAGACGCTGATATCGTTTCCAACGAGCCGATCGACGGCGTCGAAGAAGCCGGGGTGCATCTTCACGAAATCGACCGTGCCGAGATAGGCGATTGATGCGGCCTTGCCCTTCAGCGGCGCGCGGCGCGGCGCATTAGCAAAACCGAAACCGCTGTTGATCACCGCAAGCTTGCGTTTGGTCTCGGCGGGCAGTTCGGTAATGGATGGTGAGGACAACGAAGCTTCGGTTGTGAAGGCAAAGCGGCCGGCTTGCCCGATGAGCGTGGGCTGGATCAGCGGTCGCGCGAGCCCCGAGATGTGCGACCAGAACACGCTGCGCATCGCCGGGAAATCGCAGCGCGCGAGGCACTCGAACATCCTTGGATGATTCCAGAACTCGAACTGAACAATATCGGTCTCGCGCGCGAGCGCAGCGAGATGCCTCAGATCATTGGCCACGACGATGCCGGCGCCAGCGGCCTCGATGCGGTCAACGTGTCGCCGGTCCTGCGGCGGTTCGAGCAGCACGAAGGTCTGTTCGGCGACGTCAGGGAGCACAGCGCTGAGCGCTGCGTGGGCCTTGCCTACTCCGCCGCCAAGATGCGGCGTTACATGCAGGATCTTCATTCAGCCGCCACGGCCGTGTACTTGCGATTGACGCCGCCTGGCGGCTCGAGATTCGGATTATGCGGCACCGTGGCCTTGAACTTGGCGAGCAGGGTCACGCGGTGCGCGTCGATGTTGTCGGGTAGACAGTGGCTGAGCTGGCCGCAATTCCCGCAGACACCGTTTTGCTTGCGCCGGCCTTCGAGATGCTGGAGCCGCAGCGCATTCATCGTCTCGGAATTCCAGATATCCTTCATCGACTGCATACGCACGTCGCCGATCACCAGCTTGCGGCCCCAATCGAGGAAGCACGAACTGACGAGGCCGTCGGCATTTACCGAGTAGCCGTAGAAGATGTAAGGACAGGTGTCGGTCTCGCCGATGTCCTGCTGGTAGATGCCTTTCGTGATCTTGACGCCCGTGTGCTCCTCGATGTCGAACTCGGGCCAACACGGCGCAAAGTTCTCGACGAACATGCGGTCGCAGTGATCACCGAACGTGTCGAAAAAGAGCTCGCGCTCGGCCTCCGTGGTCAGCTCGGCCGGCACTTTTATGACAATTTCGCAGTTGCCGTTCTTGTTGGCGTAGATCCACTTGACGTTGTCGACGAACTTCTTGAAGTCGAATTTGAAGCCGGTGAAACGCATATACGTTTCTTCGGTCATGCCCTCGCAGGAAATGTTGATCTTATCGATACCAGCCTCAAGGATCGGGCCCATGCGCTCGGGCGATAGGAAAGTGCCGTTGGTTGTGGTGTCGATGTAATCGACGCGACCGGACTTCTTGGCGTAGGCGACCATGTCTGCGAAGCGTTTGTTCAGCAGCGGCTCGCCGTCCTTGTACATGCGAAGGACCTTGATCGGCTTATCGAATTCGCCGAGGTCGTCGATGATCTTCTGAAACACCTCGAACTTCATGACGCCCTGGAAACGTCCCGTCTCGGCGATCATGTCGCGATGTCCCGTCGGACAAAACGTGCACTTGAAGTTGCAGGAACTCGCCGGGTCGACGAAGACGATGAACGGCGTCGAAAGCGGGATGACCGTTTCGAGCGGCGTGCGTCCGGTGAGATTGATCCGCGGTTCGATGCGGGCCTTCATGGGGCGTCTCCTGCAAGCGGCAACGGCCCCAGTCCTACAGGAGGTTGGTTAACGATGATTAACCAAGAAAAAAGCGTGTCAGCGCAAGCCGATCACGACGGGTGGGTCGACCAGGTTGTCCGGCCGGGCCCCAAAGCGCAGCAGGTCGCGCCGGCCATACTCGTCGGCGATCCGCTCCGCCAGCGCCCGCACCGTGATGCCCTCGCCCGAGCAGATGTTGACCGGCCCGCTTGAGGCGCCGAGCGCCACACCGGCAATCATGCGGCCGGCGTCGCGCACGTCCATAAAATCGCGGACCTGGGTGCCGGCAGACAATTCCGCGGGCTCGCCGGCTGTCAGCCGGGCCCGCAGATAGGGCACCAGACGGCGTTTGTCCTCACCTTCGCCGTAGAGATAGAACAGCCGGCACCAAGCGAATGCGACTCCCTGTGGAGGCAACAGATCCGAGAGCGCCTTGAAGGCCTCCGCTTTCGCCTGCGCATAGGGCGTCGTCGGCTTCAACGGGGTATTGACGCCGAGACGCCCGACGTCGAGGTCGTATTCGAAGCAGGTGCCGATGCCGACAAAGCGGCGCACGCGTTCGGCGATTGCCGCTTGCGCCAGCCGCATCGTGCCGGCGAGACAGTCCCGATTTTTCGCCGACTGCAGATAGAGGCCCGGCTCGGCGTACCAAGCGGCGTGGATCACGGTATCGACGCCGCGGCAGGCGTCGCGCCACCAACGCTCGCCTTCGGCAAAGATGTCCGGGCTCCCGACAGCGCGCTCGGTCGCACCCGAAGCCTCGATCCGGTTTTCTTTCCCGCCCCGAACCACGGCGCGCACGCGGCAGCCCCGTTCGGCAAGGGCACGTAGCACCTGCCGTCCCACAAATCCGGTGGCGCCGGTCAGCAGTATCAGCGGAGATCGCGAATCGGACACGATGCAATGAATCTTGGCCAATCGGCCTGATCTCGCGCAAGATGCGCGCAAGTGATTCGCCGGGCGTAAGTCCGCCTGCGTTGCCGCAATCAAGATCACAGGCCGAGATGCCGACCTCGCAAACGCAAGCTCAGCCAGCAAGTCATTTACGCGAACAGATCCTGTCCCTCGGCGAGGCCTTCTTCGCCGAGCAGGAGGCTGGCAAGCGTTTCATTCCCGGCCAGACCTATATCCCCTGCTCCGGCAAGGTGCTCGACGCCGGCGACCTGCGTCACCTGCTCGACGCTTCGCTCGACCTTTGGCTGACGGCGGGGCGCTATGCGACCGACTTCGAGACCGCGCTTGCGGCGCGCTTCGGCCTACGCTTTGCGCGCCTGACCGTGTCGGGCTCGGCAGCCAATCTACTCGCCTTCACGGCGCTCACTTCATGGAAGCTGCACGAGCGCCGCATCGAGCCCGGCAGCGAAGTGATCACGGTCGCCGCCGGCTTCCCGACGACGGTCGCCCCGATCATCCAGAACGGCTGCATTCCGGTTTTCGTCGACGTCGATCTTGCGACCGCCAACGTCGATGTCGAGCGGCTTGCCGCGGCGGTCGGTCCGAAAACGAGGGCGATCATGCTTGCCCACACGCTCGGTAATCCGTTCAATCTCGCCGCCGTCACCGCGATTGCCAAGCAACACAATCTCTATCTGATCGAGGACTGTTGCGATGCGCTCGGCGCGACCTATGACGGCCTCCACGTCGGCAAGTTCGGAGATCTCGCCACCATCAGTTTTTATCCGGCGCATCACATCACGACCGGCGAAGGCGGCGCGATCCTGACCAACCGGAAAGCCTTTGCGACGCTCGTCGAATCCTATCGCGACTGGGGCCGTGACTGCTGGTGCGCACCAGGAGCCGCCGACACCTGCGGCAAGCGTTTCGACTGGCGAATCCGCGGTATGCCGGAAGGCTACGACCACAAATACACATACGCTCACGTCGGCTACAACATGAAGATGACCGATATGCAGGCGGCGATCGGTCTAAGCCAGATGCAAAAGGCCGACCGCTTCATCGCCGCACGGCGCGACAACTTCGCGAGGCTGACCGCCGCTTTCCGGGCGCACGGGCTCGACGAGCACTTCATGCTGCCGAAGGCCACGCCCAATTCCGTCCCGAGCTGGTTTGGTTTCCTGCTTACTATTCGCGACGGCAGCCCGCTCAAGCGCCGTGACGTCGTCACTTATCTCGAGAGCAGGAAAATCGGGACGCGCCTGCTGTTCGCCGGCAACCTGACGCGCCAGCCCGCGTTCCGCGAGGTCGAATATCGCGTCGTCGGTGAACTGACGAACACCGACAAGCTCATGAGCGACGCGTTCTGGATCGGCGTGTGGCCCGGCATCGGCGAAGCGGAGCGCAATTATATGCTGTCGACCTTCACCGCGATGGTGCAGCATTTCGAGGCCGGTGGATGATCGAGATCACGCCGGTTAAAATCGGCGGCGTCTTCTTGCTGCGACCGACGGCGCGGCGCGATTTTCGCGGCAGCTTCGTGAAAATCCTGGAAGAGGATGCCTTTGCGACGCACGGCCTACCGACCACATTCGCCGAACAATATTATTCGGTCTCGGCACAAAATGTCTTGCGCGGCTTGCATTTCCAGACGCCGCCGCACGACCACCACAAGCTGGTGACCTGCATCGACGGCACGGTCTTCGACGTGGTTGTCGATCTGCGCAAAGGCTCGGCGAGCTACGGACGCCACCAGAGCTTCGAACTGAACGGCGAGAGCGGCGACAGTGTGTTCGTACCGTCCGGCTGTGCGCACGGCTTCTACGTCAGCTCGCCGAGCGCGACCATGTTCTACAACGTCACATCGCTTTACGCGCCGGCGCACGACAGCGGCATCCGGTGGGATTCAGCCGGCATCAAGTGGCCGTCCAATCGCCCGATTGTATCCGACCGCGATGCCGCTTTCGTGCCGTTGGGAACGTTCGAGACACCATTCGTAATGGCGTGCCAGCGCGAGCCGCAGACGACCGCCTAGCCGTATCTGATGCGGCCCGCATCTACGACGAGACGGCTCACGCGGGCCTCAAAATCGGCGATATCGGCTTCGCACAGTTCGCGCGCATTGCCGCCATCCGCTTGCGCGCGATACCAGGCCATTGTGCGCTGGATCGCCTGCACCAGGGTCAGCCGCGGCGATACGCCAAGCACGGTTTCGGCCCGCCCGGCATCGAGCGCAAGCCACGCCGCCTCGTGCGGCCCTTCGCTGCCCTGCCCGTATTGCACCTCGCCCTCGCCATAGGCGGCTCGCGCGAGCTCGACGACGTCACGCACGGCCACTGCATCATTGACGGAAGGGCCGAAATTGTACGCGCCGGCGAGTGCTGGCCGCTCCCAGAGTTGCTGCGCCAGCGTCAGGTATCCTGAGAGCGGCTCGAGGACATGCTGCCACGGCCGCACCGCCTGCGGCCGGCGCACCTCGAGCGTCTCGCGCGCCTGCCAGGCGCGCACCGCATCGGGAATGAGACGGTCCTCCGACCAGTCGCCGCCGCCGATGACGTTGCCGGCGCGCGCGCTTGCAACCGCGACGCCTTGCGCAGACAGGAAAGACTTGCGGTAACTCTCGATGACCATCTCGCTCGCCGCCTTGCTGGCGCTGTATGGGTCATAGCCGCCGAGCGAATCGTCCTCGCGATAAGGCTCAGGCGATTGCATGTCGCGGTAGACTTTGTCGGTCGTGATCATCACGGCGACGCGCACGCTCGAAAGGTCGCAGACGGCCTCGAGCACGTGCGCCGTGCCCATGACGTTGGTTTCAAACGTCATGCGCGGCTCGCGATAGCTGGCGCGCACCAGCGGCTGGGCGGCGAGATGAAAGACGATCTCCGGCTGCGCCGCGTAGATGAGCTCTTCGAGCGCGATGTTGTCGCGAATGTCGCAAAAGTGGCTGTCGCAGATCGCGTCGATCTTCGCGTCTGTGAACAGATTCGGTGTCGTCATCGGCGGCAGGCTCACGCCGGTGACCTGTGCGCCTAGCCGGTGAAGCCACAACGTCAGCCACGACCCTTTAAAACCGCTATGGCCCGTGAGGAGGACGCGCTTGCCGCGCCAAAACTTGGCGTCCGCGTCAGCGTTCAATGCCACACCTTCCACGGGGCGCGGCCAGATGCCCATAGTTCCTCGAGCATGTTCTTGTCGCGCAACGTATCCATGGCATGCCAGAAGCCTCGATGCTCGAAAGCCATCATCTCGCCCATCGCCGCAAGGCGGATGATCGGCGAGCTTTCCCAGCTGGTCTCGTCGCCTTCAATATAGTCGAGGCAGCGCGGCGACAGCACGAAGAAGCCGCCATTGATGAAGCCGCCGTCGCCGGGCGGCTTTTCTACGAAGGCCGTCACCTGGTCGCCCTGACGCACGAGCGCGCCGTAACGGCCGGGCGGCCGAACGGCGGCGACGGTCGCAAGCTTGCCGTGACTGACATGGAAATTGATGGCCGCGCGGATATCGAGATTAGCCAGACCGTCGCCGTAGGTAAAGCAGAAGGCCTTCTCGTCCTTGATGTGGTCGGCAACGCGCTTGAGGCGCCCGCCCGTCATCGTATTCTCGCCGGTGTCGACCAGCGTGACGCGCCAGGGTTCGACCTTGCGCTGGTGTACGACGATGCTGTTGTCGGCCATATCGAACGTGACATCCGACATGTGCAGAAAATAGTTGGCGAAATATTCTTTGATCACGTAGCCCTTGTAGCCGCAGCAGATGACGAAATCATTGGCGCCGTGCGCCGAATAAATTTTCATGATGTGCCACAGGACCGGCTTACTCCCGATCTCGATCATTGGCTTGGGCCTGAGGTTGCTTTCCTCAGAAATGCGAGTACCGAGCCCCCCAGCGAGGATGACGACTTTCATGGCACCGTTCGATGAATCAGCTTCGGAAGCCACAGGCGTGTCCACGCAATTACGTGGCCATTAAAATCTACTAGCTACCCGCAGCACGCCATCAACTGATTCGCATAGCCAAAATAGTACTTAACGCGCTTATCCCAAGTAAATATCCTGCTGGCGCGCCCATTGCCTCAGCAAGAAACGGCGTTCGCTCGCACGACTCACTCGAAGCAGGCCTGACAACGTGACGCACGCACAACCACTTTCGCGGTCGATGGGCGAAGCGCTGGATATTGGATGCCAATGTTGGCGCGCCGTAAAGAAGAGCCACAATTGATACGGCGAGGCAACTAACAAGATTGATCAGGTTCGCTTTCCGGAGGTCAAATTTTAGACCCGGCTCGCGCTAGAGTGAGTTGCTCGCCGAAGTCATTGCGTGAAAAATTCATATTGGCAGCCACGGCAACCTGGGGCTGCCGGGTCAACCCGAAATAATCCGCGTGGCCTCTCCATGTATCACTCTCGGAAATGATCGCGTGATAACGCGCCAAATTCTCCCCGACCCTTTCGTCACGGTCGTCGATTTTTTCGTAAGCTTTTGCCAAGAAATAATGCGCGAAAGCATGCTCGCGATAGCGCTCTATAACATCTTCGAAGCAGCGCGCAGCCACTCGGTACTCGCCTATCCGCATCCGCCGATTGTCGACAAAGTTCACTTCCAAATTCATCCGATATGCGGTTGTTGGGATTGTCTCGGGATCCAGTCCCGGCGCACGAATGATATACGTGCCGATCTCGTATTCCCCGATCTTCATATTGTCGGGAATGTACTTATTCTTGACGCAGACGTCGTAAAGCTCGGTGCCGCGGATGGCCGACGCGAGACTAAAGCTCGCCCAATCCAATCCGACATCCTTGATGAATTGGGCGGTCTCGATACGATCTTGTTCGCGCTCGCCCGGAATGCCGATCACAAAGAATCCCTGCACGAACAAACCATTCCTATGCAGAGACTCGATGACCGGCGCGACTTTGTTGAGACGTAGCGGCTTTTTGATCACATTGCGCAGCATGTATTCGGTGCCCGATTCGATCGCAAGCTGGACAGTATCCATGCCAGCGGCCTTCATAAGCGCCGCCATTTCCTCGTCGATATAGGCAACCGTCAACCCGTTCGGAGTCTCGACCCGAAGATTGTATTTTGCGAGGATTTTGAAAAATTCTTTCGCACGCTTGTGATTCAACAGCAACTGGTCGTCATAGATTGTCAGCACGTTCATTCCATAACTGTCGACCAGATATTTGACATGATCTTCGATCACCTGCAGATCGGCATAACGCATCGAGCCACCATGCAGGGTGGGCTCTGCGCAAAAAACGCATTTGAAAGGGCATCCGCGCGAGGTAACGATAAAAAACTGTTTGACGTCCTCGTCCTTGGCTTTGCGAAAGGGAGAAAACGCTTCAATCATGCCGTAATTGTCGGCATTGATGAGGCTGTAATCGATCGGGATGACGTCGTTTAGATTTTCGATTTGCTTTGTCTTGGGCTTTTTTCCTTCGGCCATCGATTGCCGAGTGACCCAGGGGTCGGCGAGCAGCTCCTTTTGCAGATCGTCCGAGTTCAAAAGATTGACAAGCGCAAGCTCTCCTTCCGAGTAACATAGCGCATCTACCGACGACTGATCGTTTAAAATGAGATCCCAGGCCGTCGTGACGGCAGCTCCACCCAAAATAACGGTCGCTTGCGGGTTGGCGGACTTGGCCGCCGCTGCCATTCCGGCAACGTACTTGTAGGATACATCGAACATGACGGATATCCCGACAATATCGGGCATGAAATCGTCGAGTTCATCTTTGAATTGCTTAAGACCTTCGTCAACGCTGAAGTGATTGAGATCGATAATTCTGATGTCGTGTGCGCCGGCAGTCGCCTTTTTGATGTAGGACGCCAGGCAAAGAACGCCGTAGGGAAAAGCAAAAAAGCTTCGCAGCTTTGTCGGCCGGATCGCCTCAACCTTGTCTCCAAGATATGGAGGGACGGCAAAAAGAATTTTGTAGGCGGGCATGGTCTAGCGCCTTTTAGGGATTGATCGCCGACAAGCTCGTCCTGAAGTGCGATCTACAACAGGAGCGCGGGTTGAAGAATTCCTGAGATCGCAATCCGCGCACTCTCACACCGGCACAAACTATCAACTAAGGGACCATCCTTAATTAGGCGTTAACCATAACTCTGTCGGCCCTTTACGCCTTGCCCACGGCGTAAGGCTCGGAGGAAATCTCTTTGGATCGCCGCAACGAGCGCGCTCGGCTTTATATCAGAAACGCCGTTAATATCTCATTAATCAACTTTTTTAACCTTCCGCTGCTTGAACAGCGTGGCGAGGTAGCCTCTCACGGTCACTGTTGATCTGCGAATCCCAGAATTCGAAATAGCGTTGCGCAAAGTCTTTCGAAAACAACGCCATGAACCCGCTGATTTCCGTCAGCATGCTTTGAAAAGAGATTCGGCCGGCCGATGCGAGCAGTTTCGTCGACAATATCGCTCCTTCGCTCGCGAAATGAGAGTCGAACGTGAGCCGCGGATTTCCTGTGAAGCGCAAAAACATTGCCGAAAACCAGCGATCAGCGATCGTCTGGCGCATTTCCAGCGAGTGGTCTGGAAAGATATTTGAGTTGCGGATCAGCACAGCGCCTTCGAAGGCGCAGATGAACCAATGCAGCATGTTTATTGCCGGGTCCAATCCGGCTTCCTTGTAGAGCGAAACGTCTTTCTTCTGCGCGGGTTCAAGCGCCTGCCAAGGCCCTATGTCGTAAACGTAAAGCAGTCGCTCAAGCCGAACAAATTTTCCGTTGAGCAGAAAGAGCAAGCACACAATCTGATCGTGAAACGAAAATACGGCTGGCATCGTGTTTACAAAACCGAAAACCCGTTGAATGACCTCTCGCCGGACGGGAGCGTAGTGCAGGATATTGGGGCCTTGACTACTCAAATAATTGGTCACGCGGACTGAGGCATCGTCCGATTCCACGTTTTGGTAAGCAACGATCGCCGATGCCTGTGATGTCTCGACGACATAGAGGCCGGTAACGCCGGCAACCGATGGGTCGTTTCCGATTTGATCGAGTACACCGGGCAGCACGGCAATGGCATGGTCGAAACAATAGTCATCGTCGGCAAGGAGGAAGACGAAGTCGCCTTTAGCGAGGCGAAGCAATTCATTGAAGTTCGTCAGCGCGTCGCACGGCTCGGCGAGGATGATCGTGCAGTTGTCGCGCTGAAACTGCGGCAGCAGCGCGCGCTTCTCAGTGTCACCGGAATTATCGCGGATGAGGACTTCGAGATTGGGCCCCGCCCAGGAACACGCCTGCGCGATCCTGGAGCAGACCAAAAGGCCCCGCCGGTTAGTGGCGATCAGGATGGACAGCTGCACGGCGGAAGCCTTCTTATCTGATTCGTTTCGCCGCACGAACGCGTCGGCACTGGGCAATCTGCGCTGGCGGTGGCAAAACCAAGTCGCACTGATTCGGCTGTTGCGAAGAGACCGATGCGGCACACGGCACGAACCTTTACCACCCTGCCCGATCCAGAAGCAGCGCGAACGCTGCTTGCCGATATCGCGACCGCCCCTTGCCGGTTCGCACCGGTCGCAGTCGACCGACCGCTTGCGCTCTATGGCGCGGGTGACCTCGGCCTCTTGGCGCGCGATTTCCTAAAAGCCGTCGGACGCGATTTCGATCTCGTCATCGACCGGAGAGCGGACGAACTGTTTCAGTCTCCCGATTGGGCCGGCGTCAAGCTTCTTCGCCCGGACAAGGTGCCGGCCGCAGAGAAGCGCAGCCTGCGCGTAGCGGTGAGCATCGTCACCTCGCCCTATGTCGCGATCGAGTGCGCGCTGCAGGAGCTTGGCTATACGGACATTGTACCCTTCTACGATCTCGCGGAAAGTTTCCGGCAGATGCATCCGCTGTCGAACGGCTGGTTTGCTCGGCCGTTGACGCATGACGACGAGCGCGAGACCGCACGCGTGCTCGCGGGCTGGACCGATGATGTGTCGCGGGCCCACCATCTGCAATTCCTCGCGTGGCGACGGTTGCGCGAGGAATGGTTGTTCGACCGCGCGCCGGTGTCGAATGGAAACCGGTTCTTCATTCCCGAGGTCGCGGCCATTCTCAACGGCCATGAGATATTGCTCGATGGCGGCGCGCACCACGGCAACGTCATCGACGCTTTCACTCGGCAGACGAGCGACAGCTACGAACAGATCATCGCCATCGAACCCGACCCCTCCAATGTCGTGAAGCTCAGGGCGCTCAAGCCGGACGACACCCGCATTTCCATCCACGACTGGGCGCTGTCGGAGAAAGAAGGCAAGGCCAAATTCCATGGCGGCCTCGGATACGCTTCGCAGATTTCATCGACCGGCAAAATGACGGTGGCGACGCAGCCGCTCGATGCGCTCGGCGCCTCGCCGACGTACATTAAGTTGCATCTCGAAGGCCGCGAACTCGATGCGCTGAAGGGCGCACGCAAGACGCTGCAAGCTAACCGACCGATCGTCGCGGCGACCGTCTATCACAATGCCGACGGCATATGGCGGACGCCCCGCTGGCTCATGGACAACCTGCCGCGCTACCGCTTTCTGTTCCGCGCGCACACCTGGTGCGGCACGGGTGCTGTGGTCTACGCAATCCCGAACGAACGGGTTGGCACATGATTCCAACCCAGGGCAATTTGAGCTCGGCCGCCAAGAAGGTGCTGAAATCGGTTCCGCCCGGCGTGATGCGCGGCAAGGTCGACACCGGGCTCTACGGCCTCGGATTCCTTGGCCGTTGGGTGCTGCCCCGGCTCAAGGGCGAAGGCGTGCGGCTTGTCTCCTGCTACGACGGCAATATTGCGCTGGCTGGCTCGCGAGTTGATGGGACCCCGATCCGTGCGGCGAACGATCTGAAATCAGGCGCGCCCGATTTCATGTTCATCGCGGCGCGACATGCCGTACAGCCGGTGTCCGCGATGCTGTCGGCCATGAAGATCGCGCATGCGTCTTACGACGCCTGGCATGTTGCATCGAACTTTGAGGCATTTCAGGCCGTACACGATCGCCTCGACGACGAGCGATCAAAGGAGGTGTTGCGCGCGGTGCTGATGACGATGCTATCGGGCGACCGCAGCTTCTGCGCCGCCGTCGCCGAAAGGGATCAGTACTTCTGCCTACCGCCGTTCTACGGCTGGGAGAAGGAAGCTTACGTCGACGCCGGCGCCTTTGTTGGCGATAGCGCCGAGCGTTTCGTCTGGGCGCACAATGGGCTGTTCTCGAAGCTCTACGCGTTCGAGCCGGGCCCCCATCAGTTCGCAGCGTTGACTGCGCGCTTCCGCAGGCTGATCGACGAGTGGGCTCTCGATGCGAAAAGCGTCGCACTCGTCAATGCCGGGCTCGGCGAAAGAAACAGCTCACTGTCTGCGGGCAACGCCAACGGCCAAATGACCAATCTTACGCTTGGCGAGAACAGTGGGAGCACAAGCGTCCAGGTTGTCAGCCTCGACCGCTACCTCGACGGCGCGCCGATCACTTTTCTCAAGGCGGACGTCGAGGGCATGGAAATGGCGCTGTTAAAAGGCGCCCGCATGACCATCAAGCGCTGCCGGCCAAAATTGGCCATCTGCGTCTATCACTACCCGACCGACATTCCCGACATCACGAACTGTCTGGCCCAGCTTGTGCCAGACTACAGGTTCGCGTTGCGGCATCACTCGCCGCAGTTGATGGAGACGGTGCTGTACTGCTGGATCGACTAGGCCTGCTACGCCGTCTTGTCGACGAACATCCCAAGTCCCGGGGGCGGAGCAGCCCGGCTCGGCGCCGTCGACCACACTTCATTGGCGCCACCTGACCGAATGGGCTGCGCACGCTGCGGTTCGCCAAGGCGCACCGGCGCAATTGGCGTGATGGGCACATACCTGACCGCTGTGATGCCGGCGATACTCACGGGGCTACGGGAAGATCAGGCGGTCTGCGACACCTTGAGGCCGGTCACCGTGTCGATTTGGGTGCCGTCGCTCATGGTCAGAATGTTGGTTTGCGTGTTGAGATAGGCGCCGTTCGCCATCTGAATGATCGACGACGGATCGGTGTATTTCGCGCCGGTGGTCACGTCATATTGCGTGCCGTCCGGACGCGTCATGATGTTGCTGGTCGTGTCGATCGTCGTGCCGTCCGGGAAATAGATGACCGGATCGAGCAGGCTCTTCGGTTGGACCATGTTCTGCTGCGCCTGCAGGTCGTCCATCGCCTTCTGCAGCTGCGCCTGCTGCTGGTCCTGCTGGTTCTGCGAGGCAATCTGCGCATAGAACTGCCCAGCACTCGTAACGCTGTTCTGCGAGATAGTAGCAATGTTGTTAGAGATCGTCGAACTTTCACTGAGGAAAGAAGACACGCTGCCGTCATTAGAATAAGAATTCTGCAGCGCGCCAAGAATGCCGCCCGGGTTTTGTGAGTTTTGAATCGACGTGATGGCGTCGTTTAGCCAGCCGGCCGTCGTCCCGGAGCTGTTGGCCGCGCCGTTGCTGAACAGCGAGGCGTAATAGTCGTTAGAGCTTGCGCTACTGATGACGGACATACGCTGAAATTCCTAAAGCGCGAAACTAGATGAGTCGTCTTAACAAAGTTTGAAAGTTACCGACTCGTAAACGGACGCCGCGTCGGAACCGGATCCGCAGCTCTCGACCTCGAGTTGATTCTGCCGCCCGTAAGAGCGGCAGAACTCATTAACCATGATCTTTTACTGCGCGTTTGGAGCCATGTGCGATGACTTTGCCCGATCCACTGGATCACACGTGTGTAGTGCCAGTACGGCATTTAGACCAGAAAGGTAGCGTAAGATGTCTGACATCGTCCTCTCGGCTGGCGTCCGGTCGAACCTGCTGCAGTTGCAGCAGACTTCGGACCTGATCACCCAGACCCAGACCCGGCTGGCCACAGGCAAGCGGGTCAATTCCGCTCTCGATAACGCGATCAACTTCTTCACCGCGCAGGGCCTCGACAACCGGGCCAGCGACCTCAACAACCTGCTCGACTCGCAGTCGAACGCGATCAATACGATCCAGGCGGCCAACAACGGCATCACCTCGATCACCAAGTTGGTCCAGTCGGCGCAGTCGCTCGTCAGCCAAGCGCAGCAGACGAGCGATACTTCCACTCGGGCCACACTGTCCACGCAATTCAACGACTTGTTGACTCAGATTGGTCAGCTCGCTGGCGATTCCGGCTTCAACGGCATCAACCTGCTTGCTGGCAACACGCTAACGGTCACCCTCGACGAGACCGGCAACTCGACTGTGAGCGTCACGGGCGTGGATTATACCAACGCCAACAACGCTCCGCTCAGCATCGCCAATGCCACGAACAGCTGGGCAGATTCGGCCGCTATCGGCGTGTCGTCGACTGCACTTACCGCGGCTCTGACTTCTCTGCGTTCTGAGTCGCAGACCTTGAGCTCCAGCCTGTCGGTCATTCAGATCCGCCAGGACTTCACCAAGGCCACGGTCAACACGCTGCAGACCGGCTCGAGCGACCTCACCTTGGCCGACTCGAACCAGGAAGGCGCAAACCTGCTCGCGTTGCAGACCCGCCAACAGCTGTCGACCACGGCTCTGTCTCTTGCCTCTCAGGCGGACCAGAACGTCCTGAAACTTTTCCAGTAATCGACCCACACGCGACGGAAACGGCGGCCTTCGGGCCGCCGTTTTTTTATCCGCCCTAAGATTATGGTTAACGAAATATTAACTGCTTCCCGCCGTTAAGCGGCTGTTAACCTTAACAGTTCATCTTTGTCACGAAGCGATTGGTCCCTCTTCAGGGAAGGAAAAGACCATGAGTGACATTGTCCTCTCGAGCGGCGTCCGTTCGAACCTTCTGCAATTGCAGCAGACTTCGGACCTCATCACGCAGACGCAGACGCGGCTCGCAACAGGCAAGCGCGTCAATTCGGCGCTCGATAATGCGATCAACTTCTTCACCGCCCAGGGCCTGAGCGTGCGCGCCAACGATCTCAGCTCGCTGCTGGACAGCATGACGAACGGCATCAACACGATCCAGGCCGCCAACAACGGCATCACCTCGATCACCAAGTTGGTGCAGTCGGCGCAGTCCCTAGTCAGCCAGGCGCAGCAGACGTCCGATACTAACGTGCGCGCCACGCTGTCGAGTCAATTTAACGCATTGCTCGGCCAGATCGACCAACTCGCGACCGATTCGGGCTTCAACGGAATCAATCTGCTCAACGGCAACGACCTGACGATCACCTTGAACGAGACCGGTCAGTCGACGGTTAACGTGTCGGCGGTGAACGATACCGTTGCCGGCGACCTCGCCATCTCCAACTCGGCGAACAGCTGGGCGGGTGCGGCCGATATCGCCACCTCCGCGACGCAACTGACCGCGGCTCTCGTCACACTGCGATCGCAGTCGCAGTCGCTGAGCTCGAACCTACAGATCGTGCAGATCCGCCAGGACTTCACAAAGGCGATGATCAACACCCTCAATACCGGCTCCGATCAGCTCACGCTGGCGGACAGCAACGAAGAGGGTGCGAACTTGCTCGCCCTACAGACTCGTCAGCAACTGTCGACCACAGCGCTGTCGCTGGCAGCGCAGGCCGATCAAAACGTACTGAAACTCTTCCAGTAAGATCTCGTCGGTTGGCGCGCCTCGGCGCGCCGCTCAGAAAAAAGATCGCATGGGACTTAAGGTCGAACTCAAGCCGGGCGAGCGCCTAATCCTCGGAGAATGTCTCGTCACCAATGGCGAGCACCGCACGCGGCTGCTCATCGAAGGGCAGGCGCCGATTCTGCGCGAAAAGGACATCATGGTGCCGGCCCAAGCCGATACGCCGGCCAAGCGCATCTATCTCGCCGTCCAGCTGATGTACACCTCGCGCGAGCCGAGCAATCAACATGAGACCTATTTCACGCTGATGCGCGAGTTGGTTCAGGCCGCTCCGAGCGCCTGGCCATACATCTCCGATATCAGCAATCACATCTTGGCCGGAGAAATGTACAAGGCGCTCAAGCGCGCCAAGGCCCTCATCGCCTACGAGAAGGAGTTGCTGGATCATGCAACACGCGGCGCAAACCTACAGCGCAATCGCAGCAAAAACCGGCAGTCCGCGTGAGCTGGAAGCCGATCTGCTACTGAGCGCGGCGGCGAGGCTCCAGACCATTCGCGACGGCTGGGACGACAAGCGTCCCGACCTCGGCGCCGCCTTGCACTATAATCGCAGGCTGTGGTCGGTCTTCGTGACTTCGGCCACCAGCAAGGAAAACCCGCTGCCGGCCCCGATCCGCCAGAACGTCGCCAATCTCGGCCTGTTCGTCTTCCAGCAGACGCTCACGGTGCTGGCCGATCCGAAACCGGAAAACCTCGGCTCCCTGATCAACATCAATCGCCAGCTTGCGGCCGGCCTGCTCGGCCAGGCCTGACGCTTTCACGAACTTCCAAAACGAAAACCGCGGGACTTGCGCCCCGCGGTTTTCGTTTAGCGATCGGACGGGGCGGCTATTTCAGGTAGTTGACCAGGCTCGTCTGGAACAGCATGGCTGTCGTCTGCATTGACGCTTGCATGCGCGTCTGCAAAGTCAAAAGCTCAGTGCCGACTTCCTCATTCGACACGCCGGTGATGCTTTGCAGGTAGTCGCTGAGGGTCGACGACGTCTGCGCGTGGCGGCTTTTCGCATCGGTTGCGGCGTTCTGCGCGGATGCGAGCTGGGCCTCGATATCCTGAATGCTCTGAACCGACGGGTCGTTGAGATTGGCGGTGAGCCGCTGGTTCAGCGCCGTGGAGAGGCCGACCGCATTTGGATTGCTGTTGGAGATCTGCACTGCAGCGAGGGTGGCAACGTTCTGCACGAGATTGCGCAGGGCGTCCTCGTTGGCGCGGGCGCCATAGGAGACGACGAGAGACGGGTCGATACGGGCGGTCGCGGTGTCGCGGGCGGAGCCGTTGCCGGGGTCGCCGGTGTACCAGATGACCGTGTTTGCTGCAGTGCCGGCGACCATACCCGTGGCGCTGTCAAAAGGTGGGCCGTCGACGCGCTGCGGCGGATTGTTGCTGTCAGCCGAGAAGAAGTCGTTCGATGCCGACACTGCGGAGGCTGCAGCCAGCGACGTGTTCGCGAGCGCGCCGATGGCGCCGGTCAGCGCGTTCTGAAAGTTCGTCGCAGTGTCCGTCGGCGTCGCGCCAATCGTGAACTGGTTGGAGCCGGGCGGCGAGGTCGCCGTAGCGGTCAGTGTCAGTCTTTCGCTAGTGCCATCAGGCAAAGCAAGGTTCACGGTGATCGAATCGCCTGGATTTGGGTTGCCGCCGCTAAAGTCGACCGACATTGTCGCGGGTGAGCCGGATGGCGGTGTGACCGTCGCGTTGGTCAGGTTCGAGCTGACGCCCGAGAGCTTGAAGCCGAATGGCGAGGAATCATCCGCGAGCGAGACAGAAGTGCCGCCATTGGTGATGGCGAGGCGGCCCAGTCCGCCGGTACCAAGGTCCGCCTGCGTCCGTTCGGAGATGAGCTGGGTCAAGCCCGCCTGCGCGCCATTACCGTTAAGGATATGGTCGAGCGTATCGGTCGGTGGCTGATCCGTAGTGCTGCCGGAGAAGAGATAGTGCCCGCTACCGGACTGGGTGTTGAGCAGATCGAGCAGCTGACCCAGCGATGAATAGGCGGTCTGCTGCGCGATCGTTGCGCTACCATTGTCCGAAGGCGGGGTGACGTTGTTGATCGCCGACTGCACGGTGTTGGCAATGTTGGACATGCCGCTCAACGCGTTTGACATTAGGCTGACGCGCGTCGTCACCATATCGATGCTGTTGTCGAAACCACTGAGCGCCGAAAGCTGCGCATTGAGACCTACGGTGATTCCGGCACCGGTTCCCAGACCGGCATAATTCGCCGATTTCTGGCCAGTGCTGAGCTGGCGCTGGAGATCATCAAACTGCTGGCGCAGCGCGGTGATCTGCTGGACCGCGAGCGCTGCCTGGCTGCCGACTGTCGAAACGCTCATTCAATCCTCACAAGATCTGCATCAAGGCTGTGAACATGTCGTTTACCGTGGTCATAACGTGGGCGTTCGCCGTGTAGGACTGCTGCAGCGTCAGCAGGTTCGTCATCTCCTGGTCGATGTTGACGCCAGAGACGTCGTTGAATCGCTGCTGCAACGAAGACAGCACCACGTCCTGACCCTGCTTAAGACTGTTCGCTGAATTCGCGGCTTCGCCCTGCTGGCTGATGACTTGCTGCAAGAACGTATCCATCGAGCCGGTAAAGGGGCTCGATGACGTGCCGATACCGGTATTGGGCGAGAACGACAGCGATCCGCTAGTGAGCTGCTGATAGAGGAAATTCGGCCGCGTGCTGTCGCCGGCGGGCGTCGTGCTCGAATATTTGACGAGTGTCGAGGGATCCGAGATAACCGCAGAATTCACGGCAATGCGGCCGGCCAGGCCGACACTTTCCGAACCGTTGCCGGTGATCGCGCCGGTATAGGGCGACGAGCCGTCGGTGAAGAGCGGAAGCTGGGCGTTGCCGCTATTGAGCGACGTCATAGTCGTCGTCGTCGACAGTGAATTGAGGGTTGCCGTCGCACCGCCATCGTCGACCACCTCGAGCGTTGTACCCGATGGATTCGACGCAGTTAGACCGGTTGACGCCAACGCAGCGTTGATCTGCGACACCACCGAACCAATGCCACCAGAAAAATCTAGTCCGACGACGGTGTCATTTGGATTGTTTGTGGCGCTATTCGACAGCGGCAGAGCCGTCGGATCGTCGACGCGGACAAATGTATAGGTGTGCTGGGTGCTCGTCGCCGTGTCGGTATAGGTCACCGAGATGTTGTTGCCGGCGGACAGGCTGCCGATGTCGACGTCAAAGCCATTGGTGACCGGCGTCCCGTCCGTCGTCTTGTCTGACAGCGCGCTCGTAAGTCCGGATGCGATCGCGTCGAGCTGATTCTGCGCCTGCACCAGATCCTGGTCGCGCATCTGGATATCCGCGGCGATCGTGCCCGAGCGCAACGCCCGGTCCTGGATCATGTCGATCTTGTTGCCACTGATCGTCGTCAGCGTCACGGTGCCGACCGTGCTCAGGGCCGGATTGGCGTTCCACTGCGACGCCGCCGTGATCGTGCCCTGGGGGTTGAATGACAGCTGCGCGGCCTTAGCGCCGACAAGTTCGATGCCCGAGCCGGTGAAGACGCTGACTTGACCGGTCGTACTCGGGACCACGCTGATATCCATCAGCTGCGACAGCTGATCGATGTAGGAATCGCGCTGATCCATTAGGTTCGCCGCTTCGGGCGAACCGGCCTGCGACGCTGCGATCTGACCGTTGAGCGACGCGATCTGGCTCATCGCATTGTTGGCCTGCGATACTGCGTTGGAAATGCCGAGCTCGGCGCTCTGCCGCAGCGACTGCACGCTTGCGGTCATTTGGTTGAGTTGCTGGGCGAGCAACTGAGCGTTGCTTACGACGGCGCTCTGTGCCGAGGAATCGTCGGGGCTGGTCGAGAGTGCCTGCAGCGAGCTCGTGAAGTTGTTGTAAACCGTGTCGAGCGCGTCGGCAGCACCCGGCTGGCCATAGATGCCCTGCAATTGCTGGTACATCTGTGCGCGCGTATCGGCGTAGGAGGCGCCAGCGTTCTCCGACCGCAGTTGCTGCTGAATATACTGGTCGAGCTCGCGCTGGACATCAGTCGTGCGCACGCCGGTCGTTCCGCCCGCAGAGGTCGCGACCTGATCGAGGGTTTTGCGCGTATAACCGGGGGTGTCAGCATTGGCGACGTTCGCTGACACCAGGGCAAGGCTCGCCTGGTTGGCCTGGAGGCCGGAAAATGCGGTCGAGAGCGCTGAGGTCAAACTACTCATGAGCCGATCCGGCTTGTGATGCCTCCGTACTCAGGGCGGCTAGCGAATGATGTTCAACAGATCCTGCGACATCTGATTCGCCGTGGTGATGACCTTGGTGTTTGCTGAATACGCTTGCTGCGTGACGATCAATTTTGTGAATTCAGTCGCGATATCGGCGTTTGATGCTTCTAGGGATTGGCCGACAATCGAGCCAGAGGCCCCGACAAGTGCCGTGCCCGAGTCCGCCGTCTGCTGATATGCGCCACCATCCAGATTCTGCAAATTGTTGGGACTGTTGAAGTGCACTAGTGGAATTTGGGCAAGCGCCACACTCTGGCCGTTCGAGAAGGTGCCGGTGATGTCACCATTTGAACCGACTGCAATCGACTGTAGCTGACCAGCCGCATAGCCATTCTGCTGAAGATTGTTCACCGTCGAATTGCCGCTTGCGGCAGCAAACTGGGTAATCGAGCCTGTCGGAGCATTAACGGTCAGATTCCCAATAGCATTTCCATTGATAGTCACGTTGTTAAGGCTCAGCGTAGTGATCGGTGGGTTGAGCTGACCGCTGCCATTGAATACGAAGTCCTGGCCGGCGTTTTGCCAAGCAACCGTTCCTCCGGTCGCCGTAGAGTCAGTTTGATAGAACAGCTCCCAAGTGTCCTGGCCGCCCTTCGCAACGCTATCAACTTTGGCCCACCTAAATTGCAGGCTCGCCGGATTGCCCGCAGCGTTGTACACGGTGATCGAGCCACCATCGATCGATTCATTTACGAACGTTGAAACGTCGCTGCCGACCACGGTGCCAGTGCCGGCGACCGTGGGGTCAGTACCGAAGTCGGCTGGATTGAGAAGTTCGGAGTTTGGCACAGACGACTTATATGCATTCGTCGTTGGTTGTGACGGCAGGTTAATGCCGTATTGGACTGCCGTAGTCGCGTTGGCTGGCAAAAAATTACTTTGAAATTGAAGTGGTGCGGCCACACTCCCCGTTGGTACGCCAGTCGTCGGGTCAATCGGGAGGCCGCAAAGATAGTACCCGCCTCCGTTCACGAGGTAGCCCTGCGAGTTCATTTGGAAATCACCGCGCCGAGTATAACTATCAACCGAACTGAAGACTGGCGTAGTTCCGGTCGAGCTTTGCGGCGCCTGTACGATGAAATAACCATCGCCATTGATGGCCATGTCTGTGCTAACGGATGCGCTCTGGATTGCGCCCTGAACGGTATTGGTCGCCTGGGAATAGGCGAGCACCCCGCCCGCAACTTGTTGTGATGGCACCGACGCCGAAGACAGCATATCGAGAAAGCCGGTGTTGACATCTTTGTAGGCAATCGTTTGCGAGTTCGCGATGTTGCCGGAAATATTCTGGATGGCGAATGACTGCGCCTGTAGACCGCCGACCGAAGTAGTGAGAGCACTAAACAGACCCATGGTTTCCTCTCCATCGCGTCGCCCAAAGGGCGGAACGGGCAATCCCGCGCGGAGACCATCGCAATCCTCGTGCCAGCCTATTTACTCAAAAATATCAATATCTTATGTCGTCAGACGCCCTGCCACGCCGGGCGCTTTCTGCCCTGAGACGGCACTTTTTGCCGGGAGTCAGGCACCGCGGGCGGCGCGCTCGATGTGGTCCTCGAGCATCGTGACGCAGGCGCGGTCCCTGTAAAGGTTTTGCTTGTTCGCGGCGACGCAGGCGCGGGCGGCGGCCCGGGCGACGGGGTCGCGGGCGAGCTTCGCCGCCAATGCGATGTAGTCGTCGAGCGAGCCGACGACCAGTTCGGACACGCCCATCATTTGCAAAATCGCGGCGCTGTGGCTGCCGCGCATCGTCGTGCCGCGCATGGTGACGATCGGCAGGTCGTGCGCGAGGCTTTCCAGCGCCGAGTTGCAACCCGACCAGCCGATGCTGTCGAGGAAGACGTCGCACTGGCCGATAGCCGAGACGAACTGGCTCTGCGTCAGCCGAGTCAAGAACACCGTGTGATCCGAGGCCTTGAGTCCGACGGCGGCGAAGGCGGCATCGAGCCGCTTCTTGAATAGCTCGTTGATCGGCGGGCCGCCGGTGTGGCGCACGAAGACGAATTGGCAGTTGCCGGCTTCCTTGGCGATGCGCGCGAAGACGTCATCATACTGCGGCAGATACTTGTACAAGGACTGACCGCACCAGAAGACAACGGCATCGGGCCGCAGGGTCAATTCGGCCCGCGTCATCGGCGTCGGCGTCGTTTCGACCGGCTCGTAGTAGATCGAAAGGTTTGCGAGCCGCACCAATTCCTCGGTGTAGTGCGCGGCGCCGTCCGGCGGCTCCATGAGGTCGCTGCTGAAGAAGCAGTCGAGGCTCGACATGCCGCTGGTCTCAGGGTGGCCCCAGGAATCGCACTGCACGCGGGCAAGCCGCTGCGCGGCGAGCTGGTAGGTCACCGTGTCCATCCAGAGGCCCGGGTAGATCAGCACGTGCGGCTTGTCGGCAAGGATATCGCGCCGCCAGCCGGCAACGTCCTGCGTCTTGTGCACGAAGCGGTCGCACATCTTCGCGGCGACGTCGGTCTCGGCGTCGCGCCGCGCGCCGACGTGATAGCCGTAGATCTCGAAGCGCTTGCGGTCCATCTGGCCGATCCAGCCCTTGATCGGAATCTTCCAGTTGGAATGCAGGTAGAAGAAGCTCGACACGACGCCGACGCGGATCGGCTCACCGGGCGCCGGCGGCGGCGGCAATTCGGGCGGCGGGCCGTAACGTGCGTTGATGATCGCCTCAACCATGCTCCCGTAGCGCGCCTGCAAATCACGGTCGTTCTGGCCCTGATAGGCCAAGAGGAATGGCTGCTTGACCGTGAGCGCCTTGACCAGATCGCCGCCAATGCGCCCGGCGGCAACGTCGTCGCATAACGTGTTGAGGCTCTGGGCGTAGGCTGAGCGGCGGCGGCCGATCTCGGCTTCATCAGCATAAAGGATCGGCAATTCGGCAAAGCAGTGGGCGAAGCGAGCTTCTGCATAATCAGGCCGGATTTCCAGCGCTTTCTTGAAGTCGGCCTTGGCATCTTCGTTGCGATTGAGGTCGAGATAGACGCGGCCCCGATTGAAATAGGACTCCGCGTCCTTCGGATTGAGCGCGAGCGCCTGCGCAAAGCTCGCCAGCGCCTCGTCGAAGCGCTCGAGGTCGCACAGGACGCGGGTGCGGTTGATGCGCGCCTCGCCGAAGGCCGGGTGGATGGCGAGCGCCCGCTGGTAGTCTGCGAGCGCTTCCTTCTGCTTCTGCATCGCCTCGAGCACTGCGCCGCGATTGTTGAAGGCCTTGGCGTAATTCGGCCGCAGCGCGAGCGCGCGGTCGAAGCTCTTGAGCGCCTCCTCGTAGCGACCGAGCGTGCGCAGCGACGAACCGAGATTGTAGTGCGCCTCGACGTAGTCGGACTTGAGCGCGATCGCCTTCTTGAAGCTGCCGAGCGCTTCCTCGTCGCGCTGAAGCGCGGCAAGCGCCGCGCCGCGGTTGTTGTGGGCGTCGGGAAAGCCGGACTTCTGCTTGATGGCCGCGTCGAATTCGGTGACGGCGTCGCCGTGGCGGCCGAGCGCGTTGAGGATGATGCCGTGGTTGAGCAGGATCTGCGGCGAGGGCTTGCGCCCCTTCATCGCCGCGGTGATCAGCTCGAGGGCAAGCGCAGGCTCGCCTTTGGCGAGCTTGATCAGCGACATCATCTGGAGAGCGTCGGCGTGGTCCGGACGCGCCGACAGCACCTGCTCGTAGAGCCGTTCGGCGTCGGCGAACTGGCCCTTCTGATGATGCTGCAAGCCCTGCGCGAAGGCTTGCGCGACGTTGGAGGCCTTGGGCAGCGGCTGCGGCATTGGCCCTGAGAGGTAGAAAATAGGGCCTGAGTCGTCCAGACGGCTACGAGTTGCCGGTGGCGGGGGCCGCCTCGAACTTCAGCGCGATGCCGTTCATGCAGTAGCGCTGACCGGTCGGCTTCGGACCGTCATTAAAGACGTGGCCGAGATGGCCTTCGCAGCGGGAGCAATGGACTTCGGTCCGCACCATGAAGAACGAGCGGTCCGTGGTGGTGCCGACGGCGTTGTCGAGCGGCTTATAGAAGCTCGGCCAGCCGGTGCCGCTGTCGAATTTGGTGTCGGACGAGAACAACGGCAACGCGCAGCCGGCGCAGGCGAAGACACCCTTGCGCTTCTCGTGATTGAGCGGGCTGGTGCCCGCGCGTTCGGTGCCGTGCTGGCGCAGGATGTTGTACTGCTCCGGCGTCAGCCGCTTCTTCCAGTCGGCGTCGGAGAGCTTATGCCAGTCGATGTCTTGCATGGTGGTGGTCATGAGTTCGGCCTTCACCGATCGTTTCGGAATGGCGAGCGCGCAGAATGCGAGGCCCGCCGGGAGGAATGCACGCCGTGACATCATGAGTTCTCTCCCTTGTGCGCGCCCCAGATCTGCTCGATGCGCTGATCGCGCCCACAGTTCCAGCGGTAGAATTTATATTTGGTCGGATTCTTCACGTAGAAGTCCTGGTGATAGTCCTCGGCCGGATAGAACGGTCCGGCGGCAGCGATCTCGGTATAGATCGGCTTCTTCAGCTGCGCCTCGACCTTCTTCTTCGACTCCTCCGCGATCTTCTTTTCCTCGTCGCTGCGCGTGAATATCGCGGTGCGGTACTGGTGGCCGTAGTCGCAGAACTGGCGGTCCTGCACCGTCGGATCGATGTGGTGCCAGAAGTAGTCGACGAGCTTGGCGTAGCTGACCTTCTGCGGGTCGTAGATCACCCACACCGACTCGGCGTGCCCGGTGCCGCCCTCCGAAACCTGCTCATAGGTCGGATTAGCAAGCTTGCCGCCGGTATAGCCGGAGGTGGTCGAGATCACGCCCGGCACATGGTCGAAATCGCTCTCCACGCACCAGAAGCAGCCGCCGGCGAAGATTGCGACCGCCTGCCCGGCCTGGGGTTGCGGCAGCTGCGCCATCTCCGCAGCCTGCGTGAGGCCGAGGCTTGCGAGCAGGAGTGCGAGGCCGAGCAGCAGACGGGGCATGGGAACCCTCCGGTTTGACGCCAACACATATACGGTCGTCGCGGCAGAAGTATTCAACTTCCCATCACCCCGGCATCACGGTTCTGCGATCTCCTGATGCGATTACTGGCTGGCGCAACGGCCGATTTTTAGCTCCTTACAGGGGTCTTTGACCTGGGCGATGGTGCCGAGCACCTTGGTGCCGAGTTTGCCGTCCGGCTTCTTGATGACCTCCATCGCGTGCTCGTCATTGACGATGTCGCGGGTCGTCGGATCGATGCTCACCTTGCCGCGCGGCCCGTTGCCCGAATAATTCTTGACCTCGTTGACGAAGGCATCGCCGTCGAATTTGCCGTCGAGCTTCTTGATGGCCTTGAACACGGCATCGATGGCGTCCCAGGTGTCGGCCGACTCGAAGTCCGGATAATTGTCGGCGCCGTACGCCTCATGCCACGCCTTGACGAAGGTCTTGTTGGCGGCGTTGTCGAGGTCGTTGCTGTAGGAGCTCATGACGATCGTGCCGATCGCCGCGTCACCCATAGCCTGCAGTTTGCTGTCCGGTACCACGTCCTTCGGGCCGATCAGCTTGACGCCGGCTTGCCGCAGGCCGAGCTGGCCGTAGGTCTTCACCACCGCCGAGGCGTGCGAGCCGGACGGGATGAACACGAACATGCAATCGGGCTTGGCGTCCTTGATGCGCTGGAAAAACGGCGTCATGTCGGGGACCTGCGCCGGATTGCCCATCGGGATGGCGTCGATGACCTTGCCGCCGCCCTTCTCGAAGCTGGTCTTGAAGGCTTCCGTTGAGTCCTTGCCCGGCGGGAAATCGGTGTAGGCGGTCGCCGCCGTCTTGCACTTGAGATTGTCGGCAGCGTAGCGCCCCATGGCGTAGCCGTCATGCCACATGCTGAACGAGAAGCGCACGATGTAGGGCGACAGCGTCGTGATCCACGCGGTGCCGGCGTTGCTGATGATGAAGGGCACTTTGGCCTGCGTCACCAGCGGCGCCATCGCGATCGCCGATGGTGAGTAGATGACGCCGAATAGCAGATTGACCTTGTCGCGCGTGATGAGCTCGGTCGCGGCCGTCTTGGCGTTGGCACCCGACGGCGGGCCCTCGTCGCGCTTGATGATCTCGACCTTGTGCGGGAGGATGTCCTTGGCGTGCAGCTTGACGTAGAGGTCGAGCGCCTTGTCCGCCACGTCGCCGAGGTCGGCATTGGTGCCGGAATAAGGAAACAGCACGCCGATCTTGATGGTTTCCGCGCGCGCCTGCGCGCTCAAAGCGAGGCCGAGCGCCGCACATCCGATCAAAGTCAAAAACCGCATCGTCTCCCCCCTACTTTTTTGTGATTGCGACCCCAATCCTAGCGCAACCCGCCCGCTGTTGACACGTCCACCTGACCGGTTAAGCGTCCCACCTGGCCCAGCGGAATGGAATTCCATGCGTTTTGAAGGCACCAAGGCTTATGTCGCGACCGACGACCTCAAGGTCGCCGTCAATGCCGCGATCACTCTGGAACGCCCGTTGCTGGTCAAAGGCGAGCCCGGTACCGGCAAGACCGTGCTGGCGCTCGAAATCGCCAAGAGCATCGGCGCGCCGCTTTTGGAATGGCACATCAAGTCAACCACCAAGGCGCAGCAGGGCCTCTACGAGTACGATGCGGTATCGAGGCTGCGCGACAGTCAGCTTGGCGACGAGCGCGTCAAGGACATCCGCAACTACATCAAGCGCGGCAAATTGTGGGACGCCTTCATCGCCGACGAGCGCCCTGTCCTGCTAATCGACGAGATCGACAAGGCCGACATCGAGTTTCCCAACGACCTGTTGCAGGAGCTCGATCGCATGGAGTTCTTCGTCTACGAAACCGGCGAGACGGTGAAGGCGCGCCGCCGCCCCATCGTGGTCATTACCTCAAACAACGAGAAGGAATTGCCGGACGCGTTCCTGCGCCGCTGCTTCTTTCACTACATCCGCTTCCCCGACGACGACACGATGCGCGCGATCATCGAAGTACATTTCCCCGGCATCAAGCAGCGGCTGGTGTCCGAGGCGCTCAAGCTGTTCTACGAGATCCGCGACGTGCCGGGCATGAAGAAGAAGCCGTCGACCTCGGAACTGCTCGATTGGCTCAAGCTGCTGATGGTCGAGGACATCGGGCCGGAGCTCCTGCGCGAGCGCGATCCGAAGAAGCTGATCCCGCCCCTCCATGGGGCGCTGCTCAAGAACGAGCAGGACGTGCATCTTTTCGAGAGATTGGCCTTTATGGCCAGGCGCGAGGGCCGCTGAGGCCCGCCACCGCCGAAACTTATGGTTAACAATTAGCTAGCATTCTGGTCCGCACCGGTTTGGCCCGTGCCGGCAACGTCAAGACGCGCCTTAACGGACCTGGAACGCCGAAATGTGCGGAATTGCCGTAGCGATCGACTGGCCCGACGCCGAGGCCGTCGTCCGGCAGCTGGTGACGGGCATCCTGCACCGCGGCGACATCACCGATCCGGTTTATGCGCCGCGACCAAACAGCGCAATGTGCACCCGCCGGCTGCGCATCGTTGATGCCGATCACGCAATCCAGCCGCAGGTATCGCAAAACGGCCGCATCGCGGTTTCGTTCAACGGCGAGATCTACAACTACATCGAACTGCGGCGCGAGTTACAGGCGAAGGGCATCGTTTTCAAGACCGAATCCGACACCGAAGTCCTCGCCAATGCCTTGCAGGCCTGGGGCCCGGCCGCACTTGAGCGCTTCGTCGGCATGTACGCTTTCGTCGCAGTCGATACAAAAACTGGCGACTTCCTCGCCGCCCGTGACCCGTTCGGCGTCAAGCCGCTCTATGTCATCCAGGCGGGCAAGAGCTTCCTGTTCTGCTCCGAGATGCGCCCGCTGCTCGACACGGTCGAGACCGGCGACGTACTTCTGCTGCCACCCGGCTACGTTCTGGCGGCGGACGGCTGCGCGCGCTTCAAATCGCCGATCCGGGAAACACCGTCCATCGTGCCGGAGATTGGCAGCGCGAAGGTTCTCGATCAGCTGTTGAGCGAGGCCGTGCGCTTGCGCGTTCCGTCCGATCTACCGGTCGCCACCTTGTTCAGCGGCGGGATCGACAGCACGTTGGTCGCCCATTACATGCGCCGCTTCCAGCCCAAGGCGCCCGGTTATTTCGTCGGCGGCGAGACCGCACCGGACTATCGCTATGCGGCGGAATATGCCGACCGCACCGGCTTCGATCTCCGCATCGTGCCGTTCGATCCAAACAGCGACGAAACATTTGCGCTGATCGATGAGGTCGTGGCCGTTTCGGAATCGTTCGAGCCCAACCTGGTTCGCGGCGCGGTGTGCTCTTTGGCTGTGGCCGAGAGCATCCACAAGGACGGAATTCGAGTGGCGCTCTGTGGCGAAGGCGCGGACGAATTGTTCTGCGGCTATCCGCCGCTTGAAATCGCCTTCCATGAAGACGCCGCCGCCGGACGGGCCATTCGCGGCGAATGCCTGAATCTAATGCATCGGGTCAGCCTGCAACGCGTCGACCGCTGCTCGATGCGTTATCAGGTCGAAACGCGCGAGCCTTTCCTCGATCCGTCGGTCGCGAATTATGCGTTGAATCTCGATGGCGGCGCGCTGGTCTCCGAGATCGGCGGCATGGCGGTCGGCAAACTCATTCTTCGCGAGATTTACAATCTCTATCCGAGCGAGCTCCCGGCGGCGATCCGCGATCGCACGAAAGTGCCGTTCGGCGAAGGTGCAGGTCTCGACGCGACGCCGGAGGCATCGAATTGGAAAATGCGCTTCAACGAAGCCATTTCCGACCGCGAACTTCTCGAGGGCCGCGTTGAATTTGCGCCCTTCAATATTCAAAGCAAAGAAGAGCTGTTCTACATCCGCAAACTGATGCAAGTCATCGATGTCAACCGCGTACCCCATTTGCGCGACCGCGCCTGGATCTCGTTTCCCGTCGGCCAATATCGCGAGAAGCTCAAGGCCTACGCGAATTTCAGCCTGTGACGGGACACGGGCGAGCGCCAGCACCGCAAATCAGATCGTGCCGTGAAACGCTAGCCACACCACGTGGATCACCACGTACCAGCAGGCGGCCCAGATCGCCGTCGAAACGACGATCATCGGCACGAACCCGGCGAAGACGGCGATGCGCCTGAAGGCGCCCTGATAAGTCCGCGCGTACTTGACCGCGTTGGCGATCTGCAACAGCGGCACCGCAAGAACGGTCCACACCAAGTCCGGCATGCCGGCGAGCGGCGCGCCATAGGTCGCATCCGTGCTGGCCTGGGTAGGCCAGAGCCATTTGAGACGGCGGTTGGACATGGAGGGCTGACTCTTCTTTCCTGGCGCTAGACAGAGACGTTTTCGTCTCTAGCTTGTTCCGGGCTTGCGGGGAAATTTCGGCGGTGGCGGCAGCTCGGCGGGCGCTGCCGGCGGTGCGTTGGCCTGTAGCAGAAACCGGAGCAATATATTGGCGACGGTGTAGGTCACGCCGACGACGAGGACATTGGCGATCGCCCCGACCGGCTTGAGATAAAGGCCCGCCAGCAGTGTAATGGTGACCGACAGTACGGTGATCAGGAGCTCGCGAGCCTTGTCGAAATTGCGCTCGAGCGCGGCGAGCCGCTTCTCGACATCACCTTTTTTTTCGATCGTCGCGGGAAGCTCGGGCGGCCCCGCCACGCGCCGCGCGATGTTCTCGCCGACCGCAAAGACATAGATAAAGCCGATCACGGTCCC